>Ga0315555_1003860_pt1 | contig 10253 bp, 9 predicted proteins | sample SalMarSW160380MG_FD_202113 | JGI IMG/M metagenome (GOLD analysis project Ga0315555, IMG submission 202113) | Salt marsh sediment microbial communities from the Plum Island Ecosystem LTER, Massachusetts, United States - Salt Marsh Sediment SW1603-80 ...
GCCATGCCGTAGTCAGCTTCCACCCTGCCGATTTCTGGGAAGGACTGGATGCCGAACTTCGCCAGCGATATAGTGAGGTTCTTTCTAAGTTGCCGCTGGCAGCGTCCACGCCAAATGGAATCATTGCTCTGCACGGAGCACTCCCCGATGTGTCAGGCTTAGAAGACATAAGTAGGATAAAGCCAGGTAGTGCCGAATGGTATCAAATAACCTGGGGGGACTGGAAGGAAAGGGAAGGCGAGTTCCTGGGAACCGATCCCTATACCGTGAGACCTCAATTCGGGCGAGGTTGGTTCGAGGAAATCATGTCCCGCCTGGGCAAAAATGTCTTGATAAGGTCTCACCAGCCAGATGCCCCACCCACAATGTATGGCGGAAGATGCCTTACTATATTCACCTCCTCAGCTTATAGACATTATATTTCTGAGCGCACTATAGCCCTGGTTGATTTGAGAAAAGTGGTAAAGAGCGTGGACGATATAGAGATAGAGATTGTCTAAAGCCCCCTTCAACCCTCAAGACTTCAGCTTACTATGTTATAATATTACTAATCTGCTTCTGGGGGATTGCTGGAATAAAAGTCGCAAGACTTTTTGGGTTAAATAATGCAACCTTTCTCGGCCTTCTGCATTTACAGTAATAGAAGAAGCAAAAATGAATAAGCTGCTCAAAGTTTCAATTCCAATACTGCTGATTCTGGGGTTAGTGCTAATCAGTGGCTGTGGTGCTTCGCCATCAGAATTACCTAGTGTACCCGGTGGGGGAGGGCCAGATGAAGAAAGCTTAGTACCTGCTCCTGCTGATGGAGGGCGAGATGAAAGCTGGATTCCTGCGGAACTAACGGAAGACCGCAAAATCGTAAAAACAGGCTCCATGACTTTGGAGGTGGGAAATATAACCGAGACTATGGACGAAGTTGCTGAGATGGCTGATGAACTCAGCGGCTATGTAGTTTCCTCATATAAATATGAATATGAACGGGGGGTTTCGGGTCGCATTGTCATCCGCGTTCCTTTTGAAAGATTTGAAGAGGCTTTTGCAAGACTTCGCCAGTTGGCCATAGCCGTGCCCTACGAGACTACCACGGCAACGGATGTAACTGAGGAATATGTTGACCTGGAAGCTCAGCTAAGCAACCTTCTAGCGACCGAAGCCCAGTATCTAGCCTTGTTGGAGAAGGCAGAGAACGTAGAGGAAATGTTGATGGTACAGAAAGAGCTTTCCAAGGTGAGAGGGGAGATTGAGCAAATTGAAGGCCGCATGAAATATCTGGAGCAGACCTCAGAGACGTCCCTTATTGAAGTAAACTTCCAGGAAACAAAGGGATTGACTGAACCCTGGAGCGCTTCCGCTGCTTTAAAATCGGCAGTGCGTGGGCTGACGACATTTGGCAGAGGTCTAGCCACTGTGCTCATCTGGCTTGGCATTTTCTGCTGGGCCTGGGTGCCACCTTTGGTAATCTGGCTCAGAAGACGCCGAAGGGCAAAGAGCTGATTCTCAACGCATTTATCTCATTGTACTCTTTGAAGCTTATACAACAACCTTGACATGACCTCTTCGAGCATCTACACTATTAAAACCACCTGATGAGGTCTGAAAGCAATGATATGCCCTGTTTGTAAATACGATATGATAGTCGTTGAGTATCATAATATTGAGCTCGATTATTGTAATAGTTGTAAGGGGGTGTGGTTTGACTCTGGAGAGCTCGAGCTTTTGCTTAAGTCGCAGGGTCTTGAAGAGCCAAAGGCGTTCTTTGATGGCATCCTCAACTCCCAGGAAGCCGCTTCATCAGAAAAGAAACGGAATTGCCTCGTCTGTGGCCATAAGATGAAAAAAACAGCTATAGGCGAACAGCCTGAAATCCTCATCGACATATGCCGTGATAAACATGGATTGTGGTTTGACGGGGGTGAGGTTACTCAGCTGATAAGACGTCTGGCTGGGGAACATCCACCAAAACATGATTCCAAGGAACATGTTATCAGTTTCTTGGAAGAAGTATTTGAGGTCCCACAGTAAGGCAACGATGGCGATTAAGTAACACCCAGAGAACATTAGCTAAGGAGGTTTAATATGCTAGCAGTTTATATCATTATCGGTGTTGTTGTGGTTCTTCTTATCATATTCCTAACTATCTACAACGGCCTGGTCAGGCGGCGTAATCAAGTAAAGAACTCGTGGGCGCAGATTGACGTTCAGCTAAAACGACGCCATGACCTCATTCCTAACCTAATGGAAACTGTCAAGGGCTATATGAAACACGAGCGGGAAACCATGGAATCAGTAACCAAAGCCCGTAATCTTGCCCAACAACTGACGTCTGCCGGAGCCGGTGAGCGAGCCAAGGCCGAAGGTGAGTTGAGTTCGGCCCTATCCCGTTTACTGGCTGTAGTGGAAAACTACCCCGATCTTAAAGCCAATCAGAACTTTCTGGCACTTCAGGAGGAGCTTGCCTCAACCGAGAACAAGATAAGCTTTTCTCGCCAGTATTACAATGATTCAGTCCTAAGATATAACAACCAGACGCAGATGTTTCCGTCTAACATTGTAGCCAGCATGACCGGGTTTAAGGCCAGTGAATTCTTTGAGGTTACTGTAGCCGCCGAAAGAGAAGCGCCCAAGGTTAGTTTTACTCAGTAAGAAGACACTTCAGCTGTGTGGGAACAGATTAGGTCTAATCAAATAAGGTCGGTAGTGCTGACAATGGGCATGGGAGCATTACTGATCCTCATTGGCTATTTCCTGGGCCTGTACTTCTTTGATAGTGCTATTGCGGGCTTGGTCATTGCCCTAATAGTGTGGGTAATCTTGAGTTTAGTCGGTTACTTCCAGGGTGATAGTCTCCTGCTTACCATGTCGAGGGCGAAGAAAATCGGGCGTGACGACCACCCCCGTCTGTACAACGTGGTTGAGGAAATGAAGATTGCCTCCGGTCTGGAGAAAATGCCCAACATATACATCATTGATGACCCGGCACTAAATGCCTTCGCCACTGGTCGTGACCCCAATCGGGCATCCGTAGCTATTACCTCAGGCCTGCTACAAAAACTGAACCGCGATGAATTGCAGGGGGTCATCGCCCACGAGATATCCCACATCAAGAACCGGGATGTGCTGCTCATGGCGATGTGTAGTATCCTGCTCGGCACTATCGTGCTCCTAGCCTGGTACGGGTCACGTTTCCTAATTTTTGGCGGCACCGGGTCAAGAAGAAGTTCCTCATCAGGAGGGGGTGGGGGGGCTCAGTTAATAATTCTGGTCGTGGCACTCGTATTTATGATACTGGCGCCGATTATGGCGCAGCTCATTTACTTTGCCATCTCTCGGAAGAGAGAGTACCTGGCAGATGCTTCGGCAGCCCTCTACACTAGATACCCTGAAGGACTGGCCTCAGCCCTGGAAAAGCTGGGTGCCTCAACTGGGCAGTTAAAATCAGCCAATAAGGCCACAGCCCCTATGTATATCGTCAATCCTTTCCGCAAGAAAGGCATGAAAGCCAGTGATCTCTCCAGCACCCACCCCCCTATATCAGAGAGGATACGCATTCTACGTGCTATGGCTGGCGCCTCTTTTACCGATTATGACCAGGCTTACCACCAGGTTCACCTCGGGGGTACGGGGGTTATACCTGCTGCCAGCCTTGCCGCCGAAACAGTCCCAATAGCAACGATAAAGCTAGAGGGTGAAGCGGGTGAACCAAACGAGATACAGCGGGCTCGTGAGACTTCAGATGTAATGTGGCGGCTGAGTAACTATAACACCATTACATGTGAGTGCGGTGCCAAGTTGCGAGTGCCACCTAAGTTCAAAGAGCCAATAATCAAGTGCCCGCATTGTGGTAGAACGCACCAGGTTTGAGAAGATGGGTTATCGTTAACCAAATCTTCTCACGTCTCCCCGGCGCTAGGTATGTCGTCAGCCACAAGCGAATTCTTGGTAGTTCTTTCCAACGGCTGCATTCCCATCATCTTGAGGCTAATATAAGAGTGGTGGTGATAGCGTTCAAAGGCGCAGAATATAAATGACTAAAACAGCTTAGAGCTTTGAATTTCGATATTTGGATTTCGACATTTGGAATTTTAGCCGGTAAAATTGCCACCTCTCCCTGAATTTTAACAGCCTCTTAACATTCAAGTGTTATACTTCACACAAAGAATAAGGCGTAGAGAGAAGGGAATAATGTGGTTGACAAGTGCATGTCCGGGGCTTGGGCACCACGACGGTTGCGCCATGCGCTGCCCACGGGTAAATAGAATTGTTGCTCCAACTGGCAGTGGGACAATTGAGAGGGGCGAGTAATGCAACCTTTGTTAGACAGCCTGGATAAAGCTTTAAGAGGAGGTGAAATGTGAGTAAGAAGCTGATAGCTGCGCCGTTAGTCGCCATTCTGTTTCTGTTAGCGACAGCTACTACTGTCCTTGCCGACGGAGGATTCTTTCCAGATTCGATGTACTACGATCTTTACGAATCGGCTCAGAAAGCTGTCATACTATATGGGAATAGTACGGGGAATTATACAGGAAATTATACCGAGCACCTGATTCTGTCGGTCAGTTTTGAGGGTAACGCTGAGGACTTCGCCTGGGTTATCCCTGTGCCCAATAAGCCTGAGATAGCGGTTACCGACACCGAGCTATTCTGGGAGTTGTCCGACTTCACCGCAACAGAATTCCCCGGAGGTGGGGGCGGGTTCGGGTGTTTTAGCGCCGGTACTCCAGGGGGTCAGGATGGAGTGGACGTTATTGAAGAAGAGGTGGTTGGTCCTTATGCTACGGCCATTTTATCAGCGACGAACGCGACAGCACTGGCAGACTGGCTGAACGCAAACGGGTACATTTTCCCGGAAGAAGGAGAGGAAATCGTCAGTGAGTACATCGAGAAGGAATGGTATTTTGTAGCCACCAAGATCAACGCAGTTGAAGAAGGCACCGGCGATGCCTTGGCGGAGGGGGCCATTGAGCCCATAGTACTGAGCTTTGCATCCAACCAGACAGTCTATCCATTGCGAATCAGCTCGCTGAGTGCAACGACTGCAATGCTGCCTGAAGTACTTTTGTATGTGCTTGCAGACCATATACTGGTACCTGAACAGTACCCGTTATATATTGGATATGGTAACTGGGAAGACAACGCGTTTACCTTAGAATACGGGAACAACGTGTCTGTTGAAGATCTGTCTGCGTATGAGATACTACCTGAACTGGTTTCTACTTATTTGCCTGTAGATGAATTCTACCTGACGAAATTGAGAGGTTGGATTAGTGCTGACCAAATGGTAGATATCGAGATGGTTAGCTATGAGGAAGGGGATTCTTTAGGTTCACTTGCCGAGACTAACGCGAACCGCGGCGATGTTGTTGTGCTCACAATGATTGTCGGGCCTGTGTTTGGGCTTTACCTCTGGCGAAGACATCGAAGGACTATTATTTCACGGCTTTCAGAGTAATGTCTATACGCTGATAGTAGATGCCGGTGAGACCCTCAAACCCGGAGTCTGTACCTACCAGCAACCAGAGTTCGCCATCGGGGCTGCACACTAGGAAATATACCCGTCTCTGATAAGGAGTTCGGCGACAAGAACTGCGCCTTTGGCTGCTCCCATCTTGGTGTTATGAGATACCAGAAGGTACTTGATGCCGTTCTGCAGGACGTTGTCCTTCCTGATCCTGCCCACCACGGTGGCCATGCCATCCTCAGCATCACGGTCGAGTCGCGGCTGAGGCCTGAATGGGTCTTCGTGCACTATTATCATGTGCTTGGGTGCTGAAGGCAGGTCAGTGTCACCGGGTGAACCAACATATCCCCTCATGACATTGACAACGTCGTCCACCTCACAGGCTTTCTGGGTTGAGACGAAGACCGATTCCGTATGTCCTTCCCGGACATTAACACGGGTGCAGGTGCAGCTTACGTTGAACTTGGCTGGACTGACTGAATTAGCTGCGAATTTGCCCAGAATTTTCTGCGTTTCCCGCTGCACCTTTTCCTCCTCCCCGGCAATAAAGGGAATAACGTTATCCAGTATGTCGAGACCTATCACTCCCGGGCTTCGGCCTGCGCCTGATAGAGCTTGCATGGAGGTCATTATGACGGCGTTCACGCCGAACGATTCGTAAATTGGTTTTAGGGTTATCGCCAGGCCAGTAGTGGTGCAGTTGGGAATGGGTGTGATGAAGCCTTTCCATCCCCGGGCTTTTCTCTGCACATCAACTAGTTTAGCGTGCTCGGAGTTGATGCCGGGAATTAATATGGGCACATCTTCATCGTAGCGAAAGGCCGAGGCAGTGCTTATAACCGCCTTGTCGCTGGCAAATTTCGGTTCCAGAATCTTCGCCTGGTCGGACTCTACAGCGGAAAAGACTATATCCAGGGCGGAGACATCCATCTCGATGGCATTCTGGACAGGCATAGACATAACCTCCTCTACGGGAGGCTCCTGACAAAACCAGCGCAAGGCTCCAGACTGGGCATCGGTTATGGCCTCCTTATAGCTGCGCCCTGCTGACCTCTCGGAGGCAGCAAGCGCAGCAATTTCAATCCAGGGGTGACCCTTCAGGGCAACGAGAAATTGCTGACCAACTATGCCAGTCGCTCCCACGATTCCAGCTTTTACCATGGTTTCCCTCCGCTCTTTTTTTATTTTCGGATTAGGCACAAGCAGCTTGCACTCCCTTTTACTGAGCTAATCGGGGCGAGAGGATTTGAACCTCCGACCTCAGCGTCCCGAACGCTGCGCGCTACCCGCTGCGCTACGCCCCGCCGTCTATGCTATTATATGATGTTTAACTATGGGGAGCAAGGATGAAGTATTGCGTTTTAATAATTGATGGAGCATCAGGTTGGCCATTGGCTACTCATGGCGGGAGGACTTGCCTGGAACTGGCGCGTACTCCGAACATGGATGCTATGGCCAAGGCGGGTGCTGTCGGGTTAGTTTGTAATGTGCCGCCGGGGATGGAACCTAGCAGCGCCTGTGCCTGTATGTCCGTGTTAGGTTATGACCCTCAGGTATATTATCGGGGTCGGAGCGCCATTGAGGCTAAGGGCATGGGCGTTCCTATTAACGAAGGAGAGGTCGTTTTTCGCTGCAATTTGGTAGCTGTTCGCGACGGTAGGATGTGGAGCTATAGTTGCGGGCATATCAGTACCGGGGAGGCACGGGCCCTTATTGCCAGTTTGAATGAAAAGCTTGGCAGTGATAAAGTGCATTTCTATCCTGGCGTTAGCTATAGACATATATGTAAGATAAAAGGGAGGGAGGATGCCCTTTTGGCTAGCTGTACTCCACCGCATGATATTCCCGACAAAGCTATAGACGAATTTCTTCCCAAAGGGCCCGGGAGCGACCTGTTAAGAGAGCTTATGGCACGCTCTGAGCTTGTGCTTCGTGACCATCCTGTGAATATAGAGCGAAGAGCACGCGGCGATATTCCCGCTACCATGGTCTGGCTTTTCTGGGGTAGTGGTAAAATACCTGATATGCCAGCCTTCAAAGAGGTCTACGGACTTGATGCTGCCGTGACATCCGGAGTCGATATTATGCGGGGCTTAGCCCGGATGATAGGTATGCAGGTGCTGGATATTCCTGGTGTGACCGGCGACCTGGACAACGATTACGTTGCTCAGGCCATTGGTGCCCTGGAAGTACTGGTGAAATATGATATGGTGGTTATTCACGTGGAATCAACCGATGAGGCGGCCCACGCCGGCCTAGCTAAGGAAAAAATAGAGGCTATTCAGAGGGTAGATAAAGAGATTGTGGCTCGGCTTCATTCCTGGGATAAGGATGCCCTTCGGGTGCTAATTCTGCCTGACCATCCTACGCCGATCGAGACTCAAACCCATGCTGCTGACCCCGTTCCATTTATACTCTGGGGGCCAGGATTTACAGCTAGTGGGGCGAAGAGATTTACCGAAGCAGAGGCTAAAGGCACAGGCGTTTTTATCGAGGAAGGATATAATATTATGGGCAGGCTGATAGAGTAAATGAAGGCAAAGAAATGGCACTGATAGTTCAAAAGTATGGTGGCAGCTCGGTAGCTGATGCCGAAAAGATTAAGAATGTAGCTCGCCGTGTCGCTAAAGCAAAAGACGAAGGAAATCAAGTTGTTGTTGTTGTTTCGGCCATGGGACACACCACCGATAACTTGATTAAATTAGCTTACCAGGTTAATGAACAGCCTGGTGATCGGGAGCTCGATGTTCTTTTGTCCACCGGGGAGATAGTTTCCAGTACCCTTTTAGCTCTGGCTTTGGAGAGTTTGGGTTACAAGGCAGTCAGTCTTACCGGCGCTCAGGCAGGCATCCAGACTGATTCTAGTTACAGTCGAGCTCGGATTCTCCGCGTCGACCCGAAACGAGTAGTCAGTGAGTTAGAAAAGGGAAATATTGTCATTGTGGCCGGATTTCAGGGCGTGACTCAAGAAATGGATATTACCACTTTGGGTCGTGGTGGTTCCGATACGACGGCAGTTGCTTTCGCTGCCAGCTTGAATGCCGAAATATGCCAGATATATACTGATGTCGAAGGTGTCTATACTGCTGACCCACACCTCATTCCCGGAGCTAGGAAATTAAAGGAAATTGGCTATGAGGAAATGTTGGAGCTGGCTAGCTATGGAGCCAGGGTAATGCATAACAGAGCAGTGGAATTGGGAGAGTTGTATAATGTGCCCATCTTGGTGGCTTCTAGTTTTAGCGATAGCCCGGGTACCATTATTTGTAAGGAGGCCTCTATGGAAGTAACAAACAAGGCAAGGGGTATTGTCTATGATACCAATGTGTCTAAAGTCACCGTCGTCGGTGTCCCCGACCATCCTGGCATTGCTGCGGCAATCTTTGAGCCCCTGGCTAGAGCAAATATAAGTGTAGATACCATTGTTCAAAATGCCAGCATCAATAATATTACCGACCTCACGTTTACGGTAGCTCGAAATGATTTGATTAAGGCGATGTCCATAGTGGAGCCAGTGGTTAAATCTGTGGGGGGTAAGCAATGTGTCACCGATTCTACATTGGCCAAAGTTAGCATTGTAGGTACTGGCATGCAAAATACACCGGGCTATGCTGCCAAAATGTTTCGAGTTCTTCATGAACAGGGCATCAACATCCAGCTAATTACCACTTCCGAGATAAGGATAACATGTATTATCTCTGAGGATAGGGTTAAGGATGCTGTGCAAGCATTGCATCAAGCTTTTGAGCTGGAGAAAGAAACTTGACAATCTTGGCTTGACATCATAAGTTTTATAGAATAGTTAATTAGGCAATGGGTATAGCATCTTACCAAGAAGAGGAAGGAAAAGCTCGATTAAGGCAGCAACTCAGCAAGGAAGCCATAGATTTAGCCCTTCAGGGTAGGTGGGAGGAGGCTGAAGCGGTAAACAGGGACATGATTAAGAGATTTCCCACTGATGTCGAGGCTTATAATCGCCTTGGCCGAGCTTTGACAGAGTTAGGGGATTTTGACCGAGCTAAGAAAGCCTATTTTAAGGCTCTGAAGCTTGCCCCTGAGAATGCTATTGCTAAGAAAAATCTTGCCCGTTTAACTAGCTTGTCAGAGTCTATGGCGACTTTAAGTAGCAACCCTCATGAAGCTTCGACCCAGAGAACTCAAGCTCGAAGAGTTGCTCTTGACCTTTTCATAACTGAGATGGGCAAGGCTGGAGTGGTTAAACTTCATAATGTGGCTTCAGGCAACATCTTAGCTAAGATGGGATTTGGTGACCAAGTGCACTTGGAAGCAAGAGGGCAGCACCTGATTGTGGCGAGTGAGGATGGAGAATATTTGGGAGAGGTAGAGCCGAAACAGGGATTGCGTCTCATCAAACTAATGCAAGGTGGAAATAGATACGATGCGGCAATTCTCCATGTAGAAGAAGATAAAGTGCAGGTGATTATTAAAGAGGTGTATCAACATCCCAGCCAAGTGGGACGTCCCTCCTTTCTTGTTAAAGCTACAGAGCACCTGCGCACGCGTATTAAAGAAAGCCTTCTCAGGCGAGGAATCATTACTGACGAAAGTGAGGCCTCGCCTGAGCTTGGATATTTTGAGGAAGAAGAATACCCTGGCCCCGAAGAGGAATCTTTGCCTGAAGGTTTCACCGTCGTTGGTGAAGATGGCGAGAGAGGAATTGAGATTTGATGGAAGCCACAATAATAAAGCCTGTCGATATCGAAGAGGAGATGAAAAGCTCCTATCTGGACTATGCCATGAGTGTCATCGTCTCCCGAGCCCTGCCTGATGTGCG
>Ga0315555_1003863_pt1 | contig 10246 bp, 9 predicted proteins | sample SalMarSW160380MG_FD_202113 | JGI IMG/M metagenome (GOLD analysis project Ga0315555, IMG submission 202113) | Salt marsh sediment microbial communities from the Plum Island Ecosystem LTER, Massachusetts, United States - Salt Marsh Sediment SW1603-80 ...
ACAAAGCGATAGTACTGGAATAAAGGGCCAGTATTACTAGCCTGATAACAAGGGCTTAATAATACGATAATGCTTGTAAAGGGAGGTAGCGAATATGGCAGGACCCTTAGATGGGGTAAAGGTGGTGGAAATAACCATGTTTCAGCAGGGGCCGGTGGCCGGAATGAGACTGGGCGATTTGGGTGCCGACGTAATCAAGGTGGAACCCAAGACCGGAGACCCGGCGAGGGGGATGATGAGGATTGTCGGCGCCGATACCGGCCTTAAAGGCAGAAACTACTACTTTGAAAGCAATAACCGCAACAAGAGAAGCATCGCCCTGGACATGAGAACGGAAAAAGGGCTTGAGATATTCCTCAAGCTTATTGACAGGGCTGATGTCTTTCTGACCAATATGAGCATAGAGGCGCCGCAGAGGATGGGTATTGGCCCTGAGGCGCTAATGGCTAGAAATCCGCGTCTTATCTATGTGCATGCCTCCGGCTGGGGCAGAAAGGGGCCGGATGCCAATAATCTTTCCTTTGACTATACCGGCATAGCCCGTTCGGGGACGATGATGATGTCCGGGGAGAGGGGTGGCCCTCCGGGGACCCTGATACCGGGAATGGGTGATGAGCAGGGCGGGCTTATGTGCGCCTGGGCGGTGACCGCCGCCCTCTATGCCCGGGAGAAGACGGGCAGGGGGCAGCTGGTTGATACCTCGTTGATGGGCAGCCTTATTGCCCTGCACGGGGTTAACTTCGCCGCCCCCGGGATTCTGGGGCAGGAGTTCCCCAGATTGCTCAGGTCGGAGGCGGGCAACCCGATTTATAACCACTACCAGTGCAAGGATGGCAAGTGGATTGTCATCGCCCACCTCCAGCCGGATAGATACTGGCCCAATGTCTGTAAGGCAATGGGGCTGGCCGAACTGGAGCATGACCCCAGATTTAGCACAATAGAAGCCAGGCATGACAACGGCAAGGAGCTGGTGGCCATCCTGGATGAGCGGTTTGTCACAAAGAACAGGGACGAGTGGATGAAGATTTTTAAGAAGGAGAATGTCATTCACACTCCAGTTCAGTCGGCCAGTGAGGTCTTTGAGGACCCGCAGGCCTTGGCTAATGATTATATCGTCGGGGTGGAACACCCGGTGTGGGGCAAGATAAAGATGCTGGGCTTCCCCTGGACATTCCATGATACTCCGGCCTCGGTGCAAAGAGAAGCCCCTGAGCTGGGACAGCACACCGAGGAGATAATACTGGAGCTGGGTTACAACTGGGAGGATATCGCCAGCTTAAAAGATGAAGAGGTTATACCCTGAGCAGGGCTTTTACAGAAAGGAGCGATAGCACAGGAGTAAAGGCAATGGTAAAAGAATTCAACATATTAATCACCGGGGTTGGCGGACAGGGGGTAATTCTGATGTCGGAGCTGCTGGGAAAGGCGGCCGTCACCGATAAATTAAGGGTCAGAGGTTCCGAGATACTGGGAATGGCGGTCAGGGGTGGCTCGGTAACCAGCGCCATCAGGATTGGAGAGGACGTCCATGGCCCCCTCATCCCCACGGGCAAGTGTCAGGTTCTGGTCGGTATGGAGCCATCGGAGGCACTTAGAAACATCGCCTATCTATCAAAGCCCAGCCTGGTCCTGCTCAATACAGCGGCAACCGTCCCCTTCACCGTATTCATAGGTGAGAGTAACTACCCCAGCCTAGAAGAAATATTAGGGCAACTAGGCAAAGCCTCAGACCGAGTAGTCCAGTTGGATGCGGCTAAAACTGCTCAAGAAGCGGGAAGCCTGCTGGCAACCAACATCGTGATGCTGGGGGCGTTATTCGGCACCGAGCAGCTCCCCATAAAAATAGCCACTATAAAGGAAAAAATAGAAGCACGCTTCCCAGCCAAAGTAGCTCCAGTTAATATCAAAGCCTTTGACCTGGGCTATGAGGCCTGTCGGCAGGCAGTGAAATAATCAGGCGGTTCTTCATCCACGGCCATACCGAGGAAATATTTGTAGGCCAGCTTATCTCTGGCGTTTTCGATTACCTGCCTGTCCGAGTCGCCGTAAAGGTACTAGAGAAGGCATAGCCTGAGCATGAACTCCGGGTCTTCGGCGGGCCTGCCGAAGTCGGGTGTGTACCTATCTCTAACCAGCTCGTTGCCGGTGCTGTCGGTCATTACCGAGGTGCTGCTGAGGTGGTCCTGAGCTATTCCATACCTCTCCTACCGGAGAAGGTGGCTATTGAAAAAGGAGGAGTTCTACCTACCGTACAGTATGGTGGGCGGTACTGGACTTGAACCAGTGACCTCTTGCGTGTGAAGCAAGCGCTCTAACCACTGAGCTAACCGCCCAAAATCATAGCTAACTTGTCCTCATTATAAGAGCTACTGCACTCGATACTAAACCTAAGTAAGCGATTCTGAGCCTCAGATAAATTTGAAAAATTCAAGCCCTGCTATATCTGAAGCGCTTCTCTTTCTACCACTGACAGACTCGCCTTAAAATCTTCGAGTTTCGCCTTGCCCTTCTTGGTTATAAATGCTTTCCCGTTCTTGATTTTGAGGTAGTCCATAATCTCTAGTTCCTCGACTAATGCCTGAACCATAATCTGGCTCAGGGCAGGGTATATTTTTTCTATTTGCTCCTTTGAAAATTCGTTTAGTATCTTATCTACCGCAATTTCCTCTTTAGGGAGGACCTTGCTCAATATTGCCATCTGCCGTCTAAAGAAAGGGATATCATAGCCATTATCGCTTAAGTCAAATGCTTCAAGTTTCAGGAGTACAGAAGTCCTGGTGTCTGGGCAAATCACCACTGGATCTCTGGCTACAGTTCTTTCTTCATGCGGCGGCCACTTCCATGCATTGGCAGGCATCAAATTCGCCATGTGGTATTTAGGTGCAACAATAGTTTCCAAGACGTTTTTGAATCCACGCCCATCATATTTCTTCAAGCTTGGGTCATTCGCACTAACAGGAGCATACCAGAATGGGTAATAATACTGGGGCTCTACATACCTAGGCCCAGCGGCATGAAGGTCAAGCATCTTCTGAGCAAGCAAAGGAACTACACTGGGACATACCTTCCCAATAAATTTTGCTCCATCATAGATAAACTCATCACCGATATTATACTGAAAGTGGCATGGATATTTCTCTTCGTCTCCTAAGAAACTAACTACGGTTGCCTTCACCTTAAACATTCTAGCCTTCCTTTTATTATTATTCTGCTATTCTGGATTCCACGGTATTTTACCCTCCCCAATCAGCTTTGTAAAGATTACCCTTTCTTTGCCAGATTCAATTGAGCTTGTCGGTTATGGGTGCTATAATAGGGCACTTATGACTCCGGAGACGTTGGGTTAGCCATGGTTGATTTGGATGACCTCCTTATTTACCGACGGCTTGATGCTGCGGGGATGCTTGACCATATGCACCAGTTCCCCGATCAATGCCGGTTGGCCTGGGAAAAGGTCTTGAGGTTTGCTCTGCCCCCGGAATACAGCCCGGTGGATAAGGTTGTTATCCTGGGGATGGGTGGCTCGGCTATTGGTGGTGACATAGCACGCCGCCTGGCCCTGACGGAAAGCAGGGTGCCGGTCTGGGTACACCGGGACTATGGTTTGCCTCCGTTTGTTGACCGGAACACCCTGCTCATTGCCTCAAGTTACTCGGGGAACACCGAGGAGACCCTATCCGCCTTTACCGCATCACTTAAGACCCCGGCCAAAAAGCTGGCAATCACCGCAGGTGGCAGGCTTAAAAAGATGGCGGAAAAAGAGGGCATTCCCGTTTTTGTCATAGATTACCGGGCACCTCCCCGCGCCGCCTTTCCCCACAGCTTTGTCCCTCTGGTGGGTATTTTTCAGAAGCTCGGTTTGCTTGATGATAAATCAGCCGATTTGAAACAAGCGCTAAAGATTTTGAATAAGTTAGCCGGTGATTTTGTGGAAACCAGACCTCTTGCCTCCAACCCGGCCAAGCAGCTGGCGGCCAGGCTGTGGGGGCACCTGGCAGTAATCTACGGTGGTGAGATACTTTCGGAAGTGGGCCGGCGCTGGAAAACCCAGCTCAATGAGAACAGCAAGGCCTGGGCTTTCTTTGAGCTTTTCCCCGAGCTCAATCATAATGCCGTGGCGGGCTATGATTTTCCTCCCGAAGTAAAGGACAGGGTATTTGTGGTTTTACTGCATTCTGCCCTTTTTAGCCCCCGGAGCCGGTTTCACTATGAGGCTACGGCTAAACTGCTGGTCAAGTCAGGAATCAGCCATGAGGTGGTGGGGGCGGTGGGGGAAACGGCTCTGGCCCAGGTGATGAGCCTGGTGCTTTTTGGGGATTACGTCAGCTTATATCTGGCGATGCTAAACGAGATTGACCCCACGCCGCTGGCGGCTGTGGACTTTGTTAAGGGCTACTTGGCCCGGTTTAACCCTGCCGGTGGTTGACATAAAAAGGTAAAAACGGTGAACCCGTATATTTATCAGAGCGGCGAGCCGAGCTTCAACCTGCGTTTGAAGAAAACGACCGGGAAGTGGGCATGGCACGGGGTCGATTTTCCCTCGGCTGTTCACAACGGCCACTGGGGGAGAAGCATCGTTAGAGGCGAGTACTTCCAGCCACAGGGGTCAGTCCGGGCGCCGCTGGTTATCCTGCTTCATGGGATGGGAGACCATAGCGTAATTCCCTGTAAGCTCTTGGCTAGGTCTCTGGCCAGTAATGGCACCGCCTGCGTGATTATATACCTCTTATTGCACTCAAGCCGTTTGCCGGAAGACATGAAAAAGCGGTATCCCGTCTTTACTCCCGAGGAGTGGTTCCAGATATACCAGACTTCGGTGATTGAAGTGCGCCAGGTGATTGATTGGGCGATTAATAGTGAAGAAATAGACGGGGAGAGGGTAGCGGTGGCGGGGATAAGCTTTGGAGGTTTTGTTTCTGCCATAGCTATGGGGGTAGACGAGCGTGTTAACGCCGGCGTGTTTATTGTATCCGCCGGTAACAGCGAAAAGATAAACCGCATGAGCCAGCTCAGTGCTATCATCAAGGATTATAAACGTACCGAGGCGGAGTACCAGAGTATTCAGCAGTCTTATATGCAGTATCTTGCCGAAGTGGCCGAAAAGGGGGTTGAATATGTCACCCCCGCCCGGGAGAGTTTCCTGATAGACCCGATGACCTTTGCCTACCGCCTGCGGCAACGCCCGGTATTGATGATTAACGCCCGCTGGGACGAGGCTATTTCCGCCGATGCCGCCCTTGATTTCTGGAGGGCATGCGGCCGGCCGGATATAATGTGGCTGCCGGCAACCCACGCTACCATCTGGTTGTGGTATCCTTTTATCAGACGCAAAATCGCCGGTTTCTTCAAAAAAAGCTTTGGCTAAGAGGAGACATCCACAATATTAAGCGGAGGAGGTGAAAGGTGATGCCTAGACTGGTTTCGAGAAGGGCAAAGCAAAAGGTGGGGCTTGTTCCTGGAACCCTTGTCTATATAGGGGAGAGGAGGATTGAAAAGGTAAAGATTAGAATCATTGACTACGATGAGACGCAGTTTGAAGAGAAGGAAGTAGAAAAGGTTGAAGAGTGTTTTCCCTTTAAGGACAAGCCTACTATCACCTGGATAAACATAGATGGTCTCCATGATGTGGAGGTGGTGGAAAAAATAGGCAAAAAATTCGGCCTGCATCCCCTTATACTGGAGGACATCGTTCATACCGGGCAACGCCCCAAGCTGGAGGACTTCGGGGACCACATCTTTGTTGTCTTGAAGATGCTTTACTATAACAAAGAGAAGGGTGAGCTAGAAGCGGAGCAGGTCAGCCTGATATTTGGGAAAAATTTCGTTATCTCCTTTCAGGAGCGCGTGGGAGATATTTTTGAGTCTTTGAGGGAGAGAATAAGAAAGGGCAAGGGTCGCGTGAGGAAGACGGGGGCCGATTATCTTGCCTACGCCTTACTTGACAGCATCGTTGATAACTATTTCGTGATTCTGGAGCAGCTTGGGGAAACGATAGAGGAGACCGAGCAGGAGCTGGCCACGGAGCCGGATGTAGCGACGTTACAGAGTATCCGTTCCTTTAAGAAGGAGATGATATTCCTGCGCAAGTCTATCTGGCCGCTGCGGGAGGTGGTCAATTCACTGGAGAGGGGTGAATCACCGCTTATTCACGAGTCCACCGGCATATACCTGCGGGATGTTTATGACCACACCATCCAGATTATTGATACCGTGGAGAGCTACCGGGATATGCTTTCCGGCATGCTTGATGTTTATCTTTCCATCATCAGCAACAAGATGAACGAGGTGATGAAAGTGCTGACCATCTTCGCCGCCATATTCATACCGCTCACCTTTGTTGCCGGCGTTTACGGTATGAATTTCAGCTTTATGCCGGAGCTGGGGTGGCAGTGGGGTTACTTTGCCGTTTTGCTGGTAATGGCTATTATCGGCGCTATCTTGATAGTCTATTTCAAGAGAAAACGGTGGCTCTAAAGCTCTGCCCGGGGTGGCTGCTTACAGCTTTACCACTTTGGCGGAGTAGACATCGGGCAGGGCCAGTATCTGCTGGCGCTGTTTTTCGGTCAGGGCTTCGTCCAGGGCCAGTATCATCAATGCCTGTCCGCGGGGCTTGAGGCGGCTCAGGTGCATGAAGCTGATGTTTATATCGGCTTCCCCGGTTATCTTGCCGGCGGCGCCAATTAAGCCGGGGCGGTCGAGATGGTCACAGAACAGGAAATAGCCGCCGGTGGGAACAATATCAATCCAGTAGTTATCAATCCGGACGATGTGGACCTCCCCTCGCATTACCGTTCCGGCGACGGTGGTGACCCCGGCGCTGGTGGTGGCTTCTACCGTAATCAGGCTGGCATAGTTCTCACTCTCAGCCTCTTCCTGCTCCACCACCGCCAGGCCGCGCTTTTTAGCCACGATATCGGCGTTAACCAGGTTGACCCGCTCCTCGCTTACCTGCTCCAGCAGGCCGCCCAGGGCGGCGGCCTTGAGGGCATTGGTATCATATTCGGCAATCTCGCCGTTATATTTGATCTGGATGGCGCTCACCTGCCCCTCAACCAGCTGACTGACTAGCTTACCCACGGTGGTGGCTACGTTGATAAAGGGCGCTAGCGCCGAAAGCATCTCTGCTGGGATGAAGGGGGCGTTGACCGCGTATTTGGCCGGGTGTCCCTTAAAGACATCGATAATCTGCTCGGCGACGTCCCGGGCGGCCGTGACCTGGGCTTCGGCGGTGGAGGCGCCAAGGTGGGGGGTAACAATGATATTATCGCTTCCGAAAAGGACGCTTTCCGTGGTGGGTTCGGTGGGGAAGACATCAATGGCGGCGCCGGCCACCCGCCCTTCTTTTACCGCCCTGGCCAGAGCCTCCTCGTCGATGAGGGCGCCGCGGGCGCAGTTGATGATTCGGACGGTGGGTTTGACCAGGGCCAGTTCCTTATCGCCGAGCATTGCCTTGGTTTTAGAGGTTAACGGAGTGTGCAGGGTGATGAAATCGGCTTCTTGGAATAGCTGTTTTATCGGCACCAGCTCTACCTGCAGGTTACGGGCGTGTTCCTCCGAGATAAAGGGGTCGTTGGCGATTAGCTTCATTTCCAGGCCACGGGCGCGCCGGGCTACCTCTGAGCCGACATTGCCCAGGCCGAGAATGCCCAGCGTCTTGTTTCTCACCTCGGTACCCATGAAGTCGCTGCGCTTCCAGGCGCCGGATTTGAGCGAGGCGTTGGCCTGGGGGATGTGGCGGGCCAGGGCGAGGAGGAGGGCAATGGTGTGTTCGGCGGCGGAGATGGTGTTGCCGGTGGGTGCATTGACCACCACGATACCCCGCCGGGTGGCTTCTCCAATATCAACGTTGTCCACGCCGACACCGGCCCGCCCGATAATCTGCAGCTTTTTGCCGGCGGCTATTATCTCGGCGGTGACCTTGGTCTGGCTGCGCACCATCAGGGCTTCATAGTCGCCGATTATGGATATTAATTCTTCGGTTTTTAGCCCGGTTTTAACATCAACTTCAGCGTGCTGGTGCAGTACCTCTATCCCTTTTTCAGAGATGGGGTCGGCGATTAGGACTTTCATTTCTGGTTACTCCTTAAATCCGGCCTGGGGCAGTACCTTCTTTATGGCGGCTATTACCTCTTTAATATCGTCTTCTGTTGCCCAGCCCAGGTGGCCGATGCGGAATACCTTGCCGTCCAGTGTCCGCTGGCCGCCGGCCAGCACCACGTCGTACTCTTCCCGCAGAATCTTGAGCATCTTCTTGGTGTCCAGCCCGTTTGAGGCGGCCACGGAGGTAACGGTGTTGGAGGCGTATTTTTCATCGGCAAAGGGGGATAAGCCCAGCGATTTTACCCCATCGCGGGCGGCTTTGCCCATGCGGGCGTGGCGGGCAAAGACGTTTTCCATCCCCTCCTTGAGTATCATATCCAGCGCCACCTCCAGGGCGAAGAAAACCGAAACGACCGGCGTCCAGGGTGTCTGCCCCTTTTCCAGGTAGCTCTTGGCCTTGGCAAAGTCCCAGTAGAAGCGGGGCATCTTGGCTTTCTGGTTGGCCTGCCAGCCTTCCTGGCTGACGCTGACCATGGTCAGCCCCGGGGGCACCATCCACCCCTTCTGGGAGCCGGTGACGGTGACATCGCACTGCCACTTATCTACCGGCAGGTCTATTGAGCCCAGGCTGCTTATGGCATCAACCACCAGCAGTTTGCCGGCTTCCTTGACCACCGAGCTTATGGCGGCTAGGTCGTTGGTGACGCCGGTGGAGGTCTCGTTGTGGGTGACAAGCACCGTTTTTATAGCCGGGTCGCTTTTAAGCGCCTTGCGTATGGCATCGGGGTCGGCGGCCTTGCCCCATTCAAATTTGAGCGGGGTTACCTCGGCGCCGAACTCTTTGGCGATATCAGCAAAACGCTCGCCGAAGACGCCGATGGATACCGAGAGCACCTTATCCCCGGGGGACATGGTGTTGACCGCCGCCGCTTCCAGGCCGCCGGTGCCGGAACCGGAAAGAAGAAAGACATCGTTTTTAGTCTGGAACAGCTGCTTCAGCTTGTCAGTTACGTTGTGAAGTGTCTGGGCGAACTCCGGCCCGCGGTGGTTTTCCATCTGCCGGCCCATTGCCTGCAGTACCTCCTCGGGGCAGGGGGTTGGTCCGGGAATGCGTAGCTGTTTCATTTTTCTCCTCCGAGGTCTGTTAATTGTTAATATTCAATATTAGCATGTAGGCTGGGAATAAATCAATTTCACTAGCCTATGAAGTTGACATAATATTGACTACCAGCCCTTTACCGGATGCGCGGCGATTTATACCGGGTGGGGTTTTGGGCTACTTTTTATCCTCTTTAATGCCGGCCAGCTTCTTGGCCAGCTTTTTCTTGGACTCAATGTCGGCGTTGCGCAGGATGGTCATCCGGTGGGTCTCCGGCGAGCCGGCGCCGTGTATATTGGAGACGATATCCCGGCTTTCAAAGGCCAGCTTTTCAATTAGCCGGAATATCTTCACCCGGTTCTCTGTAGATACGCCGTCAACCCCTTTCAGGTACTTGGTCAGCAGGGGGCCGATTTCCGGGTTGGCGAAGTCCTTATCCGAAGGAATGTCGGTGGTCATACCGCCGGCAATCTCTATCATGAGACGGATTACCTCGGCCAGCTCCTTGCCCTCATACAGCTTGGAGGTGTTGGACAGCACCGGGTCTACGGTGTAGATGCCGGAGGGGGTCTCGGTAGATTCCACCGAGGCGGCGATGGAGCAGCCGTAGATGGCCTCGGTCACTTTGAGCATCTCGGCCAGCTTGTTCCTTATGTGCGATATCTTGGGCAGGCCGTTGTAGTCGGCGGCGGTGGCGGCGGCGCCGATGAGCACATCGCCGACACCGCACTTGCAGCCGCCGTGGGAGTGGCGGTGGTAGTTGCCGAAGTTCCTTACCATGTTGCCGGCGTATTCGTATTCCCCGCACAGGAAAACCTGCTCCCAGGGTATAAAGACATCCTTAAAGAGGATCATGGGGGAGAACTTGCTGAATTCGGCGTTGCCCAGGTCGCAGCCCTGTAGGGGCTGGGCTTCCAGTGTGCCCCGTCCGTAGACGTGAATCAGGCCTTCGGCGTCGTTGGGAACGGCAAAGCAGACGGCGTAGTCCTTATCCGCCTCGCGCATTTCCCTGGTGGGCACAATCAGTCCCCAGTGGGCGCACATGGAGCCGGTCTGGTGTATTTTAGCGCCCCTGACCGTGATACCTTTATCGCTGCGGTCAACCAC
>Ga0315555_1003865_pt1 | contig 10243 bp, 4 predicted proteins | sample SalMarSW160380MG_FD_202113 | JGI IMG/M metagenome (GOLD analysis project Ga0315555, IMG submission 202113) | Salt marsh sediment microbial communities from the Plum Island Ecosystem LTER, Massachusetts, United States - Salt Marsh Sediment SW1603-80 ...
CCCCGGGAAGATGGAGTACCCGACACAGTGGCTAACAAGAACACAATCTCTTTCCCCTAAAACATCGAGTTTAAGAGCCGATTCAGTTCTACCGGAAGGTTTGCCCGATGTAGGCATCCTCCTTTCCGGATGGGCTGATGGATATGGACATATTCTGGGCAAGTACGGTATTTCGACATTACCTGTAAAACCTGATTTAAAAATTATTAATAAAACACCGCATACAGCTTACGGCTTACAGCTGACTGCTTAAAAATATTTGAGAAACAAAGATTATTGAGATTAATATAAGGATTTAATATATAATTTAATTTTAAGATTGACATAGTTATATGTTTTTGTATAATATAGATAGCAAAGGTTAGGATTTGAAAATTATTGTTAAAAAAATGCTCTCAAAGCTTTATCTTAAAGTAAAAAGCAGTCAGCTGTGAGCTGAGAGCTAAAAAACCGGAGGTTTTATATGTTTAAAAAAGTATTAATCGTTTTATCAATTTTTTTCTTGCTTGGAATGGCGACAAAGGCGGAGGTTGAGGGGGTGAAGGAAAGTAATGTTAATGATGAAAATCAAGGTATGGAAAATTATGTAAAAAAAGTGATAATAGATGCTGAGTGGGGGGATGATATTGGAGAATTTGGTATGGATTTGCATAGCAGTCCTCCGAGTGGCCCAGGAAATTTAGTTGTTGATAAGGAAAATTTATATATTTATGATTGGGCAAACAGTAGGATTTGCAAATATAACTTAATGGGAGATTTTAAGAAAATACTAGATGTAGATGAAGAAGAAAAGATTGTGAATTTCTCTGTCAAAAATGACACTTTGTATGGAGTCGTATTTCCGGGATTGTCTAAAGTTGAAAAAATCAAATTGATTGATACTAAGACAAATAAAGAAATAAAGATGTTAGAAATAAAGTTGCCAGAGCCACATAGTATCTTAGATGTTCGTAAAAGCAATGGAGTTATTGTGTTTACTAGTGGTGCGGGAGAAGAAGAAAAAAGGTATAGTTTGGGGCAGGTATCAAAGAAAGAAAAGGCAATTGATTTGTCCACAAGTAGGATGCCAAAAGTATCGGAGAGGTTTACTAAGATAGATGAGGCAAAGGGAGAGTTAATTGTGGATGGTCAAAAATTCTTAATTTCTAATTTTAGAGGGGAATTCTTACTTAGTGCTAAAAAATTAAGAGTAGATAGGAACGGTAATATGTATATTTCTGTATGGTCGGAGAATGAGGTTGGATCTTCTGATACTAGAATTTTTGAAGAAGTTTTTAAATATTCGTCGACAGGAAAACTATTAGCAAATGTTTTTTTGCCTAAGGATAAAATTGTCTCAGTAGGCTTAGCTATTGGAGATAATGGAGATGTCTATTATCTTTATGCTACTGGGGAAATAATACAAGAAGGATGGGATTTGAAATTTATTCCCGGCAAAGTTCAGGTTATTAAATGGGAATTATAGGAATAGAAGGTTAATATGAAAAAGTTACTGGTATTAACTTTTATTTTAATCTTTTCCGTTCAAGGAGCGGTTATAACGAGAGAGGATATGATTGTAACCGCAAATCAATATGTGCCTCCGATAAATGAATGGTCTCCTGAAGTTGATATGACGACGGCTGTAGACCCAGTCTGGCACAGTTGGTATAAAACGGAAGAGAATGAGGGAACTCCACCCTATGGTCCACCTTATAATGTGATGCCTTACAGCTGGAGTGGTTTTGATACTCCTGCGGATTTAAAAAACGATGTTGAGAAGGAAAATAATCCTTTGCCTGCGGGGGGATATGGTACCAGCCAATACGGTTATTGCGATGATGATATAGCAGGTATCGATTGTTCTGGTTACGTTATTATATGTTGGGGGCTTAGCAATTATGATGATGTTCAAGATGATTTGGTGAATTATGCTTTGGAGATTGATGGAAAGGATTTGAAGGAAGGAGATTTATTAAGAAAGCCAGGACATTCTATCCTGTATGTTAGTGGAACTTATCCAAATTGTAATATATATGAATCACAAGCAGATGCTAGAACAGGGGCTAATTATCCGGGGGTTGTTCACCATACTAGGGATGTTACGGAACTAGGAGGTGTATACACCCCTTACTCGATCTTCCCACAATTCTCAGATGAAAGTCCGGAGGATGGAGAGGTTGTTGAATTGTCCGAGGATGAAACAACAATTGATATATCTCTTACAATAAAAGCCTCGGGTAGGATAGTTGATGGAGGGGTGAAGATGTTTATCCGAAAAGATGGAGAGCCGGAAAAAAGTGTAGGTGGGATAACATTGGAAGACAAAGAGGAGGATCACACCTGGGAATTAAAAAAGGAGGATCTTGGAAGTGAAGAAGGTATCGAAAATAATGGAGAGCCTAATGTTAAAGAAGGAGGTAATTTTACCGTAAGGGTAGTTGCAAGAAATGATATAGCCGGTAATGGTTATAAGGATGAATACGAATGGAAATTTACAGTTGAGCCTGCACCTCCGATTGTAAAATCTACCGATCCGGCTAATAATTCGAGAAATGTTTCGGTCGATAAGCCCCCAATAAGTTTTACTTTTTCTAAACCGATGGATTTGCTTGTGACTAATAATGCTATTCAGACCTCTTTTTCCTGTGGGAAAACCTGGTCGGGAGATAAGAAGGTGGAACTTAAGCCTAATGATTATCTTGATTATTGTAAAGAATACACGGTTACTATTACAGATGCTGCTGTAGACACAGGGGGAGTTCATCTTGATGGTAATAATGACGGGGATGCCGGAGATGATTATATATTCAAATTTACTACCGAGCCACCTGATGTAAATCTTGATATCGATCCCGCAGTCGCGAATGTGGAGGAAGGACAGTCTTTAAGAGCGGAATTAATCGCGAATGGTAATAGACTTAAGAAAGAAATTGAATGTAGGATAGATTTTAATAGTTTTAATTCCGGAGGATGGGATGTGTCGGGGTTTAATGAAGAGACTTTTTCCCTTTCTCCGGGAGAACAATATACGGACAATTTTACAATTAAGAATAAAGGAGCATCCGTTTCTTTAAGAGTTCTTTCTCAGATACCCGTAAAGTGTGATATAGTAAGTTGTGAAGGTTTTTACTGGTCAGCCCAGGGACACCAGCACGACCATCCGGATGAGAATCAATCTCCCGGAAAAATGGAATATCCTACACCCTGGATTACCCGTACACAACCTTCACCCGCTAAATCTCAAAAATTACGAGCCGATTCGATTCTCCCCGTAGGACTTCCAGATATCGGAATCCTCCTCTCGGGATGGGCTGATGGGTATGGGCATATTCTGGGGAAATATGGGATTTCTACATTACCTGTAAAACCTGATTTAAAAATACTTAATAATGAAGATGTAAATATTTCCGATTCGGTTAAACTTCTTGTTATCGGTTCAGCCGGATTGAAAGGATTTAACTCACAGGAATTTAAATGAGCGCTATAGATAAAAATTACTTATTGCTTCAATTTAAGGTTAGAATTTTTCAAAAGAATGGAGCTGAATTTCAAAGCTTTTTCGAAGATATTATGGAAAAAGCTTTTCCTGATTTCAAAAAAATAAAACCTTATGGTAATAAAGGGGATGGTGGTAATGATGGCTACAGAAAAGACGTTGGTATTTACTATCAAGTATATGCTCCAGAAACGCCTAAAATAAAAGAATCGACAGCAGCATCTAAGCTCAAAAATGATTTTGAAAGACTCAAAAAAGAATGGGATGAAATTTCCGAAATAAAAGAATACTACTTCGTTTTCAACGATAAATGTTCAGGTTCCATTCAAGAATTAGAGAAAACTATATCGCAATTACGAAAAGATAATCCAAATATTAAATTCGATACTTTTTTAGCTAAAGATTTAGAAGAATTATTTTTTTCATTGGATGAAACAGATATTCTAAACCTGGGTTTTGATATCGATTCTAGACAAGCTATTTCGATTGCCTATGGACATTTACAGAAAATTGAAATTGAACTTGATAGAGAAAATGCAAATTTTGCGCAAAGAATGTTAGAAAACATCAAAGATATTATTTCTGAATTAAACGACGAAAATCTATCTTTAGAGAGAGAGATTTTAGAATGTAAATGCCTTCAAAAACTTGAGAAAATAGATGAGGCAAAAGAAAAGTACGAAAAAATTTCGCGAAGATTTCCAGATGACCCGCGTTCTTTTTTATATTTAGCAGAAATTTATTTATTAGCAAAAGATTATGAAAAAAATAAAGAGTTATTGGAGAAAGCGAAAAGCATCGACTGTGATTATTGGTTGTTTAAATTAGAAGAATTAGTCAGGAAAATCCATCTTGAAGATAAAATCAATATAGAAAATATAAATGAGAAATTATTCTCAGATGATCCAAGGAAAAAAGCTGATTTCTATCGTTTATATGCACATATCTTAGAAGGTTCTGGAGATAAAACAAAAGCAGATAGTTTTATAGAAAAAGCCATAAAATTTAATCCAAATAGATTTAGTAACTATATTGAAAAATTATCTTTTATTGAAAAGAAAATGTTATCTGATCATGATACCTCACAAAGATTAGGGGAATCTCAATTATTATTAGAAGAAACGGAAGAAGTAAAAAAGAAATTCTCTGAATATGGAGATATTGGTCAGAGGAATAAGGTGATTTTAAATTTAAAGAAGCTAAGTGCACTCCATGTTCAAGAAAGTTTTCCAGAGCTTGTAGAGATATTACAAGAAACTTTTAAATTATCTTTAACTTGTTATTTCGACAAACAGATTAATCAAGTATTTACATGTTTACTTACGAATGTTTCTTTGCCTGATAATGATTTTAATCAATTGTTAGAATATCTTGAAGAATCAACGAATGCAGTTTCAGATGAACTTTCAAAAGCACTTATGTTACAATTTAATCACAGAGATGAACTTTTCACCAAAGGAAAACAGTATTTTAAGGAGATTGAAAATAAAAAGTTTTTTGATTTTATAAATGATATTGAAAGAAAAAATTATGAAAAAGTTGTAAAATTTGTAGAAGATGATATCCAATTCGCAATGTATATTGCTTTGACTTTTAGAACTTTACCAGACTTAAGAAAAAAAATAATACGAACTCTTCCAGAGGACAAAAGTTTCCAAAAAAAGTACTTATTACTTCTGCTCAATTACGATGAAAAGAATTTTGATGAAGCTTTTGAAATCTTGAAGGAATTTGATTTAACAAATTTGAGTTACCTTGAATTAAAACCAATACTGATAATTGCTCAGCAAAAAAAAGCATGGGATTTTGAGGTCATAATTTTGGAAAAACTTTTAGAAAAAGAAAAAGATAAGAAAGAAGTTTTTAATCTCAAAATACAATTATTCAACGCCTATTTTAATCTTGGAAAATATCCAGAAGTTATAGAAATAGGAGAAGAATTACTAAAACAAGATTCAACCGAGAGTCTTTTAGACCTTAGAAATAGAGAAGCAATACTTGCCCAAGCTATTCTTGCGTGTTTTGAAAGAGGAAAATTTGAAGATAAAGCACTCAAGAAATCTAATGAAATACTTGCAAGTTATCCGTTAAAGCAACCGTCTTTTGAATTTAAAGTGGGAATAGAAGCAGAAGTATGGCTTAATAATAACGAACCGGATAAAGCACTAGAATCTGTAATTGAAGGTGTAAAAATTAAAAAGGTTCTTTTTCCAGAAGAATATGCAAAATTGTATTTTGTATTGTTCGTAAAAATCGGGAATCAAGTTAGTCTAAATCTAAAATCATTAGACGAAATTCGAGAGAATACATTTGTAAAACTTAAAAATAAAGAACGGTGGTATTTCATAGGAAAAGATAATGAATTAAATGCTATCAAAATCTCAATAAACAATACAAAATATCCACTTTTTGCTGACAAGAAAGTTGGAGATAAAATTGTTTTTGAAAACAAGTATAGATCAGATTATAGTGAAGGAATAATAGAATATATTTTTTCTATAGATAAATATATTCTGTGGCAAACTATTCATAATTTCCAAAAGTTGTCTAAAGGCAATGATCTTGATGGTATACAAATGATTGAAATACCCCAAAAAAAGGGAAGCATTGATCCTAGATATTTATTGGAGTTTTTAGAAGATTCACATAAAATAAAAGAGCCGTTTTTTGGAGATTATTGTAAAAACAATCTTCCGTTGGCTATACTAGCGGTCAGTGAAGGTGGTCTTATAAATGCTATTGGACGTATACAGCAAGAAAAAAAAGGTTTTATTAATTTTAGTACAGGGATAGAAGAATTCAAAAAGCAAAAAAATACTGCAAAAAATGTTATTAATAAGGAAATGCCATTTTATATTGATGGTACCTCTGCTTTAGTATTATCGGAAACGGGGCTATTCGAAAAACTTTATTCTCATTTACCAAATTTAAGAGTTTCTCAATCTGTTATAAATTTCCTGATTGATACTTCTGGGAAATTTAGATATATACCTGGACAAGCAGGGCACATGGGATATGCTAAAGGTAGAATAATTTTCACATCTTTAAACCAAGACAGAAAAGATTCAATGCAATCTAATTTTTTAGAAAGTATTAAAATATTGGAATCAAAACCCAAAAATATTAACGTTATTTCTTCAGCAAATAAAGCGGATACTTTTTCAGAACAAAAAGTTCCTGGAGAATTGAGCGATGCTTGCATATTAGCACAAAAAGAAAATTTGCCGATTCTGACTGAGGACTATCTTTACTTAAAGATAAATGAATTGGAAACAAAGAAAAAGGTACCGGATTATTTCTCTTCCTTAGCATTATTAAGAGCTCTTTACGAAGAAGGAAAAGTTGGTTTTAGTGAGTATTTAGATTTTATTGGATATATATCTTCATATCGTTTCAGATTTATATCATTAAGTCATGATGATATTGAAAAAGCTATATTTGGCGACGGGAAAATAAAAGCCGTCAATCCAAAAAATATTAGAAAGTTTAACTTTTCACTTACTTTATCAGAAGAGTACGGAATTCCATCTCAGATAGCGTTTACATTTATAGGAAAATTTTTTCTTAATCTTCTAGTGGATAATACAATTACATCAGATGTTTTAGAGGAAATATTTCTTGAAATCATTGAAGCTTTTCCAATAAGAGTGAAGAAAGAAGCTTTTGGCCAAATTTTATTGAGAGTTTGTTTGAAGATAATCGAAGAAAATAAATCAAAATTTATCTCATACCCCAAGAATCAAATTTTATATAAAAAAGTAGATGCGTTATTAAAAGTAATAAAAATCTTTAATTCAAGTACAAAATTATGGACCCCCAATATATAATAAGCATTTTAAAGCATTGATGGAAAGAGGGGTCAGGTCTTCTTTGAAAAGTGTCAAGGGGTGGGGTGAGTGGAGGAGAGAATATAGTGTTTTTTCCTAATTAATTATACGGTGGACTTGACAGAAATGTGATTTTCCATAGAATATTAAAGTATGTTTTTTGGTGGGGTGGGGGGTATTTTAATCGTTTTAATAATTTGGCTATTTAACTAAATTAAGAGGAGGTTTTAAGATGTATAATCGTAGAATATCTTTTTTATTGGTTTTATCGATTTGTTTCCTTCTCGGCATGGCGACAAAGGCGGAGGTTGAGGGGGTGAAGAAGGAGGCGGAGAGTGAGGTTGTTAAATCTGAGACAAATCCGGAGATGGGAGCACATGAAACTTTAATTAAGCTTTCGGAAGAGCCGGCATTGTATAAGGCTAAAATAAGCCAGGTTACTCCTCAATCGGGCATAATAACCGGAGGTATTATCGCTTACGGTCATTATATTAAACCGCCTTATAAGATAGAAATAAGGAACGATACAATGTTGTTTGTCAATGGAATCCAAATCCTGCCACAACTGCCTTCGGAGCTTGAAATAGAAGAAAAAAGAAGAGGAAAAATACGACGCGAGGAAAAATATAGTAAAGCTGATAGTATAGCAAAACCTTATCAAAAGAGGTTGCATTCTTTATTTGATGAAATGGACAATATATACAAATTGCTTGAACCGAAGGTAGGAAGAGTTAAAGCCGCTGATTCGATTTATAAGTTGGTTGAAGCTGAAACTTTGATCGTAGAGATAGATACAAATTTTGTAGGAGAAGATGATTGTTCTTTTAGTATTGTTTATTTTATGCCCGGATACAGTGAACGACCTGATGATCTAATTGGTGGAATATTGTTGTTAGAAGGCGGAAATTCTTTATCTGGGTATACCTCTTCCTCTGGGGCGGGTCAAAATTTAAAAAAGAAGCGAGACTATGTAAAATATCGTAAAGACTTTATAGAAGAAAGATTAAAGGAAAATTATGTAATATTATGTTCTTCCTTTAATAAGGCTATGAATTTGTTGATGCCATATTATTTTTGGATGGTTTTGGATGTTCTGAAAAATAACGATTTAACTCCAGAAGATAAGATTGGAAAATTAGGTGAGATAACACCATTGGCAGTAGAGAAGAGCCGTAAAGAGATAATTTATAATTTTGATCCTTCTGAATGGCCTGAGAGAAAGTAAGAGGATAAATAAAAATGAAAAAAATAATATTTTTATTTATCTTTGCGAGCATGTGTCTTTTAGGAGATGTTCCGCCTAAGATACCAGAGAGTGATGAAGTTTATTTATATTCTACTTGGGATGAAGTGCCTGTTTATTCCGCAATATTTGATGATTTAAGCCTTAAAATATTTATACCTCATGGATATATACACCTCGGACAACATTGCGGAGCTAATGATTTAGAGGAATTTATGAAAAGAGTGAGAGGGGGGTACGGGTTTTTCGTAGTTGGCGCACATGGATTACCAGAGGGATGGATGGAAATCGAGAGGTTAGGAATAAGTGAGAGTGAGGCAAATGAAAGGTTAAGAAAATTGAAGAAGGAATTCAAATTTTTTGGGAAGGATGCCACGCATGAGGAAATCCGGTGGAGTATGAAAGATGGAAAATATTCAATCATAATCTCGCCTCTTTTTCTGCAAAGAAGAACCAGCATGCCTAATTCAATAGTGTTTCTCGATGGATGCCATTCTGAAAATTTTATTGGTGCTCTTAAAGGAGTAGGTTGTTGTTTTGGATGGAATGATGTAACACAAGGTTTCGATATTAATGATGGCCCAGTGAATATTTTTTATAGAACAGGTGGGAAAAATTATGCGTTTTGGGAAGGAGGAGAGGTACAGCCCCAAGGAGATTTAAGAAATAAAACAGTTGGAGAGGCTATGAGTGAATATCCAAATCCAAGATTGGTGATGTCAGGTAATTCAGACATGAAACTATACAACAGCCCTCGTATCGTAGGGGCTCTTATCACACAAAGTGCGGGAGACAAAACAACGACTATTTATTCATTTGGAGTTTTTGATGGTAAATCTGGGTATCCTTATTATTGGGATTATCCTTCAGGTGTAGAATCTGCGAAGAAAGAGCCTGCGACTCCGGGTAAGCGATTGGTTATTAACATCCTTTTTTCCTCTTTTATGGATGAGGAAATTGATGTCAAAATAAAACCGGAAGGAAAAGAGGAAACATTTGATGTGGTAGGGAGTTGGATAGGAGGTATAGAATTTGATAGGGACATATGGCAAGGAAGAGTGGAATCCTGGGAGGCTGACCCTGGACTGGTTACTCTTATTGTTGACGCAAAAGATGATTTTGAGGGGGATATAAATGAGAAATTAGATACAGATGGAGATGGTAATTCAGATGGTTCTTCCAGTTTAATGAGATCTTTGAGGGCAGAAGGCAAAGATGAAAATCACGAGTTTAAAGTGACCGATTTGCCCATTGTTGTATACACCGATCCATCGGAAAATGAGAGAGATGTTCTCGTAGATAAAGATTCCATAACCGTTATTTTTTCTCAATCAATGGAACAAACTGCGACTCAGGAAGCGGTTTCTATTGTTTCGGATAATGGCGATGAAATATCTTTTACTCCATCTTGGAAGGACACCGTAACTCTTGAACTTTTACTTTCAGATACTCTTGATTATTGTATGGAGTACACGTGTACAGTTACAGACTCAGCAATAAATGAAGATAGTGTAAAACTCGATGGGAATGAGGATGGGACGGCGGGCGGTAATTATATCTTTAAATTTACAACCGAAAGTCCGGAATTGACAGTGGAGGGTTTTCCTGTAGTCGCGCATGTGGAAGAAGGTCAATCCAGAACTCATAATGTGTTTACAAAAGGGGATAAACTTAAAGCCGATGTTAATTGTAATA
>Ga0315555_1003868_pt1 | contig 10238 bp, 10 predicted proteins | sample SalMarSW160380MG_FD_202113 | JGI IMG/M metagenome (GOLD analysis project Ga0315555, IMG submission 202113) | Salt marsh sediment microbial communities from the Plum Island Ecosystem LTER, Massachusetts, United States - Salt Marsh Sediment SW1603-80 ...
TCTATCCAACTGAGCTACAGGGGCATGGTGGAGATAGGGGGATTCGAACCCCCGACCTCTGCGATGCGAACGCAGCGCTCTCCCAACTGAGCTATATCCCCAAATTCAATTCTAGCAATGCCCCGAGTGTGGGTCAAGTCAACTTCTCCTTGCCCTTGCCTGATAACACTGCTATACTGAGCGAAAGCTATGACCTATGAAACTGTCATCGGCCTGGAGGTTCATACTCAGCTATTAACCAAGAGTAAGATGTTCTGTAGCTGCAGCACCGATTATGCCAGTGCTCTTCCCAATACCCACGTCTGCCCCATCTGCCTGGGCATGCCCGGCGTTCTCCCTGTCATCAATGAAAAAGCAATAGAATATACAGTAATGACTGCCCTGGCTTTAAATTGCACCATCCCCGAATATACCAAATTCGACCGTAAGAACTATTTTTACCCTGACCTGATGAAGGGTTACCAGATTTCCCAGTATGATGCTCCCATTGGAAAAGGAGGGTTACTAACCATTGATAGCAACGATACCAGGAAAAGAATCAATATCACCAGGGTGCATCTCGAAGAGGATGTCGCTAAATTGTGGCACAGGGGAGATTATAGCCTGATAGACGTCAATCGCTCCGGGGTGCCCTTGATGGAGGTTGTCAGCGAGCCCGAAATAAGTTCCCCCGAGGAGGCTCGGGATTACCTTATCAGGTTACGCAATATCTTGCGTTATCTGGGGGTGTCCACCGGCAACATGGAGGAAGGAAGCTTTAGATGCGATGCCAACATAAGCATACGTCCAGTGGATAGTAGAGAGCTTTTGCCCAAGGTTGAAGTTAAAAATATGAATAGCTTCAAAGCAGTTTACCAAGCCCTGGAATACGAATCCAGGCGGCAAAGAAAGGTGCTTGAGGAAGGTGGAGAACTGGTACAGGAGACCAGAGGTTGGATAGATGAATCAGGCATAACAGTGACCCAGAGAACTAAAGAGTATGCTGACGATTACCGATATTTTCCCGAACCTGATTTGCCTCCCCTGGTTTGGGACCGAGCCTGGATAGAGGAAATCAGAGCGAAACTTCCTGAATTACCCGAAGCACGCAGAGACCGATTTATGACCCAATATGGCTTGTCCTTGTACGATGCTAATATTCTAACTAGCTCCAGGGCCATGGCCGATTATTTTGAAAACTGCGTTAAGCTAATGGACCCTGGCAAGGCAAAGACGGTTAGTAACTGGCTTTTAGGAGATTTCAGCCGACTTCTTCACGCTACCAACACGGGGATTGAAAATGTTAAAATAAGTCCGAAACATCTAGCAGAAATGCTTGGCTTGGTAGATAATGGCACTATAAGCGGGCCGGCTGCCAAGGCAGTGTTTGAGGAGATGTTTCGCAGTGGCAAGGGAGCCAGCGAGATTATAACAGAAAAGAAACTCAGCCAGATTAGCGATGCCGGTGAAATAAGGGAAGTGGTAAAACAAGTGATAGCCAATAATACCGGGGCAGTAGCAGATTTTACCTATGGCAAACAGCAAGCTTTGACGTTTATTATAGGGCAGGTAATGAAAGCTACCAGAGGAAGGGCTAATCCAGGTGTGGTGAGAGAGATTATTATAGAGGAGCTAGGAGGTAAATAAATTGCCTACTTATTTTTCTATCGCCCAGATACTAATAGCAATAGCCTTAATTGCCACTGTACTATTTCAGTTACGCGGTGGAGGTATAGGGGGTATCTTTGGGCAAGCTGACTCAGTGTATCGAACTCGGCGAGGAATAGAAAGCACCCTTTTCAAGCTGACCATAATCTTAGTCGTCCTGCTTGTCGTTTTTGCCGTTTTAACCGCTACCCAGGCTTAGTATCTATAGATGAGTTTCACAATAACCCTGACTACCGACTTTGGCTATGATGATGCTTACGTTGCTGCTGTGAAAGGCGCTATCCTAAGCACTAACCCTGAAGCTGCTATCATAGACATCAGCCATTCTATCGAGCCGCAGAATATCCTTCAGGCTGCTTTCATACTTAGTGTTGCTTACCGCTACTTCCCTAAGCAAACAATTCATATGGCTATTGTTGACCCAGGCGTAGGAAGTGAGCGCCAGGGGATAATACTGAAAACACCAACGGCCCTCTTTGTTGCCCCCGACAATGGCATCCTCAGCTATATAATTGATGATTTATTTCACGTTGAAAGTCGCTCGTTGACCGAACATATTCATGACCTCAAAGAGATAGTATTTAAGACCGGCCTTGAAGCTGTAGCCATTACCGACCCTCGCTTCTGGCGACATCCAGTCAGCCCTATCTTCCATGGAAGAGATATTTTTGCCCCCGTGGCTGCCGGCCTATCCCTAGGCATTTCCCTTTATGAATTCGGGGAGAAAATTAACTCCCTGCATGTCCTCCCTATACCAAAACCATCCCTTGATCCAGAGGGTAATTTAGTTGGCCGGGTCTTACATATTGACCGCTTTGGCAACTTGATTACAAATATTAAAAACAATGACTTACCTGGAAAGGATGTCATGGTTGAGGTGGCTGGACACTGTATTCAAGGTATCAATAGTTACTACGCGCAAAATGAAGGGGTAATGGCTATCGTGGGCAGCAGCGGTTATCTTGAAGTATCGCTAAGAGACGGAAGTGCTTGCGACTTCCTGGGCATGGTAGTGGGAGACGAAATAAAGGTGATTTTAGCCTTATAGTGAAGAGATAACCGCGCCAAGGGCGAGGAAAAGATCGCTGCTTCGGGGGCAAAACATGATAGCCAAAAACGAATTCTGGCAAATTATGGAAGCTTACGGTGCTCAGATCCAGCCTGCCCAGATCGTTTTCTACATTGCTGCGATCCTTCTCGTCGGATGGCTTTTTCTCAAACATGGAAGAATCCAGACCCTCTTCGCAAAGCTATATCTCTCGATGGCATTCGCATGGAATGGCATTGCGTTCTATTTCGTACTTGCCAGGGATATGGCTGGTGGTAGCTACGGCAATTACGTCTTTGGCTCTGTGTTCATCATCGTCGCGGCGTTGTTTGCAGTCGATTTGTTCAGGCAAAAGATGCGGTTCTCTCTTCCCACAGTCGGATGGCAGAAGTACGCGACGTTGGTGCTGGCGCTGTTGGTGTTCTGCTACCCTTTGTTCGGCATGGTGTTCGGACATAGCTTCACGAGCCTCATCATGCCTGGCGCTTTTCCGTGCCCGACAACAGCCCTTGGTTTGCTCTTGCTGACAATGGCTCTGCCGCAGGTTGACAAAACGATATACCTTTTGCTGCTTGTCTGCGCGATTCCGTTCACGCTATTTGTGCAAATTGCCAGGTATGGTGTATACGAGGATACGATTCTGTTTGCTACCGGAGTTTACAGCTTGGTCTTGCTGTTGAGATACTGGAAAGCTGAGAACCTGCCTGCCTGGTCGTAGTGAAGGATTGGGCACGGCTAACAAATCGCTGCAACGGACGTAGCTGCCGAGGCTCCAGTTGATGCCAGTTTTCGCTTGCAGGCGTTTTAGTGATTGTCGGGTGCGTCACTTTAGTCGCCACTCCGCTGAGCTCCCAGGTGATATCAAGAATGTCAATCCGAATCACCACGCCGAGCGAAAATACCGCTGCCAGGATAAAGCTTCTTGCCAATTAAATAATGCCGGCACACGCATCAATATCTAGGGGCTGCCCACTTGCCATCCTGAGCACCTTTCTTTCTGTCATTGCGAGCACTTTTCTTTTTGTTATTGCGAGCACCTGAAAGGTGCGTGACAATCTCCGCGGCTAAATTCTAAATCCTAAAATCCAAGCTCTAAGCAAATCCAATATAAAAGTGGTAACATATTATGTGATGCCCTAGATACAGGCTTAAACGAAAGAGGCTCCAGGGAGAGAAACTAATGAATAAAAAAGGATTTCTAGCGATTATGGTAATTGTGGCGGTAGCAATGCTGCTCCTGGCCTCATCTTGCGCGGCGCCAATTATCACCAGCCTGGAATCTGAGCCAAACTGGATTGCTCCTCTGGATAGCCTCCAGGTGACGTGTGATGCTGAAGACCCTGAGGGCGACGAGCTAAATTATGAGTGGTCAGCTAGCGGAGGTAATATTTCCGGCACAGGTGCGTCTGTAAACTGGATCGCTCCTGAAGCAGTGGGTATGTACGACATCACAGTTGTGGTTACTAATAGTCAGGGCAGGAAAGACACAGAATCAATAGCTCTTTTCGCGTCAAATGGTCCTCCGCCAATTATTGAAGACCTGATTGTTACTGCCAAAGGACACGAGTATTTGAAAGAAACCACTACCGGGTACAAGGTTGCGAAAACGTACGATTACGATATTGAGTGCATTGCTTCAGACACGGATGGCGAACTCGGCGAACTGGTTTATGAATGGTCATGCGATGGCGGCGAAATTTCCAGGGAAGGCCCTATAATTACCTGGACTGCACCGGATACGGCCGGCGACGTTACAGTCACGGTAAAAGTGTTTGATGACACAGGTAATTGGGTCAGAAAGAGCATAGCTTTCGAAGTGGTGGCATGCGTATCATGTGTGTTTTGGTGATGTTAGGAGATAAATGTCAGCTCCGGCTAAGGGCATAGTCCTCAAAGGTAGAGACCTACACACCACGGGCACTTCCTACAGAAGATGCCTGAAAAGTAACGGAAACTCGGCACGTTTTGCTCGGTGAAGACATAAAACAGCTCCTCAGTTGCGGCGCTACTTTACAGCCGAGATACCTTTACTCGAACTAAGCAAGAACATGTGGTAGTTTCCATCACCCCTATAAGAGTGGTAATATATTATGTGATGCCCTAGATACAGGCTTGAAAGAAAAAGGCTTCAGAGGGGAAAACGAATGAACAAAAAAAGATTTCTGGTAACCGTGGGAATTGTGGCGGCAGCAGTGCTACTTGCGATCCTGTTTGACACAATGCTAGTCAACCATCGGCCAGCCATCACCAGCCTGGAAGCGCCGGAGAGAGTTATTCCTTCGGGAAGCTGTCAGATTTCGTGTAATGCTTCAGACCGCGATGGCGACGAGCTAAGCTATAACTGGTCGGCTGGCGGAGGCGAAATAAATGGGAAAGGAGCGACGGTTACCTGGACCGCTCCTGATTCTGTAGGCTCCTACAATGTTACAGTCACGGTGAGCGATGGCCGCGGTGGCGAAGTCATGGATTATGTAACCATCACAGTAAGGGCCAATAAGCCGCCAACCATTACCAGTCTGATAGCCGATGCAGACTGGACTCTTCCTTCGGGTAATATCCAGATGACATGTACTGCTTCAGACCCTGATGGCGATGAGCTGAGTTATGAATGGACAACCACCGGAGGTAGTATTTCTGGCACAGGCGCGGCTGTAAACTGGACTGCTCCTGAAGAAGTTGACGCATACAACATCACAGTTGCGGTTATCGATGGTCATGGTGATGAAGCCACAAGGTCGGTGATTCTCACCGTGGCCCTTGGTACTCCGCCCACTATCGAAGACCTCATTGTCACCGCCGAAGGGCACAAATATTTGAGAGAAAGCAGCACAGCTGGCTGCGATTACGATGTCTGGAAAACAAAAGAATACGACATTGAGTGTACTGCTTCAGGCACGGGTGAACTGGTTTATGATTGGCTCTGCGATGGTGGCGAGATTTCCGGAGAGGGCTCCACGATTACCTGGACTGCCCCGAATAAGACGCTTGTTGAAGCTACAGTCACGGTAATAGTGTCGGATGTCGCTGGCAATAGCGTGGCTAAGAGCATAGTTTTCCATGTGCCGTCTTGTACATGTGGTTCCTGGGGATAAAATTAGGAGATAAATGGCAGCTCTAGCCAAGGCATAGTCTTCCAGGTGGCGACCCGCACACCACGTGCTTTTCATACAGAATATGCCTGAAAAGTCATCTAACCGGTAGTTTCCATCACCCCTATAAGAGTGGTATATTATGTGGTGCCCCGGATACAAGCTGGAACGAAAGAGGCTCCAGGGAGAGGAACTAATGAACAAAAAAAGATTTCTAGCAATTATGGCGGCAGCAGTGCTTCTCTTAGCCTCATCTTGCACGCCGATAGATAACTATCCGCCAGTTATCACCAGCCTGGAAGCTGAGGCGGACTGGACCCTTCCTTCGAGTAGTCTCAACGTGACGTGTACTGCTTCAGACCGCGATGGCGACGAGCTAAGCTATAACTGGTCGGCTAGCGGAGGTAATATTACTGGCACGGGGCCTGAAGTTACCTGGACTGCCCCTGAAGAAATCGGCGTATGCGACATCACAGTTGTGGTCAATGATGGTCATGATGGGGAAGACACAAGGTCGGTAATTCTAATTGCGGCAAATGGTACTATACCAATTATTGAAAACCTGATTGTTACTGCCAAAGAGCCCAAATATTTGAAAAAAATCACTACTGGGTACAAGGTCGGGAAAGGAAAAGAATACGATATAGAGTGCATTAGTTCAAACACGAGCGGCGAACTGGTTCATGAATGGGCATGCGATGGCGGCGAGATTTCCGGGGAGGGCCCTATGATTACCTGGACTGCCCCGAATACGGCTGGTGACGTTACAGTCACGGTAATAGTGTTCGATGTCGCAGGTAACATGGACAATGAGAGCATAGTTTTCACAGTGGTGTCTTGCACATCATGTGAGTTTGGATAAATTAGGAGATAAATAGCGATTCTAGCCAAGGGCATAGTCTTCCAAGTGGCGACCTGCACACCATGTGCCTTCCGTGTGGAAAATCCTAAACAAGGGAGGCTACTTTGAGGTGGCATTTGTCAATGTACAACAGGGTGACCAATTTTTTGAAAAACACCTTCCAGGACCGCTTCAAGAGATACCTGATTATATCCCTGATAATCTTAGGAATAGTCATCGGATTCACGAGTCAGGGAACAGCAAGTACGGGTGAAGGTTTTGAGGTCCATTTCTTTCATCTTCCTGGCTGTTCAAGTTGTGAGGCACAAGAGCCATTTAATGAAAAGTTAGCCAATACATACCCTTCAATTCAAATTATTGAACACGACGCCACTATACCTGCAGAAAGTGCTCTATTGTCTGAGATGCTTAAAGAGCTAGGGATAGAAGACGAGCCGGAGTTTCCCATAACAATCATAACAATCTCCGAAAATCAAGTATTTATTGATGGTTGGGTATCTGGTGGTTGGGAATCCGAGGAAACGACGGGCAAAGCGATTGAGGAAGCCTTGAAACAATGTTGGAGGGGGAACTGCCCGCCGTCAGCAGGTGAAAAACCCAGAGATACAATCGTATTGCCCTTCATAGGGCCAATTGTACTTGCTGATTATTCGCTTCCAGCTTTGGCGGTAATTTTGGGTCTTGTAGATGGCTTCAACCCCTGTGCTATGTGGGTACTTGTTTACCTTATATCCCTGGTAGCGACCTTGAGAGATAGAAAAAGAATATGGCTGATTGTCGGTTCTTTTGTTTTAGCTTCAGGAGTCCTGTATTTTCTGTTCATGACAGCGTGGCTCAATGCTTACTTGCTTATTGGCTATTCTAGAGTAGTGACAACTGTGGTTGGGCTGGTTGCTCTGGGTGGAGGGACATTGCAAGTAAGGGAAGTCGTAAAAACAAAGGGCGCCATTGTCTGTGAAGTTACAGACGAGGAATCCCGAAAAAAGACGATGACCAGAATACAGAAGATTGTGTCTTCCCCCATAACCTTGGGAACGATAGCAGGAATTATAGCTCTGGCCTTTGCAGTAAATTCTGTCGAATTCGTCTGTTCAGCTGCAATCCCGGCGGTTTTCACTCGAGTTCTATCCCTGGCCGGTCTCTCCACCTTCCAATATTATGCCTACATCCTGCTATACGATGTCTTTTTTATGCTTGACGACCTCGTTATCTTCGGCACAGCCGCTTTTGCTCTGACCTCAAGTCTGGGAGACCGATATGCAAAGTATTCCAGACCAGTAGGTGCCACCATACTGATAATTCTGGGGCTACTGCTCCTTGCCTGCCTTTACTCTAGTCAATTTGAGTTTTTAAAACCCATATGTGGCGTACTCTGGTAGACCAGTAGGTGCAGCCACGTCACCGATTTTGGGTGCCTTTAGGGCTCAAAGCCCCGTAGCCAGTTAAAATACGCCAATCATCCTTAAGCCCGCGTAGACCATAAAAGCAATGAAGATATACCTTAGTTGTTTCGCCGGCAAGGCATGTGCTGCCCGGGCTCCAAGTTGGGCCAGGGGTATGCTGGTAGCTGCCAAGCATAACCATATGGGTAAATTTACATAGCCTATGGAATAAGGAAGGAGATTAGGTACCTCAAGCCCATTCACGATATAGCCAACAATACCACCAAGGCTGGCAAGTATTATTGAAGCCACCGATGTTCCCACAGCAATATGCATGGGGAAATTTAATGCTAACACCAGCATGGGGACTATCAATGTCCCGCCGCCAAGACCCGTCAGCCCAGTCACCACACCTATAGGAAAGCCGCAAGCTGCCACAAGCCCGAAATTTTCCCATGGCTCTTCAGCCTCTCTTTTCAACTTTGGCATTAGTCCCAAGCCCATCCATAAGGCAACAGCCAGAACCAGTCCCCCAAAGCCTGCTTCCAGTATTTCCTTAGGAAGGTGGGCTGCCAGGGTAGCCCCAACCAGAGCCCCGACCAGGGCACATGAGCCTAGAATTAAGGCAGTTTTCCAGCGAATTGCCTTCTTATTATTATGCCTCCAGGTGCCACTTATGGCTGTGGGCAAAATCACCAGTAAACTTGTCCCGAAGGCTATTCTTATGGCAATGTCTGGAGAGATACCCATAGCCAGGATAATCCAGTAGCCGACCGGAACCATGATGAACCCGCCACCAACTCCCAGCAGTCCGCTGGCAAAACCAGCACCTGCCCCTACAGCCAACAGTATGGCGATATGAGTTGATGTCAGCTTCTTTCCTTCCCCATCTTGCCTTCAAACCAGCCAGGTTTGACAACCGCCCTTTCGTCTATTGAAGGAACATAGGGCTTGATATCTAAAAGAGGAGTACCGTCTATGGCGTCCAGTCCCTTCACCTTTAGGATATTCTTTTCCCTGGCTACTAGCTCCACGACAGTCAACCCCAGGGGACAAGGTCTATGCGGTGACCTGGTAGTGAAGAGACCGTGTAAACTATCGTCCCAGGGTGTCTTAACCAAAAAGTGATATCCCTGAGACTTATGGAACCAGTAAATAACGATAATATGGGAAAATTCCTCAATATCTTTTAAGCCTTCTTCGAATTCCTTAAATACCTCTATCTGAGAAATCTCCTCACTTTTATAGCCCTGATAGGGGGCTGCCCCCCTATTCCTGTAGGGAGAATGAATTATCCCGATGGGCTTCAATTCCAGGCTATGCCTCTCTTCCATCAGACTGCCTAAGCCTTACTAACTCAACTTTTGATCCTCCGAATTATATCATTAGTCACACAGTTCACAACCCAAGCAGGGTTCGTTGTTTACCTTTAACATAACTTATTTAGACTTTTGGTCTTCGTCGCAAGGTTTCTTTTAAGTTCAGCGGTGTGACTTCAGGCCTAGATGCTTCATAAACTGTGATTACATCCCCAAGTTTGACAAACTCACCTTTTATAAAACTCATTTGTGATGGTGTTAGAGGCTTAACAGCGCAAGGGCGCAAAGGGGTATTAATTTGTACTTGGTCGGGCGAAAGCAACCTTACTACCTGTGCTATTTCCCCAGCGAAATTCTCATTGAGTTTTATGAACATTACCTCCAGACACAGCTTGCCTTCAAACTCCCTTCGGAAGAGCTTAATGCCTTCAAGTATATCAGTGAGCAAAAGTGCAGTTACAGGTCTATTAATTTGTCTAAATAACTCTTGGGTATGAGCGTCTACTGTAGCTACCACTACATCCGCCTTGGCAAGGTCATGGCGCACATCCCCTCTGGGCATTAAAGAAGAGTTAGTCAGAACTGCTACAGGGAGATTTAAACTTGATTTTGCTATTTCGATAGCCTGCCCTAGATTGCTAGCTAAAGTAGGCTCTCCTGTCCCGGAAAAAGTGACATAATCGGCAGCTATGCCCCTTACTTCCTTTAATTCCTCAGTTAACTGGCCAAGGGAAGCAAATTCCCCTCGCCGGGTAACAGGGTTAACAGTTTCACTTAGCTGACAATAAACGCAGTTAAAATTGCAAGTTTTAGCCTTATGAGATAAAAGGTCAATTCCCAGCGATCTTCCCAACCGCCAGGATGGCACTGGTCCATAAATGATAGAGCCAG
>Ga0315555_1003872_pt1 | contig 10231 bp, 6 predicted proteins | sample SalMarSW160380MG_FD_202113 | JGI IMG/M metagenome (GOLD analysis project Ga0315555, IMG submission 202113) | Salt marsh sediment microbial communities from the Plum Island Ecosystem LTER, Massachusetts, United States - Salt Marsh Sediment SW1603-80 ...
TTTACATTTTCGGGAAAGGGAGATTCCGTTAATGTGAAAGGAGAAAAGCTTTTTGGTTTTGTGAATTTTGGGAAAGCAATTTACGGGCAGATTGAATTATTCGATTTTGATTTTAGGCAGATAAACGTGGAATACCCCAGTTCCAAAGTATCCGGATTAATTGGTTTTTCTTATGTGAATAAAGATACTATTCATATTGCCTCGGATTTACAAGGAGAATTACTTGAATGTCCGCTTGAAGATTTTAATCTTGATTTAACTCTAAGAGGAAAAGAAATTTTCGTGGATAGCTGTGAGTGCTATTTTAATAAAGGAGAGATTTTCTTTTCCGGAGTGTACGGAGAAAGAATCGATGGTAATTTGCAAGTTAAGAATTTGGATGTTTCTCCTTTGACCGCGTTTTTAGGCATCGAAGTTTCCTCGGTATTGGATTTAGGATTATCTCTTCACGATAAAATTTACGGAGCTTTTTCTTTAGGAGATTTTACTTATAAAGGTGTGGATTTTAAATCCATAGAAGGTAATGTAAATTTGTCCCAGGGAAAAGGGACATTTCCCGGAGTTATAAGTTTCGTCTCCAAGGATATTTCTTTTAAAAAAAGAAAGGTCTTTGAGTTTGGAAAATCGAGTTTGGAAATTCAAGACGGGAAATTAGATATAAAAAGTATCTTTAAGAGTAAAAATAGAAACGTAGAGGGACATTTGTCTTTAAACGCGGATACAGTGGAAGTTGAATCGCTTAGTTTTGTATATTCAGGGGGATGGCTTTCGCTTAATTCTCCTTTTTCTTTTACTTACAAACATGATTTCAGTATTGAAGATATTAGATTTAAAGGTAACAAAGGAGAAGATTTTAGAATTAATAATTTCTCTTTATCTGCCAGCGGGATAAAAGGAGACTTGGATTTAATGGGATTTAGACCGGAAATTTTAAGTGAGTTTGGGCTTGTTGCACATTCTTTTTCCGGGAATATTTCGAGTAAAGTCTATGTTAGTGGGGAACCCGGTTCTCCTGTATTGGATTTTAAAGGAGGAGGTAAGATAAAAGCCGGAGAAATAAGTATCGGAGATTCATTGAATTTTGATATAAAATTTAAAGACAATGTATTCTCTATTTCCAATTTATCGGTAATCGAAGGGAAAAATATTTCAACTTTTGAAGGAAAGATTCAACCGGAAAATCGTTCTATCAATTTGGCTATTCGCTTGCGGGAAGCCGGAGCCTGGATATTTTACCCTGTAGGAGAATATCTTACTGCTGAGGCGGCTTCTGTAAATGGGAAACTGAAAATTGCGGGGACTTTTAAAGATTTTAAAATTTATGGTGATATAAATTTACAGGAAACTGATTTGTTAGTAAGAGGCCCGGGGATAGCAATAAAGAAAATAAATGCCGAGGCTTCTTTTGCCGGATACGATGGAAAATTAAAAAACTTCTCTGCTTTATTGGACGAAGGAAATATAAAAGCGGATGGATTATTCAAGTTAAGAGACAAAGGTTTTGATATAAACTTATATCTGGAAAAAACTCCGATTACCTGGGATGATATTAACGCGACGGTAGACGGAGACCTGTCAGTACGAAAAGACAAGCAAAATATCCTGGTAGAAGGAGATATTGCTTTGAATAGGGCTACAATTACGATGCAATTTAAGAAGCAAGAAAGGAAAGCGGGCGGACGTCCTTCAAATCTTTTTTTAGATTTAAATTTTGATGCCTCACAGGGTAATGTTTGGATAAGAAACGACCTGGCTAATATTGAGCTTGCCGGTAAAGTAGGGGTGAATTATGAAGGGGGGCCATTGTTGGTTTCGGGCAATTTGGAAGTTAGACAGGGTATGTTCTACTATCTTTATAAAAGTTTCGAAGTTACGGAGGGGGGATTTAATTTCAATCAGTCTCCGGAAATAAACCCAAATATTAATGTCAAAGCATTTACTCTTATTTCTTCAAATTCTGGGGAAAGAAACGATCAGGATACTGTATTTCTTGCGGTTTCCGGAACCATGAAAACTCCCCAGTTTGATTTATATTCTAAATCTTCTCTATCAAAAGCTGAAATAATGACCCTGCTTTCCTTGAATCTTGAGTGGGAAGATTTAACTTCCGTTAAATCTATAGAGCAATCGGTTAAAGAAACAGCTTTTAATTATTGGGTAAGAAAAACATTAAACCGGAGATTAAAGGAAGAATTCGGAATCGATGTTCTGGAAATGCAGGGTGTTAGTGGACACTATGAATTTGTTGTCGGGAAATATGTTACGGATAAGCTGTTTGTCAAGGCCAGAACCGATGTTCAATCTTATGGAATTTCAGAGATTCAGGCGGAATATAAATTAAAAAAATGGGGTTATATAACGGCTGAGAAGGATTTCCTCGGAAAAACCAGATTTCTGTTTAATTTTGAATGGAGATATTAAATTGTAAATGGCTTTTAGCTTTTGGCCTTTCGCTGTTAGCTAAGTAAGAAAATTTGTGGTATTTGTATTCTTTGTGGTGAAATTTGGGTGTTGGGGGTTAGGTTTATGCCAAGAGCGAATAGCCAATAGCTAATAGCCGGGGTATATAAATAGGGGTGTTGGGTGGTAAGAGGATTGACAAATAGAGTTTTTTTAGTAAAAATATATACGTGCCCCTGTAGCTCAGTGGATAGAGCACCGGTTTCCTAAACCGGAAGTCGTAAGTTCGAGTCTTACCAGGGGTATATAATAATAAGTTGAATTGTTGAAGGGTTGATTAATAAGGAGAATAAACTGCTATAGGGGAGGCAATCAACTTATCAAGGCTGGGTTAATAACATACATAAAGGGGGAATAATGTCTAAACACAGAAGTAAAGATTTAAAACACGATGAATTTAAGGAAACTATCGAAAATATAATAGTTTTTTATGAACACCATAAAAAAACTGTTTTATGGGTGGTGGGGGGAGTCGCTGTACTTCTGATACTTTTCTTGACATACAATAATAATAAACAAACAAAAGCGTTTAAATCCAAAGAGATATATAATATAGGTGTAATGCTTTACAATAACGGAAATTTCAATCAGGCAAGGGAGAAATTCAATACAGTGGTCGATAATTATTTAGGCACTGTTTTTTCTAACCGTTCTACATTTATGTTGGCTAACATAAGTTATAAGGAAGGTAATTTGGAAGAGGCGCTCAATAAATTTCAGGCTTTCGTTAATGGAAAGTATGACGAGCTTTTTACCCCAGGCGCGTATCAGGGAATAGGACAGTGCTACGAACAGATGGGAGATATGGAAGGGGCTATTGAAAATTATAAGATTGCCACTCTGAAATTTCGGAATAATTCTTTAAAATCGGAATGTATGATGAGCCTTGCCCGTCTTTATTTTGCTACGCAGAGAATGGATGAAGCGGAGAATATTTATAAAGATATACTCGAAATTTCAAAAGACCCTTTTATGATTGAGAAAGCAGAAAAGAAATTAAAATCGATACAGGTTCAAAGAGAACTTAATGAATGAGATTTTATTAAAGAAAATAAGAAAAAGTATTACCGAAAAAAAACTCGATGCGGTTATCGTAACCGATATTTATAAGATTTTTAGCCTTTTGGGTATCGATTTATCCTTTAATATAATTGAAGTCGGGTTTTATCTACTTGTAACTAAAAAAGAGTTATTTTTAATAGGGGATCCTTTTTCCTTTTCTTTAGTGAAAGTTCCAAACGGGGTAAAAACAAGAAAGACAGATATAAAAGGTATAAGGGAAGAAGGTTTTTCTCCTTTGGGTGAATTAAGGGAACTTCTCGAAAAACTAAAAGTGAAAAAAATAGGTTCTTTTGATAATATAAAATTGTCAAAACTCAGAATAGTCGAAATTTCCGACCCTTTTACCGGTTTTTTCCTGATGCCGGGTGAAGATAGAGTAGCTGTTTTAAAAGAAAATGCTTCAATTTGTGAAAAAGTGTTAAAAAAAGCTTTACGGGCGTTAAAAGATGGAATTTCTGAAATTTCTTTAAGGAATATTATAGATGAGGAAATATATAAGGAGGGTGCGCAAAGGAGAGCTTTTCCTACAAAGGTAATTTTCGGAAAAAACACTTCCAATCCATTTGCTTTGAGTAATAATGAAAAGTTAAAGAAAAATGATACGATAATAATTAATTTCGGAGTTATACGTTTGGGGGTAGGTATAGAAATCGCGAGAACTTATACCTGGAAAACTACGGATAAATTTTTAAAGAGAACATACGAGGATATAACGGGAATATATAGTAAATATTTATCCTTTATATCATGCGGAAAAATAGCCAAGGAAGTTTACAATTATGTGCTTGAGCTTATAAAAGAAAAAGGCTATGAGAAAAATTTCCTTCCGCCTGTAAACGCGCCTCTTACTCTCAGCGGAAAAGCGATGAATATTTCAAAAAATGCTAAATTTATTATAAAAGAGGGGACCATTCTTTATCCTCAATTGAGTTTATATTTTCCCGGAAAATTTGGCGTAAGATTTCAGGATGTTTTTTATCTTTCCGGAAAGAACTTTAATCTTACCAATTTCTTCAATAAGGGAGAGGCAAATGATATTTCCGATAAAATCGGAAAGCCGTGTTAGACGATTTCCGGTTGTAACCGTTTCTCTAATAGCTATAAATGTTTTAGTATTTCTTTTTAGCTTTCCCGCTATGAATAGGCAGGAAATGGCTATAAGAGAAAAAGGATTTGAACTTCGGGAGATTGAATATAGGACGTTCTCGGCTGAAGACCCTTCTGCTATAATTGAGTATGCGAGTGAGTACGCGAAAGACCCGGTAGGTCTAAGAGAAAGAATTGAAAAAAGGGAAATATTTATGTCGGATGAATTGTGGGAAGAATGGAAGAAGGTTTATGATGAATATCAGGAACTCAAAAATAAAAGTATCGCAAGCAAATATGGATTTGTATCGAACAATTTCGATCTTTCAACATTGATAACTTCTATGTTTCTTCATGGAAGTATTATGCATCTTTTAGGTAATATGTGGTTTTTATGGCTGGTAGGATTAAACGTAGAAGACGATTGGGGAAGACCTTTCTTTCTTGTTTTTTACTTGTTGGCTGGTGTTGTGGCGGCTTTACTTTATGCTGCTATGACTCATTCGAATGTGCCGTTAATCGGTGCTTCCGGCGCTATAGCGGGGGTAATGGGGGCTTTCGCGGTTCAATACTACAGGTCTAAGATATATTTTCTGTTTATATGGTTTTTTCCCTTTATTTTTAGAATTTTCCCTCTTTATGCGTGGTTTTATCTTCCATTGTGGTTTGTAACTCAATTGTTTTATGCTATATATTTGTCTGATAATTCACCAGTTGCGTTCTGGGCACATGTCGGAGGTTTCGGTTTCGGGATTTTTGTTGTGGCAATCCTTCGATTTAGCGGGCTTGAGAGAAAATATTTAATTCCGCTTGTAAATGACACGTTAAACTTGATGGATTCGGATTTCAGTAAAGCGGTTGAAGCACGAAGTACAGGTGATACTGATGAAGCGGAGAAACATCTTCAGGAAATATTGCACCGTGAACCTTCCAATCTTGATGCGGCCAGGGAACTGATTGATCTTTATATCAAGGAAGGCAAAAAGAAGGAAGCCAGTTCGGTTGCCAAAGAAACGTTTAGGATGCTTAGGATGGAAAAAAGAGAACCGGAAGTTATATTAAATTTTTATGAAGGAATTTTAGAAGAGAATAAACTTATTTCGGCCCTTAGTCCGTATGATTTTTACTTTATTTCTCAGATGTATACAAAGCAGGCACAACACGGTGAAGCGGCGAAAGTGCTTGCTGCTGCTTACAAGGCAAACAGGGAAACGAACGATGCTCCATACATATTACTTCGTTTAATTAAAACACTTGCAGAGAGCGGGAATCAAAAATTTTTTAAAAAAGCTCTTCGTGAAATGCAAATAAGATTTCCTGAGATGAAGAATAAAACAATTGCTGTATTGAGGCAGGTTAAGAATGGACAGAAATAAAGCTCTGGAAATATTAAAAATTAAATTGAACAACGATAGAATGATAAAGCATAGTTTTGCGGTTTCTGCCTGTATGGAAGCGTTAGCCAACAGGTTTGACGAGAATGAAGACAAATGGAGCCTCGCGGGACTTTTTCATGATATAGATTACGAGGAGACAAAGGACGAACCTTTAGAACATGGAATAAAAGGAGCTAAATATTTAGAAGATTTTGGGGTCTCTTCGGATATATTATACGCTATAAAAGTACATGCGGGGAATGCCGAACCTAAAAGTAAGATGGATATAGCACTTTTAACAAGTGATGCTCTATCCGGTCTTATAGTCGCGGCTGCTCTTGTGAATAAAGAGGGTTTGAGAGGAGTAGATACGGATTTTGTATTGAAAAGATTTGAGGAAAAGAGATTTGCGGCAGGTGCTAATAGAGAAATTATCCGAAGGTCCGAAGAAATGGGTTTGAAGTTAGATGAATTTATTTCGATCTGTCTCGAAGGAATGAAGGGTAGGGCAAATGTTCTTGGTCTTTAATTTGTTGATAAGCTTTTATCCTGAAGCAAGATTTGATTCTTTAATGATTCCCAAAGAGGATGAATGGTTTTCTAAAGATAAATTTCACCACTTCGCGCACTCAGCCGCGATTTCTTCCTCTATATATCTTATTGCGAATAATATAACGAGAACGGACGATAATACATCTTTTTATATCTCCTTCTCTGTTTCTTCTCTTATTGGTTTATCAAAAGAGATAAAAGATAGTAAAGACAAAAAGGGAACCGCTTCTTCGAAAGACCTTATATTCGATATCGCGGGTGTTTTATTTGGTATTCTTTTGGTGTCTATCGGAGGCTCATAACGTTAAGGCTTGTATAGTACCTAACCGTTATTGGGTAGTTGGGTTTTTATACTAGTATATTATAGACGCAGAATTTAAAAATTAAATATCAAAATGGAGGAAACAATAAATAAGCTCTTTGCTTTTGGCTGTTGGCTTTTAGCTCTTTTAAAAATAAAAGCTAAAGGCGAAAGGCTAATAGCTAACAGCTTGACTTCTTATAATTTGTCATTTTGCTTTTTAATTTTTAATATTTTATTTTTTTTGAATTTCCTCATTCTTCTCAATGAGGTCGATTCTCTGTTTTACACATACTGAAGTACGACGACCATCTTCGGGGGTATTAATAGTAAAGTCTACCAATTTATCGACAGTGGTTTTTGCTACATTTACTCGGGTATCGGATGAACCGTAATATATAAAGAGTTCACCGTTATCACGTGCCACCCATCCATTACTGAAGACTACATTACTAACGTCACCCAGGCGTTCACTATCACGTGGGGCAAGTAATTGTTGTCCCGGTCTATAGATTATTTTTTCGGGGTATTCCAGATCGGTCATGAAACAATAAAGAACATACCTTAATCCTGCCGCGGTGTTTCTGACTCCGTGAGCCAGATGAAGCCATCCTTTTTCCGTTTTTATAGGGGTAGGGCCCTGACCGTTTTTTGATTCTGTGATTGTATGGTAATCACGTTTATCGATAATAATTTCTTTGTCGATGTTCGCATGCGCTATACTTTCAGAAAGACCCCATCCTATACCCATTCCCGAACCTGTTTCTATAAATCCCTCCATGGGTCTTGTATAAAAAGCGTATTTTCCGTTTATAAACTCCGGATGCAAGACTACGTTCCTTTGCTGTGAAGAAGGAGATTTTAAATCGTCTAATCGCTCCCATATTTTTAAATCTTTGGTGCGGGCTATACCAGCCTGAGCGATCGCGGAAGACAAATCTCCTTTCGGAGCATTCGGGTCTTTGCGTTCCGTACAGAAAATACCATATATCCAGCCGTCTTCATGTTTTGTGAGGCGTATATCATAAACATTGTCATCCGGGTTTTCGGTTTGCGGCATATCTATGGGATATTCCCAAAATCTGAATTGATCTACACCCGTTGGACTCTCCGCTACGGCGAAGAAAGATTTTCTGTCGTCCCCTTCAACTCGAGCTACAAGAAGGATTGTTCCGTTTAACTCGATAGCTCCGGAATTAAAAACCGAATTGATTCCTAAACGCTCTAAAAGATATGGGTTAGTATTGTAGTTTAGATCAAAACGCCAGGTAATAGGTACATGGTCTCTTGTTAGAACAGGATATTTGTAACGGTTATAAATGCCATGGTCTTCTTCTATTTGTTCATTTTGTTTGTTAATCAACTCTTCTTGTTTTTTGAAAAGTTGTTTAACTTTTTCATCGAATGTTTTTTTGCTCTTGTCAGACATTCAGGCCTCCCTCTGAATTTAAGATGTAATATTTGATTTATTATTTGCCAAAGGTATATATTTTTCAAAACTTGTCAAGACGAAAGAAACTAGGCTATTGGCCTTTAGCTTTTAGCTTAGGAAAAGAGTTTGTATTGTTTGTGTGTTTTATGAGGAGGTAGGGTAGGTTTAATGCGAAAAGCCAAAAGCGAATAGCTAATGGCTTGGGTGTGTGTTGTGTCGTAGGTTTTCAATTTTCTTCTAAAAGTTTGCTTACAGCTTTGGATAATTCTTCTGAATCGTACGGTTTGATTATTATACCTTTAAATCCATGTTTCTTATAATTTGCAAGAACCGGGTCATTGGAATATCCGCTTGATACTAATGCTTTAACATTAGGATCTAATTCGATTAATTTTTTAATGGTTTCTTTTCCTCCCATTCCGCCGGGAACCGTTAAATCCAGAATTACCCCGTCGAAAGATTGTTCGGTTCCTAAATTTTCTTTATATTTTGCCAGCGCTTCTTTTCCTTCCGTTACAGGTTCTACAGTATATCCTAATCTTTCCAACATTCTTGATAGAGCGTGTCTAACGATTTTTTCATCGTCCATAAGCAGTATTCTACCTTCTTTTTTGTGATTACTTGATTCTTTTTTTGATGGTTCGGATTGTTTTGTTTCTCCTGTAGTTATTGCCGGCAAATAAATATAGAATGTGGTTCCGGCTCCGAGTTTTGAATCTACTGCGATGTATCCATTGTGTTTTTCGATAATCGAAAAAGTTGTAGCCAGTCCGAGCCCACTGCCCTTTTGTTTAGTCGTAAAGTAGGGATCAAAAATCCTTGACAAATGTTTTTTTGCGATTCCTAAACCTGTATCCTCTATAGTTAATTTTACATATTTACCTTCTTTAAGTGGTAATGTGGTTCCCTTATTTATTATTGTGTTTTCAAGACTTATTCTTATTACCCCTCCCTCCGGCATTGCCTGATCGGAGTTTATAATAAGGTTACTTATTACCTGGCTAAGTTGATTTCTGTCAGCCTGCACTTTCCAAACATCTTTAGGGAATGTATAAAAGGATTTGACGTTAGAGCCTCTCAAATTAAACTCGGATGTCTCTTCTATTATATGCGAGATGGAAGTTTCTTCGATTACAGGAACCCCACCACTCGCAAATGTGAGTAACTGTTTGGTTAAATCTTTTGCTAAATTTGCTGCTTCCTTAGCTTCGTTTAAAATTTTAACAAGTTCTTCGTTATCCCTTGCTTCGAGTATCGCAAGCGAGATATTCCCTATGATACCGCTCAAGAAATTATTGAAATCATGTGCTATTCCACCCGCCAGAATACTTATAGATTCAAGCTTCTGAATTTTTTGCCTCTCTTCTTCTATCTTTTTTTGTTCTGTAATATCGTGGGCAAATACGAATATATACTCTTTCTTGCCGAAAATTTGGTAGTTGGCGAGGATATCTACGGGATAAGTACTTCCGTCTTTTTTTCTATGAAAAGATTCAAATTTAATTGTTTTTTTCTCCTTTAGGCTTTCGATAAAATCTTTCATTTTCTCTTTAGTCAGTTCTGGTACTATTTGATTCCAGTTGATAGACGGTAGTTCTTCTTTTTCGTATTCTAAAGCTTTGAAAGTGGATTGATTTGCAAAGAGAATTTCGCCGGAGGGAGATAATAGCATGGTAGATTCTGAGGCGTTATCGATAGAGTATCTTATTAATTTAAGCTGTTCTTCTGTATCTTTTCTTTTAATAACGTTTTCGATAGTCGAAGGTAAAACCTTTAGATAATTACCTTTGTTATCTTTTATTATATAATCATAAGCGTTTTCCTTTATAGATTTAACGGCAGTTTCTTCGTTTCCGAGACCTGTAATTATAACTACGGGTTCATCTGTGTTAAGTTTTAAAATATCGAAAGCATCTCCGTCTTTAAGTTTGAAATCTTGAAGTATTAGATCGAAGGATTTTG
>Ga0315555_1003874_pt1 | contig 10230 bp, 7 predicted proteins | sample SalMarSW160380MG_FD_202113 | JGI IMG/M metagenome (GOLD analysis project Ga0315555, IMG submission 202113) | Salt marsh sediment microbial communities from the Plum Island Ecosystem LTER, Massachusetts, United States - Salt Marsh Sediment SW1603-80 ...
TGAGGTTTACTCTTCCTTCTATTTCGACGACGATCACCTCGTCTATACCTTCTGGAAAAGGGATTTGGAGCCAATTCCGCACCACAACCATCAGCCTGACGATCCGGATTTCGTGACGAAAGTCGTCTTGGCGACGGTCAAAGACTGGCCGGAAAAATCGCGATGGTTTTTCGAAACGAACGAGCCGATTTTTGACATGAATGAGGATATTCAGGCCAAGGTCGAGGAGATTACACGGGGCCTGAAGACTGACAGCCTGCGCGTTGCCGCCATCCTCCACTGGACGGCTCAGAATATCCGCTATTCGGGTATCACGATGGGCAAGGGTGAAGGCTACACGATTCATCCGTCGACGATGACCTTTCGCGACCGGTGTGGTGTGTGCAAGGACATTGCCGGGATGTGCGTCGGGATGCTTCGAGCTGCCGGATACACGGTCTATCCGGCGATGACGATGGCTGGCGCGCGCGTGGAACATGTTCCCGCCGACCAGTTCAACCACTGCGTCGTCGCGTTGAAGAAGCCCGACGGCACATTCTGGATGATCGACCCGACCTGGGCGGCGTGGGGCCAGGACATTTGGAGCCTTGCAGAAGGCGAGCAGCACTATGTCATTGGCAGTCCGGAAGGGGAGGATCGAGCGGCCATCCGCACATTCACGGCGGACGAGAGTCAGACGCGTGTGACGGCTCGCTGGCGTGCGAACGCTGACGGGGACCTTGTGGGAACCATTCATGCGGTCGGAACCGGATACGGCGACAGTCGACTTCGGCGTGCGGCGGGTGACACACCCCTTGCCAACCGGCGCAAGATGCTGGAAGAGTGGTTGTCCGACATCTCTCCCGAGGCGAGATTGAAGAGCTACAAGGTGACTGATCCGCTCGACTTCCATAAGCCGGTGGAATTCACACTGGAGGTCGAGCTGCCAGGCCATGCCTGCGCGAGCCCCGGCTTCATGGCGATGGCATCGCCCGGACTGAAGCTCATCGTCGGCAACACGCGGGCCTTCAATTTATATCTTGATCTGAAGGACGAAGAGCGGAAAACGCCTACCCATCTGTGGGTGACGCGCGAGATATACCTCAACGAAGAGGTCAAGCTGCCCGCGGGCATGCGGCTTGTGTCGCCGACGGATGAAGCGCTTGCCGAAGGCGAGACGGCCATGTTTCGTCAGGCGGTCTCGGTCAAGAGTGGGCAGGTCGTGCACGAGAGCTTCTATCGCAACACAAAACGGACGGTCCCACCCGAAGAGTATCCGCAACTGATCGCGGCACAGGAGCTGATGATGAAGCAAGCCGAGGCGGTCTGGACTTTCGAGGGAGGCAAATGATGACGAAGCACCTTCTACACGCCACGCTCTTGATGTTCGTTGCTCTGAGCTGGGCGCTTTGCATGCAAGCAGCGGAAATCGACGATGTTCTGGCCTTGAAAGCGGAGGCCGAACGGTACACCAATGAGGATGTCGTCGAACTATACCAGAGCGTTCGTCACACGCTGTTGCCGGACGGTCGGCGCGAAATGCAGATAACGATTGTGCGTCTCCTGCGCACCTATTGGGCGTGCGATCATTACGGCGACCCGGAGATTCCGTACGATTCGGTTCGGCAGGAACTCACTGTCTCGGTCAGTCGCACCTTCATGCCTGGAGGGAAAATCGTCGACACAACGCCCAATGGCTTCAATCGCGTGACTCCGGATGCCGTGGCTCTGGCACCGGACTATGTCGGCCTGCAAGAGATGGTGGTCACTCACCTGGGTTTGGAGCCGGGCGCGGTCACTTACTTCGATTACACGCTTCGCGATCGCGAACCACTGGGTGAGATATTCAGTGGCGCTGTTCTTTTCGGTGGACGCAATCCAGTGCTTTGGCAGGAACTTGTTATCGAGGCTCCTGCGGGAAGTCGTCTGCTGATCAAGGAAACCAATGGCGTCGGAGGAGCACAGAGGAGTACCGCAAACGGAATGGACCGATATTTCTGGCGCATGGGCAATCTGCCGGCGGCCTGGGCACCGGATGCTGAGCCCTATGCGTATCGGTTCCGCCCGCGTGTGAGTTTTTCGAACGCGCTGGACTGGGATGCCGCTGTGGGCCGTCTGGTGGAAAGCATCATGGCCGATGATGTGGTGACGGATGGCATGCGCCGAGTGGTGGATGACGACTTGGCCGGCGACCTCAGCCCTGAGAGCCGCGCTCTGGCTTTGCAGACTTACATCCGCGACGTGTTCAACTATATCGATCACTCTTATCCACTTTTCAAACGCACTCGTCGCCCCGCGGCGAGAGTCTTCGAGAGCGGCTACGGCCATAAGCTGGATTTGGCTTCGCTGTACGCCGTGCTGGCGAGGGAAGCGGGACTGAGCGCCGATGTCGCACTTGTCTTCCCGTACACTGTCGATGTGCCGAGCCTTGAGCCGTTTGCCGAGGCCTGGGTCATCGTGCAGACGGACGGAGGCGAGCGATTCCTCGATGTAACGAAACCTGCCGGGACCTGTCTACGAGAGGAAATCGGCGAGGCGTATTTTATTCGACTTCAGGAAGGCGCGCCCCTGAGCCTGGTGGCGATGCCGTGGATGAATCAGCCCGCATTGTCTGAACTCTTCGCGACCTGGACGCTGGAGACAAACGGTTCAGCGAATGGCGAGGGAGTCTGGCGTTTCTCGGGGGCTTTGAATTATGCCAGCAAGATGCGTGGCGGCAATTTGGAGGAATTTCTTTCCGGGTTGCTGAGTAGCTTCTGGCAGAATATCAAGATCGAGGATGTTCGCGTGAGGGGGCTGTCCAGACTGGAGAGCGAGCTGGCGTTTCACATGAGCCTTCCCGAGCCCGAGGACACGAGCAGCGGCACGCGGACCTTCCGATTTCCGGATGGGGAGATTGTGAATGCAGCCTTTCTGCCGAAGGACATCGATCTCGCTGAGAGTGAGAGGCAGGTGCCGCTTTTTCTTCGCGCCATCGGTGAGTGGCACTCCAAAGTCCGTCTGGAGTATCCAGACGATTGGAAGATCGTCCATGTTCCAGATGAAGTGAGCGTTGAGAATGGCTGGGGGAGTTTTGTCCAAGAGGTGCGGACGGAGGAAGGGGCTGTGGTTGTAGAGCGCTGGGTGCAGTTGGACGCGAGCACAATTCCTCCCGAAACGTGGGGAGATTTTCAGAGGATTCTGCATCCAGGCTGGAATGTGAACATGCAGGCGATTGTGTTCAAATAGAGATGGCGCCCAGGCGAAGCTTGATTGGCGACGGTTTATCATTCAACGGGAAATCACAGGCTGATGGCTTCTCAACTTGTCTTCGTTATTAACCCCGGGTCCACTTCCACGAAGCTGGCTTTTTTCGATGAACGGAAGAGCCGATGGGAGCAGATGGTGGATCACCCGCAGGGTATCGGTCCACATCCGAGGGATGCGCTTGACCAGCGCACCGCCGAGATCGCCGGCCTTCTGGGCAGTAAGCTGACAGACTGGAAACCGGCGGCGGTGGCTGGGCGCGGTGGTCCGCTTCGACCCCTCAAGGGCGGCACTTATGTCGTCAACGATAAGATGATTGACGAGCTCCTTTCCGAGCGCTGGTCGGCGCATGCTTCCAACCTGGGAGCGCCTCTGGCACGGCATTTCGCCAGGAAGTGGGGCGTACCGGCTTATGTCGTGGATCCGGTAACCGTAGACAACTTCACACCACTGGCGCGCGTCTCCGGCGTCCCGGGTATCGTGCGGCGCAGCCGCTCACATGCTCTGAACATTCGCGCCTGTGCTCATCTTGCCGCGGACAAAATCGGCAAACCGCTCGCGCGCACGCGGTTTGTTGTCGCACATCTTGGCGGAGGGATATCGGTGGCGTGTGTCGGCGGAGGAAAAATCATCGATGTCAATGACGCGCTTCTGGGCATGGGTCCGTTCTCGCCGACGCGTGCAGGAGCTGTTCCCATCGGGCCGCTTGTTGAGATGGCGACCTCGGGTGAGATGACCAAAGAGCAACTTCTCCGCAAACTCACGCATGAGAGCGGATTTATGGGCTATGTCGGTACGAGCTCGCTGGTTCGGGTTGAGGAGCTTATCAACGAGGGTGACGAGAATGCGCGGCTTGTTCGGGACGCAATGATTTACCAGATCGCCAAGGAGATTGGGGCGAGCGCAGCGGTTTTCAAGGGGAAGTTGGACGGCGTCGTTCTGACCGGCGGCCTCGTTTACTCCCATTCATTCCGCAAGTTATTGCGTTCGTACATCCGGTGGCTGGGACGCATTCTTGTTTTTCCGGGTGAGCGCGAGATGGCAGCATTAGCTGCTGGAGTCTTCCGCGTCCTGAACGGCGAAGAGGAAGCTAAGGATTACTGAGAATAGCACCGTAGAAATTGACTGCCTTCGTGCAGATAAAAGAGAATGATGAGCACGGACAAACGAACCGACGGTAGACTGTCTTCCGCGGAAATGGTTTTGGCGACAGCTCGCGAGAAGGCGAGAGAGCGCCGACCGGTTGTAGCAGTTGCTGGAGCGGAAGACGCGGATGTTCTGAGAGCCGTCGGAGACGCGCATCGAGAAGGCATGGTAGACGCCTTGCTCGTGGGTGATGCCAAGGAGATAAAGCGTCTATTGCCCGAGCTCGGGCTTGTGGAGGGCGACTTCCAGATTGAAGGCACGACGAGCGGCGCCAATTCAGCCGACGCGGCTGTGCGCGCCTGTGCCGAAGGAGCCGCTCATGTGCTGATGAAGGGTAAGATTCCCACGCCGCTTTTACTCAAGGCCGTGCTCGCTCCCGAGGGGAAGCTTCGGTTGGGGCAGACGCTTTCGCATTGTTCGGTTCTGGATGTTCCGGGTTCCGGAAGGCTGTTGATGCTCACCGACGGCGGAGTATTGGTTGCACCGGATTTCGAGCAGAAGCTGTCCATAATCGAGAATGCGTCGCGCGTATGCGTGGCGCTCCGGGTCACAGAACCTCGCATGGCACTTCTCGGCGTTTCAGACGAGGCCGACCCGGCATTTCCGGCCACACTCGAAGCAGCGGGTGTTGCCCGAACAGCTCGCGTGCGCGGGATCGCGAAGTTCGTGGAAGGCCCTCTGACATTCGGCACGGCCCTGGGAGGGCTTCCAGCGAACGCACCGTGGGAGAGCGATGTGGCCGGCAGGCCCGATGTTCTTGTCGCCAATGGGATCGAGGAGTGCAACATTACGGCCAAGGCGCTGATCAATCTGCGTGGCGCCATCTTTATGGGAGTGATTGCAGGAGCAAAGGTGCCTCTTTCACTCGTGTCCCGCAGTGATCCACCAAGGAACAAGCTGGCGTCACTGGCGCTCGCGTCGCTTCTCGCGCTGGAGGCACTATGACCTTCAAAGAGCTTGTTCAGAAAAAGCCGGGCACGATGTCCGGACGCTTGGGGCTCGTTGGAGGGGACGAGAAGATCTTGCCCGTCGGCGAGAGGTGGCGGCGAGACGGGGGTGAAACGGTTGTTTTCAGCGGCAGTCTTTCCGAGGCGACGAGCGCCGCAATGGAGAGCGTTGCAAAGGGCGAAGCATCCATCCTGCTCTTCGACGGACTTCGCTTCATGGACACGGTCCGTCTGCTTGACGAGAGTGTTCCTGCAAGACCGCTCATGGTCATGCAGGGCATTGAACTGGAAACCTATTCAAAGATTCTGTGGACCGGCATAGCGCCTGAGTCACACTGGGACAACCTGCGGGAGGTCCTGCGAGGCTTGGGAATCCTGGTGAACGCGCTGGAGATACTCGGCGAACCCACGCCGCGTGTGGCACTGCTCTCGTGTGTAGAGACGATTTCACCCGGCATTCCATCGACTGTCTGGCAGGGCACAGTGGCGCAGATGAGCCGACGCGGACAATTGGGAAATGCTATCGTCGATGGGCCGCTGGGTTTCGATCTTGCTGTGTCCCCTGAAGCGGTCCGGGACAAGGGTGTGCAAACGAGTGTGGACGGTCAAGCAGACCTCCTCATCCCACCGGACCTCAACACCTACTGCTCGCTGGTGGATGCGCTTCATCTCTCGGGACACGGATCGTCGGCGGGTGTTGTGCTGGGAGCGCCTTGTCCAATCGCGTTGCCGTCGCGCTATGCTGATAAGAATGACATCTGGCTGAGCGTTTACACTGCGGGCCTGCTGGGTCCCAAAACCTAATATGCGCCGGCCTCTGGCCTGTGCGAGGAAACGATATGAATAGCAACAGTTTTACCAGATTGGCCTACCCTCGGCGTGCGGTGCTGGAGAGCATCCAGCCGTATGAACCGGGCCTCCCGATTTCTGAGGTGCAGCGGGAATATGACCTGAAAAGTGTCATCAAATTGGCTTCGAACGAGAACCCGCTGGGACCATCGCCGCTGGCTCTGCAGGGAATCCGGCGCGAGTTGAATCAGGTGCATCGCTACCCCGATGCGTCCGGTTTCTATCTTCGCCAGAAACTGGCTGCTCGCCTCGGCCTTGATATGTCGAATGTTGTTCTCGGGAATGGGTCGACGGAGATTGTGGAAGTTCTTTGCGAAGCATTTCTGGACCCCGGGGATGAGATGATCACCTCGGAGCGAGCGTTCTTCAAGTATGTGATTGCGACACGCTGGATGGGCGGCGTTCCCGTGTTGGCACCGATGAAAGACTGGACCTTCGATCTGGACGCCATTCTCCAGCGCATCACCGACCGCACGCGTCTCATCTTCATTGCCAATCCGAACAATCCGACGGGCACGCGCATCCCGAATGGGGACATTCCGCGTTTCATGCAGAAGCTTCCGGACCATGTCGTTGTTGTTTTCGATGAAGCGTACGATGAGTATCTGGAAGCGGATGAGCGACCGGACACAGTACGCTTCGTGCGGGAAGGCCGCAATGTGGTCATCCTGCACACTTTTTCGAAGGCCTACGGCATTGCCGGGCTCCGGGTCGGCTACGGGCTTGCTCCGGAACATCTCGTGCGCGAGATGAACATTGTTCGCGAGGCGTTCAACACGAACCATCTGGCACAGGCCGCCGCTTCGGCAGCACTGGATGATACAGAATTTCTGCAGCGGACGCGGGATCACAACCGGGAAAGCAAGCGCATGTTTCTGGCGCAGCTCGATCGACTCGGGTTGGATTATGTTCCCCCCTCGACCAACTTCGTGCTCATGCATTTGGAGCAGCCCGCCGCGGAAATCTTCGGAGCTCTCTTGCGCCGTGGAGTGATTGTGAGACCGATGCGCGGCTATGGTATGCCGAATTCGCTCCGCGTGACCTTCGGCCTTCTGGAGGAGAACGAAGCGTTCTTCAAGAATCTCGAGGCGGTGTTGCCAGCTCGTGCGCCAGCGAAGGCGTAGTGGGGGCAAACGTTGTCGTAGGGAGCACTGGAATGGGCCGAGGAAGTGATACGAACCTGTTTTCGTATCGCTCCGTTGACATTGGCAATGTGACAGATTGGTCCGAAGCGAGGGAGGAGAATCCATGGCATTCTACAACTCGGTCAAGGATCGCACGAACTTCGTGCTGAACTTCGGATGGCCAGTGGCAGCAACGAAAAATCATTTCTGGGTCTTTGCCAGAGCCTATCAGGCAGCTGCGAACGAGTTGGCGCAGAGTTTTCTATCAAAGAGTGGTTTTCTTGACTACGAAGGTTATCCCGTTGTCTTCCTCTACCGTCACTCATTGGAATGCTATCTGAAGGGCATAATGTGGAAGGCGATGACTCTGTGCGCATTCAATGACGTTGAATTCGAAGTAGATGTTCAAACCAACCACAGGCTTGTTCCTATCGCGAAGGTTTGTACGAAGATCCTCGCACAGCTATGGCCGGATGACGATGAGTTGTCCCAATTTCTTAGCCGACTGCAGAAAATAGCTTCAGAGTTTGAAGAGATAGACCGTGACTCTTATGCGTATCGGTACCCGATCGACAAGCATGGAAAGCCATCGACAAAGCGCCATCAAATCGTCAACATGACATCACTATATAATACGATGTCGGAGGTACTGGAAGGATTGGATGCGATCGAGAGCGCTGTTGAGTGGGAACTGGATCAATCTGCAGAGATCTACGAGGTTCTTGTCGAGGCCAAGCACCTAATCACCAAACAGGAGTAGACACCGGACTTCTGCTGTCACTCCAATCTAATCCGATGGTTCATCCGAGCTGGTCTATGATTATTTCTGACTTTTCATTTCTCTGCTTTTTCAATGACTAGACTCTTTGTGAGGAAACCGACCGTTTCTCTAGCTCTAAAACCAACCGGGAATCTATGGATTTGTCAGCGAACTCGTGAGGGCCGGGTTCGACACGGCGGGCTATTTTCTGAATATCCGGGATAACCACCAATGATTTTATTATAGGAGTGTGAAATGAAGCAACTTCGAGCCGCGGTCCTACGACCGGAGGAATTGCCGAAGAAGTGGTATAACATTCAACCCGACCTGCCTGAGCCGCTACCGCCACCACGAGGTGACGAACAACTCAAGTCGTTGCCGGAGTTGATGATTGGCGAGTGTCTCAAGCAGGAGTTTTCGACCGACCGATGGGTTGATATTCCTGAGGAACTGCAGCAGATTTACATCCAAGCCGGGCGGCCACGACCTCTGTATCGCGCGCTCAATCTCGAGAAGGCGCTCGGAACACCCGCGAGAATGTATTACAAGTCGGAGTTCTACAGCCCGACAGGAAGCCACAAGGTCAACACGGCGCTGGCACAGGCGTTCTACGCCCGGGAAGCGGGTCTTGAGCGACTGACAACAGAGACGGGAGCGGGTCAGTGGGGCACGGCGCTTTCCTATGGTTGTGCGCTGATGGGATTGAAATGCACCGTCTATTGGGTTCGAGCGGTTTATCGTTGGAAGCACGATCGCCGGAATCTGATGCAAATGTACGGCTCGGAAGTCTTCGCCAGCCCGAGCAACCAGACGAAGGCCGGCAGGGAACTCTACTCCAAGGACCCGGAACATCCCGGCTCGCTGGCTATCGCCATATCGGAGGGTTTGGAGGCTGCCGGGCACGACAACAAGGTGGCCTATACTTTGGGATCCGTCCTCAATCATGTCCTAATGCACCAGACGATTATCGGCCTGGAAACGCAGAAGCAGTTCGAAATGTTCGGAGATTATCCTGATCTCGTGATCTCCTGCCTGGGTGGCGGCAGCAACTTCGGCGGTTTCGCGATTCCGTTCTTGGGCGATGTGCTGACGAAGGGAAAGAAGATCAAATTCATCGCGGCCCAGAGTCAAGCGGCACCGAACCTGCAGGGTGTGTATCGCTATGACTACGCGGACCATGCGGAGATTACGCCCGAACTGATGATGTACACGCTCGGTCACAAGACCGACTTCCCACCTATCAAGGGCGACGGGCTGCGCTATCATGGCTGCTCACCCATCATCAGCTTGTTGCGAGATAAGGGCTACATTGACACGATCGCTTATCCCGCCGATGAGAAGTATGTCTTCGAGAGAGCGCAGCAGTTCCTGCGCGTGGAGGGATTCCTGCCCGCTCCGGAATCGGCTTATAGCGTTGCCTGCGCGATAGACGAAGCGCTCAAGTGCAAGGAGAGCGGCGAGGAGAAGTGTATCGCCTTCAATGTCAGCGGTCACGGTTTCCTTGACATGGTCGGTTTCAGTGCCGTCTTGGGCTTGACGATGGATTAGGCAGAGCGACGAAGCGCACTGAAGTGCTACGCTACATCGATACACTTCAATTAGATCCAAGAATGGATTTGAAATTCAGGGATAGATTCTTAGCGCGCTGGCGGAAGTATTTTGATGGGGCGGCGCTGCCGATTACCTTTGAATACACGAATGATGAGCGCGATGCGGAGCTTGTGACGCAAGCGAGAGGGGCGAGTTGCTTCATGGACTCGCTCAGAGAGGTCTTTGAGGGCACGTCACTACGATATTCCGCAGAGTCCTTCCGTTGCGAAGGGGGAAAGCATTATTCGGGCTTCAGCGAGCATTTGCACGTGGATATTGCGGATTTTCTTTCGTGCGGCAAGCCGGGAATGAAGGGCGAGCGCTACAAGAAGACGCCGGAGATTGCGGCGAAGGCGATTGCGCAGGTGCCGTGGCGTGCCGCGACGACGAAGTACATCGTCTTCAAACGATGGGATAAGCTCGGTGAAGCCGACAATCCCGAGATCGTCATCTTCTTTGCCACGCCCGATGTGCTTTCTGGTCTGTTTACGCTCGCAGGTTTCGACGAATCGGATGCGACCGGAGCCACCTCTGCGCCCTTCGGTTCGGGCTGCTCGCAGATCATTCAATATCCTTACGCGGAGAAACT
>Ga0315555_1003877_pt1 | contig 10226 bp, 9 predicted proteins | sample SalMarSW160380MG_FD_202113 | JGI IMG/M metagenome (GOLD analysis project Ga0315555, IMG submission 202113) | Salt marsh sediment microbial communities from the Plum Island Ecosystem LTER, Massachusetts, United States - Salt Marsh Sediment SW1603-80 ...
CATGCTGAACACAACTTGGGACACTGAGTGTGAAAAATCAATGCGAGAATGAATAGAACAGATCGGAAATTTCTCATATCACTATTTCGATTTCCTGCGCAACCCCCTGCCTTGAGTCCGCATTCTTCACCTCAGGATAGACTGCAAACTACGCTCACCTCTGCGCTTTCACGAGAAGCAGACACGCTCCTTTTTTGCGCTCAGAAATCTTTGCCCGCGTCTGTTCCCGTTGGCGTGAAAGCTCAGGCGAATTGGGTCATTCTCTCCTGCATCGCCCGGTTGGCGCCCTCCAGGTCGATCGAGTAGCAGTACATGTTGTGATAGCGTCCGTAGCTGTCCCTGGCATGGTCGACAAGCGTGGCTTCGAGTTTGAATCCGAGCCGTTTGACGAGCTTGATGCCCTCGAGGTGCTCCTCTGTCAGTTTGGCGTAGATTTTCTCGAGGCTAAGCGCCACGGCCAAAGGAACTATCTCCTCAAACAGTTGGACTGCGATTCCGTAGCGCCGGTACTCCGGCAATGTGACCCAGACGACTTCGCCGGTGTGACGGATCCAGGTGGTCGCACCCAAGTACAGGCTCAGGGAACCAATAATCGTTTCATCATGAATCCACGCGCCGAGCCGGTACGTCGTTCCATCTTCGATCTGGCGCTGAATCCTCTTCGCGTAGTTGGGATCGGAGACATTGTGAGGAAGCTTGGCTTTTCCCGCTTCGTCAAGCTTGAGAAGCATCGCCATGTGTATTGGGATTCGTTCGATTGTCAACGGTTGAATGGTAATTTCAAAGTCATCCCTGCACTTCACCTGCCTCGGGTACCGCTCTTGAATGAATGCATCGATCATATTTTCTCCCCCCCTCGTTATTGGAGTCCAATCTTCTCCAACAGTTTTTCCGGTTTCACCTTGTGGTAGTTCAATCCGACGTCCTCGGGCGTAAGCCCCTGCGCCAGACCGAGCAGCTGGAAGTAGTACACCGGTGCCAGCAACTCCTGCTCCTCCCCCTTTTCCCGATATTTTCGGGCGAGGATGATTTGGCCGAGATCGAACGAAGAGAAGCAGGATGGACAGATCATCCCCATGCAATCAGCTTCCATTTCCCGTACGGAATCGAGCACGCACTTCGTCATATCCTCTTTCAGTTCTGCATCGCGACACGCCTTCCCGCAACAGAGATACCATTCCGAATGCCGGCAGGTGGCGCCTCCGATGGCACGGACCAGCATGTCCATCACATGCGGATCGTCCGGATCGTCCACCTTCATGAACTCGCTGGGCTTCAGCAGATGGCAGCCATAATGGATCGCGACCATCACATCCTTCAGCGGACGTTTGACGGTTTCCCTGATCTTTTTCTCGCCGATGTCGTCGCGCAACACCGTAACGATGTGACGGACTTTGGACGTACCCTTGTACGTTTTACCGATCCTGGCCAATCGCTTGTTGACACGTGCTTTCAACTCCTCGTTCTCGGCAAGCATGAACACCGCTTCCGCCAGCGTTCCGGTGCACCCAGAGCAGATGGTGAAAATGTCGAGACCCGCCTCTTCAGCGATGCAGAGGTTGCGCGCAGCGATCGTCAGCCAGCCCACGTTATCCACGGCTTTGTAATGGATCGGATCGGGGCAGCATGTGAATCCGTCCAGATCGACGATCTCGATCCCGAGTTGCGGCAACGTTCTGCGAATCGCCGCTTCCATATACGGATATTTCGCCGGGATCATGCACCCCGGAAAGAACGCGAGTCTCATCCTCCACGATCCTCTTTTACGCTCTCCGGTTCATCTTCCCTGAGAATAATCTCGAGCTCAGACACGTCCAGATCTTCAAGCGGCGCCAGGCCGAGCTCCTTGCGCATCCGCTGAGTGGCCTGGGTGACCGGGACGCTTCTGCCCGTTTCACGCACCCTTTGGGCGATTTTGACGATCTCGTCATCCTCGCCGCACTCCCGAGCCGAGAGATTTTTCAGAGCGACTATCACTTCCACAGGCCGAACGTCCTGGGGGCATCGCTGATAGCAGTTGTAACAGTTTGAACAGAGCCAGATGATGGAGTCGGGGCCGATCAGCTCATCCACATCACCCATCAGCGCCCGCATCATGATTGTCCGCGGGTTGAAGCCCTTGTGGAAGCGGGCAGACGGACAGTCCCCGACGCATGCACCGCACTGGTAGCAGAAACTGACGTGATCCGCTCCCAGCATCTCCTCCAGTTGTTTGCGTCGGCTGAAATCGATCTTGATCACTGAATCGTTCATGCCGGTGCATGCTCCGCAACTTTCTTCTTCGCCGGTTTCATCAAGCGGATGCTGTTACTCCTGCACTCCGGCAACGGACATTGCCACTCCACCGGTTCCGCATTAGGATTGTGCGCGCCTTTCCACGTATGACCGCAGCTCAGGCAACGGAACCAGGCACGTCCGGCGGGAGCCTCCTCCTCCTCGAAAACAGCCGGCGGACGTGGAGAGGTCAACCGGTCCATCGCCGCTTTCTTCTCCTCGCCCTTCATCTTGTTCGCTTTCAGCACTTCAATTGTGTAGGCGACCTCCTCTTTCGTGACATCCTTGCGCAAGCCGTCCAGATGACGCATCACCTTGGCGAATTTCTGGCCTTCGGCGGCGCTGATCCATTCGAGTTGCAACCGCTCCGGCCGGATGCCCAGGCGCTCCATTTTCTGCCACAGCCGCTGCACACGCTTCACCGTCGCCCGGTTGGCATTGATGTAATGGCAATCCGCGAAGTGACAACCTGAGACGAGCACCATCGGCGCGCCCTGCAGGAACGCGTGCTCGACGAAATCCTCCGACACTCGTGCACTGCACATCGTGCGGATGAGGCGGGCGTGCACGGGATACTGCAGGCGTGAGATGCCCGCGAAGTCTCCGCCGGCGTAGCTGCACCAGTTGCAGGCGAAGGTGACCAGTTTATCCATCGGATGGTCTTCGAGGATGGCGTCCACCTGGGCGATAATCTGCTGGTCGGTGAAGTGACGCATCGTGATCGCGCCGAAATTGCATTCCGCGCTGCACGCACCGCACCCCGCACAGGCCGCTTCTACGATCTCCGGAAATTGGCCTTTTTCCCACTTAATCGCGTTGTAGGGACAGACCTTTGCGCACACGCCGCATTTCGGGCAGAGCGCTTGATCCAGCCGAGAGGTGACGGCCTCGATCTGCACTTTTCCGGCGTTCAACAGGATTTGAGCGCGCGCGGCGGCCGCACTCGCCTGGGTGACGCTGTCCTTGATGTCCTTCGGCGATTCCACGCAACCGGCGAAATACACGCCCTTCGTCGGCGCATCCACCGGCTTCAATTTCGGGTGCGCCTCCATCATGAACCCGTCGGAGGTCTTCGACAGGGTGAGCAACTTGCGGATGTTCGGCGAATCGTCCCGCGGCTTCACTCCAACCGACAGGACCACCATGTCCAGATCGTATTCCTCGACTCTTCGGGTCATTGTGTTTTCAACGACGATCCGGAGATTCCCCGTCTTCGGATCCTCGATGATCTCGCCGGGTATTCCGCGGATGTAACGGACTCCCTCCTCTCTGGACCGGATGTACATATCCTCGAAGCTCTTTCCGAAGGCCCGGATGTCCATGTAGAAGACGTAGTTCTCGGTGTCCGGATAGTGGTCGCGCAGGAGCAGCGTGTCCTTGATCGTGTTCATGCAGCAGATGTTCGAACAGTACTCGCTGCCGTACCGTTTCGAACGCGAGCCGACACATTGGATAAACCCGATCCGTTTTGGCCTTGTCTGATCGCCCGGCCGGATAAAATGCCCTTCCGTCGGACCACCGGCGCAGATGAGACGCTCGAATTCCATGCTGGTGATCACGTTCTGATAGCGTCCATAACCGTACTCGATGATTTCCGTGGGATCGTACACGTCCATTCCCGTGGCGACAATGATCGCGCCGACCTGGACATCGACGAGCTCATCCTGCATGTCGAAATCGATGGCGTCCTTGTCGCAGGCGTCGATGCACTTTCCGCAGGCAATCGGGTTGGTGCCGAGGCAGGTTTCCATGTCGACCAGGTATGCGGAGGGAACCGCTTGGGCAAATTCCATGTAAATCGCCTTCCTCGATGAGAATCCCTGCTGGTATTCGTCCGGCGTTGTCGACGGACAGACCTTCTCACAGTCACCACAGGCGTTGCAGAGGTCCTGATCGACATAGCGAGCCTTTTTCCGGACAGTTACGTTGAAATTGCCAACGTATCCGGAGACGCTCTCCACCTCGCTGTAGGTCATCAGTTCGATGTTGGGATGCCGACCGGCATCCATGGCCTTGGGCCCGAGTATTCAAATACTACAGTCCATGGTGGGATAGGTCTTATCCAGTGCGGCCATGATTCCCCCGATGGACGGCCGTTTTTCCACGAGCACCACTTTGTGCCCGCCGTCCGCGAGGTCCATCGCCGCCTGAATACCCGCCACACCGCCACCGATGACCAGCGCCTTCCGCGTAACCGGGACCGTCATCTCCTGCTGGGGCTCGAGCAAGCACGCGCGGTACACTGCACTCTTCACCAAGTCCTTCGCCTTCTCCGTGGCGCCTTCACGGTCTCCCGTGTGGACCCAGCTGCAATGCTCGCGCAGGTTTGCCATCTCCATCAGGTAGGGATTCAATCCCACGTCCCAGACACAACCGCGGAAAGTCGGCTCGTGCATCCGGGGTGAACAGGAAGCAACGACGACACGATCCAGTTTCTCCTCCCGGACCGCGCGCTTGATCTCGTTCTGCCCCGGATCCGCACAGGTGTACTTGTTGCGGATGACACAGGCGACATTCGGCAACGTCTTGGCGTAGTCCGCAACGGCCTGTGTGTCCACCGAACCGGCGATATTCAATCCGCAATCGCAGACGAACACGCCAATCCGGCATCCGTCTTTCGTCATGGCAACCTCCGTGTCAACACCTCCCTCGGATTCGCACAACCTGTCTCATTGGTGATTTATGCCAAACGGGATGCCAGGTATTCCCAGGAATCCCGGATTTGCAGCTTTGGCTTCTTCTCCTCTGCTCCGTCCTGAAGCGCACAGTTCAAATGGATGAAACACTTGGGGCAGGCGGTGAGCAGTGTCCCGGCTCCTGTCTCCGCCGCTTCCTCGAGCCGCTGCCGTTGCATCTGGCGCGTCCCCGCATCGCACCCGACCCACGCCGCAACCCCGCAGCAAACGGATCGCTCACGGTTGTTGCGCATTTCCTCAAGCTTCAAGCTGGGCACTCTGCCAATAGCCTTTCGCGGCGGTTCGTACACCTGGGAGTAGCGGCCCAGACGGCACGGGTCCTGATAACTCACAATCCGCTTGTCCGCTTTGAATGAAACGTTTTCCAGCTCACTCTCGAGCACCTGAGAGATATGCAGCAACTCGACATCCAGCGTTTCACCCACTTCGGCGTAGTCGTCGCGCAATGTGACCAGGCATTCCGGACAGGTGAATACCACGCGCTTCGCTCCGGACGTTCGAATCTGTTCGGCCACCTGGTGTGCGACCTTGATGAAGTTTTCACGATCACCGCGCAGGAGAAGGTCGTGTCCGCAGCACCGTTCGTTTTCGAGCAGCGCCGGTTCGATGCCGATCTTGTTCATCAACTTGACCGCGCCGCGCAGCGATCCGATCAATTCCTTTGAATAGTCCTCCCCGAAGTAGGCGGCGAAGAATGGCGAACACCCGGTGAAGAAAAGCGTTTCGCCCACGTTTTTCTGCACCTTCAGTTTGTCCGTCACCCACCCCAGCCGATCCTGCGTCAACTCTTCATTCAGCATCAGGTTCTGAATCTGTTCAAAGACCCCGCCGTGCGTGCATGTCTGCGCGGGCATCCGATCGCTGTAGACGATGCGCAACGCCCGGTTGAGGGCTGAGTAGGACACAGCGGTCGGGCATACCTCCTCGCACCGTTTGCAGGTGAGGCACATCCAGACAGATTCATCCGGAATGTGCGACCTGGAATTTCCGGCGATCGTGTGGGAGATCGTCCACCTCGGCGAAAACCCATGGGAGCGGGAGATGGGGCAAACGGCCGTGCAGCGACCGCACTCCAGGCAGGCGTATACGCGATAGTCTTTCAGGTTGATCTCCTGTTCCGCCACCGTGCTCACCGTCCGCCTCCGTTGGATTTGCCCAGACGACAGGGTCCCAGTTTTCTCACCTGGTCCACGAAACCGTTGATCACCTCCGCAAACCGGGGTCCCTCTGCCGCGGAGATCCATTCCAGCGCAATTCGTCCCGGTTCGATCCCGAGCAACTGTGTCAATGCCTTCAGTTTTTCATACTGTTCGACGGCCCGGTAATTGCCGAACATGTAATGGCAGTCTCCAAAATGGCAGCCCGACACCATCACGCCATCCGCACCCTCCGAGAACGCCTTGAGCACGAACGACGGGTGAACGCGCCCGGAACACATTACCCGGAGCAGTCGGACGTTGGGAGAATACTGGATCCGGCTTACCCCGGCCGTGTCCGCACCGGCGTAGGAACACCAGTTGCAGGCGAAAACAAGCACCCTCGGCTCGAAGACCCCTCCGGAATCCTTCACCGGCTTCTTCGTGGCCGCAGCCTTCCGCCCTTTTGTCTTAGGCGTCCTGTTTTGCTTCAACACCTCGGACATGAAAATCCTCAAAGAGTGCCGTGATCATCGAACCGATCTGGTCGTCGGTGAAATGCCGGGCTTTGATCGCGCTCGTCGGACACCAGACAGCGCAGGTTCCGCACCCCTTGCACAATGCGCCGTTGATGCGGGCGAAATCCCGCCCGTTTTCATCCGTTATCAACTGCGGCGCACGGTACTCGCAGATGTCCACACATGTCCCGCACGCCCGGCACCGCGACTCATCCACTTCACAGACTACGGGTTCCAGCGCGAGACTGTCTTTCCCCAGCAGTTCCGCCACTTTTTCCGCGGCCGCGTGCGCCTGTGTCAAAGAATCGGTTATGTCCTTCGGTCCCTGCACCGTACCGCAGAGCATGACTCCGTCGATGCAGGTTTCCACCGGACCGAGTTCCGGGTGGCGCTCCATCAGGAAGCCATCCGCGCCGCGCGGCACTTTCAACAACTGGCGCAACGGTTCGGATTTTTCCTTCTCGTCCACCATCCCGGTCGCCAGCACAACCAGATCCACTGGAATCTCAAGATCCCGGTCGATCAGGGTTTCGTGCATCGTCACCCGGTCGACGCGCTGGTTTCCCTCCAGCACCGGCAGGGACTCGGGGTCGTAGCGAAGAAACAGGGTTCCCTGTTTCCGCACCTCACGGTACAGCTCCTCCTCGGACTGCCCCACCATCCTCATGTCGCGGTAGAGCACAGCGACGTCGATGCCCCGCTTTCGTAGCTCGGAGGCCTGTTTCACCGTGGCGGGGCAGCAATAGCGAGAGCACCCTTCGTACCCTCCTCCCTCGCGTCGCGAGCCCACGCACTGCACGAAGGCTACCTGCCGGACTTCTTTCATCACCCCTGAGGGATCGTCGCCTTTAAGGATCCTTTCGAGCTCCAGCGATGTGATCACGTTATCCGCTTCCCCGTACCGCCACCGCTCGCCGGGGCGGTGCAGACTGGCGCCGGTCGCAATGACGATCGCCCCGACCTCCAGATCCGGCAGTATCTCCCCGCTGGCACGATCTTCAAGCTGGACGGTGAAATTGCCGACATAACCGCTGACATGCTTGACTTGAGAATTGAGTAGAACGCCGACCTTGGATTGCTCCAGTTCGCTGATGAGTTTTGCTGCAGGATTGCCCCCATTGTTCATCGCCGGGAACGTGGCGTGAAACTCCTTCACTCTCCCGCCAAGCTCACCCTCCGCTTCGATCAGGGTGACGTCGATGCCCATCGCATCAAGGTCGAGAGCGGCGCGCATACCGGCGATTCCTCCGCCCACGACGAGGGCGCGACGAGTCACCGGCACGCCGGTCACCTCGAGTGGCTGCAGTCTGGCTGCTCGCGCGACAGCCATGCGGACCAGATCGATCGCTTTCCCGTTGGCCTTATCCCGCTCACGGGAGTGGACCCAGGAGCATTGATCGCGAATATTTGCCATCTCGAAGAGGTAGGGATTCAGTCCCGCCCGCTGCACCGCCTGGCGGAATACAGGTTCATGAGTGCGTGGAGTGCAGGCCGCAACGACAACCCGGTTCAAGTTGTACTCAGCAATTTTTTCGGCGATGGACTGTTGGCCTGCATCCGCACAGGCGAAAAGCTCGGAACCGGCGTACACAACGTTGGGAAGCCTTTCGATTTCGCCCACAAGTTCCGGCACCCTGATCAAGCGGGCGATGTTCGCTCCACAATGACAGACGAAGACGCCGATGCGCGGCTCTCCGCTGGCGTCGATGGGTTCTACGGCCGATTCTTCATCGATCGATTCCGTTTGCTCGAATCCCTGTACGTAGCGTGTGGCCAAGGCAGCCGTTGCGGACGCCTGCGCGACGCATTCCGGGATCACGTGCGGTCCGCCCGCGCTTCCGCAGAGAAATACGCCGGGGCGGTTTGTCTCCACCGGACGGTCGGGACTCGCCGCAGAGAAAAAACCAATCGCATTTGTCTCGATGCGAAGCGCCTTCGCCAGCTCGTTCGTCTCCGGACGGGGTATGCCGGCACATGAAAGCACGACAAGGTCGCTTCGAATGCGAAGTTGTTTCTGGTCTTCGGTGTCTTCGACGAAGATCAGGACATCGTCGTTCTCCACTTCCATCAGCTTGCTTGGGCGTCCGCGGACGAAATGGATGTAGTCCTCCTGTTTCGCCCTGTCGACGAAGCTGTCGAATCCCTTGCCGAATGCACGAATATCCGTGTAGAGGATGGTGCAGGACTCCACCTCAGGCTGGTGCTGAGCGATCAGCAGCGCATCCTTGACCGCGTTCATGCAACAGTACCGTGAGCAGTTGGGGCGCCCCCCCTCGCCGCGCGCACCAACACACTGAACGAACACGAGGTTTTTCGGCTCCGCGCGATCCGATGGCCGAATGATGCGACCTTCGGTGGGACCGGAAGCGTTCAGCAACCGCTCGAATTCCAGGCTGGTCATCACATTCTGCCAGACGCCGTACCCGTAACTTTTCATTACATGCGGATGGAACTCGTCGAAGCCCGTCGCCACGATCACCGAGCCCACCTCCAGCTCGCGCTGGGTGGGCTGCATGTCATGTTCGATCGCCTTCATCTTGCAGACGTTCCGGCAGCGTTCGCAGACAAAATGGGTAGCGGTGTTCAAACAGGTATCGAAATCGATCACATAGGAGGAGGGTACTGCCTGCGGGTAGGGACGGTAGATGGCCTTGCGCGACGCCAGCCCCAGGTCCCACTCGTTGCGGGTGGTCTGCGGGCAGGCACGCGCGCAATCCCCGCACCCCGTACAGAGATCCGCCTTCACATACCTCGGCTTGATCCGGACGGTTGCCCTGAAATGACCCGCTTCACCATCCAGGCGGGTCACCTCACCCAGGGTAATCAGCTCGATATTTGGATGCCGACCGGCATCCATGGCCTTCGGCCCGAGAATTCAAATCGAGCAGTCCATCGTGGGAAAGGTCTTATCGAGCTGCGCCATCCGACCGCCAATCGCGGGATTCTTCTCCACCAGGTAGACCTGGTAGCCACGGTTGGCGATGTCGAGGGATGCTTGGATGCCGGCGATTCCGCCGCCAATGACCAGCACTCCCTTTTCCATCTTCCGTACTCTGTTTATGCCTTATCAGCTGTGCGCCGCTTCCTCCTTCTTTTTCTTCGGTTTCGAAACAGTTGGCTGCTTGGGTACTTCATATTGAAGCCCGAACTCCAGGGCTTTCTTGTTCAGTTCCTCCGTACCCTTTGGTGCAGCCTTCAGCACAGATTTTTCCATCGCTTCCGGGGTGGCAATTTTCGTGCTGCGGATCAGAAAGCCGAGCATGATGACGTTCGCCACAATCCTGCGGTCGAAGACCTTCTCCGCGCTCTGGGTTGCGGGAATCGGGAGATAGGTGATGCCGGGAATCGATTTCTCGAACTTGACAAGGTCCTGATCGTAGATAAGAACCCCGCCTTCCTGCATCTGGTCGCAGTACTTGTCGAATCCCTCCTGCGACATGGCGAGTAGAATGTCCTGCTTCTTCACGAATGGATAGAGTACCGGCCGATCGGAGATCACGACCTGTGAGCTGCATGCACTTCCGCGAGCTTCCGGACCGTAGGACTGAGTGAACACAGCATGTTGATTATCATAAATCGAGATCGCCTGGCCGAGGGTGTAG
>Ga0315555_1003881_pt1 | contig 10225 bp, 18 predicted proteins | sample SalMarSW160380MG_FD_202113 | JGI IMG/M metagenome (GOLD analysis project Ga0315555, IMG submission 202113) | Salt marsh sediment microbial communities from the Plum Island Ecosystem LTER, Massachusetts, United States - Salt Marsh Sediment SW1603-80 ...
CACCGCTGCCTGGAAGCCATCGGCGCGCATGGCTCCCAGCTGGCCTGGGGAATGTCCATAGCGCTCGCCCATCTCTCTTCGCTTTTGCCACCCTTCGGGGCCTCTTAGATAAGAACCATCTGGATTTCGCAAACCACTAGAACCCTCATCCCCATTGCCGTCTATACGAGATTCCGCGTATGGCGGGCTTGAAATTAACCCATCTGCGCCGCCCAGCACCTTTGCCAGTTGGCGACTGTCGCCTTGTAGCAGCGTGGCAGTTCCCCAGGTAGGGAAGTGGGAGGCATAGCGACTGTTCCAGAGGTCGATATTCCCTTGATAACGATGTGGTTCTTTACGGATCGTCCTACCCTGCATATCCCTGACACATTCCAGGCACCAGTGAAACCCATACGTATAGTTGACGCGCTCAACGCGATGGTGAAATCTTCGCCAGTCTTCCAGGGTGAAGCCGGGACAATCATAGCCACCGCCAAGATCGCAGAACTTCTCCTCCAGTTCTACTCCTATCCAGTTTAATCCTTGCCGCATAGCATCCAAGCCGCCCAGGGCAACGCCGCCGAACGGGTCCAACACCACGTCACCAGGCTTGAGCCAGCCCTCCTCGATGGCGTGCTGGTAGATTTTCCTTATCAGGCCGCGGGAAAATTTTGCTGGATGAGCGAAGGCTTCCGGAGCAATCTCTTTTCCCCATCTCTCCTTATATAATTTATACCAGTCAGTCATCTTTTTTCCCTTGCTCTAAGTTCTTATTGAATTGCTTTACGATCTCGTTAGCTCGGAATAGATCCAATCTACTGCCTGCCCGATTGACTTTTGGTATTACTATCGTTTGATTATTTTGACCATCATCGATGTAATAGATATCTTTATTCCCAGATCTTAAGTGTCTGGTTCGGCCTTTGCCTTTTGCCAACAGCAATTCAGCCAAAAACATTGCGATTACGACGACGATCAGAGCAATTATGTCAGGCATTTTCAGCCTCCATATCGCATGAAAATTTCTATTGTAATGAGATTATGAAAAGCGCAAGCCAGATCCCCAGGCAAATACTCAAACCCAGGGCGATCAAGACCGTTTCGATTTTTATTTGGCGTTCTATATCTTTTCGCATAAGTCCTCTATGATGTCAAGTTTAATGGATCCGCAAAATGGGCAACGCGGTTGCGGCTGGGTAGATAAAACCTTTTCATTACAGTATGGGCAAGATTGAAGTATCTTAGCTTTTGGCTGCCCGGTTATTTTGGGCTTGTCGCCTGGGAATCGGTTGCAGAACAGGATCAGGGATCCGATCAATTCAAGTGCCATGACGGGTCCGAAGTTATTCCAGCCATTGCTCAAAGATTTTATTTTATCGATAAACTTAACCAGCCAGGCGTCAAATTCTCTGTGTTCACGGTCGCCAAGTTCCAAGTAGGCTTCATGGGCAATTTGTAGACTTTTGGTGCCTCTTTGGGGTTGCGCTCTCTTTAATAAGCTGTGGATAATGGTCGGATTGGTGTAGTAAGACATATCGCTCCTCTCTAAAATAGGCGTTCCTGATGTTCCGGGCTATATCTGCCCCAGCGTTTTTCTGCGGTTTTTTTGAGAGCTTTTTCTTGCTCGAGTAAATCCATCGCGCGAGCGTGTATCTCCTGGTTGACAAAGTCAAGGAGTTCGTCCCAATCTCTTGCCAGATAGTAACCTCCTCCGGCTCCTCCGGTAGAACAGATCATATACCCAGACTTTCTGAGCTGGTTGATCTGGGCGCGCATAACACGATCATTGAGTGGGGAGATTTGAGCGGTAAGGGAGATGAGTAAATCTTTCCTTGGGATAGCGTTTTCTTTTCCGACTCGGAACGATAGAGCGCGCATGATTGCTCGGTCCAGGCCAGGGGGCATCGCGTTAATTTCTAGCTCAAGATAATTTTTCATCGGGTAGATTATTCTCTGGCATAGGTAAGTAAGACCAGCGACCATGAGTTAGCATAATCCCCCGGGGTTCGCCAGGCATTCGGGAAAGGATCCCCTTGCTCTCCATTATATTGAGATGAAATACAGCTGTACTGGTTGAGGCAATTTTACAGCCTCTGCAGATCTCGCGTATGGTGGGAGATAGACCGTCGTGCGTGTATTTGTATAGCACGATATAGTTAAGGATCCGCTTGCGATGATTTGACATTGCCCCTCCTCAGGTTTTCCTTTGGCGCCAGGAGCCAGCTGCGAAGGCAGAGCCGGCTCCTGGGGGTGGGTTAAGATTTTTCTGTCAGGCAGATTACATCTGCTGGGGAGATGTTGAGGGCTTCGCAGATTTTAGCCAGGGTTTCTTTCCCGATCCGCTCAGAGCGATCGTTGGCTATAGCCAGGGCTGTTTTATAGTGCAGCCCGGATTTGTTTGCTAGATCCTCGACCGTCATTGATCGGGATTTGAGAATTTCTCCTACTCGCCAGTGGATGCTTGGGATTGCATTTGTCATTGATTGACTCCTTTCGAATACTTGCACTCTAGTATTCTACTCGGCTTTTTGCGATCTGGTCAAGGGCTTTTGCGATTAAGTAAAGTGACGTTGCAGCAACCTGACTATAAGCCGTATTGGCGAGCTCTGGATGGCCGATGTCGGTAAACTCTGAGGCAGTATTGAGCATGTTTTCCAGAATTTCAAACTTTGACTTAGGAGGAGGCGGGATTGGGTTAGTAGCAATTCTCTCCTCCCTGGCTTTCTGCTCTTGGAGGTATGCTTGCTCCTTGGCATTGTATTCTGCCTGGGCAGCTTTGAACTTCTCCCCCCTCTCATAGGCAATGGCCAGGGCTAATTCCAGGTCATCGGTTTCAGACATGGAATAACCTTTAGAGTCCCAGACTGGCTCATGGGCTAGAATAGACGAATTATAGTGTCCTTCCCCTGGGCTTGGGATCCGGTAAGGTATATTTTGGAAGATCCAATCATCATTTTCGTTTAAGGTGTAATTTACCTCTATTGGGGCAAAGTCTTGTATTATCAACCATACAGATCCAGATATGTCCGGGCGGCGGTCGTAGTCTTCATCGAAGTTTATAAATGGGTGTAGGAAATTTGGCAGAAGGTGGAAGATCCCTTTTTGCAGGTCGATCCAGGCTTGGTCAACCTCCAGTTTATGGGCTGCTTGGGCGGAGTGTTCCGCGGCCAGTTTTTCTGCTCTGATTTGATCGAGACGGAATAAACCGCTCTTAATCATTTCATCAAGCTTGGCAGGTATTTTGTGGGGCATTTGGGTTTCCTTTCTTCCAGGTGTTATCCTGGGGGAATAAATAGTTTCTTCGGTTTATTCGGGGGGAAGCTGTTTTCTGGCGGCTTCCAGGGCGGCCATGTAATCGCCGTTGTGGGTTTTTAGAACGGATGCAGTCTCTTCCTTTGACCACTTGAGTTGCTTGGCTATTTCCGCAAACTCTTGGTCTGGTTCAGCCCCATAGCCTAGCTGCTTAATGATTTCAACCTCTGAGCGTTTGGGTTTGTCGAGCTCTTCCATAACTTCGGTCGCAACCGAGTTTATTACCTCGTCGTCGAGGTCAATGTCTGGAATGATTGTCGAAGGGAAGCGTTTGCGGATTGCCCATTTCTCGGCTCGCTTTTTGGCTCGCTCGTGGCGGTCCCATTTATCAACTTGCCTTGAAGGTCTTGGGTTGTCTGTGTCTGCAAACTTTTCCCGGTGATCTACCACCCCAACGGCCTCCCAGGTCGGTTCTGCCCCGACAAACTTTTGAGCTTCCTCCCAGGCTTTTTCTGCGTTCATGTCACCCTGGCGAAGCTGCATATAAACTCCGAGGGTGGATTGCTCCCACTCCCGTTTTGAAACCGAATCGTGCAGGGTACAGATATAGGCGATGTCTCCGACTTCTGGATCAAAGTCAGCCGCTCCCATTGGGGCCGATGTAAACTCGCACCAAAAGCGCTCGGTGGGGCCATAGTTGGCTGCCAGCCATTCGTTAGCTTTCCGGCGGTATCCGTAGATGCCCGCGATCGGGCCGACACCGGGGAGGTTATAGGCCTCTCCATTGAACGGGTTTAAGTCGTTCATCATGCTATATACTGCCAGGTCGGTGGCTTCGTTGGTGTTTAGTCGATTTCCGCCTGGGGCAAGTCGCATAAGTTTACGTACGGTTTCCTTGACATCTTCGGTCATATCCGAGGTCAAAAGCTGCGTCGCAGTGTTAAATGATCTGTTGGTCATATTGAGCTCCTTTTGGAAGTTATAAGTCGTAGGCTAGGTCAAGCGCCACACCGGCACCTTGCAACTCAGGCCGGGGTCGCTCTCTTAGTTCATCTCGTATTTTCTGGATGCGCCCTCGGGTTCTGATGGGCTTGATTTCACCCAGCCAGGCTCGCGCTCCCCCTGGCCAGCGGCGCACCTTCCAGCCGTGTTTCTGCAGCCAGCTGATCGCTGCTTCAACGTCGAAGTCGGTTTTGGTCTCGTGGCTTACCAATCCTCCGGGGGAGTATTCCCAGGAGCGGTCGTACTTGTTGACGACCACACCCTGGGGGTGTATAGCAAAATCGATGCGGGTGATTTCGTTCTTGCTCATAGTTTCCCCCTGAGTTGTAAGTAGTTCCAGCAAAGGCCGATAGCTGAGAGAATGACAATCAAAGCGATGAAGACTGCCATGTCAGATTTCCTCATCCACTAGAATACCCAGATCGGCGGCGATCTGTGCTCCCCGGCATGGCCCATAAAGCGCTTCGTAGTAACCTGGGAACCAAGACCAGCCGTGGAAGAGCGCCGCTCCTATTTCAATCTCCCCGGCGTTCTTGGCTCGTATGGCTGCATCCATTTGGTTTTCAATGGCTTTGAGATCTAGCCGGTTCAAGCGCCGGGTATTTCCAAGATACCCCAAACCTTCGTGTCCCCGGTATTGATCCATCTTTTCGCAGATGGACGCAATCAACTCTTTTCTGGATTGGGTTATAATGGGTGTCGGTTTTCCTGTGGTGTGGCTGGTCGGTGTTGCATGAGCATCGGCCAGCTGTTTTATTACTTGCATACGTCCTCCTCAATGAGTAAAAAATCAGTGGTTTCCATATAACCATTTTAGCATACTAGAATACTTGTGTCAAGGGATTGGTTAATATTCGCTTGCCCAATTGGTGGGCTTGACGGTCATTGGGTAGGTTTTGGTTTCTTTGGGTGCCGGAGATGAGAGGGTAACATCTACCTCGAAAATGTCTTCGTCAATGTCAATGATCGTGGCGGGTTGCTGGTCGAAAAACCAGATTCCTCCGGATCCGCTCCATTGCAGGGGATCACCTTTTAATGATACATACATTCCGGTTAGCAGGGTTTCGTTGATAGGGGTCATTGGGATTGCTCCTTAGAAGTTTATAACCGCGGGTCAATCTTGGGTTAGTTGAAGACAAAGGGTGACGTACTTTTCGGTTATGCTGGGCATTCGGCGACTGGCGGCCACTTCGTAAACGTGATCGATGTCCGCGGCGTTCCTGGCATAGTTGGGGTGGGATTTTGCAACTTCGTAGCCCCACTTCATTAGTGCGTCCTTGGCTTCCATGAGGGTGTTATGGGCTTCGGTTTCTCCCATGTCTTCATTGGCTTGCATATCAATGTCAACGTACTCACTGATTTTGCCCTCGTCGAGCAGGTGCCGGTGGGGTTCCATTAGATGGCTGCACTCTTCGCAGATTGCTTCGTGCATTGCTTTTGCTTTTAGGTAGTTTCTCTGGATCTGGTTCATTTCGTGGAATCCTTTTTTGTGGGGATAATTGAGCGGGTCTTACTGCGTCCCAGCCTGGTTTACCAGGTCGTGGATCCGTCTCACTGCCCGCTCTCGGATTTTATAACTCGCCGTTGGCGATCTTGGCGAGCTGGCCGGAGTATTTGAGCATTCGGCGGCGAGCCTTTGCAACGTGGTAGCCGCTCAGGTGCTTGGTCTGTAAGTAGGTCGCTACGTAGGTTAGGTAAGGGGCGTCGGCTCCGGTGAAACCCTGGCCGTTGTGTTCAATGGTCTGTTCGGTTCTTTGTTCCTGGGCGGTCTGTCGGTCGTAGATCGCTCGGATCGCTCTTTCGAGCCAATCCTGATTTATTTCTAGTTGGTGCTTGATTTTTGGGGTGGTCCATACGGTGTCCATTTTTTCTCCTGACTGGTTTTGTGTGTTCTTTACTATATATATTGTATCACAGAGTACAGGAATATACAAGGGTAAAAGGGGGATTTTTGGAAACTTTAAGGTAGTGTTCTTTTTACGTTCTATTTATTACTCTGCCTGGGATTGTATGAAATCCTGGCCTGCCTGGCACATTTTGCAGGGATAAATTTTCCCGGCGATCTCTCGAAAGCCAGCGTCAAAACATCGGGTGCATTTGAAGAGGGTGATTTGCCGGTTGACTGTCTGGGGATCGAACAGATCCGGGGCTGCTCGAGTGGGGGTCCCGGAGAAGAGCGGGAGCTCTTCCCCGGAGTTGAACATGCTGGTTTGCTTGGGTTTGGTTGTCATTGGGAGCTCCTTTAGAAGCCTGCGCCGCGTTCTTTCAGGCTGATGAACTGCCCGCCGGCAACGATCATGTGGTCGAGGACTTCGATATCCATGACCTTACCGATTTCTACGATTGATCGGGTTAAGCGGACGTCATCGGGTGAGGGGGTGGGATCGCCGCTGGGGTGGTTGTGGATTACTACGATGGCTGCGGCGTTGTCGATAATCGCCTGGCGGAAGACCTCGGAAATTCTTACGTTGGCGGAATTGAGCGTGCCTTTGTAAAGGCTTACGATGCTCATTACCTGGTTCCGGGTGTCCAGTAGGATCACTCGCATTTCCTCGTGTTCGAGGGCGCTCATTTCGTACATTACCAAGTTGGCTATATCGGTTGGGTTGTGGATCCGGTAGGGGTTGGTTTTGTAGGATATGGCGGCGTTTAGCTCTTCGTGCAGGTGCTTCATTTCCGACAAAATTGAGTCGATCCGGGTTCTCTTGGTGGCCTGTTTGACTTCCTCAGCCTGGCTGTCAACTTCGGCTTTGGTGGCAAAGAGGGCGATCTGGTTGGCTGTCATGTTTTCTCCTGACTGGTTTTGGGTTTTGGTTCTGGTTCAATGTGGGCTGGGAAGGAGTCGAACCTTCCTATCGGCAACCGGCCTGCCCGTGGGTTTTGCGTGTTCTTTACTATATATATTGTATCACAGAGTACAGGAATATACAAGGGTAAAAGGGGGATTTTTGGAAACTTTAAGGTAGTGTTCTACAAATAGAACGTGGGATTGTGATACAATGATTATCTCTATTTCTCCTGACTGGTGAAATCGAGACAGTCCCCAATGTCCCCCTCATTGGGGATTGTGTTTTTCCCCTGTGTAACGAATCCCCCTGGGTTTCGTTTATCTTTTTAGGATGGTTGGCATTGGTTGGGTCTTTACAGGTCAAGGGGATGAGGGTAGTATTAATTATCCTATTCGTTCTCATTTAACAAAGGAGATGCAAAAAATGCAGTACGTAAAATATGTATTTGTCGGTTTGTTTGTAGTAGGGCTGATCTTTGGCTTGCTGCTTAGGTCCGAGGCTTATACCTCAGAAGCCTTCGCAGCTCTGGCCGGCAGTGTTCTTTCTCTTGTTTTCGAATATTTCCCCTGGGTCGCTGGCGACTATTCGAAATTAGGTGATGGGCAAAAGCGGCTTGTAATGGGCGCTCTGATCTTCCTGGGGGTGGGTGGGGCATTTGCCCTTTCCTGCACCGTGGTCATAGTTGCCTTTTCCTGCACTTTCTCTGGCATTCTTGATGCTCTATATGTCTTTGTTTTTGCCGTCGCAATGAACCAGGGAACCTACCGATTAGCCAGGAAGTCTAGCGAATAACCGAACCTTAACAACCCCGCCATTGAGACGGGGGGGGAAGCATGAGGAGAAAACATTAATGAATGCTGACTTAATTGCTGCCGTGGTTGCCATTGGCGGGCTTGTTACCTCATTCATGGCTATAGCTGTATCACTCTTTACAGCCAGGCTATCAGCCAGTAAGCAAGCGTTGGATAGTTTAGAGTCCACCATTACATCTATATCGACTGACAATAATCGCCTGGAACGCAGGGTAGAAGATCTCGCCGAAGACGTCAAACAAAGGGACGATAGCATTAGGAAAATGGGGATCGATTTTGCGAATTCCAAGCGAGAGATGCTAGAAATGGTCAATGCTCGCTCCAAGCGGATTGATAAGATCCAGGATCTTGAAAGTCAAGTCAATAAATTAGAGCAAGCCTTATTGGATCTTGAAAAGGTTGTCAATCATACGAAGGATAAAAGTTAATGAGCGAACCCCTCTCTACCTTGCTGGTCGTGGACGGATCCAGATATCAGTCATACCAGCCGAACGGTACTTATAAGCCCCTCGATTTTCAGAAGATGAAGCAAGCCGGGGCTTTTGCGTATATTGGCCGGATCTCTTACGGCGGGGTTTATTCCGATCCGGCTTTTCGAATGAACTTTGACGCTTGCTCTGGTGTTTTGCCTCAAAGCGGATATATGGTCGTGGTTCCCCAACAAAGTGTTGCCTCTCATATTCAGCGCGTGCTATCAACCCTGGAATGGCGCCAGCCAGATTTCCCCTTCGTGGTGGATAGCGAGCTCGACAAAGAGCAATCTCCAGGGTCGATCTCTAAGCTTACTGGTGAAATTTGTAATGAGATTGTAAAGATCGACGGTCGGCTTCCTTTTATCTACACTCGACAGTCTTGGTGGGATCCTCATGTCTCGGCTGGAAGCTGGGGCAAGTATCCTCTCATTGCTGCCAGGTATGATGCTCGATTGTCCGGTCCCTGGTCTGATGGGAGATTCAAATTTAGAGATTGGGAAACCTGGGCGGGCTGGCAATTCTCTGCAGATGGCAACATGAGAGGCCGGGATTTTGGCGCCTATTCGAACAGCATTGATCTTTCCAGGTTCAAGCCAGAATATTTGCTACCGGCGCTTCCTCCGGTTGTGGTGCCAGGTGTTAAGATGGTTCGGGTATCTTCTCCCTCTGGGGTTTACCTTCGCAATCCTCCTGGGGCTGTGACAAATTCAGAAGTGGGTTACGCCAAGTTTGGAGATGTCTTCGAAGTTGCCGGAGAGGATCCAACCGGGCAGCATTATGCTCTTAAGGTCTATGGTCCGAAAGCGAGTTTTGAGGATGATTAAAATAAAATGGAGGGTTTTTTCAAACGGTCATATCAAGTATCAAAATTCAAGGGGGAAAAGATACTATTCTTTTTTGCGCTATAAGGGAAATCCTCGATGGAGTGCCAGGGGATTCAGAACAGCTAGCCTGGCGGATGAGTACGGCGATAGATTGGCCGAACGTTATAACCGGTTAGCCGAGGTTCAGGGCTGACAATGGAAAAGATAAAAGACCGGATTAAGTCTATCAAGACCATGAAACTTTCGGACATAGCCGATAACCCGCGCAATCCAAAGGAGCATCCATCCTCCCAGGGAGAGACTATGCAGGGAGTGGTAAAGGAAGTCGGCTGGGCCGGCGTTCCTCTGGTTTATCCATCCGATCGCCTGGGTGGGGATCTCGCTTTTATAGACGGACACCTGCGGAAGCGAGAGTTCCCGGATCTCAAGGTTAGGGTTGCTGTTACGGACCTAACCGATGAAGAGGCCGATTATATGCTTTTGACCTATGATCCGATTGCTTCCCTGGCAACTGTTGAGGGAGCGAAAATGGCCGAGCTGCTTGAGAGTGTAGAGTCTGATGATGAGGCGGTTTTGGATTTGCTCGCGAAGATGGAGGACGATCTTGCTGGCCTGGACTATGCTCATCCAGAATTGCGAGAACGCAAAGTCGAAATCAGGGATCGGGAATATTTCCGTATATTGATTTCGGTTCCCATAGACGAAGCTTTAGACGTTCGGGAAACGATCGAGGGGTTGGAAGGTGTCCCTGGTATAGAAATTGATTATGGCGCCAACTGAAACCGATAATTCCTATTTGTCTGACAAAGTCGCTCTTCGCCTGGGTCACCTTCCGCCTGGGTATCCTTTGAGGGTGCTCGATTGCTATGGTGGATCTGGCAAAATATGGGCGGGAGTTAAGAAACTTTCCGGGCGCGATATCCGGATCCTGCCCATTGACATTAAAGATTATGGCTTTCACCTGCCCGGGGATAATAGAGCTTATCTTGGATCGATTGACCTGGGAAGGTTTGACGTGATTGACCTGGATGCCTATGGCGTGCCTTACGAACAGATTAAGGACATCTTCGATCGGGGTTATTCTGGGATTGTGT
>Ga0315555_1003885_pt1 | contig 10218 bp, 9 predicted proteins | sample SalMarSW160380MG_FD_202113 | JGI IMG/M metagenome (GOLD analysis project Ga0315555, IMG submission 202113) | Salt marsh sediment microbial communities from the Plum Island Ecosystem LTER, Massachusetts, United States - Salt Marsh Sediment SW1603-80 ...
TTTTCCCATGTCCCACGCAACCTTTCCCTTTTTTGCGAGTTAGTTCAACACAGTTAAATCTTTCATAATTTAAACGCGAAGTAGTGGCTTCTGTAAGTTGGTCTAAGATTAGCTTCGGAAATTTGATTTGAGATTTCTAACGAGCGCTTCTTTTTGCTTTATGCATGAAATACCACTTGTCAACTATTTGAAGTACCAAAACTGAAGCTTGAAAAATTACAACTGCTGCCAGAACGCTGCTCAATATTACCCAGAATAAGTGGATGTTCTGCCCCCATGTTTTCCACCAATGCCAGTTGTAAAATGAAGTCAAAATTAGCAAAGAGGCAAGCGCATATAGCCCAACGATTGCCAATTGAACTTTCACCATGAAGTTCTTACCCCTCCAAAGCGCACAAAGAAATGCTTGTGAACTAAGTATTAAAACTTAATTAATAAAGGAAGGAAACTAAAGAGCGCGCGTTCGTTTAAGGAATTTTTGAATACGTCACAGGAGAATACGATAATGGCGGAAGAATCTTCCGAAAACGAAAATAAGGTGTTTGCCATGACCTTAATGAGACCATGCAGAGGTAACCGAAACATCCAAAAGCATGGAATAGTGGCCGAGGTGAGGTAGCTTGGTAGCCTATAGGCCTGTGGAGCCTAGCGCCCGGGTTCAAATCCCGGCTTCGGCCCCACCTACAGTGACTGTACATGGACGCCTGAATGAAGCACTGCCTTTTCAAAGTCTCTATCACCGTTTCGGTTTCGTCTCCAAGATACTCTGTGTACGTGTTTTTGCGGTTTGCTCGGTGCTTTTCTGGAACATCGCCATAGCCGCCAGCGCATGTAGACACGCAAGCTGTTTGGGTTTAAGTTCACGGTGAATATGCTCAGCCCAAGTGCCGCATATACAGATCTGAAATAGACTACGGCTCATGATTGAAAATATTAGTCGGGGTGCGAATAAACTGTTATATATTACGACACAATATGTGCCATATGCTGGCGAACAACTGTTGGACAAAGAAACAGAGGAGAAAACAAAAAATGCCGCAGTTTCGAGAGCCTATTGACAAAAGCTAGGAGGAATTACCAGATTTGCGCAAGCAAAGTAAGTCCAACCCAAATTTCAACAGAATCCTACTCAAAGCAATCGATGAAGCCTTATCAGCTTTGGGAGAAAGCCCTAAAAAAGCTATATATTATCACTTGAAAATCACCTACCGCATAAAAAAGCACGAAATTCCATACAAAATTGAAGAATTTGAAGAAGCAATAGAGAAAATTTTTGGTCTCGGAGCCAGATGCCTCGAGCTTCTGTTCATGAGAAGTCTCTACGCCAAAATCGGCGCCATCTGCGACTGGTCCGCCTCGGACTGGGTCAGCCCAGAAGTAACATTTACTGAATATGTGCACTTGATGAAGCAGAACTTTGAAAAACAAGGAACAAACGAAACAAAAATGGAGGTTTTGATTAATGCAAACGAAGAACAAGAACAATACACTTGAGGGTAAATTCACTGCTCTGGCGAATCCCATAATCGATCCCTGCGAAATCAAAATTACTTCAAAAAATAGCGAGCGCAAATATTTTGAGGTTAGAGGAAAGAAAACCAAGTGCAAGAAGACAGAGCAAGAGCTGAGGCAGGAACGGGAAAAGCTCAAAGTTGTCACAGAAAACGCGGGCATTTCGCTAGTGATAATTGGACGAGACTATCACGTGCTATGGAGTAACAAAGTCACAAGAGAGATTTTTGGCGATGTAGACTCTAAGCCCTGCTATTTGACGTTTTACAACCGCAATGCCATTTGCCCGGATTGCGGTGTCAGAAGAATTTTCGCGAAAGGCAAGCTCTTTAACAAGCGTGAATTCTGTTATACGGACGCCAAAGGCAACACAAAATGGCTGGACATCACTTGTACTCCAGTTAAGGATGAAAATGGAGTAACTATAGCCGTATATGAACTTGGCATACCCATAACAAAACGAAAACAAGTTGAACAGGAGCTCCAAGAAAGTGAAGAAAAGTTTCGCGCTGTTAGCAACTCTGCGCTGGATGCAATAATTCTGTTTGACGATGAATACCGAATAGTCTACTGGAACCTTGCCGCAGAACGAATCTTTGGATATACTAAAGAGGAAATTATTGGCGAACGAGTCAGCGAAAAAATGGTGCCTCACCGTTTTCGCAAGGACCACATTGAGCTAATGCAAAAACTCGCTAAGGGTGAAAGTCAACACTTTTCTGGAAAACCTTTTCACCTTCCAGCTCTGAGAAAAGAAGGAACGGAATTTCCAATGGAACTTTCCGTTTCACGAATGAAACATAAAGATAAATGGTGTTCAATGGCCATCATCAGGGACATCACCGAACGCAAGAAAGCGGAACAGGCATTAAAGGAGTCTGAAGAAAAGTATCGGAAGCTGTTTGCGGAGTCTATGGACGCCATTTTTGTTGCCGATGCAGAGACGGGGATAATACTGGACTGCAACCGTGCCGCGTCGGAGTTAGTTGGCCGTGAAAAATCGGAACTTATTGGCAAACATCAGCGAATTCTCCATCCCACGTCTGAAATTGAAGGAGAATTCAGCAGAACCTTCAAGACGCATCTAAAAGAAAAGGAAGGGCAACGGCTAGACACGCAAATTATAACAAAAAGCGGAGAAATCAGAGACGTATCAATCAAAGCTAGCCTCATCGAGTTTAACGGCAAGAAAGTGCTTCATGGAACGTTCAGAGACATAACAGAGCGTAAGAAGCAGGAAGATGCGTTGAAGCAGGAGCGGAATAAGCTTGAAGCAATCACACAAAGCATTGGCGCAGGCTTTGTAATTATTGGTAAAGACTATCGCGTGCTATGGGCGAACAAGTTCATAAAAGAGTATAAAGGCGATGTAGAGGGAAAGTTGTGTTATGCGACGCTTAACGATTTAGATCATGTTTGCCCAGATTGTGGTGTTAAGAAAGTATTCGATGATGGTGTGCTAAGAGATGCCCACGAATACTCCTCAATTGATATTAAAGGCAACCCGTATTGGGTTGAACTTATTGCCACGCCAATTAAGGATCAAGATGGAAATGTTACAGCAGGGGTAGAAGTTGCAGTAGACATAACTGAAAAGAAAAACTTGCAGAGCAAACTTGCTGAATATTCACAAAACTTGGAAAGACTAGTTGAAAAAAGAACCGAGCAACTGAAGGAAGCACAAACTAAACTGCTCAAATCTGAGCGCTTTGCTGCTATCGGCGAACTAGCTGGGATGGTTGGGCATGACCTGCGTAATCCGCTGACTGGAATAAAAAATGCCACTTACTATTTGAGTAAGAAATACGAAAAATCCACTGATTCCGATGCAAAGGCAATGCTAAACCTCATTGAAAATGCTATTGATAATGCTAACCGAATCGTAAATGATCTTCTAGATTACTCGAGAGAGTTACAGCTAGAGCTCGTGGAATGTTCACCAAAAAGTCTTTTGAAGAATGCTTTAGCTATGGTTCAAATTCCAAAGCGCATCAAAATAATAGACCACACTCAAAATGAACCAGTGATTAAAGCTGACACCACCAAGATCGAAAGAGTCTTCATCAACTTGATCCAAAACGCTTTAGATGCCATGCCCGAAACGGGATCACTCAAAATAAGTAGTAGAAAATTGAAAGGTAACGTGGAAATTGCCTTCGCGGACACGGGCACGGGCATTCCCAAAGAACTAAGGGCAAAGATTTGCACGCCTTTGTTCACCACGAAGGCTCAGGGCATGGGTTTTGGTTTAGCCATATGCAAACGCGTCGTAGAGGCTCACGGTGGTAAAATCGCTGTGAAAAGCGCTGTGGGCAAAGGCTCCACGTTCACCGTAACTTTACCAGTTGAGCCTAAATTGGAGGTGAAAAAGGATGCATAAACACGCGAGAATCCTTGTTGTCGACGACGATGAAAGCATAAGAAACTCGTTAGCAGCCATACTGAAAAATGAAGGCTACATGGTGGATGTGGCTAAAAACGGAAGCGAGGCCATAAAGAAATCCGAAGCCGTACTCTACAATGTGGCGCTGATAGACATACGACTTCCGGACATGGAGGGCATAGAACTTCTGACTAGAATGAGAGATGCGGTTCCCAAGATTCGCAAAATAATAATAACCGGTTATCCTTCGATGCAAAACGCGATTAAAGCCGTGAACAAAAAGGCTGACGCCTACATTCTGAAACCTATGGACTTAGAGAACCTTTTAAAGATAATTCGCGAACAGTTGAGGTTGCAAGAAGCTGAAAAGAAGTACAGTGAGCAAAAGGTTGCCGCGTTCATCGAAACACGAGTCAAAGAATTGGAGACTTTAGGCTGAACTGAAAGGATTCCAGATTCCTTTTTTCGCAGAATGTCTGCTTTTATCATCTATTAGCGATAATTTTTTGTTATTAGCAGATAGTAATGCTTAACTGTTCAGTTTTCTCTATTATTTTATCCCACTGGCAAATCCATGCCGACGGACCCAACGGAAGACCGCAAGTCCCACAAAGCTTGCCTTGCTTGTGATGGCGGGTTTACCCAAACATGGGACACGGTGGGCGCGGGCACAAAATCCCATGCTGAGAGAGCTTGGCTGAGAGGAGCGCACCGCTCCGCTGTGAGGTTAAGTGTTAGGTTACGTGGGAAACAACCGCCCGCGACAAAACGAAAACGCTTAGCAGACTAAATTTTTAAGTTTAACATTCACATATGAAGTTAGAAAACCACTGCAAGCTGGGTACAAATTGGACATAGAAAAGAAAATCGAGTTAATCTGCAGACCGCCAACAGAAGAAGTCCTAACGCCCGATGATTTGCGTCAGCTCTTGGAAACGGAAGAGCACCCTGTAGCCTACAACGGCTGGGAACCCTCGGGCTTGGTGCACTTGGGAACCGGCGTGATCTGCGCCTACAAAATGAAAGACTTCGCCGAGGCGGGCTTGCGCTTCAAAGCCTTCTTAGCCACGTGGCACGGATGGCTCAACAACAAACTCGGCGGGGACTTGACGCTTATCAGGAAAGCCGCTGACCTTTTCCGTCACTCATGGATAGCGCTTGGCGTGCCCGCCGACAAGGTGGAGTTCATCTACTCCGACGAGCTTTACGATGATATAGACTACTGGGCGAAAACGGTTGTAATCGCCAAAAACCTGACGGTAGCCCGAACAAGGCGAACCTTGGAGATCGCTGGAAGAAAAGAAACCGACGCCCGCTACGTCTCGGATTTTCTGTACACGCCTATGCAAGTCGCCGACATTTTTCACATGCAGGTGAAAATCTGCCAGTTAGGCATGGACCAGCGGAAAGCCAACGTCGTCGCCAGAGAAATAGGCGAAAAAATCGGCTACTGGAAACCCGTCTGCGTTCACCACCACCTGCTGCAAGGACTGGAGAAGCCCAGCGTGTGGCCGATTCCGCAAGGCCAAGAAAAAGAAGCCGTGGCTTCAGCGAAAATGTCCAAAAGCAAGCCGGAAACATGCATTTTCATTTACGATACGCCTGCGGAGATAAAGCAGAAGATGACGAGAGCCTTCTGCCCCGAAAAAACCGTCGCGTTTAACCCTGTGCTGGACATTTGCAAGCACATAATCTTCCGAGAAAAACCCGCGTTCACCATAGAGCGGCCAGCCAAATTCGGCGGCACCATAGAATTCCACAGCTTCAACGAGTTCAAAGCGGCTTACGCGCAGGGCAAGCTTCACCCGCAAGACCTCAAGAACGGCGTCGCGGAAGAACTTGCCGAGATACTTGAGCCTGTAAGGCGATACTTCGCGACTAACACTGAAGCAAAAAACTGTTTAGACACCGTTCGGAAAGCTAAGGTAACAAGGTAAACCGTCTTGTCGACGCGGCTTAAAGAGAAAGAAGAAAAAATCCTCAAAATCCTAAACGCGTTAGCGGAAGAGTCTGCAAAGGGAAAGCCCATCGTGGTAGAAGGGAAAAAGGACGTTGACGCCCTTCGCGCCTTAGGCGTAGCTGGCACAGTGCTAACGGTTAAGACTGGCGGAAAATCCTTTTTGGACGCTGTCTCTGAAATAGAAAAGATGGGCGCGTCAGAGGTAATTCTCTTTTTGGACTTTGACAGGCGCGGAAAAGAAGGAACAAAGCGCCTCAAACAGAGTCTGGAAAGAACGAAGATAAAGCCGAACGTTAAGTTTTGGCGTGAGCTTTCAGCTTTAGTGGGAAAAGAAATCCAATGCGTGGAAAGCCTCACCGCATACCTGCGCACTTTACACACAAAAACTGCCGCCTCAACGAATTAAAACTGCCGTTTCCTTTGATAACCCAAAGCTGAATCGTTTCTTCAAGCTAAAGTTCAGCCTTTATATAAGGGGGCTATAGTCTCCGAGAGCAAATAAGCGCTGTTCTCGTTGTTTCTAACAAGCAATTTCGCGTTGCTTGTTGGGAAGAAATATAAGGTTGACATTGCTCGTATTTAACATGATAGAATGGAGAAAGTAAAACGTTTTAAGGGAATATTTATCGTTGCAGTCGTGTTGCTGCTCATAGTCCTCATCATCGCTGGCATTTATTGGCAAACCACGCCACGGATGCTGTATCCCGAAGAAATCCGCGAGTACGAAGGTCAAGACCTTTCATCGATAGGCGACTTCACGGAAAACTCCATCAAAGGACCGCAACACGTAAACGCGTCAACTTACCGCCTGACAATAACGGGACTAGTGAATAAGACTGTAGAATACACTTACGACGATGTAATTAACGGGTTCCAGAAATACCAGAAGGTCATAACGCTTCACTGCGTAGAAGGCTGGTCAGTGAAGATTCTCTGGGAAGGCTTTTTGCTGAAAGACTTGCTCAACGAAGCGGAAATCGACCCTCAAGCCGTAGTTGTAATCTTTTACGCTTATGACGGCTACTCAACTTCCCTTCCACTAGACTACATCTTAGACAACGACATACTTATCGCGTACAAAATGAACGGTGTAGTCCTTCCACCTGAAAGAGGGTTCCCATTCCAGCTTGTGGCTGAGAGCAAGTACGGATACAAATGGATAAAATGGATAACAGAGATTGAGCTATCCGACAACGTGAACTACAAAGGTTTTTGGGAAAGCAGAGGCTTTTCAAACGACGCTGACCTCCCATAGAAAAATTCAAAACCACAACAGCATCAAGTCAGAAAGCAGCAGAATGTTCTGTATTAGGCGTTGCCTTCAGAAACCTTAAAGAGCAAGATTACCAATTCATAAAAGTAATAAATAATAATAGTCAATAATCTCGTGAGCCGCGAAAAATAACTCGCGTCATGTGATTAAATTAACTCAAATATCATAAAATAGGAGGCTAACACTTACGGGAACATCCCAAACCTTTACCATAAAGTATGTTATACACGCCAAATTCGAAATAAACGGCGTCGTGGAAAAACCAGACGTCATAGGAGCAGTTTTCGGCCAAACAGAAGGACTTTTCGGGCCAGAACTCGACCTCAGAGAACTCCAGAAAACAGGACGCATCGGAAGAATAGAAATCGATTTACACTCGAAAAATGACCGAACCACAGGCACGATAACGGTTCCAACCAGCTTAGACCGCGTTTCCACCGCCCTGATCGCCGCCAGCATAGAAAGCATAAACCGCGTAGGCCCATGCTCAGCCAAAGTAACTCTAGACAAAGTAGAAGACATCAGAGAAGCAAGGCGAAAAGTAATCATCGACCGCGCCAAAGAGATTCTACACAAATGGAACATCGAGTCCATGCCTACAGTAGACGAAGTCTACAAACAAATCTCTGACACCATGAAAATCGGCAAAGTCGAAAAATACGGACCAGAAGAACTGCCTGCAGGACCAGAACTGGAAAGCGCAAAGGAAATAATAGTTGTGGAAGGACGAGCGGACATAATAAACCTGATGCGATGCGGAATTCTGAATACGGTGGCGCTTGAGGGCGCAAAAATTCCAGAATCAATAAAGAAGCTCACTAAAGAGAAAGAAGCCACAGCCCTCCTAGACGGCGACCGTGGAGGCGATTTAATTCTTAAAGAACTTTTACAGGTTACGAACGTACGCTATGTTGGTCGCGCGCCCAGAGGCAAAGAGATTGAAGAGTGCAACTGCAAAGAAATCAGCAAAGCCTTAGACGCCCGAATTCCAGTGAATGAACTCTTCAAGTCAAAGAGGGAACGACCGAAAATCGAGATTCCAGACGCCATCAGCACAGTAGCAAAGGCATTGCAGGGTACGCTTGAAGCGGTTCTTCTCAATGAGAAGCTTGAGCAGATTGAACGGTTGCCTGTGAGTCAGTTGGCTGAAAAACTGCAGAAAACAAGCAGCGTTGACACCGTAGTCTTCGACGGCATAATAACCCAGCGCATAGTGGACATTGCGGGCGAAAAGAACATAAAGCGAATAGTTGCCTCTCGCATTTCAGAAGCTGTAAAGCCCGCGTTAAACGTTGAACTTGTAACCTTTAAAGACTCCATACAAAGCTAGTTTCTCATGAAGTTTTTCTTCAGCCAAGTCCTGTCTGCTGCCACCAGCACGGAACCACGTTGTTGTCGGTTAGGTGCCGCATGGACAGGCGAACGTCGTCTTCGAGGCAGTCTTTTACTCCTTCGAGCTTTCGAAGTGTCCTTGCAAGCTTTGCAGCATAATTGCAGTAGACTTTAACCGTTTACACGGTTTGCCGAAGAGCTGTGCGGGGCAACTTCCAACTTCACTATTGGCGCCCAAGCGCTTTTCTGTCTTCTTCAGCAACTTTCGGCGGCTCAAAACCATCTTCAGTCACGGCGTAAAAATAGGCAACAGAATTTCTGTCAACAACGAGCATGTTGAGCAAACCTGAATTTAAAGCGCACACACTATAGTTGGCTGCCTTTTCAAGTATTGCCCTTAATAAGGGCTATTACGTCTGGGAAGTCTATGCCTAAAGCTTTGGCTTTCTCTATTGTCGGCACTCCATTCGGCGTCCACCCGCGTCGCTTGTAAACCGCGTCCTTCAGCTTCTCGTATTCCGCCTCACGATATTTCCTCAGCGTAGCCATTTTCTCTTCTGTTGATTTGCCTGTTGGGTCGATGCCGAGTTTTTCCTCAAGTTGCTTGTCGTAGCGTTCCCTGCGGCTCTCGTACTCCTCCTTTGTGACGGGTCCAACCGCGCGGTACGGCACCGTGTCGTGCTCTCGTGTTCCGAAGCCCATGCGCAGGTTGAAGATTCGTTGGAAATTGTAGACTTTCTCGCTCATCAGTATTAGGTCGTCCACGGTTACTTTTCTGCCTGTTACCGCGTAGAACAGTTTGGCGTAGTTCTCAACATGCGCCATGACTTTGGCTGGTTCTTTCGTTTGCTTGTTGTCTTCTGGTATGACATCGTTCCATGGAAGCTTGCATAAGCCATTAAGCCCGAACCATGTGCGCCACATGGGGAACCAATGCAGGCTTTCCGCTTTCTGCTCAAACGTGGGCATGAGGTTGTGCACCATGTCAAGGAATATCAGCCACGCCTCATCATGCTGCGGACCCTTAAGCGTTAAGCCATAACCGCCCTGCTGCGCCAGCGACTCCTTAGTCACGTACTCCGAGAATTCCAAGCCTTTGGACTCCATGCCGATGTCACGCATTATCCGCGCGTCGGCGCCGTACTTTTCTGCAAACAGCTTCTTCATTCGCCTAATGCCTTGACCTACCACGGTGCCGAAGCCTTCGCCACGCGCCATCTGATGCACAAGCTCCAACGCCGCGTCCTTATTGCCAAACCGCAAGTCTAAGCCGCCTGTGGCTTTCTTGTCAATCAAACCTGTCTCGTAGCATTCAATTGCGAAGGCGGTTGCTGTTCCCACGCTAATCGTGTCCAAACCGTAAATGTCACAGTAAAAGTTCATCTCAATAACGTGGTCCACGTCGAAAATGCCACAGTTGCTACCCACACCCGCGATTGTCTCGTACTCAGGGCCAGTCACGAAAACCCGCTGCCCCTTGTACGGCCCAGTCTTAAGCTCAAAATCTTTCACCACATGAGCACATGATAAGGAACAGCCGAACCAGCAGCCGTCAAACCCCGCATGGAACTTCTTTCGGTACACTTCTCTGCCTAACTTCTCCGCGTCGGGATGACAACCATACCTGAAATTTTCCACGGGCAACAGGTCAAAATTGTTCATTGCAGACACAAGTTGCGGAGAGCCAATAATCGACATCTCATTCTGTTTCGGATCAAGCGCCCTTATCTCTCTGTTATACGCGGTGCCAATCTCCCT
>Ga0315555_1003886_pt1 | contig 10217 bp, 10 predicted proteins | sample SalMarSW160380MG_FD_202113 | JGI IMG/M metagenome (GOLD analysis project Ga0315555, IMG submission 202113) | Salt marsh sediment microbial communities from the Plum Island Ecosystem LTER, Massachusetts, United States - Salt Marsh Sediment SW1603-80 ...
TGATACCGATTCTGGCGCTCCTCGCAGCCCAACAGCCGGCCGCCGAGAGCAGTGAGGGCATCGACCTGCTGCTCCCGGATACGTCGGAGCTGATCGCCGGCATCATCGCCTTCACGATCATCTTCGTCTTCGTCTGGAAATGGGTGCTGCCCACCCTCCAGGACATCATCGAGAAACGCCAACAGGCCATCAAGGCCGAGCAGGCGGCCGCCGAGGCCGCCAAGATCGAGGCCGAGAGCCTGCTGGCCGACTACCGCACCCAACTCGCCGGAGCCAGGGACGAAGCGAGCCGCATCGTCGAGGACGCCCGCCAGGCCGGCGAGGCGGTCAAGGGCGACGTCGTCGCCCGGGCCCAGTCGGAGGCGGAGGCGATCAAGCAGCGGGCCGTCGCCGAGGCGGCAACCGAACGGGACCGGCTCGCCGTGCAACTGCGCCACGAGGTGGCGGCACTGTCGCTCGACGTGGCCGAGAAAGTGGTCGGCTCCAGTCTCGACGAGGACGCGCAGCGGGCGCTTGTCGACCGCTACATCGACGAGCTCGGGGGGACGAAGGCCTGACCGATGAGTGAGATCCCGTTCCCCGACCAGATCGACCATTACGCCGCCGCGGTGCTGGACATCGCCCACGCCGAGGGTGATCCCGACCGGATCACCGAGGAGTTGTACCGGGTCTCCCAGGCGATCGACGCCAGCCCGGAGCTGCACGACACGCTGGCGGATCCACGGGTGCCGATGGAGCGCCGCCACGCGGTGGTGGCCGAGGTGCTGGAGGGACGGGCCGCCGACCCCACCATCGCGCTCGTCTCGTTCCTCGTCATGGCCGGCCGCAGCAACGAGATGCGTGAGATCGCCACCCGGGCGCTGGAGCTGGCGGCGGCCCGGGAGGAAGAGGTGCTGGCGGAGGTGCGAAGCGCCATCGACCTGGAGCCCGAGGTGGTGGAGCGGCTCACCGCCAAGCTGGCGGAGATGACCGGCCGGCGGGTGCGGGTGAGCGTCACGGTCGATCCGTCGCTGATCGGCGGGATCGTCGCCAAGGTGGGAGACACAGTATTCGACGGGTCGGTGCTGAGTCGGCTCAAGGAACTGCGAGAGGTATGGGGATGACGAATGGCTGAAATGACGCTCGATCCCGGCGACGTCACCGCAGCGCTGCGCAAGAACCTCGAGGGCTGGTCGCCTTCGCTGGAGGCCGAGACCGTCGGCTACGTCACCTCGGTCGGTGACGGCGTCGCCCATGTCACCGGGCTGCCCGGCGCCGCCGCCAGCGAGCTGCTGGAGTTCCCCGGCGGGCTCACCGGCGTCGCCCTCAACCTCAACGAGGATTCGATCGGCGCCGTGATCATGGGCGACTCGAGCACCATCGAGGAAGGCGACGAGGTCCATTCCACCGGCCGGGTGCTCGAGATCCCGGTGGGGGACGGCCTGCTGGGGCGGGTGATCGACGCGCTGGGCAACCCGATCGACGGCAAGGGCCCGATCGAGTTCTCCGAGACCCGCCTCCTCGAGACCCAGGCGCCGTCGGTGGTGCAGCGGCAGCCGGTCAAGGAGCCGCTCCAGACCGGCCTCAAGGCCATCGACGCCCTGACCCCGATCGGGCGGGGGCAGCGCCAGCTCATCATCGGCGACCGCCAGACCGGGAAGACCGCCGTCGTGGTGGACACGATCATCAACCAGGCCGGCAAGGGCGTGAAGTGCATCTACGTCGCCATCGGCCAGAAGTCCTCGACGGTGGCCGAGGTGCAGGAGGTGCTGCACGAGGCGGGCGCCATGGACTTCACGGTGGTCGTCAACGCCCCGGCGTCGTCGGCGGCGGCCCTCCAGATGTACGCCCCGTACTCCGGCTCCGCCATCGGCCAGCACTGGATGTACCACGGCGAGCACGCCCTCGTGATCTTCGACGACCTCTCCAAGCAGGCGGTGGCGTACCGTGAGATCTCGCTGCTGCTGCGGCGTCCCCCGGGCCGGGAGGCCTACCCCGGGGACGTGTTCTACCTGCACAGCCGTCTCCTGGAGCGCTGCGCCAAGCTGTCGGACGACCTGGGCGGCGGTTCCCTCACCGGGCTCCCGATCATCGAGACCAAGGCCGGTGACGTCTCGGCCTACATCCCCACCAACGTGATCTCGATCACCGACGGCCAGATCTTCCTGGAGACCGACCTGTTCTTCTCCGGGATCCGCCCCGCCATCAACGCCGGCATCTCGGTTTCCCGGGTCGGCGGCAACGCCCAGATCCGGGCGATGAAGAAGGTGGCCGGCCCGCTCCGGCTCAATCTCGCCCAGTTCCGTGAGCTGGAGGCCTTCGCCGAGTTCGGCTCCGAGCTGGACGCCGCCTCCCTCGCCCAGCTGGAGCGGGGCCGCCGAGTGGTGGAGGTCCTCAAGCAGAAGCAGTTCAGCCCGATGCCGGTCGAGGAGCAGGTGGCGGTGATCTACGCCGTCACCGAGGGCCTCTTCGACGACATCAACGTTGACGCGATCCTGCCGGCGTCGGGGGAGCTGAGCACCTTCCTGCGGTCGCGGTTCTCGGGCCTGCTGGCCCAGATCGCCGACGGCGGCGAGCTTCCCGAGGAGGATCTGCAGGGCGCCATTGGTCAGTTCAAGGCGGCCCGGGTCGCCGGTGAGGAGAGCTAGCTGCCATGGCCTCGGCCGAGCTCCGACTGATCCGGCGGCGCATCCGCAGCGTCCAGTCGACCATGAAGATCACTCGCGCCATGGAGCTGATCGCCACCTCACGTATCGCCAAGGCGCAGGTGCGGGTGGCGAACTCCCAGCCCTACGTCGCCAAGATGACCGAGGTGATCCGCAACATCGCCGCCGCCTCCGGGGGGTTGCGCCACCCGCTGCTGGAGCGCCGGGAGGTCCACTCGGTCGGCCTGACCATCGTCACTTCGGATCGGGGGCTGGCGGGCGGTTACAACACGTCGGTCATCCGGCTCGCCGAACGGGCCCTGCTCGAACATCGTCACCAGGGGCGGGAGGTCCGCCTCTACGTGGTGGGGAAGAAGTCACAGTCCTACTTCCGCTACCGCCGTTACCCGATCGAGCGCACCTTTCTCGGCGTCACCGACGCCCCGACCTACGGCGACGCCCGTGCCATCAGCGAGATCCTGATCGACGAGTACCAGGGGGGCCGGGTCGACGCGGTCGAGGTGTACACCACCCGCTACGTCTCGGCGCTCACCCAGACCCCGATGCGCTGGCCGCTACTGCCGATCGAGCCGCCCGATCTGACGGCCCACTCCCAGGCGGAGCTGGGCGCCGCCTACACCTTCGAGCCCTCGCCCGAGGAGATCTTGGGCCGGCTCCTGCCGCGCTACCTGGAGGGCAGCGTGTTCGGGATCCTGCTGGAGGGCTCGGCCTCCGAGCACGCCGCCCGGCGCCGGGCGATGAAGGCGGCCACCGAGAACGCCGAGGAGTTGACCCGGCTCCTCACCCGGCAGGCGAACCAGGCCCGCCAGGCGGAGATCACCACCGAGATCTCCGAGATCGTGGGTGGCTCCGAGGCCTTCACGCAGGGGTGAGCGAGCGTGCGAAGAACAGACACGACGAAGGATGACGGAGAAGACAAGTGACCACTACCAGCACCCTGCCTGCGGGCCGCATCGTCAAGGTGGCGGGTCCGGTCGTCGACGTGGAGTTCCCGCCGGATTCGCTTCCCGAGATCATGTATGCCCTCGACATCGAGTTCGAGGTCGGCGGCGAGGCGCGGTCGGTCATCGCCGAGGTGGCCCAGCACCTGGGCGGCAACACGGTGCGGGCCATCGCCATGGCGCCCACCGAGGGATTGGTGCGGGGGGCGACGGTCCGCAACACCGGCCGCCCGATCGCGGTCCCGGTGGGTGACCAGACCCTGGGCCACATCTTCAACGTGTGGGGCGACTCGCTCGACGCCCCCGACCTCGAGTTCACGGGGGAGTGGTGGCCGATCCACCGCAAGCCGCCCGCCTACGAGGACGTGGAGCCCACCAAGCAGATGTTCGAGACCGGGATCAAGGTCATCGACCTGCTCTGCCCCTACGTGCGGGGCGGCAAGATCGGCCTCTTCGGCGGCGCCGGCGTCGGCAAGACGGTGCTGATCCAGGAGATGATCAACCGGGTCGCCACCCAGCACGGCGGCGTCTCGGTGTTCGCCGGGGTGGGGGAGCGGACCCGTGAGGGCAACGACCTCTTCCTCGAGATGCAGGAGTCGGGCGTGCTGGAGAAGACGGCGCTGGTGTTCGGCCAGATGGACGAGCCGCCGGGGGTGCGGCTTCGGGTGGCCCTCTCGGCGCTGACGATGGCCGAGTACTTCCGGGACGTGGAGCGCCTCGACGTGCTGCTGTTCATCGACAACATCTTCCGTTTCACCCAGGCCGGCGCGGAGGTCTCGACCCTGCTCGGCCGTATGCCGTCGGCGGTGGGTTACCAGCCGACGCTGGCCGGGGAGATGGGGGCACTCCAGGAGCGCATCACGTCGCTGAAGGGCCGCTCCATCACCTCGCTGCAGGCGATCTACGTGCCTGCCGACGACATCACCGACCCGGCGCCGCACACCGCCTTCTCCCACCTCGACGCCACCACGGTGCTGTCGCGGCCGCTGACCGCCCTCGGTATCTACCCGGCGGTCGATCCGCTCGACTCGACGAGCCGGGCGCTCGATCCGCAGATCGTCGGCGACGAGCACTACGGGGTGGCGACCCAGGTGCAGCAGATCCTGCAGCGCTACAAGGACCTGCAGGACATCATCGCCATCCTCGGCATCGACGAGCTGTCGGAGGAGGACCGTCTCACCGTGTCCCGGGCCCGTCGTATCCAGCGATTCCTCTCCCAGCCGATGTTCGTCGCCGCCCAGTTCACCGGGCAGGACGGTGTGTATACGCCGCTGGAGGAGACGATCGCCTCGTTCAAGGCCCTCATCGGCGGCGAGCTGGATCACCTGCCGGAGCAGGCCTTCTACATGGTGGGCGGCGCCGAGGACGTCCAGCGCCGGGCGAAGGAGATCGAGGCGGCCTGATGGACGACCTTCCCCTGTTCTCGGTCGACGTCGTCACCCCCGAGTCGGTGGTGTGGCAGGGCGACGCCCAGATGGTGATCGCCCGCACCACCGAGGGGGAGATCGGGATCCTGGCCGGCCACGAACCGACGATGGCGGCGCTGTCGACCGGGGTGGTGGAGATCCGGGGCGAGACGGGGACGACGCTGGTCGGCATCCACGGCGGGTTCCTGCAGATCTTCCAGAACCAGGTGACGCTGCTCACCGACCGGGCCGAGATCAGCGACGGGGGCCGGGCGGGGGCGGCGCGCCTCGCCGAGGAGCTGAGGGGTCTCGAGATTCCCGATTGAGGACGGTTAGCGGACCGTCACGAGTTCGAGCGTTGCGGTCGCGCCGGCTGGGAGCTGCCTGAGCTCCCAGCCGTCGGCCGCGGCGATCCCGGAGTCGGTGGACGCCTCGAGAATCGGATCGCCGGTCGGGTAGCGCACGGTCAAGCCCGAGACCGGGGCGTTGCCCTCATTGGTGACCGTCACCGTATACCGGCCCCCAACGTCACCCGGCCCAAGCCGGGTGGAGGAGGCGATGACGACGGAGGGTTCCGTGTCGGACAGGTTCGGTGTCTGGCCGGTCGCGGGTGTGCCATCGATCGTGAGCATCGCCAGGATGGCGACGATCGCGACGATGGGGCGGCGGCCGGGGACGGTGAGGTTCATGGGGCTATCGTGGTGCTGCCACTCTCAGTAGTCAACGGCAAACGGGGAGTGTTTTCAGGCTCTCCGGCGGGCTAGTCACTGGCTAGTTGCTGCCGTTGAGGGAGAGCACGAAGGCGTCGACCTGGGCGGACAGCCCACGGCCGACGGCATCGGAGACGATCGTGAAGAACAGGGTGGAGAGCACCCCGACCGATTCGATGGCGAGGGTCACCGTGACCGACGTCGAGCCGTCGGGCTCGGCGGCGAGTTCGGCGGTGAGGTCCCCGGCGACCTCGCTGCCGTCGAGCCGGAACCGCATCATCCGGTCGGGTTCCGACTGCACCACGGTGGCCGAGCCGAGGAAACTGCGGGGCCCGATCACCGTCTTCCAGCGGTAGGAGCGGAGCCGGCCGTCCTCGTCGTGCTGCGGATCCCACACTTCCTCGATCGGACCGATGGCGGCCCACGTCGCGGCGTCCTGGAGGCGCTGCCAGACGGTGTGGGCGGGCGCCGCGGCAACGGCTCGGTGGGTGAAGCGCGACTTCGGCATCGGTCCCGGGAGCATAGTGGGCGCCCGCGGCATGGCCCGTCGCCGAGGTGATGCAGGCTCTCCCGGGGTATCCTGTCGCAGCTCATGCGACGGCGTTTCCTGCTCTCGGTTCTCGTAAGTGATCTGCTGGCTCTGGCGGTGGCCTTCGTCATCGCAGGCGCGATCGTGTTCGGCAAGCCGCTGCCATGGGACGCCCACCCCGGCCCGAACGCGTCGCTGGGGCCGCTCATCGGCCTGGTGACCGCCGGACTGCTGATCGGTTCCTACCTGAGCGTCCAGATGTGGGCCCAGGGGGCGCCTCGCCCCTCCTACGGGCGGGCGCTGACGATCCTCGGGTTCGAGGCGATGTTCGCCGCGGTGGGCGTGGTGCTGTTTCGCCCCTACTTCTCCCGGTCGTTCCTGGCGGTGACGCTCGTGGTGTGGCTGGCGGGGGCGAGCGTGCATCGGGCGGTCCGGCGGCGCCGGCCGTGGACGGAGGCGTTGCTGCTCATCACCCCCGAGAAGGGGCTCATCGACGACCTGCGCGACGCAGCCCACGCCGACGTGATCGGGGTGTTCGACCCGTCCGACGAGCCGCCGAGCGAGCCGGTGTTCGGCTGCACGTTGGTGCCCGATCTGCGGCCGGTGATGGCGGATCGTATGGCCCAGTACATCTCGTCGTGGAACCTCGCCGGATATCCGGTGCGGGCGTTGTCGACCGTGTACGAGGAGCACACCGGACGCCTTCCCATGGTGCACCTCGCCGAGGGGTGGGAGCTGTCGGCCCCGGTGGCGAGGAACGAATACGCCGCGGTGAAGCGGGGGGTCGACGTGGTGTTGGTCATCGCCACGGCACCCATCTGGATCGCACTGGCCGCGTTGCTGTGGGTGGTGGTGTGGCTCGACTCGAAGGGGCCCGCCATCTACCGGCAGGAGCGGGTGGGCCGGAACGGTGATCTGTTCACCCTCTACAAGTTCCGCACGATGGTCAACGACGCCGAGAACGACGGCCCCCAGTTCACCACCGTGGGCGACTCGCGGCTCACCCGGTCCGGACGCGTGCTGCGCCGGTTCCGCATCGACGAGATCCCGCAGTTGTGGAACGTGTTGAAGGGAGAGGTGAGCCTGGTGGGGCCCCGGCCGGAGCGCCCGGTCTTCACCGAGCAGTACGAGCACTCCATCCCGTTCTACGGCTACCGGCATCTCGTGCGTCCCGGGTTGACCGGGTGGGCGCAGGTCAACTTCGGCTACGCCGACAACGAGCGCGACACCATCGAGAAGCTGACCTACGACCTCTACTACATCAAGCACATGTCCCCGTGGCTCGACTTCCAGATCCTCGGCCGCAGCCTGTGGACGGTGCTGAGCGGCTTCGGAGCCCAGTAGCGGGCTGCCCTCCTGCCGTCTGCCCTGGTCTCTTCTGTCGTCCCCCCTGGGATCAGGGGGGACCGGGGAGGCGCCAGCGAAGCTGGCGTTCGACCCGAGGGGGGTCGCGGTGGGGGACTGTGGGGTGACCCTCCCCGAATCAAACGCCACCTCCGGTGGCGCTTCTTCGACCCTCCCTGCACAGCAGGGAGGGTGAGAGAGGGGCGCAGCACAGGGAGGGTGAGAGAACCTGTTGTCCTCCCTGGTCTCTTCTGTCGTCCCCCCCTGGGATCAGGGGGGACCGGGGAGGCGCCAGCGAAGCTGGCGTTCGACCCGAGGGGGGTCGCGGTGGGGGACTGCACGGTGACCCTCCCCGAATCAAACGCCACCTCCGGTGGCGCTTCTTCGACCCTCCCTGCACAGAAGGGAGGGTGAGAGAAGCCTCAGTCGTCGTAGCGGCCGCGCCACAGGCGCCAGCGGATGCGGACCAGGTCCCGCAGCACCCCCAGGTAGGACGACGCCTTGACCCTGCTGTCCTCCTTGTGCTGCCAGGTGACGGGTAGCTCGGCGATGCGGAACCCGCGGCGGCGGGCGATGGCGAGTGCCTCGACGTCGAAGAGCCACCCGTCGATCGTGCAGCGCTCGAAGATCTCGGCGGCGGCCTCCCCGTCGAAGAGTTTGAACCCGCGCTGGGTGTCTTTGATCCCAGGAAGCACGACGGCCTGGATCAGCAGGTTGGCGATCCTGCCGGCGATGGTGCGGAACCGTGACTGGGGGATCACCTGGTGTTCGTCGCGCCGCCCGATCGACCCGATGACGACCTGGTCGCCGCTGGCGGCGGCGTAGTCGAGGAAGCGGCCGATCTCGTCGAGGGCGGTGGAGCCGTCGGCGTCCATGAACAGGCGCCGCTTCCCGGAGGCGGCGACCATGCCGCGCCGCACCGCCTGCCCCTTGCCCCGGTTCGGGGAGTAGGAGATGACCCGGGCCGAGGGGTAGACGGCGAGATGCCGCTCGGCGACCCCGGTCGTGGCGTCGAGCGACCCGTCGTCGACGACGATCACCTCGGTGGTTCCGCCAAGGGTGTCGAGCAGCGGCCGCAGCTCGATGAGGGTGGGCCCGAGCCGTTCGGCCTCGTTGTAGGCGGGGATGACGATGCTGAGGTCGATCACGGTGCAGCCTCCGGGGCTACACGGTAGATGGTGGCGCCGCCGATGCGGCTCGAGGTGGCCGGGATCGTGGCGACCGGGGCTCCGGTGGTGGAGAGCTGCTGTTCCCCGATCCCCACCAGCACCAGATGGCCCGCCAGTGTCAGCAGCAGCACGACCGCCGCGGTGACGGCGACGGCGGCGGCTACGAGGCGGCGGTGGTGCAGCGCGGACCTCCGTTCGATGGGTGGCAGGGAGTGTATTCCATACCACCCACTCGGGTGTCTATGGCAGCAGGGCGGCGGCGCGGTGGATGAAGGCGGCCATCTGGCCCCGGGTGACGTTGGCGTCGGGGCAGAAGTGGTTGTTGGTGGGCGGGTTGCAGCCGAGGGTGATGCCGGCGGTGGCGAGCTTGGCGATGTCGGTCTCGAAGATCGAATCGTCGTCGTCGGTGAAGGCCACCCCGCTGCCGATGGTGGTGAGGTGGAGGGCCCGCACCAGGAAGGCCGCCATCTGGCCCCGGGTGACGTTGGCGTCGGGGCAGAAGTGGTTGTTGGTGGGCGGGTTGCAGCCGCGGGTGATGCCGGCGGTGGCGAGCTTGGCGATGTCGGTCTCGAAGATCGAGCCGTCGTCGTCGGTGAACGACACCCCGCTGCCGATGGTGGTCAGCCCGAGGAACCGGACCAGGAACGCCGCCATCTGGCCCCGGGTCACCGCCTGGGTGGGACAGAAGGCGTCGTTGGCCGGCGGGTTGCAGCCGCGGGTGATGCCTTCGTCGGCGAGCCAGATGATGTCGGCGGTGAAGATGCTCCCTTCGATGTCGCCGAGCACGACGTAGGTGGTGAAGATGGCGGGGGACGTGCCGGCGCCGGCGGTCACTTGGGCGAGGACGACGTAGGTGCCGCCCTGGGTGGGGGTGAAGGTGATCGAGCTGTTGGCGCCGGTGGCTTGCTCGACCCCGTTGCGGAGGATCTGCCAGCTGTACTGGAAGGTGCCAGAGCCGCCGGCGTTGACGGTGGCGACGAAGGTGGCCGCCTGCCCGGGGGCGCCGGTCGACGGTCCACTCACCGACACCAGCAAGGAATCGGAATCGACGACGTTGGCGGTGACGTTGGCCACGGTGAGGCCGTTGAAGGCGCTGTCGGACGACGTGGTGCTGTGGGTGATGATCCCATTGTGGGTGTCGGCCTCGTCGATGCCGTCCTCGACCCCGGAGACGGTGATCGTCTGCGGCGTGTTCCAGTTGGCGGTGGTGAAGCTGACGCTGGTGGGGGTCACGCTCACCTGGGCGTCGGGGTGGGGGATCACGGTGACGCTGGCGCCCGGCTTGGCGGTGAGCACGATGGTGTAGGTGTCGGTGGTGCTGCCCTCTGCCACCGTCACCCCGTTGCCCACGTTGATGGTGACGCCGGCGGTGTCGTCGTCGGTGATAGTGCCGGTGGCGGTGTCGTCGAGGAGATCGGCGTTCCCGGGAGCGCTGAGGGCGACGGTGAACGTCTCGTTCCCTTCCACGGAGGA
>Ga0315555_1003890_pt1 | contig 10215 bp, 7 predicted proteins | sample SalMarSW160380MG_FD_202113 | JGI IMG/M metagenome (GOLD analysis project Ga0315555, IMG submission 202113) | Salt marsh sediment microbial communities from the Plum Island Ecosystem LTER, Massachusetts, United States - Salt Marsh Sediment SW1603-80 ...
GCGTAGACGCAGGCGATTTCAGCCTGGCGAGAATGAGCGCACCTCCGGGGTGGAAGGAGCCCGTGCAGACGCCCGCGTTCGATGAATTCACCCTGATGATTTCGGGGCGGCAACGTGTCGAGGTCGACGGCGAAGGGATTGAACTTGGCGCTTGTGAATCCATTTGGGTCAAGGCCGGCGCCCGTGTCCGCTATTCCAACCCCTTCGGCGAACCCGCCGAATACATCAGCCTCTGTATCCCTGCCTTCGCACCGGAACGAGTGAACCGGGAGGAGTGATATGGATTGCCGGGCAAGCCGGGCGACAGCACATCTCGGATGAGGCTACCCGGGAGGTGTGAGCTCCGGACCCTGAGGAGGAGTATCGCCGCTTCCTTTCGGCAGGATGTAGAACTCGTGCTGGTGTCCGCTCTTCACGCCGAGCCCCACGTACTCCATGCCAATTTTCTGCGCGACACGGCGGCTGGCTGCGTTCTCGGGCAGCAGTAGCGCCCAGACGCGGGAGAATTTCAGTTCGCCAAGCCCGTAGTCGAGAACAGCCTCTGCCGCTTCGGTTGCGTATCCCTGCCCCCAACAATCCCTGCGGATGTGCCAGGCGATCTCGACGTCGGGACCGACCCAGCCGATGGGCAGCAATCCGCACCCTCCAATCACCAACCTGTCATTCTTTCGTTCAACGGCCCAGAAACTGTATCCGTGTTCACGGTGATGCCTTTCGTACAGTTCGATTCTGGGACGCAATTCATCGAGGGAACGAAAGGAAAGCAGGAGATGGCGCGTGACCTCGGGGTCGAGCATCCATGCCCCGAGCGCTTCGAGGTCGTCCTCGCGGAAGGGACGGACGATCAACCGGCCGGTGTCGAGTGGCAAAGGCATTCCGCGGCACTCAATTTAAAAGGGGACACTTTACTTTTAATTTGGACACGACATGAAGTCTTAGCCTCGTCTCGTGACACGAAATTAAAAGTAAAGTGTCCCCTTTTTAAATTACCTCGGACGATAGAGCATCATTCTGGTTCCGTAGGCGATCGCTTCCCGGTCGAGTTCCATTCCGATCTTTTCGAGCACGTGGCGGCTTGAGGTGTTGTCGGGATGGACCACCGCAACGATTGGCTTTTTGTATGAAGCGATTCCGTGGCGAAGGCATGCGGCCGCCGCTTCCGTCGCAAATCCCTTGCCCCAGGCGTTCGGGTGAATGTGATAGGCGAGCTCGATTTCCGGGCCTTGCCATTCGAAAGGGAAAAGACCGCAGTCGCCCACGAAAACGCCGCTGGTCTTTTCTTCGACTCCCCACATCGCGTACCCGAAAGCGTCGTGGCATTCCCGGTGCCACTCCACATAATGTCCCATCTCCAGCAATCCCGGCGGGGTGTCGTTGTGGATGCGGCGGTTGAATTCAGGATCGCTGTACATCTCGAGCAGGGCGTCGAGATCGTCAGTGGAGAGCGGACGGATGCGCAGCCGTTCCGTTTCCAGGAGAAAAACCGTATTCGCCGCTTTCACGGTCAGCCTTCGTCGCTTCGTCGCTGTTCAAGCAGCTGGCGGCCGCGCGCCGCCCGCATCCTCAATTCAGCAACATCGCGCGGTTCACCGGTGATTGCGCGGTGAATCGCGAGCAGGTCATGAGCTTCGGCAAGGCCGTGGTGTTCGAGCGTCTCCACCGCGGACGCCAGGACCAGGTCGTACCCCTCATCACCGCCAAGCGGCGGCCCGTCCAGCCAGGGATGGGTGCCACGGTTGCCGTATCCGCCGAGCGATCGCAGCAGTTGAGCGAGAATCGCCGCCTCCTGCTGCCGCACGACCCCTCCGTGCCTCATCAACAGCGCTTTGCGAAAATCGGCGGCGTGCTGCGGCAGCGCCGAACGCCACGCCTCCGAGGCGAGCGGAAGCAGCTGGCGCAACCGCTTCGACGGAAGCACTTCCCCCTCGCTCAATCCCAGTGCGGAGAGCGTTTCGGGCTTCAGTTCCGCTTCGTCCGCGCTGGAGACCTTCGCCTTTCCCGCTGAGGATTGCCTCTCGCGCAACACCGCCTTTTTCCTCGGTTCCTCGGAGGACGGGAGTTCCGAAACGTAATGAAACTGGTTGCAGGCTTCGGCGAAGCGGCGGCTGACCGCACCTTCGACACCGACGCCGATCACATGTTTCCCCTCACGTTTCAGCAGCTCGACCAGTGGATTGAAATCGCTGTCGCCGGTCACCAGAACGAAAACGTCGATATTGTGCCGCCGGTGCATCAGGTCGGTGATGTCCACCGCCATGTGGATGTCCGTGGCGTTCTTCCCCTGTAGGGCGTATGTGTCTGCCTGCACCGTTTCGATGCCCGCCCGCTTGAGAAGCCGCTGCTGCCGCTGGAAATGCCGCCAGTCGGCCCATGCGCGGGCGTATGCAAGCGATCCGTCCGGCGAGCTTCGCCGCGCGAGGGCGAGCAGGGGGTGGGGGTTGGGGTCGTCGCTGATTCCGGCGTCGCGCAGTGACAAGGCGAGGTTCTCAAAATCGATAAACAGGGCCGAATGGCCCCGCGATTGCTTCCACCAACGAAAAGGTTTCAAACCGTCCTCCTGTTCCTCGATCAAGATACAAAACGTCGGGAGTGATGCGCCCGTCTCCCTGACGGTGCCGAGCTCACGGGGCACGTGTCCTTTATCCCGTCACCTGTCCTATATTCACTGCCGAACTGTACGAATCCGGAGGCCAAAATGACGAGGAATGGCTGGCTTGCCATTGCCCTGGCGTTGCTGCTGAGCTCGCAGGCTGCTGCGCAGACAGTGCCGGTGACCATTTTGCATTACAACGACTTTCACGCGGCGAACCTTCCCTACAAACGCGTCGTCCATGGCGATACCCTGCTCGTCGGCGGTGCGGCGAACCTGGGCGGGTACATCGACCATTTCCGCGCAACCGAAACCAACCCGCTGCTCCTTGACGCCGGCGATGATTTCCAGGGCTCGCCCGTATCGATGCTGACCAAGGGCGCCAGCCAGGTCGAGATCCTGGATGTGATTCACCCCGACGCCTACATCGTCGGCAACCACGAGTTCGATTACGGCGTTGACACTCTTCTCGAACGAATGTCCCACGCCGACTTTCCCGTACTCTCAGCGAATGTCGTCTGGGATTCGACAGGCAAACCGATTTTTACGCCGGACACCGTGCTAACCGTTGTCGGAGTCCGCATCGGGATTTTCGGGATGATGCTCGATGATTTCCACGGCGTCACGTCGCCGAAGATGACCGAGGGTGTCGGGATTGCGAACCGGGACTCGACGATCCGTGCGATGCTCGACGATCTCGAGCCGAGGACGGACATCCAGGTGATGCTCTCGCACTGCGGAGTCTGGGAAGACAGCGTGATCGCGGCGACGTTCGGCAATGAGATCGATCTGATCGTCGGCGGACACAGCCATACTACGCTTTGGCAGCCGAAGGTGGTCAACGGTTGTCCGATTGTGCAGGCGGGGTCACGCGGCGGATTCCTTGGCATCGTACACCTGGACGTCGATACGGCGGCGAACAGGATCGCTTCCTGTAACGGACACCTGGAACGTACGGTCGCCGGGAGATTCCCAGAGGACAGTACCCTCGCGGCGATCGTCGACCGCCAGGAGAAGGACATCTCGGCAAAGCTGGATGTGGTCCTTGCGACCCTGAAATCCGACTGGACAAGAGGCCACGGAGGAGAGAGCAACCTCGGCGATTGGATCACGGATGCCTACCGTGACTTTGCGGACGCGGATGTCGGCGTCGTCAATACGGGAGGAATCCGCAAGGATCTGCTCGCGGGTCCGGTGAGGTTGCGCGACATCCTTGAGATCTCTCCTTTCGGCAACGCCCTCGTCACCTTCGAAGTGAGCGGGGCGACGCTGAAGCAGATCGTCGAGCACCAGGCGGCGAGCCGGGGACGCGACAATGTGCTGGTTTTTTCCGGGCTGAAGTACAAGGCCAAGGATGGAAAGCTGGTTCGCCTCCGCATCCACGGCAAAAAGGTCAAATCTGGAGAAACCTATTTGGTGGTGGCGCCCGATTTTGTCACGGACCACGCCCCGGATTATTTTGGCCTGGAGCCGGACCAGATCAAGGTTTCCGCCACCGGATACCTTGACCGGGATGCGTTAATTGCCTATGCAAAAAAATACCCGGTGATCAACAGCAAAGCGGAGGAGAGGATAGTCCGGGAGTAGCAAACGGCTACCCTGAAGTTCATGAATCTTCATGATTTGATGTAACTGCTAGGAACACGAAAAATTCCAAGTATCGGTATTGCGCGCTTGCGACGCTTTGGCTCCATCTTCTACTTTACCACTGATTCTTGGTGACTTGACGCTGAGGCTTCGATGGGCTACACGATACCGGTCATCTTCTTTCTGTTGTTCACGGTGTGCACCGGGTTCTTTCTCCTTTACCGGAGAAAGAACATTGGCGCAGCTTTCTCTTTGATGCGGGCGTTCGTGCCTATCTTCCTGTTTTTTGCCCTCGGTGTCTATTACCTGATCAACCCCGAAAGCCATTCTGATAACAATGTTGTACATCATATACTGGTCTTCCTTCTTGCGTTGTCCTTTTTTTGGCTGTCCCTCGCCTTCCGTGGCCGAGACCGTGATCAGAATAGGGCTTGGCCATGAACGCGTTGCTCAACGTCCTCACTCTGCTTGCGCTCGGAGCCGCTCTTTTTCGCCTTTTTGCACTTGGAAAGGTGAGAACCTGGAACGCGCCCCGGTTGATTCTGGCGGAATTGATCGTCTGGGCGTCGTTGACCTGGGTTGTCATGGAGGTTCACTGGAATCTCAGCGGCTTGGAGGTATTTCTCCTCGAAATCGGCTACCTGACAATGCTCGTCCTGGCCTACCTCTTTTTCCTGATCGCACTGCACAACGAGGAGTTGGACCGGGTCGCGGACGAGGCGCAGGGACGTTTCACCCTGCTCGAGGACCTGTCGGAGCTCCCCACCTTCAGCCTCTCGCTCGAGGGCCTCGTGCTCGATGCGAACCGCGCGTTTCTGCGAACGGTTGGTGGTGACACGGGCGAGATCCTCGGCCGGTCGTTTGGGGACCGACTCCATCACGACGATCTCCCCGAATTGGAAAACAGGATTCAGCAGGTCCAAACGACGGGAAGTGTCGCCGAATTCAGCGTGCGATTCAGGCTCCAGGACAGGTCCTATCGCCGGGTCAAGCTCCGCATCGCGCCCGTCTATCACCACGGCCAGGTGGTGGAGGTGTTGGGGACGTCCTGGGATCTTACCCAGGAGCACAGGGCGGTCAGCCAGGCGTCGTTCCTGGCGGCAGTGATCACCGAAAGCAACCAGCCGATTTTCACCATCAACGAAGATGGGGTGATCCTCGTCTGGAACCGCGGAATGGAATCGCTGACCGGCATTGCCCGGACAAGCGCGGTGGACAAGGCGTACACGGACCTGTTGACGGATGTTCCCGATATCATTCTCGAGTGTGCGGCGGGCGGCGGAACCTTCACCACCGAACTTCTGCTCCGCAACTCCGCGATCTCGATCCCGGTGCTGCTCACCGCCTATGAAGTGGATATCAAGGGCCAGCCCTCGGCGTACGCGGTGTACGTGCAGGACCTGACTCGTCAGCGCAAGCTGGAGGAGCAGCTGCTCCACCATCAGCGGATGGAAGCGCTCGGCAAGCTGGCCGGCGGCGTGGCGCATGATTTCAATAACGTGCTGACCATTATCAGCGGAAATGCCGCGATCCTTAAAAAGCACACGAAGCTCCAACCGAAATTCATTCCACACCTCGACGCCATCATCCGCAGCACGAGGAGGGGTGCGTCACTGACCGAGCAGCTGCTCACGTTCAGCCGGCGCCACCCGTTCACACCGAGGCGAATGGACGTGGAGAACCTGATCGAAGACACGGTGGACCTGATCTCGCATGCCGGCTGGCAGGGCATTCATTTCGAAGTCTCCGTGGAGCCGAATGTTCCGCCGGTGATGATCGATCCCGCCCGGATGCAACAGGTGCTGCTCAACCTCTGTGTCAACGCACGCGATGCGATGCCTGCGGGGGGCACCATTCACATCACTGCCAGACGGAAAGATTATCTGTCGGAGCGGGACTTGCCGCGCGGGGAGTCCGCGCAGCCGGGAACGTACATTTCAATCAGCGTCCGCGACAACGGCATCGGTATGGACCGCGCGACGGTCGCCCGCGTCTTTGAGCCCTTCTTCACGACCAAGGGGTCTTCGAAAGGAACCGGTCTCGGCCTCTCGAACGCGCACGGGATCGTGCAGCAGCATCGCGGCTGGATCGAAGTGGAGTCCATAGTCAACAAGGGCAGCACTTTTCACATCCTGCTCCCCTCGGCGGAACGGTTCGAGCAGGATTCAAAGGGGGACCGGAGGACGGACGGCGGTGAGCACGAGTTGACGCAGTCGATGCTCGACGATGACCGGTTCGCGTTAGCCTCGGAGGACGAGGAACACGCTCAGCCTCTGGAGGGCTCGGAGACGGTGTTGCTCGTGGACGATGAAGCGCTTGTGCGCGAGATGGGAAAAACAGCGCTCGAATTGTACGGATACACGGTGATCACCGCCAGCGATGGACGTGAGGCTCTCGATCTGTTTGAAAGGCACCGGGACAAGATCGACGTGGTGGTGCTCGATTGGGCGATGCGCGATGTCGGAGGACGTGAGGTGCTCCGCAAGTTGCGCGAGGAAGGCGAACGGGTTCCGGTGTTGGTCCAGAGCGGTGTCTGGCACTCGCGGCAGACGGATGAGCTGTTGCGCCAGGGGGCAGATGGCGTGCTGATGAAGCCCTACCTGCCGGAAAAGTTGATCGAAGAGATTCGAAGCTTGCTCAAATCCGACTCCACGGAAACGGAAGCTTGACCGCGGCCCAGGTCAATCGGGCGCGCCTACCGAGATAAATTGCACTCCCTGCCCCTACCGGAACAGGACAAGGCCGTTTTTCAGCGGCCGAGAGGTTGTTCTTCTTGTTTGCAGGAAGCGGCCGTCGAGTCGGCAGGTCTTCAGCCGTTGCCGGGGTGTTACGCTCGGCCGCCTACTGGTTTAACCTGCACACCGATTTCGCGAAGCCGTGAGGCGACCGACACGTGGAGCTCTCGTATCTGGTTGATCTCGGAGCGTACGTCCGGAACGCGATCCATCGGGATCCTCTTCCCGAGGTAGGAACGCTTCAGGAAGGTGTTTACGATGTAAAAAGGGAGGATTCCGATCAACAGGGTCACACCCGCCGAGAGCGTTGCGGCGACCGTGCCGCTGCCGTTGGAAACCGCGAGCAGGAACACGAGCGCACAGAACGATGCCCAGAGAGGCACTCCAACCCGGAGGAAGAGACCGCGCCTGTGGTGAAATTCCTTCTCGACCTCTTCGTTCTGATCGCGCACCCGGTCAAGATACTCCTGGGCGAATTCCTTCAGGTTCCGCTCGATGGCGGCGGGTACCGTGTTGAGCCACTGGGGAAGCTGCTGGCTCAGCAGGTTCTTGTATACCGAAAAACATCCCCGATCCAGCATCTTGTCCATCTCATCGAGGGCCGCCTTGGCTTTAGACAGCGTCCTGTCACGTTTTTCCAGTTTGAAATCCTCCGCGAGCCGCAGGATCCGCTGCCCCTCCTTCAGGTATTGAATCGCCAGCTCGCCCCAGCGTTCGTTCTCCTCCTCCAGCTTGTCCACGATCGACCGGCGGATTGACGTGAAATCCCGGTCCACCAGGGCAAGCGAAAGCAGCAAGGGGCGCTGTTGGCTGGCTGCCTCAAGCGCGCCGGCCGCATCGGAAGACTGGCCGACCAGGGCATGGCTACGCGCCGTGTTGAAGGCGATCGCCGGATCGTCGTATCCGATCGAACGAGCGCGGCGAAGCGTCTTGATCGCCATCTGCGGAGCATCCGCAAGCTGATTGGTTGCGGCGAGGAGTTCGAGCGCCACCATCTTGAACCGGTCTCCCGCTTTCGGCGGCGCCGCCTGAATGGCTCGATCGAAGAGGCGGATTGACTCCTCCCTCCCCTTCGAACTGCGCATCAGGGTCACGCCCTTCAACATCAGGGCGGGATAGAACCGTGGGTCCGTTTTCAGAACGTGGTCGAGCAGGTTAAGGCCGATTTCGAAATCGCCCCGGTCGATCGCATCTTCAGCCTGGCCGAAAGTGTCGGCGATCTCGCTGGTGGCCGCCAGGCAGACCTCCCCGTAGACCGGCGTCAGCCGTTCCAGGTGGTACCTCAAAATCGCCCGGTCGGGGGGAAACAAGGCTAGCAACCTGTCGATCTGGGCGAACGATAGCCTGTCCGCCCCGTCGAGCACGCGCTCGATCTCCCCGAGAGCCTCGTTCCAGGTTTGGCTGCTGTACAGGAGCTCGTTCGACGCTCGTGCGGAGAAATCCCCCAGGGCCGAGGAGGCCTGGTTTAACGCACGCACCCACCCGTTCATCTCTTGGCGAACACGGCGCAGGACAAGCTGGGCGATGCGTGTGGATGCCTGGTCCATACGGTGATCCTGTCGTGTGAATCGAGGACAATCGGCGTAATGTAATGCCAAAAGCGTCGAACGAACGCCGGGTTTTAGTGGCTGGAAGGGACAAAAAGAGAGGGCTTCTCAATGCGGAGTATGCCCTCATCAGTGGTTGCTGCACGTCGCTTTTCCATGCAACACCTGGCACACAAAAGAATCCCTTCGGGCTCTCAGGCCGGAAGGGTCAGGGACGTCAGGATCAGGATCGCAACAACCAGGACAACGAAGTAGAGTATTTCAAGTTTGTGGAAGCGTTTGGTGCGAATCGGCAGAGCTCTCATGCTGAGCCTCCCTTGCTGGCAATCTCTCCTCGCTGCTGCTCTCCGGGGGAGAATTATTTGGCTTTTTTCCTCGCAGCCGGCCCCGATATCTCCACGCCGGGAGGAGGAGTATAACGGACGTCTATCTGTAAGTCAATTCTCAAGTTCGAGGGAAGTAAAATTCAGACTCGAAATACCTGCAATTTTGCTCCAGAGACCTCATCCCGTGATTTTTCATCTTCTTAGCCGAAAAAAGCCAAATCTGCCGCTTTTCGTGTTCCGTGGAGCCCTGCGAGGCAAACCCTGCAGGGTAGGTTGGGCGGTTTGACACGGACACCGCTCGGGGATAGCTTGACGAATCGGCACGCCGTTGGAAATCACTTTTTGGCACGAGGGATCGATGGCACACCGCATCACCAGCGAAGTCATTAAACGATTGCACAAGCGCATTTCTTGCGCTGATCCCGAAGCGGATGGACTCGCTCTGCTCGCCCCCTTCACTGGGGAAACACTTCACAAACTCCCGATGAGCACTCCCCAGGACATCCGTGACGCCGCGCGGCGCGCCCGCCAGGCGCAGCGGTTGTGGGCAGCACGCCCCATCGCGCAGCGAGCGGCGGTGTTGAAAAGATTCCACGACAGGCTCTTCGAGCGCAGGGAGGAGCTGCATGATGTTATTCAGTTGGAAAACGGTAAGTCGAGAATGAGCGCTGCCGAGGAAGTGATGGATGTTGCCCTTGTCGCGCGGTATTACGCGTACCACGGGCCGCGCCTGCTCCAGCCCAGCCGCCGCAAGGGGGCCTTTCCGATCGTTACAAGGGCTGAAGTGTGTCATCCGCCGCGTGGTGTTGTGGGGTTGATCACCCCGTGGAACTACCCGCTGACACTTCCCTTCAGTGATACTCTCCCAGCCCTGCTCGCGGGCAACGCAGTGCTGATGAAACCAGCCGAACAAACCTCGCTGACCGCGCTGCTGGGTGCCGAGCTGCTCGAACAGGCGGGTCTGCCGCCTGATCTGCTGGCGATCATCACCGGACCCGGTCCCGCCCTTGGTCCAACGCTGATCGAACAGGCCGATTACATCCAATTTTCGGGGAGCATCCCGACGGGAAAGATGATCGCCGAACAGTGCGCGAACCGGTTGATTGACTGCACCCTCGAGTTGGGTGGCAAGAATCCCGCAATTGTCTTTGCCGATGCCCCTTTTCAGCGGGCGGTGAGCGGCTTGCTCAGGGGTGTGTTTGGGGGCACGGGCCAGATGTGCATTCACATCGAGCGCATCTACGTGGAGGATTCTATTTACCAGCGTTTTGTCTCCGAAATGGTTCAGCAGACGCGCAAGCTGAAAATGGGGGGTACGTTCGACTTCTCCACGCAGATCGGCTGCCTGACCTCCCAGGCCCAACTCGATAAAGTTTCCTCCCATGTTGACGATGCGGTGGCCAAAGGGGCCCGCGTGCTGGTCGGGGGCA
>Ga0315555_1003893_pt1 | contig 10212 bp, 13 predicted proteins | sample SalMarSW160380MG_FD_202113 | JGI IMG/M metagenome (GOLD analysis project Ga0315555, IMG submission 202113) | Salt marsh sediment microbial communities from the Plum Island Ecosystem LTER, Massachusetts, United States - Salt Marsh Sediment SW1603-80 ...
TCTGAATTTATTTTACCTTTTGAAAAGACGACGACGACGAGAACATTTTCCGCGCTGCGGCGCGGGGGCCAGCTGCGGCTGGCTCGGGGGCTTCGCCCCCGATGCCCCCCAAAAAAAAGAGGGTGCGTCGGGGGGACAGCAAAGCTGTCCTCCCCACCGCCCTCCCTTTTTTTTAGCAAAAGCGTGACTTTTGCCTTTTTTTTTGCCGTCGACGCTCCCTGCGGTTTTCTTTTAACCCGCAAAAGAAAATCCGCAGAAAAGAAAGCGGTAAACGAAAAAGGAATTAAAAAAAAGCAAAACCGAAATTCTAATTCGTTTCATTAACGCTTGCCCCCTCCATCCTCGCACTCGTGCTACGCACCAGTGCTCGGCTGTTCGGGGGCAAGCTATTTCACGAACTGAAATTTCTCATCCAGCCGCCAATTAACCACGAAGGCAACTTTTATTGCCTTCGCGCCCCGCCTTTCAAGCTACGCTTCAAAAGCGGGTAAACGTAGAGGAATTTTTTAAAAACTCCTCTAGAGATTTTAAAAAAATTCCTCTACGAATTGGCGGCAGAATGTTCTGCTTTTTTTCTTCATTTATTCACCCTTATTATTTCTGCTACACAGAAAATCCTCCGGTATTTTTACTCCCTCAAGGGAATAAAAATAAAACGAATTTTCCTATAAGGGGGTGGGAAAAATATGGGAAATCAAGATAGCGTAAGGTTGTATTGCTGGAATAGGAAGCTTATCTGCTTCTGCTGAAATTTCTACGGCGATTTTGTCCCCCTTATTTATTATTTTTTTTTTGGAAAATAGGGGAGCAAAATCGCCGTATAAAAAAGAAATTCAGCAAGAGCAACAAGCCCTACCCAGTTATACACAGCTTGAGCTTCTTGACAGCCTCTCTTAAAAAATGAGAGAATAAAAGCAGTTCGTCCGGAAGTAAAATAATGGGTGCGAATTGAAAGAGCACACCGGCTTGGGGTAATTCACCGGTGCCGGGTACGGCAACGCCGTACTTTAAAATCCATTAGCCAAAAATTGGGGTCCCCGCGCCTCTAAATAGCGGGGGGGGCAAAGGTAAAAAAATGCTCAAAATCTAATTCTTGGTCTTCAACCTCGCTTTTCCACGGCGCGGGGGTGAAGACCTTTTTTTACAAGGGGCTAAAGGTAAGTATATATACGCCAGAAAAGGTAAAACATTGAAGCCGTTTTTCTCTTTTCATTTCTCTTTTTCTAAAAGAGAAATGCGTATATTCATTCAATTAAAAAAAATCGCGCAAAAATTTTTAAGAATTGCTTTTAAAAAAAGCCATGAACAAATTTTTAGAAAAACTAAAGCCTGCCGATATAATTGCTGTTATTGTAGTTATAGGCGGATTGATACTAAAATTTCGGGGCATAGATGGATTAGTCGGCACATTATTAGTTGCGATTATCATGTTTTACTTTGGGGACAGAACAGTTCTAAGCCCCATTCTTAAAGAGATTGAAGAAAAAAAAGAGATCGCACCGGTAAAACAAATTATTAAAGATGAAGCGAAAAAAGAGGGAGTGGACCCTGATTTAGCTGTTAGGGTTGCGAAATGCGAAAGCAATCTAGATCCAAATGCTGTTCATATAAATAAAGACGGAAGCAAAGACAGAGGTATTTTTCAATGGAATGATAAATATCATCCGGAAATAAATAATCACTATGCTTTTGATCCAAAACTCGCTACGCGCGAGTTTTGTAAAGCATTTAAAAATGGCCACCTTGATTGGTGGAACGCTACGAAAGATTGCTGGAAAATGTAAAAAGGTCGAGTTAAAAATTAAGCAAAAACATTACCATGGACAAAGAAGAAATCCAAAAAATTATAACTCAACTAGGGGAGATAATCGCAAAGCTGAAAGAAGAAGCCGAAAAAGCAGAAGAAAAACCTGCTGCTTGACAGCGCCCCTGAGTATACTAAAATTAAATAAAGGTCGAGCAACATTTTTTTTAAAGCCCCCTGCTCGTTGCTCGACGGGGGGCTTTAAATTTAAAATCTATGGACCAAAAAACTAGAGAAAAAATAGAAAAATTTAAAGGATTAGATTTTTGCAAGCACAACAAACAAAGAATGTACTGCCCCAAATGTATGTGGGATGTTCCGGCAATTTACAGAAAAGAACACGAAAAATATATTAAATCGCGATTAGCCCTTGACAAACTTTCTCGATAGTGGCAAAATAAAAAAACCGTTTTTCGGAATTACCAACGGTAAACCAAAAAACCGCAGCAATGCGGTTTTTTGGATCTCACTCATAGCGAGAAGGTTTCGGAAAAAGCTCAGCAATCCATTTTTGAAAAGCAGGGAAGCGAGCGCTCACAGAAGCTATTGAAGTATCGGTCAGCTCGGCAATAAAAAGATCAAACCCTCTAGAGAAAGTGCCGGGGTAAACAAGCGGGTCAATACACCCGACACCAGGCACACTGAAATAATTGCAGTAAAACGAACGAGGCGAAAAGCTCAAAGTATTTTTATAGACAAGAGGCATTTCCAAATAAAGTTTTTTATTGTACCTAATCGGTCTATGAACCGCAAAATTAAAAATCCCCCGGTTCAACCGATCGCCGCGATCGATTCTGGCTTTTCGTATTGCTGAAAAATAAGCATGATTTAAATTGTTCATTCGGTGATATCTTTTGTTGTAGTAATAAGGGTAATCCTCGGCCGTAATCGGCTTTAGAATAAAAAAATCGTCGTTCATGAATAGAAAATCCTCAGAAAGCCGGGGATCTTTGCAGGCTAGAATAGTTTTAGAATAAGCATTTCTCCAGTACGCCGGGGAAGAATCTTTACAGGGAATATGAATTATATTTTTCAGAAAAGCGGGGCGCTCACCAACAACAAAAACCTTTCCAATATCAGAAATGTTTTTTTCAACACTGCGAAGCGAAAAGCGAATTTCATTATTTTGCCAGACCGAACCGGTCCCTAAAATATAGACAATATCCATAAATTTTATTCAAACCTCTACGAACCACACGTAATCAGGGTACAAAGAGATTTTTTTAAAAGATTCGTCAACGGCTTTTTTTACTCCGGGAAATTTCGGGTGGCCGTAATCATGGCCACCGATAAATCCCCCAGGGCGAACTTTAGAAAACCATGAAATAATATCTTTGCTGGTAGAAAGATAATCATGGGAAGCGTCGAGAAAAACGAGGTCGAGTGCGTAGTGGGGAATTTTGAGAACGACGCCAAGAGAGTAACCCTTGATTTTTTCAATTCGTGAGGGATAGCACGAAACAATTTTATCAAATTGTTTTTCATGAACAGATTGTACTTTTTTTGACCAGGTTTGATATTTAAATTCCGGGTCCCAACAATCAACGGCCAGAAAGCGAAAATTGGGACACCGGGCAAGAACTTCTTTAATGTTTTGCCCGCACTGCACGCCAATTTCAGCGCCAACAGAAAGGTGGTGGTCAAGAATTATTTTTGAAATAGTATGCCAGCGTTTAATTACCATGTTTCTCTATTCTAAAACAAAAAACTTCCAAAAGGAAGTCTTTTGTTTTCCCACAAGGAAGAACTCTAGGTGGAAGTTGCTTTGTAAGCAGCAGCGTAAGCGGTAATTTCAGTAACACCCCATTCAGCAGGATCACTAGCGGCAATCTCTAATCCCAAAGCAAATGCAGCAGTAGCAGAAATGAACAATTGCTCAGCCCCGGTAATCGGCTCAATTTCGCCGTAGCCAACATCAAAACCAGTCAAAGGAACAGCAGCAGCTCCGGTTACCCAGAGAGCTTTTGGCGCTGTTTCAAGAGCAGCATAAGCAATAATCGCAGCCTTAATCGCAGCCATTGCGCTACCAATCTGAGTTTTAGCAAAATAAGACATCCAGCTCTGATCCGCAGGAGTTACTGCTTTTACCTGAGTAACCAATGCTGATTCAACCGGTAGAGCAACAGTGGCTCTCTGCATTGCTTTCCCATTCTTTCCGACAGCGCCTAAATAAGTTCTGACTTCGGCCTGGTCGTCTTCTTTCGGGTTTTTAGGAATAACACGAGCTCTAACGTAGTTTACCCCTTTCCAGTAAGAATAAACAATTGCTTTTCCGATAGCATTTCTTGCGTCTAAAGAAAATAAAGGTCCAGTTACTTTAGCCATTTTATTTTTAAAAATTTAATTTCTAATATTTGAACGACGTTTTAATTAGATTCCAAATATTCTTTGTAAAAAAGATTCCAGCCGGAATATCTTTTACCTTTCGCTCTTACATTATACTGATTTTTCTCCTCTGGTGTCAAGCCCCGCCACGCCCCAACTGCTTCTCCGTATTTTTGGCGGTGGGCTTGCTGCAATTCAGTCCGGGGATTTCTGGTGATATAATACGGCTCGCGGTAATTTCTTGTTTGGCCGGTAACATTGTCAGTCCGGTAGATCCCTGAAATTAAAATCGGGTCCCCACCGGGAACTGGAAAATAATAATCCTCGTCGCCAAACCAAGAATGGCCAAATTGAGAGGTGGCATACTGATTGTATCTCAAGGCCTTTCCTTTGGCCCAGAGAGAGAATAATTTTTTTATTCCAGTTACTTCAGGCATGTTAGTAAAATAGTCACGAATTATTAAACGTATCCATAGATTGAAACGCCGTAGATTGCCTCGCCGTAGTAAGCAGGAAAAAAAATAACAGGCGGGGCCAAAAGATACTCCTTTAAAAACAAATTATAGCCGGTCATCGCCAAAGAAACAGCTCGCTGTTTATAATCCAATTTTTCTTCTTCGAATAAAGCATTCCAGGCAGCAGCCGCTTCTAAAAATCTTGCTCTATGCTCTACTCTATCGCTAGTCAAAACGTCTTTTTGTTTTTTTTGAAAGCGAACCTGCGATCCGCTTTTTCTTTCAGAAAAGGTAAGATTTTTTGCGATAGATCCGCTTGCTTTCAACGATAGCAATGGCCCGGTTAATTTAGGCATAAAAATTAAGAAAAAACATCTTTCCAAACATCGCCGATGTTTTGTTTGATTGAAACAACGTCTTTCCAAACTCCACCAATGTTAATTTTTAAACTGTCAACGTCTTTAAAAGAATCCCCGATATTTACTTTCATGTTTGTTCCTACTGGCGGCGCTGCTAGCGGTTGAATTGAAACTATCGAAGAGGCCCAATCATTATCGAATACACTAGAATCCCAATCCCAACCCATAGCGTGTACTCCAGCAACAGCCACAGATTTATAACTAGAACCCGCAATTTCGCTAGGTTCGTTGTTTATCGATATTAAAGTTTGACCAGTCTTGGGAGCAAAATCTGATGAACTTATGGTTTCTTTACAACACATATCTACTAAATAGCAACCATTAACACCTGTTGTAATGTTTTGTGAGTACCCAATTCTAGATGTTCCTTTTTTTGAAGCAACGCTTTCCGGTTGAGTTGCTTGGTTCGCCCCAGTAAAAGAAATTCCCCCCGCAGAATAGGCCAAATTCCCTTTGTCAAATGTAATAACAATATTGTTTGCCCCAGTATCGGGTTCAATTAAGTAATAAATAAAAGTGCGATATTTACCAGTGGCCATTCCCACCGCTAAAGACATAGACGTTCCGGCATAATTAACGCCTGTGGGCGTTGCGTTATAAGACCCAATCGCGACTACCAATACCCTATTAGCGCCGCTACAAGTATGACTAAAAGTTACTGTTTTAGTTATAAGGTTAATTACTCCATTGCTCTTTGATGTAGTATCTACCGCTAAAGCCATAGTATTTTTTTTATGCTATTTTTTTGTTATGCTGTATATTTGACAAACAAAGTTCCTTCTGTTGTAGTATTTGCGGCCGGAGGATCTCCGGTTCCATAGCAAACATTAACAACTTGGTCAGTTGCAGCGACTCCGTGGTCAGCAGCAACGGCCCCGCTTCCTAAAGCGGTATCAGTATTTTGAGAGTGTTTTTTAGCTATTGCGTCAGCAACATCCTCATCAGCTTTTACTTCGGCCAGAGTTGCTTTTGTATCTATCTCGGTATCAACATCATCAAGCCGAGTTTTAACGTCAGCTTTTGTTCCTTTTGGGTTTGCCCCTAACTCGGTTTCAATAGCAACTGTTTCGTCATCGCCTTTTTCTATATCCTCAACAAAAATCACTGTCTTCTTTTCCGGGTCATACTCAACCCCGTTCCTGTTTTCTTTTGCCCTGGGCTCGTAAATTGTATTAGGATAATCAGCCATAGAGATTATTAAAAAATTCAATTATTCTTTTGATTTCTTCGCGACCTCGAAGAATTGTTGAAAGCTCTAAATTCATTTGAAAAGCTGACTGAGTATAATTGTGCGAACCGGTAATCGCTATCTCAGAATCTATAATCATTATTTTACAATGAACTAACCTTTTTGTCAAGAGCTTTTTTGGTTGACAGCCAACGTTTTTTAAAACAGATAAAATCTCATTATTGTTTACAATCGCCCTGACCTTTACCCCTCGCCGAACAGCCCGGACTATGGACTGATTGAAAAGCTGAACTTGGGCCCCGGGATCCTGAGGATACCAACGCCAGTCAAAAACTACTATGTCAATAGAAGTTTTTGCCTGGTTAATTAAGGGAATCACTTTAGCGGGAAATTCCCTTCCAACTATAGTTTCATTTGTTGAAATTTCGGGTACCATTTTTCAAATTTTTCTCGGATCTCAGGGTCGCACTTTTTGCAAAGCGGGATCCAATGATCTTTTATTGCCTTATCGTTTTCCTCCTTTGTTATTATAGCATGGCAGCGCTGACAAAAAAACTTTTCAGGAGGTTTTTTGCTAATAATGGGGGTTGATTGGTTCATTTAAATATCTTGGTAATAAATAGCGCGTTGTACTCCGATGCTTTGATCTCCGCCGTCGTGAGAGTTTTTAACTCCAATAAACATCATTGCTTCTTCGTTGTTGCCCCAGGGAATGTTGGTCGTTATGATGGTTTTTAGATCTCCGTCAATATAAAATTCAACCTTACTTGTGGAGTAATAAACCACCTTATAATCATGAAAGCTTTCCGAATCAATAGTCCCAGTAATATCGGTTGCGGTTTCGCCTGACACTGATTGTCTACAAACTGCGTAGATTTTATCTTGGTCGAACCTGAAACCAATATAGTCAGCGGCGGCTGCTTGGAACCAAGCTGATCCGACATGGATATGTGTTTCAGCAAAACCTTTATCCATTAATTTTAGTCTGAGCTGAAACAAGGGTTTTTTGTCGAAATTAGGATTTATACCAAAACCAATACTTGGGCGGCACCGGATATAGGCCGTGTCACCGTCAACCACTCCAGTTTTAAGTTTTGTGCCACCTAAAACACAAGTGATTGTTTCGGTCCCTACTCCGCCTTGTTCCCACCCGTCTAAACTTTCAAACTCGGCTGTGATAAGGAATTTGTCCCAGTTGAGTTTTGATACAATTACTTCGCCGTCTGCTATTTTATCTGCAATAATTGAAGCAACAACATGATCTATCACATCGCTTAATTTGTGCTGATCCAAAGAACGACCTTCGCCAATGTGCGCCTGCTCATTGTCATTATGCTCGCCGACAATGCGGGCAATCGCTGACTCAACTCTCTCAGGGTCAATCTGATTTTTTGATATAAAACCCCAAGTATAAGGCGAGGTTGGAACCGGTGTATATGTAGCGTAGATAGAAATTTTATTTGCAGAGTAAGTAAGACCTTCTGGATTATCCGGCCAGGTCCCAAAATCCCAATCCTCTTTATACGCATGCTGCTCTTGATCGCCAGCGTCGTAATATATATAGACAATCGCAGCGCTATTTTCAAGCTGAACAGTGAGCCAATAAACAGATCCCAACTCTAAAAATGCCGGTAGAATAATAGTTCTCCAGTTGTCAAAAGCAGCAGGGATTGAAACTGAAATAGTGCTGATTAATCTTTTGCCTATTGTACCAGAAACATCTTTATAGATTCCAAGCTGAATTTTTTGAGTAGAGCCAGAATCATTGAAAAGATAAACTGAAATCGAACTAAGAACCCCGGGATCGGGGCAAACAAACCTTGAGGCAAAAAATTTCCCAATATTCCACGAGCTCGACCCTTTTGTTTCGTATCCAAATTTTCTAGCCATTTATTTAAAAATCTTTATATATTGAGTCCCACATTGAACCTTTCGGAACAACAACACCGGCCCAATGTTTCGGAATTTGATAAAAAGCGCGCGTAAAACCTTGATTGACATCTTTACAGAACGGATCCCGGACCCAGTTTTGCCCGGAGTGTTCTACTTTTACATTATCAAAATACAAATTACCTTGCAAGTTCTTCAAATGAAAATAGAGGTCATATCCTACAACATAGCCATCAAGAAATGTCAAGGTTGCTTCGGCATACTTCCAGCCAGAAACATAATCAAGCGGAATTTCTAACTGGTGATAAATATTTCGGCCTTGGTAGGAATACCAAAATCTGGCGTAAAATTTCGCAAAACTGCCTTCGGCAGTTTCGGCTAAATCACTACTATAATTTAGCGAAATTTTAATCGGAAACCCTATGTCTTCGGTGATCAATACCGGCGCAAACATGCTTTTCTTTCCATAAACTTTTCTTGAAATCCAATAGGTGCGAGGGTGAATCTGAATTACTTTTATCTCAGAAGCAGGACTGTTGATTCTCAAATTACCGATCCAGCTTTGATGAAGCAATGAGGGAACAGCAACACCGGGCATGCTGTTTTTTATCCTGGCCGACATATCTTGAACGAACAATCGCCAACCATTCAAATTACTTTCTGCGCCAGCATTACTCCAAGCCAATTTTTCAGCGCTGTCCAACAAAGCCCAGGCAGCAGCAATTTGAGGAAGCAAAGAACGAGCAGTCAAACCCCTGACGTTTTTTCGAGAGTAGAAAACTAATTTTCGGGCAACCCGGGAAAAAACAAAACGATCCCCGGACCTAAGCACGGCAGAAAACTTTTCTTCAAGCTCAGGAACTATATCGATGTAAGCAGTTTTAGCCATTGATTTATTATGAAACAAAAAAAGGGGGCTAGCAAGGCTTAGCCCCCCTTTTAAACCCCCCCCAACGACGACGGCAAAAAAAAAGGGGGGCAACGGGGCGAAGCCCCCGAGCCAGCCGCAGCTGGCCCCCGCGCCGCAGCGCGGAAAATGTTCTCGTCGTCGTCGTCTTTTCAAAAGGTAAAATAAATTCAGAAAAATTTCAGAAAAAAACTTTGGAAAAAAAAGATGAGCTATACTTCAACTCTTAAAAAAAAACTCCCCTATTGACAAATTAAACCCTATGTTTTCTGGTAAAAATTGAAAAAACCTTGATTTTCTCAATTTAGGCCCGAGATCTCCTTTCCCCGGGGACTGCTCTTTTTTTTCCTCGAGCTGCTGTTTTTCTTTCAGATCTAAATTTAAATCAGATCTCTTTTTTTTCTCAGAGCTGTTGTTTTTCTTTCAGATAAATTTCAGATAAAATCCAAATTAATTTCAGATAAAACTCAAATTAATTTCAGATCTAAATTTAAATCAGATCTCTTTTTTTTCTCAGAGCTGTTGTTTTTCTTTCTCAGAGCTGCTGTTCTTTTTTCAAATAAAATTCAGAGAAACGTCAAATAAAATTCAGAGAAACGTCAGATAAAAGGGAACAATCATTTCTCTATCTCGCCGCATTCCTTTCTCTTTGTTGTTTAGATTAATTTGTTTTTGAAATTGTTTTCGGATTTTTTTAAAATTGAAAAGGTACCCGGGGTCAGATCCCCGGGGAAACCCCCGCACGTGCGACCTCAGAGCGTCAAAACAAGCTCAAAATGGCCAACGTGGGGCTTTTCCAAGCCCCCGGGCTGTAAACCAGCCGGTAGAGAGAAAAACAAAGAAACCGGGACAAAGTCGTATTCCGCACGCCTCGAAAAAATTCGGGCAAATTGACAAAATGAGAAAAATATGTTGCGGTTTTTTTTTGAATTGCGGCGGCGGTGGAAAAACTGATGCAAAAAATGTGCAAAATTTTCTTTTATAAATGTTTTGAAATTTTTTTTAAAAAGGTCGTCGTCGGGGGGACAAAATTTTTGTCCTCCCCTCCGCCGAGTCGACCCCTTTTTTAAAAAAAAATCAAAACCTTTAAATGAAGAAAAAATTTCGCACAATTTTTCGCACAAGTTTTTCCACCGCCGCCGCAATTCAAAAAAAAACCGCAACATATTTTTCTCATTTTGTCAATTTGCCCGAATTTTTTCGAGGCGTGCGGAATACGACTT
>Ga0315555_1003896_pt1 | contig 10210 bp, 10 predicted proteins | sample SalMarSW160380MG_FD_202113 | JGI IMG/M metagenome (GOLD analysis project Ga0315555, IMG submission 202113) | Salt marsh sediment microbial communities from the Plum Island Ecosystem LTER, Massachusetts, United States - Salt Marsh Sediment SW1603-80 ...
ACTCTTATGCGATAAGCGATCGATCTCTGAAGATTTTATCATTAAGTCTCCTCCTGTGTTGAATCATGAGTAAACTAACTCTGAAATTAATCTTTTTCAACAAAGGAGGGGCCATATGGCACTATCTCATCAACACCATCTTCCTGGTCTCGATATAGTCACCTGCCTGTAACCTGTACAAATACACACCACTGGCAATCCCGGCGGGCCGGGACCACTCGTATGAATATGAACCGGCAGACAGCCTCTCAGAGAGCAGCGTAGCTACTTCCTCTCCGAGAATGTTGAAAATCTTCAGAGTCACCTCACTACTCTTCGGCAGATTGAACTCAATGGTTGTAACAGGATTAAAGGGATTGGGGTAGTTTTGATACAGGACCGGCTGTCCCGGTATATTCATTTTACTATCCGGAGGAATCCCGCTCAGATCGGGTTCCAGCTTGATTAGCCACAAATCATCTCCACCGGCTCCATAGGAGTCCGTTCGACCGACGATTATATACCCGCCATCACCGGTTTCCTGTATACAATATCCGATATCATCTCCATCCCCGCCCACGGTTTTTGTCCACAGCATATTACCCGAAGCATTGGTTTTTACGATGAACACATCATAGCCGCCATTTCCAAATGATGAAGTATAACCGGTGAGTATGTAGCCACCATCATGGGTCTGCTGAACAAAATAACCTTCTTCCTGTTCACTCCCGCCGTAAGACCTTGTCCAAAGGGTATCCCCGCCGGCGTCAGTTTTTATGAGCCATGCATCATATCCACCGGTACTGAATAATGTTGATGTACCCAGGATAATATACCCGCCATCACCGGTCTGTTGCATGGAGGTGGTGTATTCGGAGGCCCTTCCCCCGTAGGTTTTTGTCCAGACGGTATCCCCCCTGGCATCGGTTTTTATGACATATAGATCCGTGTTACCTGCGCCAAATGATTGTGTCTGGCCCAGAATAATGTATCCACTGTCACTGGTCTGCTGAGCGAAACGACCCCAGTTGTAATCACTGCCGCCATAGGTTTTTGTCCAGAGGGTATCACCCAGGGAATCCGCTTTGATCAGCCAGATATCAAGTTCACCGGCTCCGTATGCAAGGGTTTGAGAACAAATGATATATCCCCAATCCAAAGTCTGCCGGGCGCTGTAACCCAGTTCATACATGCTCGTTCCATATGTTTTCGTCCGGTCAATGTTGCCGGTGTCATCTGTTTTAATGAGCCAGGCATCCATTCCTCCCGCACCGAAAGATGAAGTCTGTCCGCCAATGATGTATGCCCCCGCAGCGGTCTGCTGGACCGTGAAACCATAGTCTTGGTTGCTGCCGCCATAGGTACGTGATCAGGTTAAATTACCCGACACGTCGGTTTTGATTAGCCAGGCGTCATTTTGACCGGCTCCTGATGATGAGGTAATTCCGGTAATGATATATCCTCCATCAGCCGTCTCCTGAACCCAGCGACCGTTATCGTCATTGCTTCCACCAAATGTTTTTGTCCATGATGTATCAGGAGCCTGAGCCGGAAGAAATGGAACGGAAAGGAATAAGTTCGATAACAAGATGAGCAAAACGGGATTTTTCATTGTAAATCCTTCCTGTTATAATATTTACTAACCACTTTATGAAGAAAATGCCCTTTCATATCGTTTCGGGATCGATAATCATAAAAGCGATAGTCTCCCGCAAAAACCGGTTTTCGTGGCCACTGGTACGGGTGGAAGGATTTTAACTGTTCAGGTTAAAACCCGGCACTAAAGGAACTAACAGGTGAATGTTCTGACTCCAAAATTTGGCTTGTTTATTAATATACCAAATTTTGAGAAAAAATCAAAAAGAAGAACAAAGTACTAAAGAGACGGGTGAAAGGAAGATGAAGACCGGACCTGATATAAGAATTGTTAAAATTTTTCTAAGAGGGCCATAGCGGATCCATTGGGAATTCATTACATCATATGTTATAATTTTTTATTTGCGAGAACAAAAAGAGAACAGCTGAAGGGGTCAGAGTAATTTTTTAAATTTAAAGTATGGGTGGCAATTTATTTTATTCCGTTTTCGATTTCTTTACTTATGGTAGATATGAGAGCCGGAATTATCTTTTCAACATCCTGGCTTAGTTTCATACTATATTGCACAATTTCTCCCACAGCGATACCATAGATGATTATTTCGGGCATGGGATTGAGGTTTTTAATTTCATTCAGAAGTTCTGCTAATCCTCCCTGATGAGCAGAATAAGGACGGAATTCGGATAAACCCAGCTCTTCCGGTGTAAATCTAAAAACAGAGCCGGGCTTTTCATCTGACTTTAAGGCGTCTATAATGATTACTTTATCAATGCCCCGGAAAAACCGGATCAATTCAAAACCCCCCGTACCACCATCTACCAGAGATATGTTTTGGGGGAATGATTCCTTCTGAAGCTCCCGGATTACGTGGATGCCTAGCCCCTCATCAGAAAGCAGAAGGTTACCAATTCCCAGGACAAGGATGCGATTATGGGCCATGAATCCCGAATTTTAATATATGATTATTGCTTTTAATCCGAAAAAATGGGTTCTAAATTATTGATTTTTAATAGATATTGTATGATAATAAAATGAGTGTCATTGTCCCTTCCGGGACAATGACAGCCTGATCAGTTTCGGAGCTAAAGCAATAATCATATTTTATTATATTCTTTTTCTAATCCCGATAGATTCTCCTTAACAAATTTTAAATTTCTTTACCGCTTTACCGGGTTCCATTAAATGGACAGCGCAGGCAAGACAGGGATCGAAAGAGCGGACAATTCTCGCTAAAACAAACGGGTTGTCGCTGTCTTCCACAACGGATCCGATCATGGCTTGCTCAACCGGGCCGGGCTGATCCTTGTCATCCTTTGGTGAGGCGTTCCAGGTGGTGGGAACAACTGCCTGATATCGGGCAATTTTATAATCTTCAATTTTTATCCAATGTCCCAACGCTCCCCGGGCGGCGCCCCACAATCCCATGCCCTCGGCCGATTTGGGTATCTGATGATCCGTGCAGACCGGCTGATCCAGCTTAACCTGTAAAATCATATTAGACATCTCGTCGGCAATTATTTTACACTCCAACGCGCGAGCCAAATGTCGGCCCATGACCGAACAGAGGGCTTCCGGACCAACACCCAAAGTATTCAATGTGTCGTCAACCAGCTTGTTCAATTTCGGATTTGTTTGGCTGGCATAGGCAATTTTGATTCGAGCCAATGGTCCAACCTCGTATACCTGGCCATCGTACCGCGGGGCCTTTAACCAACTATAAGCATTCGCTTTTTGAGGATTTGGATGTGTTTCTCCCCTGGTGGGATGGGCATGGCTGGGCAAGTCGTATCTGGAATATTTGATGTCCTCAGTTATCTTTTTGGGATCTAAATTTTCAAGTTTACCATTGACTATTCGCCCCATTGGGAAAAGTCGTTTCCGTTTGGTAACGTCGGGATTAGCATCCAGATCGACCTGACCGTAGGCTAATAATTTTCCACAACTCGGACCAATTCGCAGATAATCCCGATAAATCTGCGCCAGCGTAATCACGTCCGGAAGATAGATATTGTCGATAAAATCGGTGAGTTCTTTTAAGCGCCAGAGGGAGGTGGTAATATTATCAATTCGTGGCCGGATAGTAACGCCTCCGGGAACAATCGACGCCATATGTGGCATTTTTCCCGACCAGATGGCACACAGTTCGTGTGCTTTCAGTCGGGCCTGATAGGCCTGAATATAGTGTTCAGTAAGCGAATCCTGCACTGATTTTGGAACACGATAGTCCGCTTCGTAACGCGGAATAAATGGAGGAACCTCAGGGCCCTTAAAATAGTCCAGCGAAGCCAGATGGTAGAAATGCAGTACATGCGACTGGATCGAGTTTGCTCCCTGCATTATGTTTCTGATTACGCGGCCATTGTCGGGAGGGGTGATACCAAAGGCGTCATCCAGGGCCTGGGAGGAGGCAATAGCGTGAGGTGTTGGACAGACACCACAAAACCGCTGGGTAATCTGCACTGCATCCACCGGCTCCCGACCAATGAGAATTTGTTCAAATCCCCGGTATAAGGTCCCCTCCGATTTGGCGTCCACCACTTTTTTATTATCGAGGGTGACTTCAATCTTTAAATGCCCCTCAATACGGGTCATAGGATCAATCGAGATGATTTGATGTACGGTTCCCATGGTGGTTACCTCCTCTGGAAAATGGGTGAATGTTCATCGGGAAATCCCTTTTCGGTACAACCGATGCAGAGTGCTCCGGCATTGATACACCAGTTAACGCCGCCATTCCATTGCCGGATGGGACAATCAGCACGGGTAAACGGTCCTTTACATCCCAGTTCCAGCAAACATCCTTCGTCGCCAAACTTCTCAGCCATAATTCCATCGTCCAGATAATCGCGGTTTATGCAATGGTTGTGCACAGTACGGCTGAAGAAGAGTTTCAGACGCCCGAATTCATCGAGCTCCTTCGCGGTTGGCATTCCGTACAGTAATATTTTTGCTACCGTACCGATAAACCAGTCCGGATGTGCTGGACAACCAGGAATATTGATGACGGGCGTAGTAATATTCAGCATCTCATAAACTTCAGAGACCCCCTTGCTACCACTGGGATTGGGTGCCGCCGAAGGAAGTCCTCCATAGGCCGCACAGGTCCCCACGGTAAGCGTGGCCATGGTATTCCTTCCCAGAAAGTCTATCCACTTCAGCATGGAAACCGGGTTTCCATTGTCTTCGCCAATGGAACCATAAACACCGTCGGATTTGGTGGGTATGGCACCTTCAACCACCAGGATATATTTTCCCTGATATTTCTGGGCAGATTGACGGGCAGTCTCGATGCTAAGAGCACCCGTAGCTGCCATGAGAGTTCCGTGATAGGTTAGAATAAGTTTGTTGCCCGGAAGAACCTGTTCAAGGATAACGTTTTTAATGCTTGGGTGAATGGTATTGATAACGGAGACCGAGCATCCGCTGCAGGTAGAGGTTTGAAGCCAGATAATGGGATATTCCTTAATCGCATCCTGTAATGCCAGGGCAAGCCTCGGCAAAAAACTAACCGATACCGGAGCTGCAGCTGCCCACTTTAAAAATTCCCTGCGGGATATGGAATTCTTTACGGACATAGACATCTCCCTTCTATTAAAATGATATCAGATAATTAGGAAAAGAAACCATAAATGATCGAGAGGCCAAGGTATTAATCAGTTAATACTTTATTTAACAAATGACCGGGGAAATAGGATTATCGGGAATTCGGATGATAGCGGCGATAAAATCCCAAATGTGCCATATATTGGAATACCCTGCTCCCTGGACGAGGTATCATTTCTGTAAGCCACGCGTCAAATTAAAGAAAAATTTCCGTTTTGTCAAGTATATAAGAATAGAACGAGAAAATTCTTACTTAAGAATGACAAAAAACTTGGTTAATAACAGGGGAGTTAATACTAAGCTGATTTGAAAAATACTATTTTGTGATAATATTAATTTGAACACATAAATGTTTTAAGAAAACCTTAACATTAATGGCCGTAAGAGTAAAGAATAATTGTTCAAATTCCCTAATCCCATTTTTAGGTGTTATCCCTTCCAAGAAAGTTAACCACACCGACACCCCTGGTTCCCTTATCTTAAAATGGTTTTTCTTTGAACTTTATTCTTCGGCGAAGCGGCCACTTCGCGGTAATCTTGGAAAATCGTGCCAACACGTCAGGTGTCGGGAATATCTCCGCCTTGTAAGGTATGCAATATCCGCTTTGATGTTTCATGTTATCAGAACTCAAATACACATAAAAAAAGTCAGCTATCCTTTGAACAACAGGCTCATTTCAAGAATCGTTGTGTCTGTCAGGTTACTTCATAAGCATCATTTTCCTCGTAATAACATATTTACCTGATTCTAACTGATACAGATACACCCCGCTCGCCAGGTGAGAGGCGTTCCAATCATAAGTGTGTGTGCCAGTAGACAATTTCCCTGAAACCAGTGTTGTCACTTCTTCGCCGAGGATGTTGAAGATTTTTAAGGTTACTTCGCTGGTTTTAGGCAGATCAAATTCAATAGTGGTGATCGGGTTGAAAGGATTGGGGAAATTTTGATACAGAGTGAATTTATCCAACACCAGGGGTGGCTTCTGATCAGAAATTCCAACAATAGTACCGGTTAAAGCATTAACCAGAAACTCTAGCGTATCGGTTGTGGATGAGGTATAGACAAATCTCCAGATAGTTAAATCAGGATTTGGCCCCTGAAACCAGCGGAGTAAAGATGCCTGAACAAAAACATCCTGGTTGGAATTTCGATAGGCTGCCCCGCCTTGATTTTCTGCCACAGCAATGGCTGCATCGCTGTCCAGCCAACCGGATGGTAATGTAATAGTATCCGGGGCAGTCCAACCCGTTGGCCCCTCGAAAATTGGCAACCTACCCCAGACCGCTACTGCATGAAGAGAGTCCAGGGAAGAAGAATAATAGATATACATCCACATTTCTGCCCTGCCTATTGAATCAACGTTTGACGTGTGGCTATATATTCCCCAGAGTTTGCTATCGGGAGCCCAGCTCTGTGCAACTAATAGCGCTGGTGATTCAGCCGATTCTGCGGTAGTTAATTCATTTAAAACAACACCACTCTCTGCTTCAATAAGTAACATGAGTTGTTCATTACCAGCAAAGGAATAATATTGGATCATCCAACTGGCAGGAAGAGAAATATCTAAATAATTTATTGGTGAGGGATAAAGCCAATTCTGTTTTTGTGCTACGAATTTTTCATCAGAAAGTAGGTTTACTTTTCCTGTTGATGCTTTTATAATTCCGGATCGGTATATATTCTTATTTTCATTGAAATTGAGATATCTTAAAAATCCTATGATTTCCGCATCGGGATAATTTTGCCGAAACTCACTGCCACCATGAGCTTCAGCGATAGTCATGACGGAATCGCTATCCAACCAATTGGCCGGTATGGCCATGGTGTCTTCCAAAACCTCACTGAGGGTCTCCTGGATGAGAATACCACCAATCGAAAACCAAACCTGATAATCCATCAGGGATCCTGAATAGAATAAATATTGCCAGAACAAGGAACTCCCTGCCGGTTCCGGTTCTCCAAACAGTTGGACTAGGTCGGCATCCGGGGACCATCCCTGGGCGGCAGATTGGACTTGAGGAAAGAGATCTCTTGCAGTATGGGGTAAGATGGTACCCAGGGAGAAATCAATTCCTGAGATTTGAGAACCCCCGGGGACGATAATGCTGTCCGGGATATTGTCCCCGTTATGGTCATAAAAACCAAAAGCGCTACCTGCGTAAAATTCAACTTCACCATCCAGACCAATATAAAAATTTTGGACTGCCAAAGGCCAAAAAGTTCCGGCTTCCACTAAATCTATAGTAAACATGCCGGTATTATTGGGAATGATTATCCCATTAACGATTTCTCCCTCATCACTCCCGAAGGGATTATCATTGCTCAATACAACCCATGTTCCGGTGGGGTCATTACCCGGATAGCTCAGAGTCCCTGAAACGGTGGCAGATGGCAAACTGGCAGCAGTGGTAAATAAAATGGGATAGGGGATTTCTAATGAATCACCAGCAATGCTCACTGCATTGACAATGACAAAATAATAGGTGGTATTGGCGAAAAGATGCAAATTATGGACATACACAGTACTGAGATCAGGACTGAGTGTGATAGAATCCGGTTCCCCTATAAGTGAGTCGGGATAAAGGTAGAGGTTAACAAAAAAACCTTCTGGAAACTGAAAGCGGGCGGAAGAATCAATGGCTGAATTAAAAGTAATCGAACAAGTGACTGATGTGTCAACATTGGTACTTCCGTATACAGGAGAGGTGGAAGTAACCCGGAATTGACCCAATACCGGCTTGGCAATAAAAACCGATAACCCAATAACATAAATCAATGACAAACAGATAATCTTGTGACACATACATCTTCCTCCTTTAATTTACCGGTTCATACACTCATTTTATCCTCTCAAAACCCAACTTTTAGAAGAGGAAAATCATTCTGGTGATGAAGTCTTTAATTATAAAAAGTAATTCAATTATATTTTACCAATTTTTTAATTGGCCATGCTTCATTGGTTTCAAAACTTCAAAGAATTTCCACTTAATCCGTTGTACTGAATATCATCGGTGTTTTAAGGAATAAGTTAATTCAGGAAAATAAGTCGTTTTTTCCTACCATAGCCCATCCCATTGTAAAGATGGGATACATACTGATACCTCTATGGATCACGGTGTCCTACCATCCATCCCTTAGATTATTTTGTAATTTCGATCATGAATGTCCGGCTTAAAACAGATTTCGTTTAATGACCAAAAACATATCTTTAAGAGGTCCTTTTGTGTTTTTTACCCTGTCTACGATGGCGGGATGTTAATCTGATTGGTAACCGCTTAACTTTAAAAGGAAAGAGAAAAGAAAGATCCATTCCCTTAGTTAAACCCTTGAGAGTTGCTCTGATTGATGAAATGAAAAATAGAATCTCTGATGAGACTTTTGATGTCAATGATTTAATTATCCATTATATAACAGATACGGTTACTAAAAAAATCAAAGAAGCCCTGGTAGAGATTAAATCATATATAAAATGGAATGTAGTGCATATGCTCAGGCATACTACTGCTACCATGATCCTGGAAGAAACTGGTAATCTAAGGACCGTTCAGGAGGTTCTTGGGCATTCACAAATTACGACCACACAAATTTTTACACATATTATTTTGGATAGAAAAAAGAAAGCACTTGAGACTCTACCATATTGAGTTTGTTATGATAGTGCAGAACAGATTGGGCTAAATACTGAGGATAATAAATTATAATTACACCTGAATAGTTCTTGATTTCCATATTTCCCTCAACTATTTTTCATCCTATAGTGGATTCATTACAATAGATTGAATACTCTAGATCCGATTTTCCATGTTTTGTACATGATAACTGATATGACGGGGAAATCGGGATGCTATATGGGTGATATGAAGAAAAATTTTCCACATATTAACAAGTTAGGCCGCTCAAGAGGACTGTTTTACATATTACCAAATAGGAGGAAAAAATGGCTGAAGTAAAACTCTTCGTGCTCTATCCCTATCCGACCGACACCGACCAGTTCGATCGGGACTACCAGGAGCACCTCAAATTGTTGCGCAAGAAGATGCAGATCCCAGAGCATGTGCAGCCCTATGCGATGACACGCTTCGTTGAGACGCCGCAGGGCAGACCTATCTATTACCAAATGTTCACGATGCCCTTCCCATCGGCTCAGGCTTTGCAACAGGCCATGAGCACCCAGGAGATGCAGGTGGTGGCGGGGGAGGCTGTTCGGATTTCTTCAGGTGGCGATCCTGTGATCTTAGTGGGTGTAGAGGAGGCATAGAAGCGGCGCTGGTTCTATCCAACAAAGTATGACCTAACAAGGGTATTCAGTTGACGGCTTTTAAAACAAGTTATTACTACGGATCAAAATAAGCACTGTCTCGCCGCAACTGATGCCCCAGGGCAAAATACCATCTATTTTAATATTTAAAGCAGGAGGTTAAGATGAAACCTACATCAAAAGAACTCAGTTATTTTACTTTCTTCCTAATTTTCCTGTTCGTCCTCTCTTTTCTGAAGGCTCAGGAAAAGGTTGAAGACTATCCGGAGGGAATTTCCTCGGATAGCTTATTGACAATTGCCCGCACCATTATTGATTCTGCCAAATGCAGAACCTTTATCACGGTGGATGAAAAAGGTAAACCACAAGCAAGAGCCATGTCTCCCTTCCCACCGGAAGAGAATATGATTATCTGGCTGGGAACATCTGTTAATAGTCGAAAAGTGAAGCAAATTAAAAATAATCCGCAGGTAATGGTTTATTATTATGACGCAGATGGATTAAGTTATGTCTCAGTCGCCGGCACTGCCCGTCTGGTAGACGATCCGGAGAAAAAAGCGCATTACTGGAAGGACGGCTGGACACGTTTCTACCCAGATCCGGAAAAAGACTATATCCTTATCCAGGTTACGCCGGAGCGGATGGAAATCTGCAGTTTTGAATATAAATTATAATGATTATGCCCTTAACTCCGCAAAAGTTATCGTATGAGTATGAGCACAGGTATTTAAAAGATTAGAGAACATACTTTTTTCAATATATCGGCGATTAA
>Ga0315555_1003897_pt1 | contig 10209 bp, 8 predicted proteins | sample SalMarSW160380MG_FD_202113 | JGI IMG/M metagenome (GOLD analysis project Ga0315555, IMG submission 202113) | Salt marsh sediment microbial communities from the Plum Island Ecosystem LTER, Massachusetts, United States - Salt Marsh Sediment SW1603-80 ...
GTTTTTCTAAATTCTCACTCAGCGACATCAACATACCTTCTTGAAGGTTTATGTTAGAACTCTGAGAGTTAAGTTATTAAACGATTGCGGTGGCGGTCTTCGTTTTCTGAGTTTTAAAGGAGAAAAACGGCAATTCTTAAAAGTTTAGCGCGTATTATCAGTTAGGAGTGACCTGAATTGGCAGAGCAGCAATTTAAAAAAATCGGGATTTTCAAATGTGGAAACATTGGAACGGCCCCGCTCATTGAACTTCTCCTTGATGAGTTAGCTGACCGCAGAGACATCAAAGTCCGAACGGTTACCACTGGCTCAAAAATGGGCGTTGAGGACGTCGAAGAAGCATTGCCAAAACTTTTTGAGCTTAACCCAGACCTTTTAATCGTAATATCTCCTAACACTTCGTTACCTGGACCAGGGAAAGTTAGAGAGAAAATATCAAGCAGCGGCGTACCAGGCATTGTTATTTCAGATGCTCCTGGAAAAAGGGCAAAGGAAGAAATCGAAAAACAAGGTTTAGGCTACATAATAATCACAGGTGACCCCCTGATTGGGGCAAGAAAGCAGTTTTTAGACCCTATAGAAATGGCAATTTTCAACTCTAACATCAGCAAAGTGCTTGCGATCACGGGCGTCTACAGAATAGTGCACCAAGAAATTGACAAAGTGATTTACGCGATTGAAAATGGGCAAAATCTAGTTTTGCCAAGATTAGTAGTGGACCTGAAAATCGTTCGTGATCGATCTGAGTTTAATAATCCTTACGCAAAAGCAAAAGCAATGGCAGCTTACGGATTGGCTGAAAAAATTGCTGAAATCAACGTTCAGGCTTGCTTTATGGAAAAAGAAAGCGAAAAATACATTCCTCTGGTCACTTGCTCGCATGAGGTAGCTCAAGCAGCTGCTAGACTAGCTGAGGAAGCACGTGAAATTGAAAAAGGTAATGACACAGTGATGAGGAAGTCTCACTCAAAGAGCGGTAAGCTCAAGATCAAAACTAAGTTGATGTTTCCGCCAGTTTTTGATGAAGAATTCTATGATAAAAACGTTCCGTAAAATTACGGTTGTATATACCTTATATATTTACATATAAGGTACTGCGACTAAGTATATATTTTCCTTTTACAGTTAAGAGATGCAGGTAAATAAAATGAAAGTACTTGAAGTCAAACCTTTAGAAAAAAAGACTTTGACCGTTTTAATCATGGAAAAAGAGTACAATGAACCGTTTGACATTGCCACCCCATTGCCTTTCACCAATTCGAATCCACTCAGTGCTCTTCACAGACCGTCAATAGGCTTCTACAAGTTCTTGGAGAACGTAATCGCTAAAGTCAAGCTGAACTTTGCAACCGAAGAGCTGGGCATGCGCTCTCAAAAAGGCTTCTTCGAAGACAACATTTTGGCGGGAATATTCCGGAAAAGCAATGTTCCATTCTTTTCTGTTGACATCGACGAAAATGCTAAGACGTATCTTGAAACCGACTTAAATAAAAAAATAGAGATAAGAAACAAGGTAATAAAGGCTTTAGACAACATGTCCAAGCAAAAGGCCAAAGACGATTCAATGGAGAAAGAATACCTCATTGCCTACGGGCAAAGTTTGCAATTTGAGATAGAAGAACAGGAACGTGAAGTCAATTTTCCAATAAGAGAAAGCTGGATTGTCATGGACATTCTGGAACACGCGAGAGAAATCGATGCAAAAACAGAGGTCACTTGCCTCCACATATGCAGTCCAGAGCACGTGGCTGGAATTAAACAGCTATTAGAAACACTAAACGTCAACGTTGAGATTGCAAAACTTTCGAAAAAGGTTATTTCGGCTAACGCAGAAGTTCCATCCTCTCATGAGCTAGAAAACTGGCTACAATCCATGCAGATCCAAGTAAAACCAGTCATTGAAAAAGCTTCCGAAGATGCACCATATCTGCTGTTTTATTTAGACACTGACGTAAAAGCCAGTCCATTTGATATTTGCATGGCATACGACATTGGATACAACGCTGTCATCCCCTATGAAAATGTAACACCAGAAGACGCTACACTAATCGTTCAAGACGCCTTGCTCTCCAGAGGACCAAAAGGCGTAAAGCACACATGCTTTTTAATTGGAGGAAAAAACGCTGAAAGAGCCGAATCAGTCTTTAAAGCAGTAAAAGATTCAATGTTCCCCCCATTCAAAACAAGCATAATAATAGACCCGGGTGGTGCATACACAACAGCCGCAGCCATGGTCGCAAAAGCTGAAAGTGCACTCTTGTTGAGCAAGCTTGGAGAATTAAAAGACAAAACCTGCGCGATTTTAGGCACAGGTGCTGTGGGACAAATAGCAGCCGTTCTCCTCGCTAAGCTAGGATGCAATGTGATGATTGCAAGCCTTAATCCAAAACGTGTCGATGGAAAAGAACATGCTGAAGGCGTCGCGAAACTTCTAGCCAAAGACCATGGAGTACAAGTGCAAGGTATCTTTGCTCCTACACCCGCTTCAAAAATTGAAATTCTAAAGAAAGCTGATGTAGTGATGTGCGCAGGAATAAGAGGCGTCCGTCTTATAGACAAAGAAATGCTGAATGAAGTCAAACACATCAAAGTTCTAATAGACATAAACGCCGTCCCACCCTTCGGAGTAGAAGGAATCGAACTCAAGGATGACATGAGAGAAATGGCACCTGGGATTTTCACAATCGGAGCACTCACAGTGGGCAATCTAAAACATAAAGTGGAAAAAGAAATTCTAAGAGAAGCACGAAACGACGGAAAAGAGGTATACAACTACAACATAGCCCTACCAATGGCACGGAAACTGCTTCAAAAGGAGCTGTTCCCTAAGCTGACGCTGACCTTGAACTACTCGCCTTCAAAGAATTCTAAGTAGTAACTTTGAACGCGCGGTTTACGGCAATCTCCGCTATATTTGCTGCACAGTCAGCAATTCTTTTTATATTGTCACGTATAGAACAGATAGCGCAAACCAGTTTAGCATTTTTTTGTTTACCCGTAAACGCTTTTGAGGCTATTTCTTGATCCAGCTTCTCAATTCTTTTTTGGTTTTTCATTATTTCAACAGAAAAAGGAACATCTTTTGAGAAGAAAGCATTAACTGCCTTAACATACAAATCGACAGCCTCGGTTCCTGCAGTAACCAGAAGCTCCAATACATCATCGGGAATTTTCTGTTGAGTTCCGTCTAGCATTATTATGTGTCGTGCTATGTCTGTTGCATAGTCAGCGGTGTGCTCAATCCTGTAAACAAGAGTTTGGTGATCCATACAGTCTAAGGGGTCTATGCGAAGTTCATTTGCCAAGGTGGCGTCTTGGGCAGCGTTGCGAAGTAATCTAAGGATGAAAAAAGAGAAGTGGTCTACATCGTCGTCAAGGGAAAAAACAGATTTTGCCAACGCTACGTCTCGGTTCTTCAACGAACTAAAAGCATCTTCGCACATAGACTGGGCAATTAAATGCATTCTTTGTATCGCTTGCTCAAGTGATGCTTTTGACTCATCCGTTAGAGTTTGAAGGTATACACCTTGAGAGTTTGACTCCATAATTCTCATGTAAAGCATTCCAGCTATGTTTCGAATGGCTTTTCTTTGCGGAATGGAAAAAATTTTTTCTGAGATAAGCGTAATGCCTGAATACCCGTTCAGAAAGGTGCCTATTATCTTTTGAGTAATTAGAGTTTCGTCTTCATCTTGACCGATACGAAGGGTTACCTCCTTTGGTGTTGCCTTCTTCTCAGCGCCTGGATAAACAACTAAGGAACGATCACGCTGAATGGCGAAGGAAACAACATCGCCTTTTTTTAATTCGTTTAGTTGCAGCCAGTTCTTGGGAAGAGAAATAACCATTGATGATCTGCCCAATGACATGATCCTTCGTTCCATACTTTTCCCCCACTATATTTGTAAGTGCTATTAATACAGCTACTATTTGAATATATACAGTATATAAATAACTATATTTCACAAAGCAAACCTTATTTAGTGGAAAGGGGTCATTTTGTATTTTACCATATTGGGCTGATGGAACATGAGTATGGATCGAATAGACAGGATAATTGACAAATACGCATGTGAAACAGGAGTTTTGATTCAATTACTACTTGAAATACAGCACGAGTTAAACTGGATACCACCCGAAGCGATAACAAGAATAAACAAGAGGCTAAAGATTCCAGTTAGCGAGATATACAGAGTTGCAAGTTTTTACACCGCGTTGAGCCTCAAGCCTCGAGGTCGCCATCTGGTCAGGGTATGCTCTGGAACCGCATGTTATGTGCGCGGAGGACCGAGAGTTTTGGATTCTGTGGAGCGAACACTAAAAATTAGAGCTGGAGAAACCACACCTGACGACAAGTTTACCTTAGAGACTGTAAACTGCTTAGGCTGCTGCGCATTAGGACCAGTGGTCGAAATTGACGGGCAATATCACGGAAAGCTCTCATCGGCGAGTGTTGAGAAGCTTCTTTCCAGATATAATTAGCTACGAGTGAAAAACTATGGAACGTTTGAGATCTCCCTCTGATCTGGAAAAACTTAGAAAGGATATCCTTGCCAAAAAAGACCCGAATAAAATAGCCATCGCTGTATGCGTAAGCACGGGTTGTGAAGCTCTTGGGGTCAAAGGGGTACTTAAAGCCTTTAAGGAAGAATTTAAGAAGCAGGGCTTGGAAGGCAAGATCGAGATTAAAGAAACAGGTTGCCTAGGCTTCTGTGAAAAGGGTCCAAGAATTGTTGTTTACCCTGAAGAAATCTACTATTTTAGAGTAAAGGCTACCGACGTACCCGACATCGTGTCGAAGACTTTGGTTAATAAGGAAATCATTGAACGGTTACTCTACGCTGACCCTGTTACAGGCAAAGCAGCAAGGGATCTGTCTGAGATTCCATTTTACAAGTATCAGAACAGGCTTCTCCTAGACAACAATGCAAAAGTAGAACCCAAGAAAATAGAAGATTACATCGCGCTCGGCGGCTACACAGCCTTGGCTAAAGCTCTCTACCAGATGACACCCGAACAAGTTCTTGATGAAGTTAAAAAATCCAATCTTCGTGGACGTGGCGGAGGCGGCTTCCCAACTGGTCGAAAGTGGGAGTCCACGCGAAACGTGCCTGAAGAACCCAAATACGTGATTGTTAATTGTGACGAAGGTGACCCCGGCGCCTTCATGAACCGCGCATTAATGGAAGGAAACCCGCACAGCATCCTTGAAGGCCTCATAATAGGCGCCTACACCATTGGCTCACACGAAGGTTTCATCTATGTACGACAAGAGTATCCTCTTGCTGTAGAAAATATGCAGATGGCATTGGAACAGGCTGAGAAGTATGGATTCTTGGGCAAAGACATTCTCGGTTCAGGCTTTGATTTCAAAGTTAAAATCCATAAGGGCGCTGGAGCTTTTGTGTCCGGCGAATCGAGCGCCCTGATGACAGCAATAGAAGGAAAAGTAGGGGAGCCAAGACCAAAATACGTCCACACATCAGAAAAAGGAGTCTGGGATAAGCCAAGCACATTAAACAATGTTGAGACATGGGCAAATATACCTCTTATAATAAACAAAGGCGCCGAATGGTTTGCATCCATCGGTACTAAGGGCAGCACAGGCACCAAGATATTCGCTTTGGCAGGAAAAGTAAACAATACAGGGCTTGTCGAAGTCCCAATGGGAATAACATTAAGGGACATTATTTTCAAAATAGGCGGTGGCATCCGGGACGGAAAGAAGTTTAAGGGTGTTCAAACCGGCGGGCCATCAGGCGGCGTTATTCCTGAGCAGCATCTTGATTCTCCAGTGGACTTTGAAGAACTCGCCAAGTTAGGTTCGATAATGGGTTCCGGCGGATTGATAGTGATGGATGAGGATACTTGCATGGTAGATGTGGCTCGCTACTTTGTTAATTTTCTCTGCGATGAATCATGCGGTAAATGCGTGCCTTGCCGAGAAGGACTGAAGCAGGCAAGAAAGATATTGGACGACATTGTCGCGGGTAAAGGCAAAGAAGGAGATATTGAAAAGCTCAAGGAGATAGCCGAGGCAACAAGCGCTGCTTCTCTTTGCGCTTTAGGGCAAACAGCTGCGAATCCTATGCTGACAACAATTCGTTATTTCAAAGATGAATACGAAGCGCACGTAAAGGAGAAGCGGTGCCCCGCGTTAGTATGCAAAAAATTGATATCCTATTATATCGATCCAGCCAAGTGCGCTGCTTGTACGCTTTGTTACAGAAACTGCCCAGTAGACGCTGTTGAGGGCGAAAGAGGCAAGATTCACGTAATTGACCAAGCAAAATGCATTAAATGTGGAACCTGTTTTGAGGTTTGTCCGCCTGCGTTTAGGGCAGTGCAGAAGTTATCTGGGAAGCCAGTGCCGCCGCCGATTCCCGAGGAGCAACGATGGATAAAGAAAGGCGGAAAAGCAATCAACGAAAAAGGGGTTGCAAACTAAATGGAAGCCAAAGAAGTAACATTGAAAATAGATGGCAAAGAAGTGAAAGCAACCGACGGCGCAACTATTTTAGAAGTGGCAAGAAAGGCTGGCATCGAAATTCCTACGCTCTGCTACATCAGCTCTCTTGAGCCTTTCGGTTCCTGCCGCGTGTGCTCTGTGGAAATAACAGACCCGAGGGGAAGGAAAAAGGTGGTAACTTCCTGCAACTACCCTGTAAAAGAGGGACTTGAGGTTTCCACTAAGTCTGAGAAAGTTCTGAAAACTCGCAGATTACTCCTCGAACTTTTGCTGGCTCGATGCCCGAAAGTGAAGAAGATACAGGATTTAGCCCGAGAATACGGCGTCGAAAAGCCGCGATTTTGGATAGAAGATGCTGAGGAAGACTGCATTCTTTGTGGCTTATGCGCTCGTGTTTGCGCAGAACGAATCGGCGTATACGCCATTAACTTTGCAAATAGAGGCGTAGAGCGAGAAGTAACTACTCCGTACCATAGTTTTTCTGATGATTGCATTGGCTGTGGAGCCTGCGCCCTTGTTTGCCCAACAAACTCGAGAAGAATACAGATAAACACGTATCCGACACTGCCAGAGGACATCGAAAAAATTGAGCAGCAATTTTTGAAGGGAACAAAGGATGAAAATTTCGGCGTCTATAGTGACATGTTTGCTGCAAAAAGCTCGGTAGATGGGCAAGATGGCGGAGTTGCCACTGCATTGCTTATTTCGGGCATGCAAAAAGGCTTGTTTGATGCCGCAATAGTCGTCCAAAGGACAGATGGCTACAACTCGGAAGCGGTCATAGCCGAAAATGTTGAAGACATAATGAAAGCCAGAGGCACGAAGTATCTAAGGGTTAAAATGATGTCAAAGCTCGCGGAGTTAATAGATAAAGGAAAAAGAAAAATTGCTGTTGTCGGCACTGCGTGCGAGGTTCGAGCAGCAAGGAAAATACAGCAAATTTTGCTTAATGAATTCCCAGATGTAGAAATCACAATAATTGGGTTATTCTGTTTTGAAGCTTTTGATTATGAAAAGTTGAAGGAAGAGACGCAAAGGTTGCTGGGTGTTGATTTAGACAAGGCAGAGAAAACCCAGATACATAAAGGGAAATACATCGTGCAGATTGATGGAAAAGAATACTCATGCAAAGTAAGAGACCTGAACAAAGCCATCGAAAAAGGATGCGCTTACTGTGATGACTTCACTGCTAGACTTGCTGACATTTCTGTTGGCTCAGTAGGTAGCCCAGACGGATATTCAACTGTGATAGTGCGGTCAGATGTAGGGAAAAGGCTTCTGGAGAAGCTTGATTTAGCTAAGAGCGACATCAATACAGAAGAGATAACAAAACTGTCTATTCTGAAGAAACAACGCGCCCAGAAAAACTTCGCGCCTATACTGCAAGATGTGCAAGTGCAGCCCGCGCCTCAGTCACAACAATGTTAGAAGCAGCTTAAGCTTTCATAGTTTCCTCTATTCATTTTATAGTGCTTTCAATAGGAAATATAGCCGTACTCTATCGAGGGTAGCCATGAAAGCCATTTTACTGCAAATCTGCGCACCCGAAAAGCGCGGCGATTCTTTTACAGGCTTCAACTATCCGCTCTTTCGGTTGAGTTAAAGAGAACCGCACATAATTTTCTCCGTGTTCTCCGAAGCCTACGCCAGGCGTCACCGCCACACCAACGCTGAGCAGTTTAGTGGCGAACTCAATTGAGCTGGACTTACAGTTTAGCCAAACGTAAAATGTCGCTTTCGGCTTGTCACACTTGAAACCCATGGAACAGAGGCGTTCAACCAGCACATCGCGCCTTTCAGCGTAAACCTTGTTGTTTTCCTTAAGGAACGCAGGCGGCTTATCGCTCTTGTAGCTTGCTAAGGCTTTGGCGGCTACTTTTTGGATGTAAACGGGAGGTCCCGAGTCGATTTGCGACTTGACCTTGGCAAGCCCGCTGATTAGCTGCTTGTTTCCGACAGCGAAGGCTATGCGGTCGCCTGTCATGTTGAAGGTCTTTGAGCATGAGTGGAACTCAACCGCCACGTCCATGGCGCCGTCAACCTCCAAGATGCTGGGCGCCTTGTATCCGTCGAAGGTTGTCTCGGAATACGCGTTGTCGTAGCAGAGGATTATGTTGTTTTCCCGCACAAACTCCACCGCCTGCTTGAGGAATTTCTTGTCCGCCGTGGCGCTCGTCGGATTATTGGGATAGTTTAGAAACATCATCTTGACTTTTTCAGGATGTACCGCTTCAAAGTCTGGTTTGAAGCCGTTTTCCTGAAGCAGCGGCATCGGGGTCGGAATGCCATCGTTAAGTATGGTGCTGCCATTGTTGTAAACTGGATAACTCGGGTCGGGCACAAGCACGCGGTCACCAGCATTCACAAAAGCTCTTGCAACGTTGGCTAAGCCCTCTTTCGAGCCCATAAGAGCAATAACCTCGTCCTGGCTCAGGTCTACGTGGAACCGTTTCTTGCACCAGTCTGCAACTGCTTGCCGAAAGTCTGGTTCGCCTTGGCTGAGGGAGTAATTGTGGTTCTTCAGATTCGCCGCTTCCTCTTTAAGCGCAGTGATAATGAAAGGAGGCGGTGCAAGGTCTGGGTCACCAATACTTAGGGAGATTAGGTCGACCCCTTGTGCCTTTTTTTCTTTAATAGTCTTCTCTATTTCGGCGAAAAGGTACGGCGGAAGCCGCTTCACGCGGTCAGCAACTTCAAACATTTTGTTTTCCCATCCTCTCTTAAAACAGTGTTCCCTCAAAAACTTTCTCCGCAGGCCCATTCAGAAACAAGCGTTCTGCGTATTCCACTTCCAAATCGCCGCCCAGCAGGTGAACACGGACTTTGCCGCCGAGCTTTTTAAGCAAGTTTCCAGCGACCACTGTTGCGCAGGCGCCTGTGCCGCACGCTAAGGTTTCTCCGCAGCCGCGCTCCCACACACGCACTTTTACCTTGTTTTCACTCAAAACTTGAGCGAACTCCACGTTTGTTCTCTTTGGGAAAAGACGGTGCTTCTCAATTTTTGGACCCACACGCTGCACTGGAAAATCGTCTACAGCATCAACGAATATAACGCAGTGGGGATTTCCAACTGAGAGACATGTTACCTTATATACTTCTCCGTTGACCTGTAAATCTTCGTTTATGCAGGTGCCGTTACCCAGCATCGGAATTTTGCCTCTCTCCAGCATCGGAACTCCCATATCCACCATCACTGATGTGACCAAATCATTTTCGACAGTCAACCACGTCCGTTTTATGCCAGCCAACGTTTCCACAGTCAACTCGCCTTTTCGTGCAATGTTGTTTTCGTAGCAGTACTTGGCGAAGCAGCGGATGCCGTTGCCGCACATTGCAGCTTCGCTTCCGTCAGCGTTGAAAATTCGCATTTTCACATCCGCTACGGCTGAGTTGGAAACGAGAAGAAGACCGTCCGCGCCAACCGAGAACCTCCTCCTGCAAAGCTTCAAGGCTAGTTTACATGCTTCTGCATCGCTTATTTTTCCGTCTCTGTTGTCGATTACAATGTAGTCGTTGCCTAAGCCGTGCATCTTCCAAAACTTCATCGCTAACACTCTGCCATTCGCTGCCCAGACATCAAATCGTCAAGATGCTCACGTTCTCTGACCAGCGTGCATGTACCATTCTTAACCAGAACTTCTGCGGCTCGCGGCCTAGCATTATACTGTGAACTCATGGCGAACCCGTATGCTCCAGCGTTCAGAACCGCCAGCAAATCGCCTTCCTCAATCTTCGGTAGC
>Ga0315555_1003899_pt1 | contig 10206 bp, 9 predicted proteins | sample SalMarSW160380MG_FD_202113 | JGI IMG/M metagenome (GOLD analysis project Ga0315555, IMG submission 202113) | Salt marsh sediment microbial communities from the Plum Island Ecosystem LTER, Massachusetts, United States - Salt Marsh Sediment SW1603-80 ...
GGGACGATTGGCTTTCCTATTTTCATTCTGTCACAATGAATTTTCATCGAAACGGTAAGATTTTCGGTTTCGGGCGATTTTCCTTGGAGCCGGTCAACGAACGACGTCAAAGTGCTTCGCAAAGGCAGCATTTGCTATTTGGAATGCATCTGCGAGGCTATGAAGCCGTTGAAAACGCTCGGATTGTCAACACAGACGGCCGTTCGGAGCGGTATCTTTCGTTCTGATCGGTTGGCAATTGTCAATCGACGCTATTGACATGTTGGAGAAAAGTGGTCGTATGTTGTGATGCGCACAGCAGACGCCTGTTTCCGGACAGCGCAGCCGGAACACGCGCGTCAGGTAAACAAGGAGAGTTTGCATGCTGTCGACTGATGTGAATGCAGGACCGAAAGCGGAAGGACAGATTCCCAGCCTCTCGATACGGGACATGATATCGCTGGCAACACGCCAGCTGAGCGCCTCCTCACGACCGATCGACAACGGTTTTTGCATCGCCCTTCGTGATTATTCGGCCAACCAGTCGATCAACGTCAACCTCACCAAGTCGGAAGTGGGCCTCGGCACCAATTTGAAGGTCGAAATCGAACGGCTGAAAGAGACCGACCAAATCTCCGTCGTCAACCTGCTCAACGTCGAGCATCTCTATGTCACCTGGGAGACAAAGGGAATGATCTCGTTCTGTTACGCCGGGGACGGGCGTTTCAAGCTGATCAACGTCACCAACTCAACCGGCGTGATGATACTTGAGGATGTAGACCGCCGGGCACGGCCGCGAGACGACGAAGAATTGAGCGAATCCCAGCGTCGCGCCCAGAGCCAGCGCAGGATTTTCTATCATATCGGCACACTCTTCGACAAAGTTGTAGCTCACGATCCCACCAAACCACTCGAAGGCTCTGTCGCGTCTGAAGACGAGGGCGACGACAAGGACAAAGCCGAAAACGAACCCATGGTCTGACAAGTTTGCCGCTTTTCTCCCGATTGCCTGTCGATTCCGGAGAAACCATGCCTTCCGAAGCCTCCCGGTCGTGGACGTCGGTCACCGTTGCGGGCAATGAGACCACCCTGGAGCTGATCTCGGGAGCCCTCGACGAGGACCTGGTTGCGGGGATTGCACTGGTAAAGGGATCGCTCAGGATCTTCCTTCAACCGAAACAGAACGCCCGGGAATTGCTTACCCATCTGCAGCGCTTCTTGGACAACCTTGTTCACGAGGGCCTGATCGAGGCACAAACGCTCGCTCTATCAGATGTGGAAGAGGTGGATTGGGTCGCGCGCTGGAGGATGAAACTCGGACCCGTGCGAGCCGGAAAACGGTTCGTCATCGTTCCGCCGGGGATCAACACGAATGAGAAAGAAGGAGATATCGTCCTGCGTCTCGAACCGCGCATGGCGTTCGGCACAGGAGAGCACCCGACGACACGGATGTCGCTGGAGCTGCTGGAGCCGGTTGTGCCACGAGGAGGGGTGGTGCTCGACCTGGGGTGCGGGAACGGCATACTGTCAATCGCGGCTCTTCTTTTGGGCGCCAGGGAGGCGGTAGCCGTGGACTTCGAGCAGGAGGCCGTCACCGAAACCCGCGAAAACGCCGTTTTTCACGCCGTTGCAGATCGTCTTTGTGTTGTACGCGCAGACGCTCTGACTTTTGCGATGCCTCTTCAGGCAGACTTGTTGACCGCCAATATTTTTCTGACTCCGATCCTGCGCGGACTGGATCCCTGGCTGACCATGCTTTCACCCAAGGGTTGGTTGGTGCTTTCAGGCGTTCGCTTTGAGGAGGAAGGGGCCATTTTGCTGAACGAATGCGCTCTGCGGGGGCTGGAAGTGGACAAAACGTTAAACGAAGATGGATGGATGGCCGTTCGACTTCGTCGCTCCGGGGCTTGAACGTAGCCCGGAATTTCTCCTATTTTGCATGACGCTCGGACGAAGCGGCGGAAACGAACATCAACCGGCGAGGTTTCTCCCACCTTTTGCGACCATTCTGAACATCCCTGCCGAACGGAGGGGCCGACTGCGATACCGACGAGGAGACCGGATGCGTACCGACGGCGGCTTGCGCCGCACGCTCGCGCTTTGCCTGGCAATCATTCTTACGTTCGCGCTCGGGTGCGACCACACCGGAGAGGTTGACCCGGTGCGCCCGGATGCCCTCGAGGGCCTCCAGATCAGCCTCGTGGATGCCCCCGCACTCTGGGTGTACGGATCCAACGCATTTCGAGACGTTTCCATCCGCCTCGACCTCGACGAATCGATGCGCGACGCTGTCCTTGCGGGAGACGTCCCCACACCCGCCGTGTGGCTCCGTATCGTCCCACCCATCGGCGAAACGCAGGACGTTCGCCTGGCCGACGACGGGAGCGCATTTGCGACCGCCGATACAGCTTCATTCCTGGCGTCCAGCTCTGGAGACCTTGTCGCCCATGATTTTATCTATTCACTCCGTCTAAACAGCGGATTTGCGACAGTGCAGGGCGACTACGAGTTCCGTTTCGTAGCGGCCGGAGCCGACGCAGCCGACACCACCTACGACCAGCTCGCCTCCCGGGTCGAGGCTGTTTCACTGACGGCAGAGGTATCGGTGGCGGTCAATCAAGCACCGTTGCTTGATGGCGAAGACAGCACTTTCCCCGACTCCCTGCACTCAGGGTTCGCGACCCAAACCTGGGTGTTGCTGGTCACGGATCCGGACGCTGAAGGCGGCGATGTTGTCACCGGAGCCAACCTGCAAATCCTTCGCCAGGATGCTGTCCTGAGGAATCTGATCCTGACGGACAGCGGCAGCGACCAATGGACGCTTCGCGCGGACAGTTCGTTCAGCTCCGGAATTTCCACCGGTGACGTACTCTTTCGGTTCACCGCGACGGACGGTTTTGGGGAAACCTCCCAGCCGCTCGATACAACTGTATGGATCGAAAACACCCCCCCGACTCTGTCCGAACCGGGCGCTCCGGACTCCGTCTTCATCCCCTCGTCCGGAGCGAACGACTACACGCTCACGGTCCGCGTGACGGATTCACAGGGACCGGGCGATTTGAACCGCGTCTACTACACTGCGGAAGACCCGCAGGGCGTGCTCACCGAAAGTCCCGACTTTGTCTTCGCCGACAACGGCGTGGCTCCCGACGAGACCGCCAACGACGGCATCTGGACCGCCGGGGTTTCCGTCCCCAGCACAAACACGAACACGGGATCCTGGACTTTCCGCTTTTACGGCGAAGACAGAGCGGGCAACACCAGCGACGCGGCGACCGTTCCGATTGTCATGGAGCACGAGCCATGAGATTCCCGATTCACAGGTCGGCATATATCATGATTCCGCTGCTGCTCCTGGCATTTTGGGCGCCGCCCATTGTCAGCCACGCTGAAACCGCAACCCCCACGTCCTGGAAACTTGGACCGCGCCAAGTTGAGGCCGGCGCCGGACCGACGCGGCCACCCTCGAACATCATCATCGACCTGAAAAGCGGCCTGGGTGCGCTTTGGGTCGGCTCGGGCAAGGGTGTCGGCCGCTACGTGGTTTCGATCTCTTCTTCGGATGCAGCGGAGGGTTCCTGGCTTCACGCCGGGATGAAGGAAGGGGTCGGCCGGGGAAGTGTCTCCGGACTCGCCGCGGACAGCGTCGACGGCGTCGGTGAAGTCGTCTGGGCGGCTACGGCGTTCGATTCGACGATCAAGGGCGAGACGTATGCGGTCGGTGGCGGAATCAGCTTCAGCCTGGACCGCGGCCAAAGCTGGACCTGGATGCCGCAACCTGTTGACCCGGATACAGTGACCTCTTACGAACCGACGACGGTCGCCGTGCTGAATGTCAGCTACGACATCGCGCTCCAGGGAACTCGCGTATGGATCGCCAGTTTCGGCGGAGGTCTCCGCTACTTTGACATGGCTTCCGCGGACCCAAAATGGATCGTCCGCCCGCCGGACAACCTTCCCTTCGACGCGGCCGCATACAGGAACCACCTGGCCGTCAGCGTCACCGCAAACGACAGCACTCTCTGGGTCGGGACCTCTGCGGGCATCAACCGTTCGCTTGACGGCGGCAGCACCTGGCAGCGGTTTTCTTTTTCCGCGCAGGACACGAGCACAGTTAGTGGAAACTGGGTCACAGGAATCACCCTGCAGCCGCTCGCGAACGGACATTTTCGCGTCTGGGCGGTCACTCGAGCGACAGACGTGGCAGGTGAATATTCCGGCGTCAGTGTCAGCGACGACCTCGGCCTGACCTGGAAGCGCATGTTGGGAACCGCCGCGGAGCCGATTATTGCCCACAACATCGCCGTGCGGGACAGCGCGGTTTACGTCGCCACGGAGAACGGGCTCTTCAAGAGTGTCGACGAGGGGGCAACGTGGGGCAACTACGGCCCCGTCTACGATTCTGTGACCCACGAACGCACCTACCTGTCCGAGGTCTACGCCGTTGTCCACGACGACAGATTCCTCTGGATGGGCGGGCTGGAAGGGATCGCGGGCAGCAGCGATGAGGGAAATTCCTGGCGCCTGCTCCGCGCCGCCGCTCCGGTTGCGGTCGCCGGCGCGCCGGCTGTGTATGCGTACCCAAATCCATTCTCACCGTCACGGCAAGAGATCGTCAGGTTGCGGTATCATCTTCCGCGAGCCGGACGGGTTACCGTTGAGATCTATGACTTCGCGCTCGAACTGCTGATCCGGCCGCTTAAGGATGAATGGCTCCCGGCAGGAGATCATGACGCTGCCTGGGATGGACACGGACCCGGGGGAAGAACAATCGCCAACGGCGTCTACTTTTTCCGTGTCGTCACCGACGACGGCGAGAGCTGGAACAAAATCATGGTACTGGACTAAGGGGCCGCCTGATGACACGACGCACAAGAATCCATTCGGCGGCGTTCCTGGTGTTCGTTTTTGTGCTGATCCCCACCACCCTCCGGGCCGACGGTTACTCCGGGTACGCCGGGGCGTTCCTAAGGATGGGAGCCGGTCCGGCGACACTCGCCGCCGGCGACGCCGGTGTGGCACGGTCGGCCGGCGTGGAACAGGCGAGCTACAATCCCGCGGGCCTCCCCTTCGCCCCCGGCAACGAGTTTTGGTTCGCATGGCACAAACTCTCGCTGGATCGGCGCCTCGTCCACGTCGGCGCGCTGTATGAGGTGAAAAGCATTTCCGTCTGGAGCGGCCCCGTGCGGCCTGTGCTGCTCGTTGAGGATAAATCGACCGGCGCGAAGAGACTGGTCTACCCCAACGAAACACGCGCCCGCGGCATCCGGACGGTTCACCCCAACGAATACCTGCCCCCCCTGGCCGACGCCGCGCTGTTCCTCGCCGCAACGAACGAGCAACCTCCACAACCGCTGACGCTTTCGCTTCGTGAGGGTCCGATCGATGCCGGTTCGCTGATGCCATTGGTCCGTGAAGCCGCCGCAATCGCGCGCGAGAAAAAACTCGCCGAGCGCGTTGAGGTTCTCGACGTTTTAAGGGCACGCTATCTGCACGTCCAGGAGCGGCCCGCGGCTGTTTCCCTCAACTGGACGCACGCCGGCACCGACAACATCGACGCGCGCGACTACGACGGGAATATCATCGGATCGCTCGGGTGGTTCGAAAATCGGTTCTCGTTTGCCTTCGGCGTGCGCGTGCACCGCACGATCAGCCTGGGGATAAGCGCGGGCGTGCTCTACGCGCTGATCCCCGGTCTGCTCGACAGCGGCTCACTGACATCGACAACGTTCATCGCAGACGTCGGCGCGCAATTCCGTCCGTTCAACGGCCGCGTTATGCCCGCGAGGCTGGAGACACTGGCACTGGGTGCCGCGGCATTCGGACTGGGCGCGAAAAACACGTGGAACACGACCGGATACTGGGATCAGGGCACCACTAAGAACGATTACTACCCTGACCGCTACCGTTTCGGAGCCGCGTGGGAGCCTTTGGATGCGATCGCGATCTTTTCCGACGTCGAGACCAACCTGAAGGATCTCGCCCAATTAAAGTCCGGAGTGGAGCTGACCCTGTTTCCGACGAACAGCTCCACCGAACCAGGGCTGATAGGGCAGTCTTCGAGCAACCTGCCCGGCGTTCTGCTGCGGGCCGGCCTCGATCGCGACCGGCCGACGTTCGGACTCGGACTCGAGCTGCAGCTTCGAGACCTCGGGATAACACGGCTCGATTACGCGTATGTTGTCGACACCATTTCTCCGGAAGCCACACAAGTGATTTCCTGGAGATTTCAACTGATGCGCTGAACAGGATGGGCTTGATGCGACGTTCCACCGTCATGATCGTACTGCTGGTTGCCGCCGTTCCGGTTTTCGCCCGCCCTGGTTCGACATGGCTGGAAGTCGGTCCGGGAGCGCGCGCCGGGGCCCTCGCGGAGGCAGTTGTCGCTTCGCCGCAGGGTCCTTCCGGCGCCTGGTGGAATCCCGCCGGTGCGGGTATCAGCGAGGCGGGAGTTGAATTGATGCACGCGGACTGGTGGGTGGACGGCAGCACTGCCCAACACATCGCGGCGACGTTTCTCACGGGGAAGGTTGGGTGGGGATTCAGCGTCCATCACGTCGGCGTCGCGAACATGGAGCTTAGAGACGGTCCTTCCGCCGCTCCCATCGAAACCTTTGACGCCCGTGATTTTGCGCTTGGAGCCACAGCCTCGTTTCCCGTCCATCAGAAGCTTCGCGCCGGTCTCTCGCTTCGCTACCTCTCGGAAGGCATCTACATCTACCATGCAAATGGCTGGTCCATGGACGCGGGGCTGTTGTGGCCGGAGGCGTTTTCCAGAGCCCTTGACCTCGGTGTGGCAGTCCGCCATCTTGGCGGCATCGAAGGGCTCGACCGGCGGAGCAACGATCTCCCGACGACCGTTTCGGCCGGGCTTCGCTGGCGATTGCCACTGCTATTGAAGACGCTGCCATCGCTGCTGATTGAAGGTGCAAAAGTAACCGGCTACGATACGAGCGTGCGGCTCGGCGGAGAAGTACGGGTGCTTGGGGCGCTCGACCTGCGGGCCGGGTGGCGCAGCGGTTACGATGGGCAGTCGCTTTCTGCGGGATTCGGCCTTGCCTGGCGTCAATGGAGACTTGACTTCGGCTATTCGCCCTTCGCCGATAACCTGGGCGACACCAAGCAGTTTTCCCTGCGGGCGGTCTGGTAACACCGGCGGCATCGAGGGGTGTCGAGAAAACACAATCCTGCAAACGCGACAATCTTCCACATCGAGAGGAATTCATGGCAAAGCATCGGATCGCCTGGCTACCTGGCGATGGCGTTGGCAATGATGTGATGGAATGCGCCCGGTTGGTGCTCGACGCGCTGAGGTTCGACGCGGAGTATGTTCACGGCGACATCGGGTGGGAATTCTGGAAAAGCGAGGGGAACCCTCTTCCGGACCGGACGCTGGACGTCCTGAAAAGCACGGAATGTGCGCTTTTCGGTGCGATTACATCGAAACCGCGCGACGAAGCGGCGTCGGAACTCGATCCTGCGCTCCGTGACAAGGGGTATGTCTATTTCAGCCCGATTGTTCGTCTACGGCAGGAATTCAACCTTTACACCAACCTGCGCCCGTGCAAAGCCTACCCCGGCAACCCTCTCAATTACAAAGAGGGCATCGACCTTGTGATTTTTCGTGAAAACACTGAGGGGTTGTACGTGGGCGTCGAATTCCACCCGGTGCCGTCGGAGATCATCAACCTGATGGCGAAGCATCAACCTAAAGCCAAGCGTTTTCAAGAGGTTGCCAGCGATGATATGGCAATGTCCTGCCGTATTATGACCCGTCAGGCGTGCCGCAACATCATTGCCCGCGCCTTCGAATACGCCAGCAAGTACGGACGCCGGTCTGTGACAGTGGTGGACAAGCCCAATGTGCTGCGGGAAACCGGCGGGCTGATGGTTCGAACCGCGCGCGAAGTCGCGAAAAGTTACCCCGGGGTCGAGCTGTGGGAGACGAACATCGACGCGCAGACGATGTGGCTGCTGAAGAACCCGTTCGATTACGACGTGCTCGTGGCGGAAAACATGTTTGGCGACATTATCAGCGACCTCGCGGCGCAGCTCGTCGGCGGCCTGGGGTTCGCCGCGTCCGGCAACATCGGAGACTCCTACGCGGTGTTCGAACCGACACACGGAAGCGCGCCGAAATACGCCGGGCAGTACAAGGTCAATCCCATGGCGATGATTATTGCGACGGGATTGATGCTCGATTGGCTTGGCGAACTGGATCTCGCGAAAAAACTGAACGACGCGGTCGCGAAAACAATTGCAGACGGCAACGTTCGTACGTACGATATGGGGGGAAGCAACTCGAGCCTCGAGGTCGCTGAAGAAATCGCCCGAAACCTTTAAATTGGTTGGGGAGCGATGAGAAGCCTTATCCAAAAGATGCGAATCGGAAAAAACCGTATCGGACGGCGGATTCTGGGCGACGCTCGTGCAGGGCGGATTTCTAGCTTGTCTAAATCCCGCCGCCGCTCTTCGTTTCCAAAAAGATTTAAATTGATATTATCCGTTCTGGCGGTGAGCGGAGTTGTTTCCTGTGGTCTGTTTTCCACCCGTGAGCCCGCATCGCCTTTGGATACCACCCCTTCCAGCGACCTTGCACTATCTTCAGACGAAGCTTTAACTCAGCTTTCCGCCGCGTTTTCACTACATGATCCAAACCTTTACCTGAGCGTTATCGCGGATTCATTTCGTTACGAAAGCACTCCGCAGGCCTATGCCTCGGGACCTACCTATTTTGCCGATTGGTCATTTAACCAGGAGCGAAATTTTATACGCAATTTGCTGGCATTTAGCATGATTCCGGCGGACTCACTGGCAGAATTGACGCTCGAAACAATCCAGCAACAAGAAGGTGCGGACTCAACGGTCACCTATCAGGGGTACAGGCTGGAGGTCCATACCATCCGCAACGATTTGCCCGATGTATACGAAGGGGTCGCTCTTATGGTAATAGGCCGTGGGGTAGATGGAGGGTGGCGGATTCGGCGTTGGCTTGATGACGCAAGCGGAGATTCACCCACAATGAGCCAGCTTCGAGCGGGTTTATAAATGATAAATTGTTTTCATCTATATGAACGAATAAGGACATTAGGCTGATAAATAAAACGTTAAACACAATTATGACTGGAATCAATCTTTCTAGAGGTCAACGCAGGGAAAACCATAATTTGCAAGAAGAGTGTTGGCTAGTGGCAACATCAGTATAGCGAGAAAGCCATGGTTGGTCTGGCGGACGCGACACAGTACAGTTCTTCGTCCCAGCGCGACAAAGCGCTGAGGGGGGTCTCTTTGCTCCTGATGTTCGTCGTCGCCCTGTTCTTCGCATTGGCTATTTTCTCTGGCTGTCTTAACCCGTTTGCGCCTGAAGAGGCGGGTCTTTCGTCCGACATCTGGGACACTCAGAATACCGTGGGCGGTCTGCTGCGTAACTTCCGGACGAGCTACACATTGAAAGACAGCCTGCGCTACGCTGATCTGATCGCAGACGAATTTGTTTTCGAATATTTCGACCCGAACCTCGGCCGTTACGACCAGTGGTATCGTGACACCGAATTGCGCACCACCGGCGGGCTGATGCGCTACGTGGACCATCTGGACCTTCGTTGGGGACCGCTGCCCGCTGATCTGGACACCTTTTCGCGCGCTGACACAACGGTGGAATTCACGGTGAACTTTTCACTTACGGCAGGCGACGTCGCGGCGGTCTCAGGATTTGCCCGTTTTCAGGCCCGCGCCGGACATGACGGCCGTTTTCGCCTGGTGCTCTGGCGGGATGATTTCTGATGTGGCCCCAGTATTCTCGCCGCCCGGCCCCGCGATTGTGGGTTCTCCTGCTGCTTTCCTTGTTGGCCACACTTCTTCTCGGGGCCTTGGTCCTTGGCCGTTTCTACGTCCGCCGCCCCACCGCGGCCGGCCCGGAAATCGTCGAAGAGCCTTATCCTAAGACTCATATCTCGCCGCCGGAGCTTCCTTTGGAACCAGGCGTGCCCCGCATCGCCTTGGTGATCGATGACCTCGGAAACCGCTGGAACAATGAGATTGTGCGGGGTCTACTGACGTTGGATGTCCCCTTGACGCTGGGCATTATCCCCGGGCTGGCGTACAGCGAGCGGATCGCCAAGGCGGCGCACGACCAGGGCGAACTGGTAATCGCTCATGTCCCGATGCAGCCGCTTCAGGGGCGCGTGGGGCTTGGCGTACCTGTGATTCACCCAGGCGCCTCCCTGA
>Ga0315555_1003900_pt1 | contig 10205 bp, 8 predicted proteins | sample SalMarSW160380MG_FD_202113 | JGI IMG/M metagenome (GOLD analysis project Ga0315555, IMG submission 202113) | Salt marsh sediment microbial communities from the Plum Island Ecosystem LTER, Massachusetts, United States - Salt Marsh Sediment SW1603-80 ...
CAACATTTGGAAGCCGTGTTGACAGCGGCTAAACTCTGCAACGCGGAAATAAAAGGAGCAACGCTGAACTCTAAAGAACTTTGGTTTAAACCTCAAGATGTGAGAGACGGAAATTTCGAGGCTGAAATCGGAACCGCAGGGAGCATCCCAATGCTTCTAACGACAGCACTACCCATATGCGCATTGACCAAAGACTCGGTGCGCTTGCATGTGGCAAAGGGCGGAACAGATGTTTCCCATTCGCCCACCATTAATTACCTGCGAAACGTATTCCTGACGGCGCTAAAACAGATGGGACTTGAAGTGACCATAAACGTGCACAAGTACGGCTATTACCCAAAAGGAATGGGGGAAGTAACGATGACTGTAAAGCCTCCTCACCGTCTGCAGCCCATTCGGTTGGAGAACTTCGGCAAGTTAAAAAGCGTGAAGGGCGTTTCGGTTTGCACGTTCTTGGCTGACAGAAAAGTTGCCGAGCGCCAAGCCAAAGCGGCAGGCGAATATCTCTCCGAGAAGGGCTACGCCGCAGACATTCAAGTCGTAAATGACAGATCAAACCCTTTTCAAAAGGGAAGCTCAATCACCTTGTGGGCTGAGACCGACAAAGGCGCAATAATCGGCGCCGACGCCATCGGCGAGCTTAAAAAAACTAGCGAGGCGGTTGGCAGAGAAGCGGCTGAAAAGCTTTACGCAGAGATTTCCATGAGGCCTACGGTTGATGTGCACTTGGCAGACATGCTTGTTCCTTACGTTGCTCTGGCAGAAGGCGCCTCGACTTTTTTGACCAGAGCGGTTTCTGACCATTTGGAGGCGAATGTTTGGCTTGCGGAAAAGATGCTAAACGTACGATTTAACATTCAAAAACGGAATAAGCTCTTCAGAATAGAAAAAAGCAGTAGCTGATTACATGTCTGAGTCATCGCTTTGCATTAAAGTTACGAAAATTAATGGCGAAAAAACCCTAATTTTAGCCAACAAGCTTGGAATAATCGACAGGAAGCTTGGGATTCGAAAGAACGGGAATCACATTTACATACCGATTATTCGACAACCAAAAGAAAAAGAATTATTAATGCTGAAAGCGCAGGTGCCTGATTTTCAACTTACAACTAACGTTTTCACGAAAAAGAAGCAACAAAGAAAAACACTCACCCAAGTTCTTGAAAATCGATTGCCTCCGCACTTGTTGGCTAGTTTGCCGCGAGCACTGGACATAGTCGGAGACATAGCCATAATCGAAATTCCGCCCGAGCTTAAAGCCCATGAAAGGCTCATTGGCGAAGCAATCTTGACAGTACACAAGAACGTGCGAACTGTGCTTGCCAAGGCTGGCGTGGTCAGCGGCACTTATCGCCTGCGCGGATTTGAAGTTATTGCGGGAGAGAATAAGACTGCCACTATCCACAAGGAATACAGATGCAAATATCACGTTGACATCGCGAAGACATACTTTTCCCCGCGGCTCTCACAAGAACACAATAGGGTTGCATCGCTTGTTCAAAAAGGCGAAACTGTAGTGGACCTGTTCGCTGGAGTCGGGCCCTTCTCAGTGCTCATCGCCAAAAACAATGCTGATGCGAAAGTCTACGCCGTAGACATAAACCCAGACGCAATCGAGTTTCTGAAAAGAAACATCAGACTCAACAGGGTGGAAAACAGAGTTACCCCAATTCAGGGAGACGCAAGACAAGCTATTGAAGAACGGCTTTTAGGCGTTGCAGACCGCGTTATCATGAATCTGCCTGAAAAAGCCCTAGAATTCGTTGACACCGCTTGCAAAGCAATAAAACCAGCAGGCGGCACGGTTCACTATTACGCGTTCATTCGCCTTCCCGATTCCTTAGAAAACGCGCAACTTCGCTTTTCTGAAGCTGTGGAAAAAACGGGCAGAAAAGTGGATGCGTTCCTTTCTGCAAAGACGATTCGTGAGACTGCGCCGTATGAGTGGCAGGTTGTTTTGGATGCCAAAATTCTCTAGATGCGCGCAGAACTGCTTTATACCTTTATGATAGCTTCAAAAATTGGCTATTTTTTTTTAACTCTAAAAAAATGGGGCTAAAAATTGCCGCGTCGGTATATTAGTAGAAAAAAATTCCAGAAAGCTGATTCAGCGCGAATCAAACTTGCCTTTTGCCCGAGCGCGCGTTTTGACCTAAACTATAATTACCACTACTTTTTCATATTCGGAACTTGCCCTTTAATTCTTCGAGCTTGACCCACCGTTTAGGTTTATCAACCCGCGTTCTTTCGTACTCCCAAACTTCGTCAGGAGTCTCTGATTCTGAGTTGATTTCCCACTTCTCTATCGCATGAAACTTGTAATCGTCAGTGTATTTGTGGCGTTCCATAAACTTTTCGCCTCTACGCATCGCGTTTATTAACGAGCTACTAACAGATATAATACTAACATCATCTTCCAGATGAGTTATGTGTATAAATACAAATTGTTTTTTCATACCCAGAGCATCCCATTACTTTTACTCCGTTTTTCTTGTTCATAACAAGTAATTGTTGTAATATTTTATAAATTGTGTAAAGTAGGCGAGCGCTAAATTCTTTATTACCAATTAAAGCTAAATATTGAGGATGGACTTACAGCTTGCTTTGTAGGCTTGGTACAACCTTTCAAAACAAGCCTTTTAGTCTTCGCTTCAGGAAAAATCGTTGTAACAGAATTGAAAAGCTCCGAACAAATAGAACAAGTTATCAAACGGATAAAGGGATTATTGTCTTTTGAGAATTCTCTAGTTTTTGGGATTTATACCCTTTTTTATACCCTATTTTATACCTTTTCCCATGCCTAAATTGTTGCGCGCTATCAGTGTAATTTTCACTTTTTGCTCTGGATTCTTCAGTTTTTCCACTAGCGCTTTGGACAAGTCTTGCGCGGCTTTGTCTGCGTGAACCGCCAATGTTCGGTTGCACACATAATCGCTTTTCCTTATCACCATATCCGTGGGATGGGCTAGAATTAGCTGTGGAGAACCATAAGCATTCACCTGCTCAATTATTCCGCCAGCTTCGATTAATATGATTAGTTTCGCGTGTGGTTTTCGCAGATTTTCCTTAAATTCAGCGCTTAAATCGGCTAAAGCCTTGTCAGCGGCTACTGCTACTATGCAGTCTCCTTTTTTTGACAGATACTTGTCCTTCGTGAATTCCAAAGTGGTCTTATGTGTTGCCTGAACATTTCCGTGACCACATCCAACAATGGCTTCTCTTTTTTCAGAGGCGCGCAATTCTATTCCATAACCTCGATGGAATCTACTTTCCCATCTCCGTCCAAATCGAAACCCTGTATGACAGTTGCAAAAGTGTCTTCGCCACGGTATTTTTGCAGGGTTTTCTTCCAAAAGTTAGTCAAGGCTAAAACGCACGCTTTCGTTCCCACGGCTTTATTCCCCGCTAGGACTACGATGCGTTTGGTTGTGTCCCATGGATTCACGATTTTAGCTATTACCCCAGCAACGTCTGCAGTGTAAACGCGTGAAGTCTTTTTCGATGATAAACCTCCGAGCAAGAATCCTTGGTCTGAAGATTGCATGTTAAACTTGACTGGTAAGTGCTCGTTAATTTCTTGTGTGAGCAAATTTGTTCCCGGACCCCCGACTAGAATTAGGTGGTTTTTTTCTTCTTTTTCAACCTTCACATCTACGTCTAACTTTATGGCGAATTCTGCAGGCATCTTGGCGAATTGCCCTAGGAAAAGCGTTAGATGCGCGGCGTAGTGACCATCTCTGGCGCTGGTTTTGAAGGGACCATGCGGTGTGGGACTGCCCACCACTATTTTTCCTTCCAGAATGCCTTTCCCATTAACGAACTCTTTGAAGAATCTTTGGATTTGCTCATCCATACTCTGGAGGGAGAGGTTCTGAATTGTTTTGTATCCTTGAGGGAACTCTATGCCAAAGGCTGGGGACACGGTTTTGTAGTATTTTGCTGTTGCTCCTTTCTTCTTTTCTTCTTTCTCTACTGTTATGGCGCCTGCCTTCGCCAGTTTCCTTATGTGATAATAGACTTTCTGTTCGTGGACGCCAAGTTGTCTGGCGATTTCTAAAGGGTACATTTCCTTTTCGGAGAGCATTGTCAGGATTTTCCAGCTTAGTTTGCCTAAAATCATCTTTAGTTTCTGTGAGTCTTGCATGAGGCTGATTTCTTTTACTTTTTGCGTGTGGCCATCGTCTTGGAGCAACAACTTCTTTTCCATGTTTTTCTCCCAGTCATAAATCTCAGTCCATTATTAAAAATTTTGTTATAGTTATCATCGAAAAGCATGACCTTCAAGGTTTGACAGGGCTTCCGCGAAAGTTCCAGTTAACGAAACTCTTAAAAATTTTTTTTAGAACTCAAAGTTTTATCCTAAAAATCCTTATTAAGAAAGGAAAGACTTGAATAGGGCTTGAAAGACTCAACCATTGAAAGAACGGGGCCAAAAAAATGTGTGGAATTTTCGGCTGTATACTGAAGGAAGGAAATGTTGCACCTTTGATTCACGCTTCACTGAAACGGCTTGAATACCGCGGGTATGATTCGGTAGGTGTAGCAACAATCCAAGACGGCAAGATCTACGTTAAAAAAGACCAAGGAAAAATAGATGACGTGCATAGAATTTTGAACCTTGACGATTTGCCTGGTAACGTGGGCATAGGACATACCAGATGGGCTACACATGGCGCGCCATTAAAGGTTAACGCGCATCCACACTCGGATTGCACGGGGAACATAGTCGTAGTTCATAACGGTATCATAGAAAATTTTTCTGAGCTAAAGCTTGAACTGGAAAACAGCGGTCACAAATTTGTCTCAAAAACGGACACCGAAGTAATAGCACATCTCATCGAAGAGAACCTCAAAAAAAACCCCGAACTAAACCTAGCTAACGCTGTCTTAGAGGCGGTCAAAAGGCTTGATGGGTCTTACGCCATTGCCGTGCTTTCGACGAGGGAACCAGACAAAATAATATGCGCCAGAAACGAAAGCCCCTTGGTCTTGGGGGTCAGCGAAAACGCCGTTTACTGCGCATCGGATATTCCAGCGTTTTTACCCGTAACTAACAAGGCAGTTTTGATAAAGGATGGGGAACTCATAGTCCTTTCGTCTACAGGCTACGAAATCAGAAAAATCCCTGATTCAAACGTTGTCACGCGAGAACCGGAGATCGTTGATTGGACACCTGAAATGGCGGTTAAACAAGGCTATCAGCATTTTATGATAAAGGAGATTCATGAGCAGCCCGCAACCCTCCGCAACACGTTGAGGATGCAGGAGCACTACCTTGATTTGATCTCAACATTTCTCGACCGCGCCCAAGAAGTCTTCTTAGTCGCCTGCGGGACATCCTACCACGCCTGCTTGGCCGCGTCCTACATGTTCTCAAAGCTTGCGTTCTTACCAACATATCCAGTCTATGCCTCAGAATTCACGGAACAACACGGCAAATCAGTTAACATAGACAGCACCATTCTAGCAGTAAGCCAGTCAGGCGAAACAGCGGATACGCTAGCATCAGTTACATGCGCGCAACAACGTGCCGCAACAATCCTCAGCTTGACCAATGTGATTGGTTCAACTTTGACGCGTGTTTCTCGGGTTTACGTAAGTCAACAGTCGGGTCCCGAAATCGGCGTGGCAGCCACAAAAACTTTCACTTCGCAACTTTCGGTGCTAGCACAACTGGCGCTTAGGCTGTCAAAGAAGCGGGGCAAAATTTCGCAGGACGAGATGGATGATATTGCGGAGAGACTGGAAAAACTACCAGAGACTGTTGAAACCATAATTCAAACACAAGAGGAAAAAGTCAAGCAACTCGCTAAAAAATACAAGGATGCCAAAATTTTCTTCTTCTTGGGTCGAGGGATAAGCACAGCCACAGCTTACGAAGGGCGACTCAAACTGATGGAGATAGCCTACATTCCATCAATAGCCTTTCCAGCTGGAGAAAGCAAACATGGCCCGATAAGCCTCATTGAAACTGGTTTTCCAGTGGTGTTCATCTGCGCCAAGGATGAGTCCCGTAAGACTTTGATCGGCAACATAATGGAAATGAAAGCCAGAGGTGCCTCGATAATCGCGATTGTAGAGGAAGGCGATGAGGAGATCAAAGCGCTGTCGGACGATTACGTTGAGGTTCCTAAAGGAATACCTGAGGTTCTGTCGCCGATACCTTTTGTGATACCCTTGCAGCTTCTGGCGTACTACATGGCACTTGAGAAAGGACTGAATCCAGATATGCCGAGGAACTTGGCGAAGTCTGTAACCGTAAAATAGCTTGAATGCGTTTGCGTCTTGGTGAATGTGGGTGTTGCTTGGAATCGAAAGTGGCAAGATTGCCGCTTAACGATTACGTTTCTTGAAGTAGACCAGCAGACCTACACCAACCACGGCAACTGTGGCTACGGAAGCAGCCGCTACAAACGTCGTCGGGAAAGGCTCTGGTACTTCCACACTAAAATAAATGGTTTCGGAAACTCCAGTGTTCCCAGCCTCATCTTTTGCATAAATTGTTAGATTATGGTCTCCGTTAGCCAATCCAGTTAAGGTCGTATTCCCAGAAATGGTAATGTTTTCTTTTCCGTCAAGGCTGTATGCGATTTGCGAAACTGGCTGGTTTACTGTGAAATGTAACGGAACATCCGAAAGGTCGTATGTCTTGTTTACAAGTGACAAAACTGAAACGCTTGGAGAAACGTCAATGGTGAAGCTAGCTGATGAAGAACCGTTAATACTAAACATATGCACAAATAAGCCATCGATGTATGCGCCCCATTCAACGGCGTGAACCGTTATGTAATGTTTTCCTTCTGGCACTCCTGTCAGGTTGATATTATAAGAAAAATAGGTAATTGCATTGGGGTCATAAGGAATATTAATGCCTTCATTATTGTAAACGTAGGTTTCGTTTTGTTCCCAATCTGTTTTGTAATAAACCTTCATCAGCCTCATATAACTCGCCGAAGTCGATTCTCCGAGACGCGCATTGAAACTAAGGGTGACGTTGTTTGAGTTGTATACACTGTTTTCTTCTGGAGACTTTATTGTCAGTATAGGTGGTTTCGTTGCGGCTGCTGGAGACACCCAATCAGTCCCCATCCACGGATTCGCCTTTGCCCAATTAACTAATTTTGTTCCTGCCATCGCAGATATTATGAAAGCCAAGATTAGTGTAAGTGCTAATGCTTTTCTTTTCATGAGCATCACTTTTTCCTTTTCTTGAAGTAGACCAGCAGAACAGCGCCCACCACGGCTATTGTGGCTACAGAAACAGTCGCGGCAGGTATTGTTGGAAAAGGCTCGGGCGCTTCTACCTTGAAATAGACGATTTCGGAAGCTCCAGTGTTTCCAAACTCGTCGGTTGCGTACACCGTTAGGTTGTGGGAGCCGTTTGGCACCTCGTTCAGAGTGGTGTTGCCAGTTATGGTCACGTTGTTTTGCCCGTCAAGGCTGTAGCTTATTTTTGAAGTGGGCTCGCTTGTGGAAAAAGCCAGCGTGACATTGCTGTCATTGTATGTCTTGTTTTCTGGCGAAGAAATGAAAATATGTGGAGGCGCATTGTCGGGTTCCCATGGTTTCATTAGAGGGTAACGGTCTTGATTGTTAGAGCAAACTGTGTATGGTGTGCCGCTTATACCGTCGCCGTTGACGTCTATGCCGTTGTAGTTGCTCCAGTAGTTTCCGCCAGAAAAGGAACCATCATCCCAAGTGTTCACTTGTAGGGATTTCATGTCATGTTTGACAACGTTCGCGTGGTTATCGACGAAATTATTATGGTAGAAAGTGTTGTTTGAGGCGTTCCATAATTCTATTCCATGAACGTTGTTAATAATGTTGTTTTCAATTATGAGGCTGTCTTCAACCGCGAGATTCATGCCGTAGACATTATCCTCTAATCTATTTCCAACTATTGTGTCATGATTTCCTCCCCGAACGGTGATGCCTCCTGTTAACTCCGAGAAAAGCGATTTCAATATTTCTATTGTTAACTCCGACGGAACAGGAACTGCTGTTCCCGTTATTGTATTGTTAGAGACCGTGATGTTTGAGCATTCATTTAAATAAACGCCGTACTGGCAGTCTTTTATGATGAAGTTTTTCACTGTTACGTTTTCGACGCTTTTCAGGGTAATTCCGCCAACTCCGCCTTGGTGTGTGTGTCCGTTTCCATCAAGCGTCATGTTGCTCCTTTCTATATCGATGCCTCCAATATCGCTTGTTAAAATGTAGAGATCTCCAATTTGTTGAATTGCGGGTGTTGAAGGGGAAACACTGCCATCCGCTTTAATTGTTATGAGCGTTTGAGCAGAAACGAGTTTTACGCATGGTGTTATAGGTATCGCTGAGAACAAGAGTGTTATTATAGCCGTTAATGCTAACGCTGTTCTTTTCATAGCTCTATTCTAGCCTTCTTTTCCTTACTTTACCGAAGTACAGGACAGAACCAATGCTGATAACAGCTATTGACAGGGCAGAAGCCACAACTAATGTTGCTGTTGGGGAGGGCTCTGGCACTTCAACGCTGAAATAAATCATTTCGGAGGCGCTGGTGTTTCCAAACTCATCGGTTGCGTAAACTGTTACATTGTGGTCTCCATTAGGCAATTCAGTTAATGTTGTGTTTCCATTTACTGTCATGTTCTCTTGCCCATCCAAGACATACGAGATTTGTGAAACCGCTTCGTTCACGGTGAAATTTAATGCAACATCAGATGAGTCGTACGTCTTATTCAGCGGAGAAAGAATCGAAACTTCTGGAGGAGAAGCGATTGTGAAATTAACCACCGAGATAGTTGTCATGTGAAAAGAGTAGTACGTCAAACCTCTAGCATAGTGGCCTCCTCCCCAAGCGGTAATGACTACGCTGTATTCGCCATCAGGCATGTCCCAAAAAGTTTCATTGTAACTCCAAAACTTGGAAAAATCAGGGTAAACAGTTACATTGTCTTTAATCCAACTTGCCTTGAAAGAAATACCGTATATAGAGTCAAGACTGGTGCCTTGTGCGTTTACGTTAAACGTAAGAGCGACATCATTCACTCTGTACACGGCATTGTTCTTTGGAGACAATACCGAGATTACAAGTGGAGTTGCGCCTTCTGGAGGAGCCACAGCCTCATGATACAGGTACGGGTTTGCCTGTGCAAATTGGACGAAACATCCTTCAGTCATCGCCATTAAAAAGAGCGCTAAGATGAAGGCTGCGGTTAAAAGCGTCTTCTTTTCCACAGGCAATCCCTGCTTAATATAGGGTTTTTTCGCGATAAAAACTTTTTTGTAAAGGTTTCTTGACAAAACAAGCTTACAGCGAAGATTTTTAGTCAAGGTTTCTTGACCAAGCAGCTCAAACCTTAGTCAAGATTTCTTGACAAAGACCCCGCGGTTCACTCTACACTTCAGTCTTTAAATAAGGGGGCTATAGTCACCGAGAGCACAACAGTCCCAACCATTTCACAAACACATAAATCAATTGCGAGAAAGAAGAATCCAGACAACAAGCTTAGTTTTAATACATATATGTTAAAAAGGGCTGTTTACAGTATTCTACTCGGTGCTTTACTTTGGAAAAGACAGACTGGGAAAAACTCGTCGACAGCCTAATAAAACAAGGCATTCTACGGTCGCCAAAAGTAATTAAAGCAATACGCGCCGTGCCTCGCACAAAATTTCTGCCCCTAGACATGCAATCCTACAGTGCTGCGGACACGCCGCTTCCAATTGGTTTCGGCCAAACAATCTCGGCGCCACATAGCCTCAGCGTAATGCTGGGCTAGGCGACACATGGTTTCGATAATGGATGAAGCTCTCCAGTTGGAAGTTGGTCAAAAGGTTTTGGAAGTCGGCGCAGGGTCAGGTTGGCACGCCGCCACAATAGCGGAGATAATTGCTCCGAAAGAAGCCCCTCGTAGCGAGTGGGGACATGTCTACACCGTAGAGATAGTTCAGGCTTTGGCTGAAAACGCGAGAAAAACCATAATGACCACAGGTTACGCCGACCGCGTAACAATAATTAACGCTGACGGCTCCAAAGGCTATGCTGAAAAGGCTCCTTATGACCGCGTTATAGTCACGGCAGCAGCCCCCAACGTGCCCAAACCGTTAGTTGATCAGTTGAAGCCCAGCGGTATCTTGCTAATCCCAGTCGGCAGTGTTTCCCTCTTCCAGAACCTTTTAAAAATCACAAAAGAACCAGACGGAAAAATCAAACAGGAGAA
>Ga0315555_1003901_pt1 | contig 10204 bp, 8 predicted proteins | sample SalMarSW160380MG_FD_202113 | JGI IMG/M metagenome (GOLD analysis project Ga0315555, IMG submission 202113) | Salt marsh sediment microbial communities from the Plum Island Ecosystem LTER, Massachusetts, United States - Salt Marsh Sediment SW1603-80 ...
GCAGAACAGCTTGGTATTACCCGACAGACTTTATATAACCGGTTAAAAAAAAACAGACAAAATGATAAGTAAAAGACTCTATATAAATATTTTAATAAGAATTACCCTTATTGTTGCATTCGCCCTGTTAATGGGTTACCTGGTATTTACGGAGCAATCAGTACGCTTTTCAATAATCTGCTTCATAACGATAATAATACTTTCAGCAAGCCTGATTACATATCTGAACAGGACAAACAGAAATATCAGGTTCTTTTTCGATTCAGTAAGGAATGATGATTCAAATCTCTCCTTCCCTGTTGAAAATAAAATCGGAAGTCTCCGTGAACTCTATCAGAGTATGAATAATGTTAACCTGCAGATACAGGAATTGAAAATAGAGAATGCCCATCAGGAACAATATTTTCAGAAAATCCTGGAACATCTGGCAACAGGTATCATTACTTATAATAATAAAGGATTCATTCTTCATGCAAATTCAGCAGCAAAGAGACTTTTATCAATGGATGTACTGACTCATCTGCAGCAGATAGAACGAATTGATGAAAAGCTGTTCATGACAATAAAAAATCTTAAACCTTATGAAAGGCACCTGGTAGCTTTTAACACGAATCAGGCAGAAATACAATTGTCATTGAAATCAACATCATTCGGATCTGATGATAATGAGCTGGTTATATTATCAATCCAGGATATAAAACATGAACTGGATGAAAAGGAGGTTGATTCATGGATGCGTCTTATAAGGGTCCTGATGCATGAGATAATGAATTCAATAACTCCTATAACCTCTTTATCTGAATCTCTTTCAAATATTTATCAAAAAGGGAAGAAACCCATTGAACCCGGGGAGATAACAGAAAAGACTATCTTAGCGACACTCAACGGGTTGAATGTAATAAAGGAACAGGGTAAAGGATTGATGGAATTTGTTGAATCTTATCGTAAACTCACACGTCTGCCAAAACCTGAAATGAGATCCTTTAAAATATCCGATCTCTTTACCCGGGTAAAAGTATTGACAGATCCTCTTGAAAAAAGTAAAAATACAGAAATAGACTTCCATACTGATAATTCTGAAATGGAAATCTATGCGGATGAAAATCTTATTTCACTGGTTCTTATAAACCTTGTTAAAAATGCTGTGGAAGCCAATGAAAAAAATCCGGAATGTAAAATAGAAATCTTCGCAGGTATTAATTCAAATGACAAACCTGAAATTTGTGTTTCCGACAATGGCCCGGGAATCAGCAAAGAAAATATCGAAGAAATTTTCATACCCTTTTTCACGACACGGGAAAACGGTTCAGGGATAGGACTCAGCATTTCGAAGCAGATAATGGGAGCTCATGGAGGAACGCTGAAGGTCAGGTCAATCCCCGATAAGGAAACAGTATTCTGCATGAGTTTTCAAAATTGAAATGATTTCAGGGAAATAGGTATTAAATTTGCCGCACATTAAGGCAGATGAAAGAAAACGAATTAACCGGTCATTTCAATGACCACCCGGTTCTCAAAGGACTTACAGAGGCAATAACAACATCCGGGGAAGAAAGGATAAGTATTTCAGGATTATCAGGATCGTCAAAAGCAATGGCTGTTGCTGAGATCTTCCTGAAAACCCGGTTAATTCATTTGGTTATTCTCCCTGAGAAGGAGGATGCTGCATATTTTTATAATGACCTTGTTTCACTTGCCGGAGAAGATTCGGTATTCTTTTTCCCTTCCACGTATAAACGTTCTGTCCTTTATGAACAAACCGAGCCGGCTAATATTGTCCTCCGTACTGAGGTGCTCAATCACCTTGCTTCAGGAAAACAGAAAGGTATAATAGTCACCTATCCCGAATCGGTGATGGAAAAAGTTATTAGCCGCAGGAATCTGAAAAAGAACACTTTAAACATAACAAAGGGTGACAGGCTTTCGCTTGAATTTCTCGAAGAGGTTCTCCATGAATATAATTTTGAAAGAGTTGACTTCGTCTATGAACCCGGTCAATATGCAATAAGAGGAAGTATTGCAGACCTCTTTTCATATTCCGCTGATCTCCCATACAGGATAGATTTTTTTGGTGAAGAGGTTGATTCAATTAGAACCTTTAATCCTGACGATCAGCTTTCTGTTACAAAACAGGATAAAATATCGGTCATACCGAATATCCAGGATATATCAATTGAAGAGACAAATGATTCCTTTACAGGCTTTCTTCCTCCTTCAACATTAATATGGTTCGAAGATGCCGCTTTTATTAAAGAAAAGATCAATAATATCTACGATCAGACTGTACAAAGGGAGGAATCGGGACAAATTGCCGGTAAGAAGGATCTGATAATGACCGGAGCACGGTTCATTGAGGAATGTGTTGTATTCAAGATTGCTGAATTTAGTAAGACCGGAATTTTTAAGACTAACAACCGGTTTTCATTTCATACAGAACCTCAACCGGTCTTCAACAAAAACTTTGAACTTCTCACTGATAAGCTTGTGTCGAATACCCGGGATGGTTACTGTACATATATTGTCTCCGAAAGTCAGTCTCAAATCGAAAGACTCCAGGATATTTTTACCGAAGTCAATCCCGGGGTTCAGTTCAAACCCTTACTGCTGAACCTTCATGCCGGCTTCACAGATCATGATTTGAGGATCTCGGTATTTACTGACCACCAGATATTTGACAGGTATCATAAGTTCAGGATAAGGGGATATTTCACACGGAAGGAAAGCCTGTCCGTTAAAGAGTTAACAGGACTTAACCCTGGTGATTATGTTGTCCATATTGATCATGGTATCGGCAAATTCGGTGGTCTTGAGAAAATTGAGGTCAACGGCAAGATACAGGAGGCAATAAAGCTTGTTTACAGGGATAACGACACTCTTTATGTCGGGATCCATTCGCTTCACCGCATTTCAAAATACAAAGGCAAGGACAGTTCAGAGCCGAAGATCTATAAACTGGGATCCGGAGCATGGCAGAAGCTTAAGCAGAGTACCAAGAGCAGGGTAAAAGACATTGCTAATGACCTTATCCGGCTCTATGCGGCCAGAATGGTATCGGGAGGATTCTCCTTTTCACCCGATTCATACCTGCAGCGTGAGCTTGAAGCTTCATTTATTTATGAAGATACTCCCGACCAGCTGGTTGCCACAAACGCAATAAAAGAGGATATGGAGGCTCCTCATCCGATGGATCGCCTGGTTTGCGGTGATGTCGGTTTCGGTAAAACAGAAGTAGCCGTAAGAGCGGCATTCAAATCGGCTACAGACAGCAAACAAACAGCAATACTTGTACCCACAACCATCCTGGCACTCCAACACTATAAAACATTTTCTGAACGCCTTAAGGAGTTTCCATGTAATATTGAATACCTGACACGTCATAAAAAACCGGCAGAACAGAAAAGGATCATTTCACAACTGGCTGAAGGAAAGATAGATATAATCATCGGGACACATAAGCTGGTAGGACAGGGCATAAGTTTCAGGGATCTCGGGTTGCTGATCATTGATGAAGAACAGAGATTCGGGGTCTCAGTAAAAGAAAAACTAAAGAAGCTGAAGACAAATGTTGATACACTTACTCTCACAGCTACTCCTATACCACGAACCCTGCAATTTTCACTCATGGGAGCCAGGGATCTTTCAATAATAAACACTCCTCCGCCAAACAGGATGCCAATTGTTACAGAACTGCATGGTTTTAACGAGGATATAATAAGTGAAGGTATTGAGTATGAAGTTGCCAGGAATGGCCAGGTTTTCATCATCCACAACCGGGTAGAAAATATAAAAGAGGTCGAAGCAATAATCCGCCGGATCTGTCCCGGGGTGAAAACTGCTGTCGTCCATGGTAAAATGACAGGAAGGGATATTGAAGATGTTATGTTCGGTTTTATCCAGGGTGATTATGATGTTCTGATTGCAACCACTATCATTGAATCGGGGCTTGACATCCCGAATGCCAATACCATATTTGTCAATGAGGCTCATCATTTTGGTCTCTCCGAGCTACATCAGCTAAGGGGCAGAGTAGGCCGGTCAAACAAGAAAGCATTTTGCTATCTGCTTACGCCACCCCTTGATTCACTAACACATGAGGCAAGGCGCAGACTAAAGGCTATAGAAGAGTTTTCAGAACTGGGGAGCGGATTCAATATAGCCATGCAGGACCTTGATATCAGGGGTTCAGGAAATCTACTTGGAGGAGAACAGACTGGCTTTATCGCGGATGTCGGTTTTGAAACTTACCAGAGGATCCTTAACGAAGCCATGACAGAACTGAGAGAAACATATATAACCAGCCGGGAAATTGACGGAAGTAATGAAGACAGGTTGGCCGGTGAAAAGAAAAAACAATCATATGTTTCCGACTTTTCTATTGATACAGATCTTGAGATAATGTTTCCGGATGAATATGTCGCAAACATCTCTGAACGGATAAGATTGTACAAAGAACTGAATGAGATAGAAAATGAAGAGTCGCTCCAAAAGTATGAAAACAGGCTAATAGACAGGTTTGGTCCTGTTCCTTCAGCTACTTCGGAACTACTCGATATTGTCAGGATAAAATGGATTGCCGTAAACCTGGGTATCGAAAAAATACTTCTTAAGAATAACCTTTTGATAGCTAATTTTATTTCATATCCAAATTCACCTTTTTACAGGAGCCAGCTGTTTATATCAATCATGAATCATGTTAACAGGCATCATAAACGCATGAGTGTCAAGCAAAAAGAATCAAAGCTCAGTCTGACCATTTCAGACATCAGATCAGTTAAATCAGCAATTTCAATACTTGAAGGGATTAATAAGGATTGCAATATAAGTGACTAGAGTTTGGAGTGACTAAAGTTTGGAGTTATAACATTCTTTAACGTTTTAACTCACTCTTAACTTCATTTCGTAACTTTGTATTTTATTTACAACTATGAATCTGATATTCGATATAGGTAATACTGCTACCAAAATTGCTTTATTTGATGGTCATAAAAAGGAACTCTCCCTGAGAACCAAACAATACAGTTGGGATGAACTAAAAAAAATATTCTCTCCCTATATAATTGAAAGAGCGATAGTCTCTTCCGTTAGGTATACACCGGAGTTTATTATTGATCTTGCCACCCTCGATATACCTTATGTACATACCCTGTCGTACAATTCAAAGCTTCCCTTCAGGATACAATATGAAACACCCGAAACACTTGGTACCGACAGAATTGCTGCCATTGCAGGAGCCTGTTGTTTATTTCCCGGTCAAAAGATACTTATCATAGATGCAGGAAGTGCCATTACTTATGATTTTATCTCAGGTAAAACCTTTCAAGGCGGAAATATATCACCTGGCATCAGTATGAGATTCAAAGCACTAAATAAATTTACACACAGCCTGCCGTTGGGTTCGACAACCGAGAAATTCAATTTCCCCGGCAGAAATACCCTTGAAGCAATCACTGCCGGCGTTATTAACGGAGTCATATATGAAATAAATGAGTATATTCGCACGTTTGAAGAAAAACATAAAGGCATAAATCTTGTTCTTACAGGCGGTGATGCCGGATACCTGAAAACCAGAATTACCCACAAAGTCAATTATATGCCTGATATTGTGATAGAAGGATTAAATTACATTTTAGAACACAATGTGTAAATTAAGGGCAACATTAATTTTAATAAATATATTATTCTTTTCATTTTCTGTTTCCGGGCAAAAACTTATTAATTCTCCATATTCACGTTTTAATATAGGATCACTCGAACCGGCAGGTTCCTTCAGAAGTATAAGCATGGGAGGCATCGGTACGGCTATCAGGGATAATAGCTCAATTTACTATCAGAATCCGGCATCATACAGCAGCATTGACACAAATTCATTTGTCTTTGATTTTGGCCTTGACTACGGAATGGATTTTCTGACTGAAGGTTCATCCAATTATTTTTCGGATGACATGAACTTTGATCATATCCTCCTTGGGTTTCCCTTAGCCAGAGGATTCGGAATTACTGCCGGATTAATTCCCTTCAGCAATGGTTATTATAAAATAACTGAAGAGGTTACTGAACTGGACCCGGAGTACGATGAACAAACCGGGGAATATGTAGCCCTCCATACCGGGAAGGGTGGTTTTTCAAAATTATTTCTTGGCGCCGGTCTGAATATAACGAAATACTTTTCTGTTGGGGTTAACATGACCATAATATTCGGAGATATTACCAGGGCAAACCAGATTATATTTGGGGATTATTATGTTTTCCACGATAATACTTCAGAGAAGCTGCATCTTTCAGGAATCAATCTTGAATATGGGGCCCAGTATATTTTGCCTCTTGGTGATGATTACTTTGTCAATGCCGGCATATCGTTAACTCCGGGCATGAAGTATAATTCGGATTATGAGAATCTTACCTATTTATTTTCAGCCTTCGGGTCAGTTGATACCTTGTCATACATGAAAGACAGGACAAAAGCATTTCTTCCCCGTACGCTCCGTTCAGGAATCTCTTTTGGAAAGAAAAACAAGTTTACGGCTGGATTTGATTATGCTGAAATAAAATGGTCGGAGGCAACCATCAGCGGTACGGGAGCATATTACGCTGATACCCGATCATATAAATTCGGTGCGGAATATATTCCTCAAAAATATTCCAATTACAGTTTCCTCAGCAGGGTGGAATATCGTATTGGAGGACATTTAGAAGATTACTATCTTAAAATTGACGGAACGCAGGTTAAAGAGCTCGGGATAAGTCTTGGCTTCGGAATACCGATGAGGCGTTCTATATCTAAAACCAACATCTTCTTCGATTATACAAAAAGATACGGCTCTGATGCGTCGCTGTTCCATATTGAGAATCAATTCACCATAGGATTAAGCCTGAATATGTACGATCGCTGGTTCTTAAAACCTATATATGATTAATTATTCTTATTATTGTTTGAATATTAAATCATTATCATCAGTACATCTTTGAAAAAAAACATAATCTCATATAGAAATTTTTCATTCTTATCAGTATTATTATTTGCTGGATTGCTATTACTTTCGTGTGAAGCAAAAATTGAAAAAACAGACAGCTTTGACATACTTAGGCTTCCTTCTCTGTCAGGAAGGAATATTAATACCATATTCACCGACTCAGGCAAGGTACGGCTGATAATGTCTGCACCGGTAATGGAAACATGGGATAACTTAGGTTCCCCATATACAGAATTCAGGCGCGGTATGGTAATTGAATTCTATGATGGCCATAAGGAGCCTGTTGCCAATGTAGCTGCAAAATATGCAAAATATGTTGATAAGGAAAAGGTATGGGAGCTTGATGATTCTGTCGTAGTTGTAAATAAATCGGGCGATATGCTTGAAACCGAGCAGTTATTCTGGGACCAGGATAAAGAGCTGATCTTTACCGACCGGTTTGTAAAAATAACAAATGAAGATCAGACAGTTATGGGTACGGGCTTCGAATCGGACCCGAAACTTACCAGGCGGAAAATAAAAAATGTTACTGCCACAATTTATCTGCACGATGAGTAAAAAATACCTTCTTGTTCTGGAAATAATCTGGATCATTACCGGAATATTATGTGTTGCAGCCGGTATCAGGTACATAATACGGGATAGCGGGAAAATGTTCTTTCTCTTTCCCCTGATGGCAATAATTTCGTTTGTCTTTGCATGGCTTAGGCACAAAGAGCGAAAAAAAGAATAACTTTATAGTATGAACGCCGTCATTATCATACTCCTGGCAATTCTCTTTTCAGCTTATTTCTCGGGGCTTGAGATCGCATTTGTTTCCTCAAACAAAATGCGGCTGGAACTTGATATTAAACAGGGTGTGTTTGGATCGGGTATACTCAGGGTATTTGCAAAAAATCCTGGCCAGTACATCGCTACCATGCTTATAGGAAACAACATTGCACTGGTTATTTATGGTCTCTTTTTTTCAAAGCTTTTAAGTCCGTTGCTGACTCCTCTGTTACGTTCTGATCTGCTGGTACTTCTTATTAATACACTAATTTCAACGGCTATAATCCTTCTTATGGCGGAGTTTTTACCAAAAACATTTTTTATTATCTCACCCAATTTCTTTCTGAAAATATTAAGCCTGCCAACATTGTTTTTCTACTGGATCTTTTATCCGATCAGCAAGAGCGCCCTGGCAGCCTCCAATTTGTTCATCAGGCTTATGTCCGGAAACAAACCGGTTAAAAAAACGCAGGAGAATATTGTCTTCAGTAAAGTTGATCTCGACCATTTTGTCAACCTGAGCAAGCAAAGAGAAGAATCAGAAGAGCCGGGTCATCATAATATCAGGATATTTCAGAATGCCCTTGATTTTTCAAATGTAAAACTCAGGGAATGCATGGTGCCAAGGACCGAGATAGAGGCTGTTGAATGTACAGGCACAATTGATGCACTGAAAGAGAAGTTTATTGAGACCCAGCATTCGAGGATACTGGTTTACCAGGATACTATAGACAACATTATCGGTTATTTTGAGCTGAAAGATATATTCAAAAATCCCCCGGATATAATATCAAGTATCAGAAAACTGGCAATAGTGCCTGAGACTATGGCTGCCAACAAACTGTTAAAAGTCTTTGTTGATGAAAAGAAAAATGTGGCGCTGGTAGTTGATGAATTCGGAGGCACCTCGGGTATGGTTACGATTGAGGATGTACTCGAGGAGATAGTGGGGGATATTGAGGATGAACATGATGTAAATGAGCTGACTGAAAAAGTCCTCAGTAATAATGATTTCATTTTTTCAGGACGTCTGGAGATAGATTACCTGAACGATAAATACCAGCTTAACCTGCCTGAAAAAGATGATTATGAGACACTTGCCGGCATGATACTGTTCTTCCACGGCAGCATTCCGGGAAACAATGATGTGATAAGGATCGGACAAATGGTTTTTAAGATCCTCAGGGGCACTTCAACCAGAGTTGAGCTGGTGAACCTGAAGATTGAATAAATTACCTGACGAATGATAATAAAAAAGGGGCTCATCATAAAGCCCCTTTAATATTTCTGTCATAGAGATTATTAGTTCAGATGGGTAATAGTAAACACTCCGTCTGTATTGACAATCTCGAGTAACCTGTATGTCGGGTAATCACCCCAGGAATTGTAGGTATCGACCGTGTATGAATCCAGATTCCCGGTATCAAAGACACCCGTGAAGAACTGTACCGTACCGTCGGGATGGCCAATGCTTATGGTATAATCAACAGTTGTACCTGTTACATAATAAGGATCTATACCAAAATAGTATGTTCCGTTAGGATCATCCGGCCATATAGTGGTAAGTATCTCAGGGTTATCCGATGAAGCTGCATAACCCCAGTCGCTGGCTCCGAAATAGGCAAAGCAATCGATGTCGTCATCATGGTTTGCCCATCCGAAAGCTATTGTAAGGACGCTGGGATCATTAACATTGTTTAAAGTAAGACTACCTGTAGGATAGACAGTACTTGGATTAACCAGGTACCTCTCTCCCAGGCTGCTTATCTCTACTTCAAAATCCAGTGTTTCGTTATCCTCCGGAAAATCATCTTCAATTACTGAGATGACCAGTTCCCCTGTATTTGTATAAGGAGGAAGAACTGCTGGTTCTACTTCATAGTCATCTTCTTCTGTAGCTGTTCCACCAGTCTGTACCATAGAGAAAGTAAGTGATCTGTCCAGCATTTTATCCAGGGTGATGGTGTACTTATATACAGCACCTTCATCAACTGAGGTTGTACCTACTGCTGTAAATGTAGGTACCGGGTAACCAGCAGGGCTGATAACAGGTTCCACATCCTGGGATGCTGTATTACATGCTGCATAACCTATAACGATTAGTGCCAGTCCGAGTAATTTGTATAAAATAAATTTTCTCATCATATTTTTTTTAATAATTTATAAACCATTATTAGGGAACGGGCGTATATACAGCTGTAAATGGTTGGTCAACCCCCGAAAGCGCAATCGAATAATAAATAGTAATTACTCCTGTAACAGGATCTACAGAACCCAATTTATGACCAAACACATCATTTGAATACATATCAGCCAAGTATTGATGTGGTACTGAAATTACATTACATGCATTGTCGAATACAAGACCATGTGGAGGATTAAGTTGAGGGTTCCATGTACCAACACTTGCTGTATAGTATTGTTCTACCCCAATCTTTTTAATCTCTTCCCTCTGAGAAAAT
>Ga0315555_1003909_pt1 | contig 10191 bp, 11 predicted proteins | sample SalMarSW160380MG_FD_202113 | JGI IMG/M metagenome (GOLD analysis project Ga0315555, IMG submission 202113) | Salt marsh sediment microbial communities from the Plum Island Ecosystem LTER, Massachusetts, United States - Salt Marsh Sediment SW1603-80 ...
AATATCTTTATCCGCCTCGTTAAAGATTGTTAAACCAGGTGGTAAAACGCCACCGCCACCGCCACCGCCACCTGTACCTGTACCCGTACCCGTACAGTTAGAAGTATTAAAATTACAGCTCTGGTTGCAACTTAAATTACCGCCACTATAACCTAAACTTGTGCAGGTTTGTCCACCCAAATCAGTTCCATCACATTGTTCAACTCCTTCTTTAACGCCATTGCCGCAAACGCCCATGCCCTCGCTTCCCTGAAAACCAATTAGAATATCAAACTCCAAGCCTTTCCCCTGCCAAGGATTACCGCTTGCAGAATTAAAGGTAATTGTTAAATCGTATTGAGTTGTAGCCCCGTTCGCCAAATTGGAAAGAAGGGTTTCACCAGCATCAAAAAAGCTGCGGAGGGTATCGTTATAAAGTTCTGTTGCTCCTTCTTTAATAACCAATTCTAGCTGGGAAGCAAAATTATCAGGGTCGTTCTCGTTTATGGTTTCAATGGCAATCTTTTGAGCAGAACCGCTGTTATTGGTAACTTTTATCCAGCGAGTAACGCCTTCTCCCGGCAAAAAGTTAGCTTCAGAGAATAAAGGATCATTCTCGAATTCGACTTCCAAATTGGGTGGTTGAGCCTGAGCAGGAAAAACAAATAAAACCCCGGCACCCAGAAGGGCGATTGAAGCTATTAAAATTGTTTTAATTACTTTATCCATAATTCTTAATTTGTATTTACTATTCGCTTACACTCTCGCTACCGACATCACCGCCACCATCACCAGTACTTTCGCCAGCACCTTCGACTGGACTACCACCATCATTACTTCCTCCGTCACTAACACTTTCTCCAGACCCGTCTTGAACAGAAGAGCCCTCATCAGGGACAGTAGCTGGTTGTTCTTCAACTGCCGGAGCTTCTTCTGTCGGTGTTTCCTCAATAATTGAATCTTCTTCAATGACCGGGACTTCCGGCTCTGAAACCAACTCCTCTCCTGTTTCTTCGTCTGGCATCATTTCATCTACTATTTCTTCAACCACTTCATCAATTATTTCATTTATCTCCTCAATTATTCCTCCTTCTTGATTTTCTTCAGTTATCACTTCTTCCTCAAATGATTCCTCGCCCTGAGCCTCGTCGAAGGGCTCCTCAACTCCCTCATCGCCTGTATCTTCAGTTGTTTCTTCTTCAGCTGTCACTTCTTCTTCAGCTGTCACTTCTTCTTCAGCTGATTCTTCTTCAACGGTTGACTCTTCTTCGACAATCGAATCTTCTTCGGTAACCGGCTCTTCTTCAGTAACTGTTTCTTCTTCAGTAACCGGTTCTTCTATCTCGTCAGAAATCGGCTCTTCAACTGGTTCCTCAACCGGTTCATCGGTTAATTCTTCAGTCAATTCCTCTAATAATCGATTTGGGGCGCCAGGAGTTGGAATAGGATCTACCCAATAACCAATGCCGTCAGGAATACGAGCATATGATTTATTGGGCGGAACGCCTCCACAATCACCGTCTGTGTCTGAAGTATTTTCTTCTCCGGGCGTTGGCTCAATTTCACAATAATCATTGTCAGTATATGTATGTGAATCTACAAGTTCATCATTCTGGTTAAATAATTTCACCGTATCACCATCGTTATCAAACACTTCCTTATTCATATAGACAACTAACCAGTCCTGGGCTCCAATCACTGTTGCTGAAGGATTAGTGTTGGCAGTAGTAATTTCAATTTTATTTGCATTATCCCCGCTGTCGTCCCAAATATACCAACCGGCTAGGTCTTGGCTTACGTCGCTATTGTTATATAATTCTACCCACTCACCCTGGGGCATAGTACTATCATCCTCGCCGAAATCAAATCCATAATCAGGAACCAATCCATTAGGATTCGGTAAGAATTCATTCAGCACAATCATTCTGCTGGTAAGACGCAGTTCTATTCTTTCTTCATCAGTAAAGCCGCTCTCTTCAAAAGTAACTACGTCAGTTCTCCAACCCTTGAATACCAAATCCGCATTGCATTCTGCCCCATGAGGAACATTAGTGGCGGAAGCGGGTAAATCTATCTCAAATTCCCAAGTTCCCAATAGAGTGGTAGTGGGTGCGCTGAAAGAAAGAAGCGGCCCGTCGTGTTCTTCTACGCCGTTGTGTTCTACCTCTATATTTAGTGCATTGCAAAAATCATCATCCCCGCTTATTTTCTCAGCATTCACTTCATATTGAATATTCAAACTTCCTGTTTTCTTGGTGACCACCGAGGCAGACTCTATCTCACTAAGAGCTTCCATTCCTATAAAACTCTCTATATGTCTGTTAGTCACCGAGAAATCAAAAATAGTTGCCTGAAAAAGATTTTCATTGGAATTCTCATTATCAAAAAAATAAGCCAAGGTTCTGCCGACAGCCGAAAGCCCGGCCCAGTTAAGACCAATGATTATTGAAAAAACCACAATTTTCAAAATTGAATTTTTCACGACTTTATTGATTTTTAGCTTTTTTCTTCTTGACTTCATATATAATTTTTTTTATTTCATCGCCTACAATAATCGCTGCGGGAACAATAATTATTAAGGCAAATCCGATTGGTTTTTTAGCAAAATCCACTGCGTAACCAAAATATGGAACGGAAAATAATACTTTTCCCACGATATCGCTTTTTCTAATTTCTCTGCTATCTGGAGCGTTGTTGGCATCGCCTTTGGTGATATAAACCGGCTGTCCGCCTTCCACCTTAATGTCATAAATCCTGTGAGTTGTCGGCGCTTTAGTCGTGCTATAAGGGCCGAAGGTAATTACTTCCCCGACTTTGTAATCGCTTACCGGTTTGACCATTACCACGCTTCCCATTTTAATTGCCGGTACCATTGAACCTGACTGGACAATCATCACTTTATAATTCCCGGTAATCGGCAGGGCGGAAACAATCAGTAAAACGGCAACCACCACAATAAACACAACAAAAATGCTATAAATTACTTTTAAAATTTTCATCTAATAAATTGGGAATCACTAATCAATTTAGGGCGTCCAAGGATTGGGATTATTTCTGCTTTGGACAACTTCCATAATTATCTTAGCACTCAAAGAGTCGCCTTGAATAATGTCGTCTGTTTCGCTGGGAGCGACTTCCCATTGCATACCAAGATAGTAGGTAGTTGACCCTTCCAATTCTTCAGGAAGCACAACTCCATCTAAAAGTTCTTGGACGGTTTTTACAGGCAACGCTTGTTCGATTCCGTTCAAGATGTCATCTCCTTCTTCTGGGTCAGCTTCGCAGGGTCCGTTTTCTTCATCAGGACATTGCCAGCCCGGATACATTCCTTCATCCATCCAAAGCGTAAATTCCAAATACTGACTTAATTCTCCCTGTCCCTGTCCCGGAGTGTCGCAGGTAGTATCTCCTGCTTCTCTTATTTCCGAATCAGTGCAGCCATATTCCCAATCATAAATTTCGGCCAATCTTATTCTCCCCCAGGCATTGTTATCGTAGACATGCCAGCTGATGGTCACCTCTCCGGTATCGCCGGGCTTTATATCGCATTGAGAAAATAAATGGGGGTTATCAGGAGATAAATCCCTTAAAGGAAAACTGCAAAGTCCGTTCTCGCACTGTAAATCTATTTTCAAATCAATGGTTCCGGCACCAAAAGTGTTTCCGGCACTGGTTTCCACATCCGAAAAATAAGCGACCGTTCCGCCGATTGCTATCGCAGCAACCACACCAATAATACTTAAACTGATGATTAATTTTTTATTCATAATGTTAACCTTTATTTTTGTCTGTTAACTGTTAAATCGACCTTTTTCATTTTAATTTTTTCCTCCTCAAGGTTTATCTCAAAACCTTTACAAGTTGCCCCAAAAATCCCACAAGGCTTTGTCCTCCGTAGCTTTAGCGAAGGAGGAAAAGGAATTGAGGCAACCTAAAAAATTTCAAGCTTTTATTGATGGCTTTTACTGTCCTAAGACTTCAACATTGTCAACCCAACCATAGTCGCCTTCATCATTATCTAAGAAGAAAGCGATTGAAATGTTGGTGTTGTTAGCTGAAGGGGGTAAATCCTGCGTTACGCAGGTCCAACCACTATTGTCTTGGACTGCTTCAAGCTGGTAATAATAAGGCCAATATGACGCCCAATAGGACCCAACCTTCCAGCCAATACGTAAACGATCACCGCTTTCAGCGGATTCTGTCTTACGACAATATTTCAGCTGGATGTTCGTTCGGCCCGCAGTACTTACGGTACGATAAACTCCTGCGTCATCCTCTATACGAAGAGAATCACCTTCATAAGCGCCGGAGGTTAGAACCGCTACGTCATTCGATACGCTGCCGCCTCCTGACCCAAAACGAGCCAAGGACCAACCGTCGTAATTTCCATCATTGAAGTTATCGCTGAATATAGTTACTGGTTGGGGGTTGTCATCGTTAGTGATGGTACAGGTTTTGTTGTCTCCAGCACCAATTGTAACATTACCGCTTGAATCACAGTCTCCGCTGAATGTAGCAACATAACCCTGGTTTCCAGTTTCAGTAACTGTGTAACTTCCACCTGGGAAATTAACAGCCACTCCTGACGTTACAGGATAACCGCTGACAAAAAGCGAGAAGTCACCAATTCCCTTGGTACCACCTTCATCGTTAACAACTACTTTATTTACAGTAAGTGTTCCGATGTTCTGAGGTGGTTGCTGGCAGTTGGCAATTGCTTCAAGAAGATCTTCAAGTTCGCTGTAATCGCCTATAGCGAAATAATGTGCCGGGTCGTCAGCAATGTTGTTAATCAAGTAAGTCGCGTCAACATCGTTTCCTACGCCGACAACATATATTTCAATGCCAGCCGCTCTCGCGGCATCAGCTTCATTAGCTGCCATTGTTCTGGCAGTAGAGTCTGGGGTTGGCCGATTCGGATTACCGTCGGTAATGACAACCATATAATCTTGAACCAATGGACGTTCGTAAGAATTGGCGTCATCCAGCTCAACTTTAGCCAAGTTAATACCTTCGTAAAGGTTGGTGTAGCCACCCGAAATTAATGAGTCTATTGCTGCGTCAATCGCTGTTTTGTTGTTTGTCAAATGAAGGTCAAGAGTACCATTCGTTGAGAAACTGGTCTGACCCATATGAACTCCTCCATTAGGATTCAAAACAGTGACAAAGACGTGAGCTGCAGTCTTTAACTGATTTAACTCCGTAGGGCTACTAATACTACCTGAACGGTCGAGTACCAACATTACATCTGCCTGGTCAAAACAGCCATCGCCCGGAAAACAAACGAAACCGTCGTTGTTTTTCGCCTGATAAGCTTTGAAGGTAATGTCTCCGGTTACGCTGTCGCTTTGTATTTCATTACCAGCACCAGAAGGAACATACCAAGCAACGCCAATACAGGCGTCTGTAATTGGAGTTCCGCCTGTCTGAGAATCAGCGATTGGATATTGAATGTCTGAGGCTTGGACGTTCTGGATTATATAAGTCTCTCCTTCTCCTGGCTCATAGACATTGTCGCAGTCATCTAACCAGATGCTAAAGTAGAGATTGTCCCAAAGTTCTCCGTCCTCAGTCAATTCGCAATCTGCTTCTGCAATTTTTTCCGGCGGATTACAGCCGTTTTCCGAACTCACCACATTGGCAACTTCAGCACAGATCCAAGCGGGATTTGAATCAACGTGCAAGCTTATTGTGTCTTCTCCTTCATCGCCGGGTTTCACGTCGTCAAAGTCGAAGAAAAGCTGGTCGTTCAAATCCGTCATTCCCCAAGTGCAAGAATCCACTGTCTGACCATTATAGGTACAGGTGCTGTCCACCTTCAAATCAATGGCTCCAGCAATAAATGTATTGCCAGGTGAAGTTTCGGTGTTACTGAAATAAGCAGTAGTCGCTCCAATCGCAATTACCGCAATCGCAGCAATCGTGATTAAACTGATAATTAATCTTTTATTCATTTTATTAGTTTTTAAGATTCTCCTGTTAAAAGGTTATTTTTCTTTGTCGACCTTTTAAGCAAAGAGTTAAAATTATCTAACAGGATAAATTACGAATTTAACGAAAGGTTATTCAATTTACCTTTCTACTACTCTGACCACACTCCAACCAGAGGGCAACCATTAGGAAACTGATGCCTCTTCTGTAATGCTTCAATGATTAAATCAGCTTTGAAAGAATCACTCTGTGAAGCGTTATTGACTGCAGATCCATCACAAGTCATATCGCCTAAATTCCAAGTCCCGAAACAATAAGCTATTCCGTAGCAATCTACATCTGGTGTAACAGGAAGGTCGCTAATACTGTAAACTACACCTCCTGTAAGAGGCCCTGAAACTAAAGGAGTTTCATCTGCATCTAACACGTTATTACAGGGTTCCCACTCTTCTCCTTCGTCATCTCCTCCATTATCCTTCCAGATAAGGAAGTTAACTTCGTCGTTTAATTCACCGAGGTTTTCTGGAGTAGTACATTGATCTGGATCATCTGCTACTTCTGGTTCGGTACAAGAATTATCCTTGTCTTCGGTCAGGTCAATAGAAACCCTTCCGCAAGCAGGATTGTCATCAACCTTTAAACTAATAGTCACCTCTCCTTTGTCGCCTGGCTTCATGTCTGTTAGATCAAAAAGTGTCTGCGTCAAAGGATTCTGGTCGTTTCCATTAATATCAACAATTAAGTCTAACTCACCAGCTGTAAAGGTGTTACCAGTTGAAGTTTCGGTGTCGCTGAAGTAAGCAATTGTTCCGCCAATTGCAATAGCCGCAACCACACCGATTACGCTTAAACTAATAAGAATTTTCTTATTCATGGTTTTTTGTTAATTGTTAATAATTATTTTTAGTGGCTCGCCTTAGGTCCTCCTGCCCTTGGCTTTAGGTTCCCCAGTAGTCCCCCTAGCTAGGACATGGAGGACATAGGGTAAGCCACTCTTGGCCGACCTTTGCTCTCCTTCTAATGAAAAAGAGCCCAAACCGAACACACAACTCATTATATGCTCGGTTTGAGCTCCGATAAATAAGATATTTAGCTCCGGTAAAATATTGGTTGCCATTCAATTATTGGTTTTAGCGCAATTTATTATTTTATAGAAAACTCAAATTTTGTCAAATAAAATCTTCCCCACTTTTTCCACCTCTTAAAAATTGACTAAATTAATAAAAACCACCATTCTCTTGGAACTATCTGATTCGGTTTTGCTTTTTAATTTTTTTCTCCATTATTCAAACCTTTCTACCACTATCCCTCCGATAGTCCCTCCTTTGGTGGTCTGTTATATCCGGCCTTACTATAACAAAGCCGGCGATTTTTGTCAATACCTTAGATTAACAAAGCCAAAAATCCTGTCAAGCCCAATTTAATGTCCCACCCTTGTCCTACTCCGCACTTCAAAAATCTCTATTTCAATTCTACCTTGGCGCCGGCTGCCTCAAATTTCTTTTTTAGAGTTTCCGCCTCTTCTTTTTTGACATTCTCTTTCACTACTTGAGGTTCGGTGGCTGCTGCATCCACTAAATCCTTGGCTTCCTTCAAACCTTTTTGAGTAGCATCCCTGGCTGCTTTAATCACTTCAATCTTTTTGTCACCCACGGCAGTTAAAACTACAGTAAAAATACTTTTTTCCTCAGCGGCTGGCGCAGCTTCGGCTCCTACTGCCGGAGCAGCAGCTACGGCTACCGGAGCGGCAGCCGAAACGCCGAATTTCTTTTCCAGAATCTTTACTAACTCAGCCAAATCCAAAACACTCATTTTTTCAATCTCATCCACCAGTTTTTTGAATTTGTCCGGAACTTTCACTTCTTCCTCTTTTTTTTCTTCTTTTTTCTCTTCTGCCATAATATTTTACTTTTTTATTCCGCTTAATGCATAGATTAGACCTTTAACGTTGCCTTGTAAAACATTAACAAGGTTTGATACGGGGGCAAAAATAGTTGCTACCAACTTTGCCAAAAGCACCTCTCGGCTGGGCAACTCAGCCAAAGTGATAATATTTTCAGCATCGGCATATTTATTTTCAATAAAACCGCCTAAAATTTTTATATTAGGATTATCTTTAGAAAGCTGGTGAACCATTTTGGCCGGCGATATAAAATCTTCGTAGCCAAAAACCAAAGCAATCTCACCCTGTAATTCTTTTGCTTCCATTTTTAATCCTTTCTCTTTGAGCGCTATATTAAAAAGGGTTTTCTTGGCTACTTTAATTTCATTGGAGGCGGCTTTTAGTTTTTTTCTCAAATCAGAAAGGTCTTTTACTTTCAAACCGGTAAAATCAACAAAAATCAGAGCTTTTTGCTTGTCCATTTTTTCCTTTAAACTATCAACTATTTTCTTTTTTTGTTCTTTAGTTAACGGCATTTTTTTTAATAAAAAACCTGCGTTTTACCGCAGACAAAAAACACTTTTGGGCCTCGAGGGGTCTTACGAATGCCCCTTGTCTGCGGCAATGCTTTAGTGTAGTAAATTCCTATTCTTTTGTCAATACTTCAACGATAGCTTGACCAAATTCTTTGGCCGCACCAGGACCATTGCCAGTAATGATTTTCCCATCAACCACCACTGATTCTTCTTGATAATCAGCGCCGTTCTCTTCTAAAGTTTTAACCGGTCCCCTGTCCATTGACGAAGACCAAACCGTGGCTTTCTTTCCTTGCAAAACCCCGGCTTTAGCTAAGATAACCGGAGAAATACAAATTGAAGCCAAAACTTTTCCCTGAGCAACCGTTTCTTTTATTACCTTATAAGAAGTTTCATTATCTAAATTATCCAAGCAACCCGGCCCGCCGACAAAAACCACAGCATCTAAGTCAGCCAGGTTAATTTCAGAAATCAATAAATCAACTTCTGCCTCTCCCCCGTCAGCTCCCTGGGCCAGACCTCTTTGATTACTGGCGGTTTTTACTTCAACTCCGGCTTTCTCTAAAACCTCTTTGGGCACAAAATATTCTTCGTCCCGAAAATCCTGAAAAGCAATAACCATTACTATTTTTTTATTTTCTTGTTCCATATATATCATTCTACCAAAAAACCGCCCTCTTTACGAGGCGGCGGGAATCGGCTCCCGTAGTCGGTCTAGAACCTGCGGTTTAAGGAAAAATTTAGGGATTTTTGAGGGTGTCTCAAGATGCCTCTCGGTCGGGACTGTTTTAAAACTATAACAACAGTCAAAAATATCTAAAATTAGCGGTGATAAATTTCAAGCAGAAATGAAAAAATCCCCTTATGGGGATTTTTTCAACTTTCTTACCAGCGATCTCTTCGGTTTCCGCCGAACCCTCGATTTCCGCGATTAAATCAATCTCTTCGAGGACGAGACTCTAAGGGTTTAGCTTCGTTTACTGTAACGTTTTTTCCGTCAATCTCTTTGCCGTTAAGCGTTTCAATCGCTTTTTGAGCTTCTTCTTCAGAAGACATTTCAACAAAACCAAATCCCTTTGAACGGCCGGACATTTTATCGGTAATCACAGTTGCCGATTCAACGGTTCCAGCCTGAGAAAAAGTCTCTTTTAAAGTCTCTCCGGTGGTCTCGTAAGATAATCCACCGACAAACAATTTTTTTGTCATAATGCAAGCAAAGTAAAAATTATCTCTAGAATTATAATTTTGTAGTAAAAAATATCCCTAGAGGTATAATTGTTCCTTATGCTATTTATTTATGAGTAAGCCGACCACTGTTTTTGTTCTCTTTCAAGGCTTACATAATTAATAAATACGTAAGGAAAGGAAAATTAACAGAAACTTACCTTATTATAATAGCTTGCTGTCGATAAAAAGTCAAGGGGTTTTTTATTTCTGTGCTTTTTCAAAAAGCTGCGATGTCTCGCCTTGTTTCTGTTTCTATTCGGGTTGTGTGAGTTTTTTATATTTTTTCCTTCTTAATTTTTTCTTTTTCTCCTGATGGTAAAGAAGTAAGCCACAAAATAAATGGCCTCCGAAGTTTATCTATAGGCCAATCATCGTTTTTAAAAAGTGGCGTCTTATCTATTCTAAAACGAGAAAGTAAAGCTATCGTAGCTTGCAGATTTAAAGGAGATAGTTTATTGTGTTCTAATAAAAATTGCTGTTTTTTGGTCATTTTAAAATAAAAAGCAACTCTTAATCGCATGAGTTGTAAATAGCATTATTTATTATCCATCCGGAATAACGAATATATCTATTTGTGATCCAGACTCTCAACTAGTTCTATCTTACATTAATTCTTTCAAAAAATCAAGCTCTTAT
>Ga0315555_1003910_pt1 | contig 10188 bp, 7 predicted proteins | sample SalMarSW160380MG_FD_202113 | JGI IMG/M metagenome (GOLD analysis project Ga0315555, IMG submission 202113) | Salt marsh sediment microbial communities from the Plum Island Ecosystem LTER, Massachusetts, United States - Salt Marsh Sediment SW1603-80 ...
ATGAGCATTATCGATTGGACAATCACCTTTTATTCCATTCTCTTCTGCCTGGCATGGTGTGCTTCATTCTTCGTGGTGCAACTCTTTCGCAGGATTCGCATATTTGAAAAGGCGACCCCCACCCTCCCGCGAACATGGCCCCGGCTCAGCGTCGTCATCGCTACATGCAACGATGCCGACACGGTTGAAGGAACTGTTGATGCCCTCATCCAGCAGGATTATCCCGATCTCGAGCTCGTTGTGGTCAATGATCGGTCAACCGATGAAACCGGGGCTATTATTAAAAAGATTGCCCGTAGAGACCCCCGCGTACGAACGGTACATATACAACACCTCCCCCCCGGCTGGCTCGGCAAGGTACACGCGCTACACGTCGGCACACAGAAGGCACGCGGAGAGTGGATCCTCTACACCGACGCCGATGTCTATTTCCAACAGGGCGCCCTGCGCAAGGCCATCGCCTTCGTTCTCGCAGACCACAGCGATCACCTTGCCCTCCTACCGGTTCCCCGCGCCCCATCCTTTTGGTTGGGGGTGGTCTTGCAGGTGATTGGGGGTGTGTTCGTACTGGCCGCCAGGGCGGCACACCTCGATAAACCCGGCTCAAAGGCCTTTGTCGGTGCCGGGGCGTTCAATCTTGTCAGAAAAGCAGCCCTCGATCGAACCGGGGGGTTCTCGTGGCTTCGCATGGAGGTCGTCGATGATGTAGGACTGGGTCTCATGTTACAACGCTCGGGGGCCAAGAGCAGTTTTGCCGTTACCCTTCAAGACGTCTCTTTCACCTGGTACCCGTCACTGCGAGCTATGTTTAAGGGCCTGGAAAAGAATTTCTTTGGTGTGTTAGCCTTCTATAGCATACCGAGGATGATTGGTATCATCGTGCTGGCGTGGGCGTACGCCCTCGCACCCCTCGTCGCCATCCTCTATTCCCTGAAGATCCCCTTTCTGCTCATCGTGGGGCTGATTGCCTACCTCTTTTTAATCGCCGGCGCTTTTGGGATCAAGATCCTGTTCAAGCAGAAGCTGCTCCCCTTGCTCTTGGTGCAAGTCGGATATATATTGATCTCACTCATGCTCCTGCGCTCGGGGATCATGTGTATACTGCGAGGCGGGATTATCTGGCGGGGCACCACATATCCCCTTGATGAGCTTCGCGCCGGACACAGGGTGAGGGTGTAGTACGTCGCATCAAGGGAACCGCCGGGTCGGACGACGTTGCACCCTGCTGATGCTTGACTTCCCAAAGGCTGCTGTGTTAGCAATGAAGAAAGGGAGAAAGGAGGTTGGCAATTTGAAACAGAAAATTTTTTTGGTCTTTTTTTTCCCCCTTTTGATCTGGGGGTGTTCAGGGGGTAGCGGCGAGTTAAAAGGATTCCTCCCCTCTTCCTCCGAGGTGCAGGGGACAAAAAAAGAAGGCCGGCCTCAGGTTTATAAAGGAATAAAACTCTTCGACTACATGAACGGAGGTGCGGAGCTCTATTACGAATACAACTTTGAGCAAGCATGCGTACAGCGCTATCAGACCGCGCACGGAGAAGTCACTGTCGAGATCTATCAGATGGACCTGCCGGCCAATGCCTACGGAATCTACACCTTTGACACCCAGGGGGAACACCCTGTAATAGGCCAGGACGCCACGTATGAACGGGGGCTTCTGGGCTTTTGGAAGGGAAGGTACTTCGTACGGGTCTTCTCCGAGAACGAGGAGCTCAAGGAGACGATCTTTGTCCTCGGGCGGGCCATCGCCCAGAAGATCCCCGAGGAGGGGGTACGACCCGATATCCTGGCCGCCCTCCCCCCCCTGTGGGTGGAAGGGGGTTCTCTCCTCTATTTCCGGGGGATGATCGCCCTGAACAACAGCTACTTCCTCTCCCATCAGGACGTCCTCTCTTTGGGAAAAGCAGCTGAAGGGATCACCTTTCAATATAAACCGGAGATACAACCCCTCAGGGTCATCATGGTGCGCTATCCGGGGCGTCCCCAGGCCGAGGAGGCCTTCCAATCCTTCCAGGCATCTGGGGTCATTAAGGAGGGTGCTTTAAAAGAAGGGCTTTTTCTGGGTAAGAGCAGGAAGGGATATGGCGGGGCTGCAATGGTGGGTGACCTCCTAATCTTGGTCCTCGATGGGGCAAAGCTCCAGAGCGTAACGAGGGCCCTGAGGTCACTGCCAGCGACAGGGGGTGAAGTATGAAGCGTGTGGTCACCGGTATCGTGTTGGGTGCAGCGGCTGGTGTGATCGGTATCATAGTTTTTGAACTGACAGATCGACAGATCTGGGGGTGGCTGACCACCGCGGTCCTTCTCGGTATTGCCTCTCAGAGCCCCCGCCCTGCCGTCGCAGGGAGGTGGCTCTGGTTGGGGGTGTTGGGGGGAGGCATTATCGTGGTCAATTGGGCATTGAGCAAATTGATACTATATTATCCCATCTGGATCGCCTGGCCTCTTCTAGGAGGGGTCTTTGGCGCTATCTGCGCCAGCAGCGGGTTAGGGTGGCGGATCAGCGGGGGCGCCATCGGTCTCTTGGCTGGAATCTTGGGGATGGGCATCCTGCCCCTGATCACCCTCATCCTCTTACCGTCCCTGGGGCTTCCCACCACCTTTGACTTTGATATGGACGTACTCGGTTTGCTGGTGACCGGTGTCTTTATCGGAGGGACGATGGCCTGGTTAAGGGGGCAATGAAGAGAAAATAAGCGCAAAGGAGTCATGATTCGTGAAGAAGAAAAATAATAGGGAATTATCCCGCCGGGATTTTATCAAGATGGCCGTGGGGGGCGCTGCGGTCCTGTCGGCCTGGGGTTCGGGGTGTTTCAGGGGGGCACAAGGGCCTCGATCGGGGATCCCCAACCCCTATGTAGCGGAGGGCAAACCCCTGGTGGTCTCTGTCCAAGGAAAGGACCCGGAGCGCATGCTCCGCGCTGCGCTGGAGGCCCTGGGTGGGCTCAAACCCCTGGTGGGAGGCGGCAAAGGGGCCCTCATCAAGCCCAACTTTATCTTCCCCCAGCCCTACCCCATCACCACCGATCCGGAGATGATCTTCCTCGTGGCCCGCCTTCTGCGGGAGGCCGGTGCCTTAGGGGTGGAGGTCTTCGACGCCCCGGGGACGTATCTCTTGGGTACTGAACGGGAGACCTTCAACTTCAATGACATCACCCGCAGGGGGAAGGAGCAGGGGATCGCTGTCACCATCGGTGACGCGGGCCGGCGCCGGGAATACGTGAAAACCAGGAAAGACGGCTGGCAGGCCTATCCTGAGATCATCGTGCACAAGAAGATCCATCAAGCCCCGGTCATCATCAACATTCCCTGTTTGAAGAGGCATCATACCTCCTTTCTCACCTGTGCCCTGAAAAACCAGTTTGGGGCCATCTATGGGGCCCAGCGCTGGGATGCCCACATCCGGGGAGAGGGTATACAAAAGGGAATAAAGGGGGCTGACGAGCGGACCAAGGCCGCTTTCCGCGATGAAACCCACTTCATGACCGCCCTGGCCGAGTTCGCCGATGCGGTGCGCCCTGAGCTCTCCATCGTGGATGCCAGGGCCATCCTCACCAAGGGGGGTCCCACCAGGGGAAAGGGAGAAGTCAAGCAGGGGATCAACCGGTTCATCCTGAGCGGGGACATGGTGGCCTTAGACACCTATTGCTCGCAAATCATGGGGGAGCACGACGAGACTTACACCACCGACATGATCGTCCCCTATTTACGGGTGGCCGAACGGTTGGGTCTGGGGACCATGGACCTGAACAAGGCGAAGGTCATCAAGCTTACGGTGTGAAATCGGGGTTAGGTCGCCCTTGCAACACCCCATTTCTCTTGATTCGTTGAAGAAGCCTGCCTAATATTTTTCCTCCAAAATAGCCTATCAATTAGGAGCGCAGTGCCCCGGGACCCAGACCCCATTGGGGGGTCTATGGTGGCCCGAGACCCAGTGCTGGCCCGGTGGACAGCGCCCATGCCGCGCGCGCGGTGCACAGGAAAGAACGAGAGCACCGAGTAATACTATGAGCAGTAAAACGGCACTGTATTTGGTAAATCTAGACATAGTTAATCTCTTGAAATAACTATCAACTATTGAAGGCCTGAGCTTCAGATTTCACCTCTCCCTTTTCAACTGTCGACTGATGCTCCTGATTATCTCGTATTCGTATCGATCACATACCACTCGTCTTCAGAATCCGATGCCGTGTCCACCACAAGATGCACCATGGAAAGGGTGGGGAAGCGATCCTTGAACTCATCGAGGGCTACGGGCTCGAATCGCTTCTTATTATTGAAATACGCCTGGGATGTCAGGGCATTGGATTCATAATCATCTTTTGTTCTTTTGGAGATCTTGTTCAGGGAATATTCCTCGGGACACTGGGTCTGCTGTATTATAAAAGTCTTGTTGTTTCGTGCGGCCACCTCCGCAGCCCGCATTCTTAGCTGTTGGCTTATAAAGGTAGCATCCAGAATTACACCCGTGCCCTGGGAAGCGAGATCGTCCGCCAAGGCAAACATCCGATCATAGACCATCTTTCGTTTATCCATGTCCGAGGCCACCTTTTCATCGAAGATATCCTCACCCTTGAGCACCTCTTTACGAATGAGATCCGTACGCAACATCTCATACCCCTTGAGCCGCGCGACGACCTCCATGGTCTCGGTCTTGTTGGTGGCGGGAAGCCCGCACGCGATCAGGACCGCATCATCTTCCATTTCCTTCTCAACAAATTCCTTAAAGGGTACCCTCATCATGTAGCACCTCTACCACCTGTTTTTATTTGGGTATGTCCCAGAAATTGCTCCCCCACATAATCCGGGACAGCCACCTCGCCCATGAGCACGGGGTCCTGATGGCAGTCCGATCCACCGGAGACCATGAGCCCCCTTGCCCGAGCAAAGGCCTCGTATGCCTCCGTGGTCGCCTTGTCATGACGGGAGTGCCAACACTCAATCCCGTCGATATATGCCATCATGGCATCCTGGATAATCTGCAATTGCTCCTTCAGCAAGGGGGTCAGATTTATCAAAGAAGTACCGTTCGGGTCGTTGGGGTGTGCAAGCATGATCTGCCCTCCTGCCCCACGGATGAGTTCCGAGGCCTCCTTGAGGCTCACCGGCATCTTGGGTACATCGCATGTTACCAAATACCGGTCAAAGGCCTCCTGCTTCGTGGTTACGATGCCCTTTTGGATCATATACGCGGCGATGTGGGGCCTGCCGAGGGTCCCATCAACAGTGGTCTGTATCGCATCGAGGTCCGTAGCAGTAAATTCCGCCAGGCCTTCTTTGGCCAGTTCACGGTTCAGATTCTCCAGGATCCGCTCCGCCCGTTGCTTCCTGTGGCCTCTCATGACCTTCAGCTTCTCAACGAGGGGCGGATAGTGAATATCGAACTGATAGCCAAGCATGTCGAGGGAGACGGGCCTTCCCCTTTTATAGCCCGGATGGGAGAAGGTCACGTTCATCTCCACCCCCGTGAGATACGCGATACCGTAGGATCGGCCCAACTCAAAGGCGCGTTGCTGAACGTGGATGGAATCGTGGTCAGTGATCGAGATCAGATCGATCCGACGTTTGTGCGCCTCAGCAAAGATCGCCTCCAAGGTCCAGCGCCCGTCTGATCCCTCTTTCGAGTGTATGTGAAGGTCTATCTTCATTTCTACCTTTTTTATTGCCCCTTCGCCTCTTATAGTATACGAACCGACCTAGGTCTCGTCCGGATGATCTCCCCTGTTAGATAGTGCCTCGGACATATGCACGTGCCAAGTCGTAATATTCTTTTGCTCTGCGAAAGACTTCTTCCTTAGTCCGCACGGCCAGCCCTGCATCATCCAGCATAAAGGAGGTCACCTTAGCCCTCACATAGGCCCGGTACACCTTGTAGAACACAAGGACCTGTGCCAGGGTGGCATCGCCGGAGGCCTCGATGTATGCATCTACAAAGGTCCTGGCAAACTCGGAATGGCCGTTGAAATCCAAATCCATGGCAAGAAACGCCACGTCCGAGGCCACATCGCCGAAGCGAAACCGTTCATTGAACTCGATGCAATCGAAGATGTATATCTTCTCCCCCTCAACGCAGATGTGCTGTAGGTGCAGATCGCCATGGCACTCCTTGATAGAACCCTGAGCCACCCGTTGCTCGAACAAGGCTGTATTCTTCTTCATAAAGGCGAGGCTCCACGACTCGATGGCATCAAACTGCTCCTGTAGAATGGGACCACCGATATATTTCCTGGTCTGCTCGAAGTTTTCCTTCGCGTTGGTTGAGATGACATCCAGCGCCCCGAAGGCCCGGGCCTTCTCATCGCTGGGTATAGCCGCATATACTTTGGCGAGGTGTCTACCGATACGCCCCATGTCTTCGGATTTTACCTTCCCAGCCTCCAGGAGCCGGCAGAGCATATGATCCTCGTTGATGCGCCTCATCTTGACGGCGTATTCTATCACCCCTGTATCATCCCCCAGACGGAAGGCATCGCCAACACGGGAGATGGGGATGACTGCCAGATAGACATCTGGAGAGAAACGTCTGTTCAGCCTGACCTCTTCCTGACAATAATAGTGTCTTTTCTCCAGGGTGGTGAAATCCAAGAACCCGAAGTCCACCGGCTTTTTGACCTTATAGACGAGTTCCCCGGTGAGGAAGAGGTACGAGATATGGGTCTGGAGAAACTCCACCTTCCCCGAGTGATGGGGATAGAAGGTGGGATTGAGCATCGCTTGGACCAGGGGGGGGCTTCCGCCATGATCATACTTTCTCATACTCGTAGGGGCCTTCGATCATTCTTATACTTTTTCATAGGGGTCGAAGAGCTTTTTGTATTCATCAAGGGCAAAACGGTCGGTCATGCCGGCGATGTAATCGCTCACCATCCTCGGTACGGGCTCCTCATCCATGCGCTTACGATACCCCTCGGGAACTAAGGTGGGGGTATCCACGTAGGCCGTGAAGAGCTCCGAGATGAACCGCTCGGCCTTGATCCTCATCCTCTCCACACGCCAGTGGCGGTACAGCCTGGTGCGAAGGAATTCCTTAAGGAGGTCGCTCTCCTTTTGGATGAAAGGGCTGTAGCTGACCAGTTCTTTCCCAAAGCTTCGTACATCCTCCCCTGTCTCTATGCCGTGTTCCGCTATATTCTGCTCGGTCTGGGAGACGACATCCTGGATCAGCAGGCCGATGAGGGAGCTGATGGCCGTGTACGTCTTCGCCTGTAACGTGGCTAGGGGGTACTTCTTCTCCACCCGCCCGAAGACCTCTTTCCAGAGGGGGACATCCAGAAGCTCCTCCCGGTGGATAAAATTCGACTCTAAGCCATCATCGATATCGTGGTTGTTGTAGGCAATCTCATCGGCCAGGTTAATGATCTGGGCCTCCAGGGTGGGTGTCAGTCCCATCTCATATTCAGAGAGGTCTATGGCAGGGGAGTCATGATAGGAGGAGTGTTTGGCCAACCCCTCCCTCGTCTCAAAGGTCAGGTTCAGACCGGGGAAATGGGGGTATCGCTCCTCCAAGAGCTCCACGACCCGCAGGCTCTGCAGATTGTGCTCAAAGCCCCCGTAATCCGCCATGAGGGTATTGAGGGCGTCCTCCCCCGCATGGCCGAAAGGAGTATGCCCCAGGTCATGGGCCAGGGCAATGGCCTCGGTGAGCTCTTCGTTGAGCCTCAGCTTGCGGGCGATCCCCCGGGCGATCTGGGCCACCTCAAGACTGTGGGTAAGGCGGGTCCGGTAGTAATCCCCCTCGTGGTTGACAAAGACCTGGGTTTTATACTCCAGCCTCCGGAATGCGGCGCAGTGGATGATGCGGTCCCGATCCCGTTCGAAGGCTGGCCGATCGTCTTTGAACTCCTCCGGATGCCTTCTCCCTTTGGATTGAACACTGCGGGAGGCATACGGAGCGAGATCGGGGCGTTCATAGTCGACCACTCTCCCTCACCTCATGAGGCATCTTATCGGCTCCCCTTACCCTTGTCAAGGGAGTGGCGCCCATGCGTCTGACTGACCCCCTCGCGACAAAAGGACATCTAAAACCTCTTCCTTGATAACGCCCGCTCCTTCTGATATAATGAAGCCAATTTGGTTTCCGGAGGATATCGTGACGACTCCCACAAGCGGATTTATACCGGTGAATATCGAAGACGAGATGCGCAAATCCTATATGGATTATGCCATGAGCGTCATCATCGGGCGAGCCCTCCCGGATGTACGGGATGGACTCAAGCCCGTGCACCGGCGCATCCTGTACGCAATGTTCCGGGAAGGCCTCCTCCACAACAAAAGGTATTCTAAGAGCGCCGGTGTCGTAGGCGAGGTGCTGAAAAAATATCATCCCCACGGTGATAGCGCAGTCTACGACACCATGGTGCGCATGGCCCAGGACTTCAACATGCGCTACCTACTCGTGGACGGTCAGGGGAATTTCGGGTCCATCGATGGTGATTCCGCAGCCGCCTACCGGTACACCGAGGCGCGCCTTACCAAGCTTGCCGAGGCGATGCTCGCCGATATCGACAAAGAAACTGTTGATTTCGTTCCAAACTTCGACGAAACCACCGTCGAACCATCGGTGCTCCCCACGCGCGTCCCGAATCTGTTAATCAACGGTTCCGCCGGGATCGCCGTGGGTATGGCCACCAACATCCCTCCCCACAACCTTATCGAGGTGAGCGACGCCATCGTAGCCCAGATAGAGAATCCGGCGATAACGATCGAGGGGTTGATGGAGTTCGTTCCGGGGCCTGACTTCCCCACCGGTGCCCTCATCTGTGGGAAGGAGGGGATCAGGGCGGCCTATCAAACCGGCCGGGGGGTCATCCAGCTCCGGGCACGGGCCCTGGTGGAAAAACAGAAGGGGGGACGGGATCGAATCATTATATCGGAACTCCCCTATCAGGTGAACAAGGCCCGTCTTGTGGAGAAGATCGCCCAGCTGATGCAGGAAAAGCGCCTCGAAGGGATCGCCGAGGTACGGGATGAGTCCGACCGCGAGGGGTTGCGGATGGTACTGGAACTCAGAAAGGATGAGGTGGCTGAGGTTATCCTCAATCAACTCTATAAACTCACCCAGATGCAGGTCTCCTTCGGGATCATCCTTCTTTCCTTGGTAGAGAACAGGCCCGTCGTCTTGAATTTAAGGGCGATTATCGGCCATTTCATCGAACATCGCAAAATCGTGGTTACCCGTCGCTCCCGCTACGAACTGCGCGAGGCCGAGGCGCGGGCTCACATCCTCCAGGGGCTGCTGAAGGCACTAGAGCACATCGATGCCATCATCGCGTTGATCAAAAAATCCAAGACGCCGGCCGAGGCCAAGGAGGGCTTGGTAAAGCATTTCGACTTCACCGAGGCGCAGGCGCAGGCCATCTTGGACTTGCGGCTGCAGCGCCTCACCGGTCTGGAGCGAGAGAAGATCTCCGAGGAGTTCGAAAGGCTGAGCAAGGAGATCGCTCGGCTGAGGCAGCTCCTCGGTGATGAACGGCTCCTGATGGAGGTTATCGTCAAGGAGCTGCGGGACATCCAAGAGGAATTCGGTGATCCCCGTCAGACCCAGATCATCGAAGATGGGGGCGAGGTGCGCCTCGAAGATCTCATCCTCGAAGAAGACATGGTGGTCACCATAACGCACTCCGGTTACGCCAAGCGAACACCCGCGGGCCTGTATCGCAGTCAACGCCGTGGGGGGAAAGGAAGACTTGGGATCACCGTTAAGGACCAGGATTTCGTGGAACACATCTTCGTCGCATCCACCCACCACTATATCCTCTTCTTTACCGATCGGGGGAAAGTCTATTGGCTGAAGGTGCACCAGATGCCCCAGGCCGCCCCCTCAGCCAAGGGGAAGGCCTTGGTCAACCTCATCAACCTCTCTTCACAGGAGCGAATCACGGCCATTCTCCCCGTTCGGGAGTTCACGCCAGGAAAATTCATCATCATGGCCACCAAGAAAGGGATTTTGAAGAAGACCGCTCTACAGGCCTTCAGCAATCCGCGCTCAGATGGCATCATCGCGCTGCGCCTGAAAGAAGGGGATGCCCTCGTGGATGCCAAGCTCACAGAGGAAGAGAGAGAGATCTTTGTGGGGACGCGGTTGGGAAAGGCTACTCGGTTCAAGACGGGGCAACTTCGGGAGATGGGCAGGGCGGCCAGTGGGGTACGAGGGATAACCCTCGAGCCGCAAGATCGGTTGGTTGATTTGGA
>Ga0315555_1003912_pt1 | contig 10183 bp, 5 predicted proteins | sample SalMarSW160380MG_FD_202113 | JGI IMG/M metagenome (GOLD analysis project Ga0315555, IMG submission 202113) | Salt marsh sediment microbial communities from the Plum Island Ecosystem LTER, Massachusetts, United States - Salt Marsh Sediment SW1603-80 ...
GTTGAGATCTATGCGAATGTCCTCAATTTGCTGAACTCGAAGCAGGTCATCGATGTGTATCCGAATACGGGCACACCGTACGATGACGGATGGCTGAAGAGCCCATTTGCCCAGCCATACAAGGAGATTCCGAACTACGAAGCGTTCTATCGTGCAATCAATCTCGATAACAGATGGGGTGTCCAGACCTACCGTGGTGACGTCTTTGGCACGCCTCGCCAGATCCGAGTTGGTGCAAGGATAGAGATGTAGTCTCTCAGGGTAGTTCAAAGAACCTAACTTAGAGAAACTTCTCAAGGAGTTACGAGTATGGCAAAGAGCAAACTAACCATCGCGCTGGTGGTGATCGCCGTCGGTGCTCTCTTGCTCTGGTCGGTTGCGCTTGGCTCCGAGTTACCTGGAACCAAGGTGAAGCAGCCGCAGTCTCTGAGCAAGATCACTGGCAAGCCCCAGTGGCAGATATTGAACATCAACAACATCACGACGTGGACCAAGTATGACGGTAACTCGAACCACTCGCCGGGAGGTGACAACGGTGTCTACTATCCGGTGGGGACGGGAAACGTCGTGTATGAAGACGGTTTCATCTGGGGTGGTCAATTCTACCTCGATGCAGCCAAGACCCAACAGCCCTCCGTTCAGCCGATCCGAATTGAAGGGTCGACTTACTCTGCCAGCACGTATGTCGGTATCAGGGCAGGAAGGGTCACGGGATTTGGTGCGACTGCTGCTGCTGCGAATCCGGCTGATGCGGATGTACGCTGCTACAGGGTTCGTCGTGACTACTACTTCATGAACGATGCCGAGCTGAAGTATGATGCGCAGACGTCGAACGAACTGACGGACGCGAATGCCGTCACGCAGTCGCAGATGGATGCGATCAAGCAGCAGTATGACACCGACTGGAAGGAGTGGCCGGTTCAATACGGCGCGCCCTACATTGAGCGCAACGGGGTTCCCGGCTACCAGGCACCTCCGCCGTTCGGCGTAGCGTTTACACCGGACAGCCTGACTAGCGGCCACTACGACGAGCCGGGCGTGGCCGGTGCAGATATCAACTCCCCGGCAGACCAGGTCATCTGGAATGTGTACAACGACCTGGATCGGAGCCAGTCGATCCGGTTCGTCGGATCGGAACCGTCGGGTATGGAGATCCAAAAGACGATATGGGGATACAAGCGAACGGATGCGATGGGAAACATCTACTTCAGCCGGTACCGCATGATCAATAAGGGCGGTATCGATATCGGCGGCGGCACAACCGGTGCGATGTACATCGACAACATGTATGTCTGTCAGTGGTCGGACATCGACCTCGGGAACGCCGGCGATGATCTGGTGGGCTGCGATTCGACCATGAGCATAGGATTTGTCTATAACGGCAATCCGGTCGATAACACGTTCGCCAAGTTCAATCTCCCGCCTCCCTGCTCGGGCTACGACTTCCTGGCCGGCCCGGAGGTCGCTGCACCAGGTGACTCGGCGATCTTCGATCTGAAGAGGATTTACGGAAAGAAGAACCTGCCGATGTCATCGTTCGCGTACTTTTCCGCCGGCAGCCCGTACAGCGATCCTCCCGGAAATTCAGCCCACTACAACGACGGCACGTTCCAGTGGTATGCCATGTTGCAGGGGTATGCGCCGGCAGGGGTGTTCGGCGATACCTACTCACGCTACAACTCGGGGCCATTCGGATACACGAATTTCCCGGAGAGCGGCGATCCGGTAACGCAGACCGGCTTCCTGGATGGCAAGGGAACGGATTATTCCTTTGCACCGGGCGATCGGCGAATCCTGCTGAACTCGGGACCGTTCTTCATGTCTCCGGGGGACACCGAAGATGTCGTTCTGGGCTTTGTAGTCGGTCTGGGTGCGGACAGGTTGTCGAGCGTGGCGGTGATGAAGTTCAACGACCAGTTCGTCCAGAACACGTTCGATGCTCTGTTCCAGGTTCCGAAGCCCCCACCGGCACCAAAAGTGGGAATAGCGGAGCTGAATGAGAAAGTCGTCCTGGAGTGGGGCGATGATCAAAGCAAGGTGAATGACATTGAGAACAAGGTCGCTCAGCCGGGTGGCTATCGGTTTGAGGGGTACAATGTGTATCAGTTCCCTCCGACGAGCAGCTCGATCGCCGACGCGAAGAGGCTGGTCACGTTCGACACCCCCGATGACCCGGCAGTGGTGACGGACCTGCAGCCGGTGTCCGGTGTCATTGTTGAGGTTCCTGTGCAGTTCGGGACCAACAGCGGCATCCAGCGGACGTATGTTTTCGACCAGGACAAGCTGAACGACCTGGCGAAGATCTACAATGGCCGGGATTACTACCTCGCAGTGACGGCCTACAGCGTTGCGACGGTGACCGGCTTCCTGCCGAAGGCGCTTGAGTCGCCTCCGATCATCTACAAGGTCACCCCGCATGGGCCGGAATTTGGCACCATCTACGCGACCGCCTACGGAGACACGATTGCGCCGATTACGAAGACCGGTCAGAGCGACGGGTACGTCCTTCCGATCGTGATCAACCCCAAGGTGAGCACGGGAGACACGTACCAGATCACGTTCAACGCGGACGCAACGTGGAACCTGACCGACAAGACCACGAACAAAGTCCTGCTTTCGAACATCGCGAACCAGAAGGCTGACGTGCTTTCGCCGATCGTGGATGGCATCATGGTCAAAGTGTCGGGAGCGCCGAATGACTTCAAGGGATTCGAGTGCGTGGCCAACGGATCTGGCCCGGTCGACCCGCCGGATATGGCGGCGTTTGCGTTTAACTCCAGTGGGTTCCCCTTGGTCAATGGCTTCGATCGGCCGCAGGTGGCGAATGTCCCCGGCGGCGGTTTGTGGGGCATTGAATCCGGCGATGTCGGCGGAAGCTTTAGCTTCACCTGGTTCAAGAGCCGGGTGGCGCGGAACGACAACTTCGATAGGATCGTCCCGTACGATTTCGAGATGCGCTTCACGGCGGCGGGCGGTAAGGCCGAGACGGCCTTCACGGATGACATCATGATCGACGTCCCGTTCGAGCTGTGGAACATCGGTGTCGGAACACCCGATGATCCGAGCGATGACGTTCGGTTGTTGCCGTTGCTCTATGACACCAACGAAGACGATGTCTTCGACCTCGATGGCACTGACCATGCTATCTCGGGCGGTGACAACGATCCTGAGACGGACTGGATCTACTGGTACAACCCGGTGAATATGGCACCCGGTCACGCCGGTTATGATGCGTGGGTGGCCGACATGAACCAGTCAGCGGACGAGGTGATGGCGCGTTTCGTCCTGGTGAACTTCAACGGCGGCAGCGTGGGTGACGCCACGTTCCCAGCCAACGTAAACCAGCTCTTGCCGGCGACAGGAACGGTGTTCCGGATCCTGACCACGAAGCCGAATACCCCGACCGTGACGTTCTCCTTCACGGCGCCCGCGGTCCAATCGGGTGATGCGACTGTGGAGAAGACCGATCTCGACAGGATCAACGTCTTCCCGAACCCGTACTATTGCATTAACTCACAGGAGACGAGCAGGTTCAGCAAGTTCGTCACCTTCATCAACATGCCACAACAGGCTACGGTACGCATCTTCAACCTGGCGGGCCAGTTGGCAAGGGTGCTGCACAAGAGCGACGCATCGTCGTTCCTGAAGTGGGACCTTCTGAACGATGTCAACTACCCAGTGGCAAGCGGTATGTACATCGCTTACATCGACATACCAGGAGTCGGTTCCAAGGTGCTCAAGCTAGCCGTGATCCAAGAGCAGGAATTGCTCGATCTGTATTAAACGACCATGGTTAACTTGAAAACTACTGAAGGAGAATATGTTATGAAGTCACACACAACACGCTTGGCAGTCCTGGTTTTCTGTGTTGTCCTTCTCGGTGTAAGCGTTGTGACTGCACAGAATCCAAGGGCCGGGGGCGTAGCGGCTCCCGAGTTGCTCATCCCCATTGGAGCCAGAGATATGGCGCTCAGTGGGTCGAGCATCGCAACATCGAACGGTGTAGAATCCATTCACTGGAACCCTGCCGGGCTTGGGAAAATGCCCGGATCAGCCCAGGCGATGGTTTCGTCGATGTCATACATCGCCGACATCAGCGTCCTGTATGGTGCGGTTGCGGGCAAATTCGGGGACTTTGGCAGCCTCGGCGTAAGCATGAAGTCGCTCAGCTTTGGGAACATCCCGTTGACGTCGGAAGATGATCCCGAAGGGAAGACCGGGCGGTTCTACACGCCGACGTATGTGACCATTGGGTTCACCTACGCGCGCAGCCTTACCGATGCCGTCGCGGTCGGAGTCACGGGCAAGATCATCAGCGAGACGATTGACCAAGTCTCGGCGTCCGGCTTCGGCTTCGATTTCGGCATCCAGTACAGAGGGCTGTTGGCGGTGCAAGGCCTGACGGTCGGGATTGCGATCAAGAACATCGGCCCGTCCATGACGTTCAACGGACCGGGACTGTATCGCGGCGCACTGATCACGGACGGCCTCCGTCCCGTTCAGAAATACCAGGTACAGGCAGCAAGCTTTGAGCTGCCTGCCCTCGTCGAGTTCGGCCTGTCGTACGATCGCTCCTTTGGAGACAATTTCTTCGGAGGGGTGAACGGGACATTCTCGAACAACAACCTGTATTACGACGAGTATCGGGGCGGGCTCGAGGTTGGACTCAACCTCGACGTTGTAACGCTCGTCGCCCGGGGCGGGTACAGCACGATTCCGAGCGCTGAGGAGAACATCTTCGGCAGCACGTTCGGGATCGGTCTGAATTACAAGGCGGGCACGACCGGCATTACGCTCGACTTCGGGTATCGGCAGGTCCAATACTTCAACGCAAATCAAGTGTTCTCGTTGAAGGTGGACTTCTAGACAGCCGATGCTGTTGGCTTTAGCAGAGAAAGGCTGCCCTTCTCGGGCAGCCTTTCTTTTTCGTCCAATTGCCGCGGGTACGTATGCTGAACCTGAGAGGGAGGCGGGGAGGCGTCCCCCTGGCGATCCTGGCACTCCTGGGATCGATCACGCTCGTTTCGCTCGCCAGAGCGCAGCAAGGCGACACCATTCGGGTTCTCTTTATTGGGAACAGCCTGACGGAAAACAACGAGATGCCGGCGATGTTCGCGGAGCTGGCCAGGGCTGCGGGCTGGAAGGTGGATGTAGACGAAAGCACGGTGAGCGGCTCCACGCTGGAGCAGCACGCGAACTTCGAGGGGACGATAGACAAGATCATGGAGAAGCGGTGGAACTACGTTGTCCTGCAGGAACAGAGCGTGCTGCCCGTGATTCCGTACCTGCGGGACAACAGTATGTACCCGGCTGCACGAGCCCTCGATTCGCTGGCAAAGAGGGTCGGGGCACGTACCGTCTTTTTCATGACGTGGGCGCGCAAGGAGGGTGGCCAGCAGACGTACGGCTCCCACTCGAGCCCGGTGTTCAAGAATTTCTTCGATATGCAAGATTCCCTCACGGCCGCCTATCGGCACATCGCCCGCGAACTCTCCGCCCAGCTTTGTCCTGTCGGACTCGCCTGGCGGCTGGCGTTCCAGGGGGATCCGTCCATCGGGCTCTGGCTCCGGGATAACAACCACCCGACACTGGAGGGATCGTATCTGGCGGCCTGCACGTTCTTCTCCTTGCTCCTCAGACAGAGCCCGGAGGGGCTCTCGTATGCCTCCGACGTATCGAGTGACCGCGCGCTGTACTATCAGCGACTTGGGCGCCAGGCTGTCCTCATGTACGCGAGCGACCCCCCGGCGTTTACTCTCTGGCCGAATTATCCGAACCCGTTCGCGCGGGTCACCAATTTCACCTTCTCCATTCCCGTCGACGGAGAAGTAACGTTGAAAATCTACAATCTTGTCGGACAAGAACTGGCGACACTCGTCGCCGGCGTGAGACGCGCAGGGACGTATGATTTGAGCTTCGATGGGCGTGCGCTCTCCTCCGGAGTCTACTTCTGTCGCTTGCAGTTCGACGGACGCACGACGACGGACAAAATGGTAGTGCTGAGATGATCCGGCTGGCCGCCATCCTCGCGGAGGTGGCTGAGGAGCTCTGGTAGGCGAAGTCCAGAGTGTGGCTCCTCGGCCGAGATGGTAGGGAGAGGCCCAAGTGTAGGGGTCGGTATTGAAGAAGAGAAGCAGAGGATGAGACCCCACTCCGCCAAAGAGAACGGCGGACAGGCGTACCTCCCCTCATAGGGGAGGGGCTTGTTTACTTGGTCATGCCTTCTGGCAGCAGCGAAATTCCTATGACACGTTCCCTCTCCTTCACGCTTCTTGTGTCCCGATGTTTTTGATCGGGATTAGGAGAGGGTTAGGGTGAGGTTTGCAAGACTATTCTTATGGAATAGCACCGGCATCGATCTCAATAGAAGACTAATTCAGCGATCAATCAACTCGAAAATAGCTCTCGCTAAAATGCAGACTCGGCAGCTCTTCGTTCGCCTCTTGTTTCTTCTCAGCATTCCTCTGGCCGCGCAGGCACAGTATTTCCCCGAGACCGGCTATGCAGCTCGTTACCAGCGATCTCGGGATGCCCGCTCCCGGCTGACCGTCCTTTCAATCTCTCTGCAGCCGGGATATGAGGATTTTGCGACCCTCGCGTATTTTCGCCTGGGTCGGGGCGCCCGGATCTTCAGCGCGTATGTGACGAATGGGGAGGCAGGTGAAAGTGACATCAGGGGAGAGTATCCGAACCAGCTCGCTGCCGAACGGCGGGAAGCTGCCGCCAATGCCATGAAGCTGCTTGGCGGTGGGGCCTACTTCCTCAATATGCCGGACATCGCTGCTGCATCGGACACGGGCTTCGTTCGGGCGAGATGGGAAATAGATACCCTTCGAACCCGGCTGGTCAAGCTCCTCCTTAACTTTCGGCCGGATATCATTCTCGTCCCCCGCGACTGGGCTCGTGGTGTCAAAAGCCCGCAGGCAGAAGTTTTCCAGAGTGTTCTCGTGCGTGCAATTAGGCGTGCAGAAGCGACAAAGGTCTCGCCGAGCGGTGGGCCCTCCCAATGGGCGGTCGGACGGTTGCTGGTCGACGACGGGAGAGGGAAGGGAGTCCAAGCTCCCATCGGAAGGGTTCATCCCATCTGGAAGAAATCATACCGTGAGATCGGTGAGGAGGCCGCAGGGGCCTATGCGTCGCTTATTGTTCAACGGCGGCAATGGCAGGGCGAGAGCGCAACCAGCGTTACCTACGAGCAAGTGTATCCGCGCCGGACCCGTCGGCTTCGCACGGTGGAGGAAGGGCTTCCGAGAGCCCTCCCGCCGAGCCTGAGAAGCCTTGAACGACAAATCGAGGCCCTGACGGGGATTACGCTAAAGGGCCCGAGGCTTCGCGCGAGCACAGCCAAACTCCTCGGCGATTTCACCGCGATGGTGGATTCGGTTGATCGGGTGCTCTGGCGGGCTTCGTTCTTGACACCGCAGGAGCGGGTCGCGGCCGTGCACTGGAAGATCGCCCTGGAAGACCTCCGGACAACGATCATGGGAGTGCAAGTGCACTACACGCTGAGCCCCTCTATCCTTGCCGAGCGACAGTTGACGATTTTGAAGATTGACAGCGTAAAGGGTTTCAAGCCCGATACAAGTACGAAGATCTATTTTCTCGGAACGGATCAAGGATGGGTGATCAACGAATCGCACGACAAGCAGTTCCCCCTGGAGGTCAAGAAGGAGTACCGGATTCTCTCCCCCCAGCGCATGGAGTATGACCTCCCCGCCAGCCTGGCGGGTCTGTCGAGGACCAGCGAAGGGAGCGTTTTGATGTTCGTGATCCTGCGGGAGTCGACGAAACGGGAGGAGAGTTTCCAGTACCGGGTTGTCGTGCCTGTGCAGTTTTGTCCGCGCTTCACGATCGAGGTGCTCACCCCCGTCGTGCGGGCGATTCCGTCGGAGCGGGTGATCGTGCGGCTCACGAATCATTCGCGGGACGGGGTGCTCGATTCCGTACAGGTCAACGATTCGCTTGCCTTTGCTCCGAAGCGTCAGTTTCATTTGAACGTCAAAGATCAGTCCGTGCAAGACACGCTGATCCTCTCCTGGAGGCGGCCCCTCGGGGAAGGGACGTACGTCATTCCCGTGAAAATCGAGATGCAGGAGGTTGCGCGCTTTGGAGCGCGGCGATTTGACGTTCGGGTCGACTCATCGAAGAGGGTCGCACTCGTGACAGGTCTTGAGAATAGCCCTACGGAGGATGCCCTTCGGCGGATCGGGGTGACGTGGAGTTCCCTGAAGGTGAACTCAGACTTCTCGAGGAACCTGGCCTCTTATCAGGTCATCCTTTTGGATCACCGGCTCCTCTCGCTTGAGCCGGGGATCCAGGAGCACAAAGCCGACCTGGAACAGTTTGCGGAACGGGGAGGCCATCTGATCCTCCTTGCACAGGACGCCGTCGCATGGAAGAAGGATCCGCTGCTCGACGATCTGGAGCTCACGGCAACAAGCTCCTATGATGAAGAGACGGGCGTGGAAGCCGACTCGACTTCCTTGTTGATCAGGAGCCCCAACGTCATCTATCCCGAGGACTGGACGAGCTGGATCGCTCGAATGGCGTACAACCAGGTGTCAGCCAGGGTGTCGGGGGCGGCGGAGGTTCCGGTGAAAGTTGCTCGGGACGGAAACGCGCTGATCGTTCAGTGGAAAAAGGGAGCGGGCACGATCACGTATGTCGATCTTGCGCTTCTTCCGCAATTCTTGAATGTGCACGCCGGAGCGTACCGGCTGCTTGCAAACCTGCTGTCAGATTGATATATTGAGGTGAAAGGAGTGAGGGGCCATGAAAAAAGTCTACGGCGTTTTCTTTCTGATAATGCTCTGCTGCTCGGTCCTCTGGGGGCAGCAGCGGCTCGTGCCCTCTGCAGGGCTGGTGCTCAATCTGGACTATGCGCGATTCAGGAACAACGATACCACGGCATACCTTGAGATCTACTACGGGTTTTATCCCGCGCTTGCGTGTTATGAGCTCCGCGATGGTCGCTATGCCGGGCTTCTGAAGGTTGTAACGGGAATCAAGGACAATTCGACCGGTTCCTACGTCGTGCACAATCGGTCAAATGTCCCGCTTTCCATATCCGACACAACTGATAGGGCGCTCCACTCGACGGTCATAAGCGAGGCAGGATATGCGCTCCCCTTCGGTGACTACACGCTGGAGGCTCTGGTATTCGACTCTCTTGATCCGGGACGGAGGGACAGCATCTCTCTGCCGCTTTCGTTGAAGGGATATGACCCGGATGTCGCCGCCAGCGATCTTGAGCTCTGCTCGAGCGTCAAGACCTCCGAGAAAAAGGGGGACCTGTTCTACAAGAACTCGCTCGAAGTGATGCCGAATCCCACATTGGTTTTCGGCGTCGCCTCCTATCCGATGATGTTCAATTATGTGGAGATGTACAATCTCGATCCGGAGCAGACCTATTCCGTGAAAACCCAGGTCGTGGGGAATGATGGGAAGGTCGTCAAAGAGGCATCGAAGAACCGCAAGTACGGGGTCAAGGATGCCGTGGAGGCTGGAGCGACGAACGTCGCATCCATCCCGTCGGGGAAATACCGGTTCCGGATCCTTCTGTCCGATACCGAAGGGTCGCCGATCGCGGAGAACCAGAAGACGTTTTTCATCTACAATCCACATCTCAAAGCGGCCAACGTCAGATCCACATCGATGAGCGCGGCTGAGCTGGCCGGCCTGTCGGCCGATGAGCTGGAAAAGGAGTTTCGCGAAGTGCAGTATTTCGCCACCGACCAGGAAGTGAAAATGTTCTCGCAGATTACGTCGGCGGAAGGGCGCCGGGAGTTTCTCGCGAAGTTCTGGAGCGAAGTGCAATCGGGGAGGGGGGGGCAGCCCGGGATCACGCGCTCGGCCTACCTGCGAAGGGTGGCTGTTGCCAATCAACGGTTCCATGCGCTGGGGAGGCCCGGGTGGAATACCGATCGTGGAAGGATCTTCCTCGTCTACGGTGAGCCGGATGAGATCGAGCGGTATCCTTCCTCAGTGGACGCCAAGCCGTACGAGGTCTGGCACTACTACTCCATCGAGAACGGCGTCGAATTCGACTTTGTCGAGCGGACCGGCTTCGGGGATTATATCCTCGTGAATTCGACCAAAAGGGGCGAACTGCAGGATAGCCAATGGCAGCGCTATCTTCAATAGCGGCGCTGCTGTTTGTTGCTTCCAACATTCTTCCCGCAAA
>Ga0315555_1003913_pt1 | contig 10180 bp, 9 predicted proteins | sample SalMarSW160380MG_FD_202113 | JGI IMG/M metagenome (GOLD analysis project Ga0315555, IMG submission 202113) | Salt marsh sediment microbial communities from the Plum Island Ecosystem LTER, Massachusetts, United States - Salt Marsh Sediment SW1603-80 ...
AGAGTATTAGGTAATTTTTCATCACATATGATTTTAATGATATTTAAAAAGGTGTGAAAATGCTAAGTAATACGTATTTGGCTTTATTTTTTACAAAACAAACAAGCCTGGCAACCTGGGATCGTGTTGGCAATCTTGACAGAGAAACAGCTTTATATAAAAAACTGTCTGAACACTTAAAGAAAGTGAGTTTTGTGACTTATGGGGGGAAAAAAGATAAAAAATACTCGGACAGATTGAATAACATCAAATTAATGTCAGTACAGTGGCATAAAAAAGAAATCAATACTGTATTTGAATTAATATTAAAATATTATCCCGAACTTCGCCAAACAAACGTTTTAAAAACAAATCAAATTAAAGGAGCTGAAATACCTATATGGTTTAAGAAGAAATCTGGAAAAAAGTTGATAGTAAGATGTGGTTATTTACATAGTTACTTTGTTAGAAATAAAACAACAGACAAAAAAGAAATCGAAAATGCGGTACGGCTTGAAAGAAACGCTTTTATATTTGCGGATGCCGGTATTGTTACATCTGAGTGGCAAAAAGATATTATAGTTGAGAATTACAATATAGAAAGTGAAAAAATAAAGGTAATTCCCAATTATGTCGTAACCGAAGTTTTTCAACCAAATTTAGTCTCTAAGGAATTTGATTTGATTTATGTGGGCCGTTCAGAAGAGCAGAAAAACTTAGATAACCTTTTAAAGGCACTTTATTATTTAAAAAAGAAAAAAAAGAATGTATCCCTGCTGATGATAGGTGGAAGCTACGGAAACGAAAAAGTAAGAGAATTCGCTACCAAGTATGCTCTTAATGTTACCTTTAGAAAAAATGTTCCAAATTTTAAATTGCCAATGTTTCTCAACAAGGCAAGAATTTTTATTTTACCTTCTAGGTACGAAGGCCATCCAAAATCACTAATCGAAGCTATGAGTTGTGGTTTGCCCTGTATTGGTAGTAATGTTGTGGGAATAAGAGAAAATATTGAACATATGGAAACGGGTTATTTATGTAACACCAGTCACGAGAGTATTGCAGAAGCTATTAGTGTTGTGCTTGGGAATGAATCTCTTCGTAAAACTATGGGAGTAAATGCGAGAGAGTATGTTATGAATAACTTTGCCCTAAATAAAATATTGAAAAAGGAAATGGCAGTTATAAAAGAAGTTGTTGAACAATGAAATCTCTTATATTAGACTTTTTCCTCAGATTGTTTGCTGTTTTTTTAAGCCGTAAGCTACCTTCAAAAAGCGCTGGGATTCTAATAACTCTATTTAAAAAGGTAATTGCTGAAATTGATCCGGAAATAGCATTACGCTTTCTTTTTGAATTTGAGAATAAGCTATATTTATTAGAAGGTAAAACATCGATACAATATGGTGGAGGGATCCACACAAAACATAAACATATTAAGTACCATGACTTTTTTGTGAAAAATATTAAACCGGATGAAAATGTTCTGGATATAGGTTCCGGTAATGGGTTTCTTAGCTACGATATGGCTACAAAAATTAAAGGATCAAAAGTTACTGGCATTGAATTAAACGAAAAAAAGATTGAGTTTGCAAAAAGTCATTATAATCGTGACAATCTAAATTTCATTAAAGGGAATGTTTTACAAAAGCTTCCCGAAGGGAAATATGATGTTATCACCTTATCAAATGTCCTTGAGCACATTAAAGAGAGAGTAAATTTTTTAAAAATTTTAAAGCAGCGGTTTAATCCCAAACGTTTCATTATAAGAGTACCTCTTTTTGAAAGAGATTGGAGAGTCCCTCTAAAAAAAGAATTAGGAATGGATTATAGGTTGGACCCTACACACTTCATCGAATATACACAGGAAGGTTTTTTAGAAGAGCTTGAACGTGCGGGATTGAAGGCTGTAAATGTAGAGTACAGGTGGAGTGAGATATGGTGTATCGCGGCACCAATAAAGAAAGGAGTCAACCATAAATAAACCCGAAGTTACAGTATTAATGTCGGTATATAATGACGAAATTTATCTTAATGAGGCTATTGATAGTATTTTAAATCAGACTTTTCAAGATTTCGAGTTTTTAATAATAAACGATGGATCTACAGATAATACTGGAAAAATATTGGAAAGTTACAATGATCCCAGGATTATAGTACATAATAACCCAAAAAATATGGGATTAGTAAAATCTTTAAATATAGGGCTGGGAATGGCCAGGGGGAAGTATATTGCCCGTCAAGACGCGGATGATATTTCAATGCCGGAGCGATTATCGGTAGAACTTGATTTCCTCAACACACATCCCGATTACGCTGTAGTGGGAGTGTTCCCTATAATGACTTACGAACATACAGGTAAAAAACTATACTGTCAAAAACCGTTGAAAAACATACATATTAAAGAAACTTTAAAAGCTGAAAATTGTATTGCTCATGGTGCCGCAATGATACGAATGAAATCTTTGGTTGACGTTGGATTCTACAATGAATCGATGAAAAAATCACAGGACTTTGAACTCTGGTTAAGGCTATCAAAGAAATATTGCTTACGAAACATTGCAAAGTTTTTATATGTTAGAAGGCTACACAAAAGAAATTTGGAAATAGAATATATGATAGAACAACAGATATTTGTTGCCCTGGCTAAAATTAAAAATAATTCCTCAAACATAGCGGAAACCACCAAACAATTTTTGGATACAATTGCAAAATATTGTTCTGTTCCTACCAAAATCGATTTCCTGTTTAAATGTATAAAAATATTAACTTCAAAGAAAATTAATGCCAATGGTATTTTTAGAGTTTATTATAAAATTAGATATACCTATGGTATGAGAAGAGTTCTTAACGATGTTAAACTTGAAAGAACAGATTTTAAGAAAGCAAAATTTAGGATTAACAAGATTTTAAACGAGCGTTTACTCGATTTATTTCTATAAATGAGTTTGCTCTATATATTAAGATGCTCAGGGAGTTTTATTTAAAATGAAAATTTTAATCTATACACATGAATTTCCTCCATACCATGGAGGCGCTGGAATTTACGCCTATGAACTGGCAAATGGGTTACAAAAACTGGGCCAAGATGTCTGTGTACTGACTACTGTTAATAACATTAAAGATTCGACAATAGATAAAAATGCGGAGTTCAAGGTTATACATAGATCTTTTGGCAAGAAATCGATTAGAAGAAATTTTTTGTTTTTTGCATTGACACTTTTAAAAGAACGTCCTGATATTACTATGGTGGTAGAATGTGCTGCTCAAATGCAAGCTGCGCGATTTAGAAGAATTTTGCCTTATCCTTATATAATTACAGTTCATGGTTCGGAAATTTGGAGCTATTTTGACTCTCAAAAAGGTTATTTTAATTTACATCCAAAAGAGGCAAAACGGCTGAAGCAATTTTTCCTGGGCGCTCACCAGTTAATATCAGTATGCAATAGTACAAAAGAGCTTATACTTGAATACTTGCCCGAGTTGGCAGTAAAAACGACTGTTGTTCATAACGGTATATCTCCGGAGCTGTTTCCCATTATGGAAAAGGCCACCATCGAAGAGTATCGTTCCGCTTTAGGATTACAAAATAAAAAAGTTCTTCTGTGTGTCTCACGTCTGGCTCGTAGTAAAGGATATGAAATTTTGTTCCGTGCGTTTAAAAAAGTACTTAAGTTTTTACCGGAAACAATGCTTCTCATTATCGGCAATGGCCCTGAAAAAGATAATCTCGAGACTCTTGCTAAAGAATTAGATTGTAGTAAAAAAATATGTTTTTTAGGGGAAATACCTCGTAAGAAACTATATATCTATTATAATATTTCCGACTTATTTATTCTGACAAGTCAACAGGAAGCATTTCCTTTTGTCTGTCTCGAGGCAAATGCTTGCGGAAAAGCTGTTATCGCAGGACATATTGGAGGTATTCCTGAATTGGTAACGGATAACGTAAATGGGATGTTAGTTACCCCGGACAATCCCGATGAAATTGCAGATCAAATTGTTAATCTTCTTGAGAATAATACTACCTGTAATATTATGGGTAAAAACGCGCGCAAACTTGTTTTAGATGAGTTCACAAGTTATAATATGGCAAAGAAAACCTTGAAAATAATTCAAAATCTTATGGAAGGTTAATATAGAAAAAATAAAAATTTTTTTAAAAAAGATACGGATTGTACTTGGAGATTGCAGAATTATCTCAATTGCCTTGGTATTCTTATTTATCAATACTATAAAGAAAAAAATATATAAACCACCTAAAACAAAAAATAGAAAGATAAATGTTCTCTTTTCCATTAGCAATCTCTTAATAGGTGGGGCACAACAATCTGTAAAAAATTTTGCTCTTTCTTTAAACAAAGAAAGATTTAATGTATTCGTTTGTAAAACAAAGGGGTTTAATGTAGGAGAATCCTTATCAAAAGAGATAAAAAAAGGGGGGGGTGAAATATTCGATTTAAGACTTACTGATTTTCGAAAACCTTCAGATAAAAGAAAATTTATTGATTTGTTAAAAGAAATTGAGATTGACGTGCTCCACAGTATGCTGGACCCCTTTGACAGATGGGGAAGTGTTTATGCTAAACAAGCAGGAGTGCCTGTTACTATAATAAAAAAAACCTCGACTTATTTGTCAAACAATGCTCTTGAAACAAGAATTGTCAATAATATAATTGATAATTTTTTTATTGACAAATTTATTTCTGTTTCAAAAACGGTAAACAATTATTTAACTAAATACGAGAATGTAGCTCCTAAGAAAATAGTTCTGATTCCCAATCCTGTTGACACAAAACACTTTGCACCAGAAAATGGAGATAGGCTAAAGATCAGAGCGGAACTTGGGATAAAACCGGAAACGATACTGGTGGGAAACACTTCAAGATTTGTGGAGAGAAAGGGAATAAAATATTTTTTGAAAACGGCAGCAGAGGTCTGTAAGCAAAACTTAGACGTAAAATTCATTTTGGCAGGTTGGGGCAAAGAAGAAAAGTGTTTGAAAGAACTAGCTTTATCGCTTAACATTGAGAACGAAGTATTGTTTATAAAACCCAGACGCGATATAGTAAATCTACTTAGCGCATTTGATATATTCCTATTTACCCCTTTGACAGGAGAAGGACTCCCCAATGCTGTACTTGAAGCAATGTCGATGTCAAAGGCTATTGTGGCATCCAATTTGGGGCCAAATTCCGAACTAATAGAAGATAAAATAAATGGATTATTACCGACACCCTCCACCCGAAAAATATCCGTAAGCTTTCTCGACACAAAAGAGTTATCTAAAGCAGTACTCAAATTAGCTAAAGACTCTGCTTTACGAGAAAAACTTGGTTTTGAAGCAAGGAAAAAAGCAATTGCCTATTTCAGCATAGATGTTGTAGTGGAAAAATTAGAAAATTTGTACACTAAGTTAATAAATGAAAAGACACAGTGATTCTTTTAGCTTGAATTATATGAAACGCAAAAAGAGAGGATTCCATTGTTAAAAGAAGAATCAATCTGGATAAATAATGTGTTAAAAAAAATAGATAAAGCTCTCATTAATGATGTGTTAGATGTTGGTTCTTCAACATTGCTTTTCAGGACCCAAACACAACCTTATATAGACAAAAATATTTTTAAACCTCTAAAGGACAGAGGCTGTTCAATTTCTCATTTAGATAAAAAACAAGAGGAAGGAATTGATCTCGTGTTTGATGTAGAAAAAATGAAAATTAGTGATTTGGGAAAAGAGTTTGATCTTGTCCTTTGTTGTAGTTTGTTGGAACACGTAAAAGAACCAGAAAAGGTTTGTTCTTTATTAATTGATTTAGTTAAACAAGAAGGTTTGCTGTTGGTGACAGTTCCGAGAAGTTACCGTCATCATAAAGATCCTATAGATACCATGTTTCGACCATCAATGAAAAAGCTAACATCTATGTTCCCTGGGATGGAAGTCATAAAAAAAGAATTAGTATACATAAAAGAGAAAAAAAGATATCATTTATCTGAAGTTACGGAATTGTTAAGGTATCTCATTCCTGTATTTCATTGGAAAATAAATTGTTTGCTAATGAGGAAAAATAAGTGCGAGTAGCATTCTTAGTCGGCGTTTTTCCTGATTTGACCAAGACTTTTATTTTAAATCAAATTACCGGATTGCTAGATCGAGGTCATCAGGTAGACATTTACGCTACTAAAAAAGGGCATTTTAAAAAAACGCATCCTGAGATCAAAGATTACAAATTATTAAAACGGACATATTACTTAGGAGCTTCTAAAATTCCACGGAATAAGTTTATACGTATACTTAAAGCTATTTTACTTATCCTCAAAAATTTCCGGACGAAACCTCTGGTAATATTGAATGCATTAAACTTTTTTAAATATGGGAAAAAAGCACTTTCATTAGAACTTTTATATATAATTCTTCCTTTTATTGGAAAAACCCCTTACGACATAATACATTGCCACTTTGGGAACATAGGCAAGTTGGGGTTTTTATTTAAAGAAATCGGTGCTATCGAAGGTAGAATCGTAATATCTTTCTATGGATTCGATGTTAGTTCTTATGCAAAAAATAATAAGAAGACTTATAAGCAGTTGCTTGACAAAAGAATCCTTTTCATTGCTTTAAGCAAATACATGAAAAAACAATTAATCAATTTAGGGTTCGATAACAAATCTATTGTTATACATCCTTTAGGCATTTACCCTGAAGAATTTGTTTTTAAAGAAAGACAGTTTCCAACAAAACGCCCTCTCAGGATTTTAACAGTTGCCAGATTTACCGAAAAAAAAGGCCTAGAGTATTCAATCAGAGCATTTGCAAAAGTGGCAAAAATTTATAATATTAAATATATAATTGTAGGGAATGGTTCTTTACGATCTGAAATAGAAAAGTTGATTACAGATTTGAAAATGACGGACAAAATTGAAATCACAGGGTGGGAAAAAAGAACTGAAGTAAAAAAAACATTCGACAAATCAGACATATTCGTGCTAACCAGTGTAACAGCAACTAATGGGGACCAAGAAGGAACCCCCACTGTATTACTTGAAGCTATGAGCTCTGGACTGCCTATCATATCAACTTATCATGCGGGAATACCGGAACTGGTTCAGGATGGAAAATCCGGCTTTCTTGTTCCGGAACGAGATGTTGAGCTATTAGCGAAAAGAATGAAGTACCTTATTGAACATCCGGAGATATGGGAAAAAATGGGCCGAGCCGGACGAAAATACGTAGAAGAAAATTATGACATAGATAAACTCAATGATCGGCTGGAAAAAATATATATAAGGCTTATTAGCGGAAAGAATAATGCCTATTAAAAAGAAGAAAATTTCTGTTATTGTTCCTGTTTATAATGATCCTATTGGATTAAAAGACACTTTAGAGTCTCTCGTCGAACAGGATTTTCCTGCAGATTTATTTGAAATCATTGTAGCTGATAATGGTTCAAACGATGATACTTTATTTATAATAAATAGATTTATCCGTAAATATCCAGAAATTGTACGAATGGTCCAAGAGAAAAAGATTCGAAGCTCCTACGCGGCAAGAAATAAAGGAATTACAGAAGCCAAAAGTTCATTGATATGTTTTATAGATTCCGACATGACAGTTACAAACGATTGGCTTTTCAAGATCAACAAAATATTTGACAATCACAATGTAGTTTATATTGGGTGTAAGGTTGATGTTACTTTAACGAAAAGGACTTTAAGCGGATTGTATAATAAAATGGTTGCGTTTCCGGTTGAGTTTTATATTTCCGAGTTGAATTTTGCTCCCACTTGTTGTCTGACTGTTCGTAAAGATATATTCTCCCGGGTAGGGCTTTTTGACCCAAACCTAATTTCCGGAGGAGATCATGAATTCGGCAACCGGGTTTACGAAGCCGGTTATAAAATGCGCTATGAACCGGATATTGTAATGCAACATCCGGCTCGTTTTACTCTAAGAAAGCTTTTAAAAAAGTCTTTTCGTATTGGAAGGGGATCAAAACAGATGAGCTTCTATTATCCGGACAGATATAAAATGGGGATAACAAAGATATTTAATCCCCGGTACTTCTTTCCTATAAAAGCGCTCCTAAAATTTGTCTGGACTATGAGAGAAAACGACCTTTGGAATAAACTAACTTGCTTGGAGCAACTACTAATCAGCCTGATTCATTGGAGTTACTTATCGACCCATCATGTTGGATACATTTATGAAAGTTTATTTGGAGATTTAAAATATAAAGAGAGGCACAAAAATGAATAATTTTAATTTCTATAAGGAATTATAATGTTACCAAAATTAAATTTTATTGAACAGTTTCAAAAAGGGGATAAAATTTGGCATAAAATTATTCTTTGTTCTATTCCAATATTCATAATTGGTTTGTCTGGTGGTGGGGCATCACAACTGACAGTATACTTAATGGGGCTTTATATGATTATCATTCTATCCGTTTCTATAATTGTAAATAAAGACGGCTTTATCAAGAAAAACATCTTTCTTCTGCCTTTGACGATTTTTACCGGTGCTTCATTTGTTGTAACTTTATTTTCTCCCGCTTTATTATCTTCGATGGAAGGGTTCCTAGAGTATTTTGCTTATTTAATTTTCTTTATTTCACTGCTTTTAATTAAACCGGACAAGAAATTACTGCTGTTAAGTGTTTTTATTTTTTGCTTGATTGAACTTACCGTTTGTTTTTTTCAAATTGGTTCATTGCGCGTTAGTGGTACATACAATTACGCTAATTTTTTCGTACTTCCACTCGTGTTTGGCTTTATCTGCAGCTTAGAAATAAAAAATAGTAGAATTAAATATCCTTTAATGGGATTGTTTTTTATTTTTTCTATTCTCACAGGTTCGAGAATTGTGCTTGTTTTTATATTGCTTTTACCTTTTTTTCTTTTAAACCGTAAAATATTCGCATTACTTGCTCCAATATTATTAGGGTTAATACTCTTTATCCCAAATCCCATTAAAAAGAGGGTGACAGGAAAAGTCCGGACATATTCTCTTCAACGTCCGAACATCTGGAAACAGGCTATAAAAACCGGTCTAGATAAACCTATAACAGGTTGGGGGCTCAGGAGTTTTGAGAAGGCTTCACTCCAACATAATTTTCCGGTTAAAGGCAAATACCCAAAGAAGGCTAAAATTGCTCACAATCAATTCCTACAGTACTTTGCGGAAGGGGGTATAATTTTATTTTTAGCCTATTTGTATTTGTTTGTAATATTTTTTATTAATTTTAAAAATTTCGGAAAAACAGAACGGATTTTAATATTGGTAATTTTTATCCATTCTCTCTTCGATAACGTTTTGTACCTGCCTGCAAATTCTTTAATCTTTATTGCTTTACTTTATACGGCGGATCATTCAAAAGAAAAGCATAAATTTCATTTTTCCTTGCCAGTAAAATTAATATTTATCTTGCTGTCTTTAATATATTTAATTCCTTCATCTGCTTATTATGCAGTAAAACGGGCAGAGACAGAGTTTAAAAAACAAGAATATGAAAATGCCATGTATTATTTTGCTTTGGCAGAGTCATTATGGCCTCTACCTCATTATTCCACATACCTTGGCACGGCAAATGAACAAATGTTTTATGAAACCGGATTTGTCAGTTATTTATCTTTTGCTTTTTATCTGCATTCTAGAGCTGCACAAAGCAACCCAATTGATTGGAGTTTACCTTTCAAAAAATATAAGTTTTTTAAAAGATATAAAAAAACCATATGCAATGAAAATGCTGAGGAAACTGCCGATTCATTCCTTTTAGAAGCAATTGAATTAAATCCTAAAAATATAATGTTATATGAAACGCTTTTGAAAGACTATCAGGAAAGAGGTATGGAAAAGGAAGTCGAGGAAACCAAACGTAAGATCGATAGTATCTTCGTATCGGAATAATTAATTAGTAAACCTTCTTTGGTTTTTGAGTTTTTGTTTTTTTAAACATAGAATAAACTGTTGGTAGATTTAAGCGTATCTAGTTTGTTTCGTGGTTGAATAACCTTGTTTTTTTATGGAGATTGGGAAAACAAGCAGTAGCCCTTGACCAAAGACGCAAAAAACAATAAAATATTTCTACATTATGATAGAAATAATTATTTCAGCCATATTTCTTATTTCTCCCGGGGATTCAACATCTATTCCTTTCGATATAACAATACTATTCGATCCTCCAATATTGACTGGATCCGC
>Ga0315555_1003914_pt1 | contig 10177 bp, 13 predicted proteins | sample SalMarSW160380MG_FD_202113 | JGI IMG/M metagenome (GOLD analysis project Ga0315555, IMG submission 202113) | Salt marsh sediment microbial communities from the Plum Island Ecosystem LTER, Massachusetts, United States - Salt Marsh Sediment SW1603-80 ...
GCGTTTTTCGTAGTCGGTTTTACTTCATCTTCGCTGCGTCGGACGCGTTGAATCTCCGCTTCGTTAATGATCCGGCGGAATACGCGTCTTGTCATCCCCCGGCTTGACCGGGGGATTCATGATTATGGCGGTGTAGGCCGGGAGCTTGCGCTCGAAATGATTGGGGGTCTCCTCGCTCGCCATTTACTCCCTTTTCCGCATCTTGCCCAGCGCAGACTGCACCTTGTCTTCCATGTGTGCATCCCGGTCGCGGCGGTCGTCGATTTTGATTACCGTGCCCACTCGCTTTGCACCAGCCTTGAAAAGTGCCTCGTGCATCTTCGCCGCCACCTCCATCAGCACCGGAAAATCGCCCTCGACCGTGGTGAACATCGGTCCCAATTCCCAGCGAACGCGGCCGTCCGCGTCCAACACCTCCAGCGCCCGTGCGACGTATTCACCCAGACCGGTCTCCTCGGCAACCGTCGGGGCGACGCTGATTGCCATGATCGCCATCGTTCACTCCAGGTAAAAACATCTCGAAACAGGATGGACAGGATAAACAGGATAGAAAAGGTATGAAAACAACGGGCGGCAAACCTTTTCTCAGGATGGTATCCTGGTCATCCTGTGCATCCTGTTCCTGTCGTTCTTTATCATTTTAACTTCAATAGATACAAAACTCAACATCTGATGTCTCGCACCTCCGGGTCCATCGTGACCTGCTTGACATCCCCAGGGAGCGCCCCTACCTTTCAGGCCTGTCAACGACGCATGAGAAAGGCAATAGAACGATGAAAGCGGACATCCATCCGGCCTACTACTATGTGACCGTAAGGTGCGCCTGCGGCCATGAGTGGAACACGCGCAGCACGAAGCCGGGCGAGATCAAGGTTGAAATCTGCTCCAACTGCCACCCCTTCTTCACGGGCAAGCAGAAGCTGGTCGACACCGCCGGCCGTGTGGACAAGTTCTACCGTAAATACGGCATGCAGCCGAAGTAACGTCCCCTGAGCGCGAATCCCCCACAGGAAAAGCTCCTTTCGAAGGTCGGTGGCCAGGCGGTCATCGAAGGCGTGATGATGCGTGGTCCAAAACGCATCGCCACCGCCGTGCGCGATCCCAACGGGCGCATTCGGGTCAACGCCTACCCCTTTGTCAGCGCTTCAAAAAAACACCGTCTGCTCGCCCTGCCGGTGCTGCGCGGTGTCGTCGGGCTCTATGAAGCCCTGTCCATCGGCATCCGCTCGCTCAACTGGTCCGCGGACGTTGCCGGGGAAGAAGACGAGCGGGCGTCGAAAAAGTGGTATGATCCGATCCTATCGCTGCTGATGACGGTCGTCGCCCTCGCAGCGGGCATCGGGCTTTTCATGGCGGTGCCCTATGCCGTCGCCGGCCTGATCCCCACGGCTCAGAACCAGGTCCATTTCCATCTCGTCGCGGGCGGGCTCAGAATTCTCCTGCTCATCGCCTACATGTGGAGCATTTCGCTGATTCCGGAGATCACCGCAGTGTTCCGCTACCACGGCGCGGAGCACAAGAGCATTTTCGCTTTTGAGAAGGAGCTCAAACGGACGGTGAAGAACGCCTGCGTCCAGAGCCGTTTCCACCCCCGCTGCGGCACCAGTTTCCTGTTGCTCGCCGCTGTTTTGACGATGTTCGGATTCATGCTGTTCGACAGCGTGTGGACCCTGAGTGGCGGAAGCTACAGCGGCGTTGCCGCACGCATCGCCGTTCATCTTCCGCTGATCCCGCTGATCGCGGGCCTCTCCTATGAAGTCCTCAGGCTGGTTGAACGCCACTCCGAGGAACCCGCGTGGCAGCCTTTCGTCCGACCCGGGTTCTGGTTGCAGAAGATCACCACGCGGGAGCCGGATGAAGGTCAGGTGGAGGTGGCTCTCGCCGCCCTCGAAGAGGCGCTGCTCGAGGAAGACGCCGAATACCTCGGCGCTCCCCGAGTGTGGGTGAATTAAAAAGGGGACACGTACCTTTTAATTTAGTTCTCTTTATATGTATATAATTTAGAAACATAAGTGAATTAAAAGGTACGTGTCCCCTTTTTAATTCGTAAAGGGAGGCGACGATGAAATCACATCAGAACGTGATGGGGAATCCGGGATCGGCGAAGCTTTCGGATGCCATTGCCGCGGAAGCCGTTGCCAAGCTGGAAACCTACCTCGAGTGGCTGGATCATGCGGTGGGGATGCTCGATGAGCACGCCCTGTGGGCGAGGCCGAGTGCGAACGTGAACAGCGTCGGCAACCTGCTGCTGCACCTCGAAGGAAACGTCCGTCAGTGGATGTTGCATGGACTCGCGGGGGAGCAGGATCGCCGTCAGCGCGACCTCGAGTTCTCGACGGATGGAGGCAGGACAGGCGCGGAGCTGCTCAAGAGACTGCACGAAACCGTCACCAAGGCCTGCTCGGTGATCCGCAGCTCACAGACGTCGGAAGATTGGTTGCAGCAGCGAGAGATCCAGGGATTCTCGACCACGACGTTGGGGGCCGTCGTCCACATCGTCGAACACTTTTCCTACCATACAGGGCAGATCGTCCAACTCGCCAAATCCGCTACCGGCCGTGACATGGGATTTTACAAGCTGTAGACAAAACCTGGAGACTCGAGGAAAGCAGAGCTGTCTAGGGCAGCGGCGCCGGCTTTCCCGAAAGCGCGTAGGCGATCAGGTTGACTCCCATGTGCAGCGCCGCCTGACGTTTCGCCTCGGGATCGTGGTGCACCTCCGGGTCCTCCCAGCCGTCCCCGAGGTCGCACTGGTAGCTGTAGAAGAGTACGACACGTCCGTCCACGACAATCCCGAATCCCTGCGCGGGCAAACCGTCGTGGTAATGGATCTTCGGCAGCCCGTTCGGAAAGTCGTAGACCATGTGGTAGATCGGATTCGTGAACGGGATCTCGACCAGTTCGCGGTCCGGAAACACCTTGTGAACCTCACGCCGGAAGGATTTGTCCATTCCGTAGTTGTCGTCCGCGTGCAGGAACCCGCCGCTGAGCAGATAGTCCCTGAGGCGTGCGGCCTCCTCGTCGCTGAACACGATGTTGCCGTGACCGGTCATGTACAGGTAGGGGTGGCGGAACAGGTCGGGGTCCGTGAGCCGGACGGTTGTTTCCCGCGCGGCCATCGGAATCCCCAGCGCCTGGGAGGCGGCTCTCTGCAGGTTGACCAGCGAGGAGGGATCGCTGTACCAGTCCCCGCCCCCGTCGTAATGCACACGGGCGACGGCGAACGGTTCCTGCGCCACGGCCACCCTGAAACCCACTGAAACGAGTAGCACCGCTGCCAGCGGGACCAGCCTCCTCAAAATCGATCGCGGGAACACTAGAATGGAATCCTCGGTATGCCCAGCTCATCCAGCACTTTGCCGAGCAGCGCCTTGCGCTCGGCGTAGGGGAGAAACGCGGATTTGAAACCCATGATGATGATGCTCTCCAGCTCGTGCTTGGTGAAACCGAGCGCCTTTTGTGCGAGGTAGTACTCGTCGGACACCGTGGTCGCGGACATCAGCCGGTTGTCGGTGTTGATCGTCACCCGCAGGCCGAAATCGAAGTAAAAACGGATCGGGTGTTTGTCCAGCGAGGCGACCGTTCCCACGTGGACGTTCGAGGAGATGCAGCACTCCAGCGGAATCCGATTGTCGTTCACGTAGTTGAGCAGCTCGCCGTCCTCCTTCAGGCGGGTGCCGTGCCCGATGCGGTGGGCGCTGAGATCGTGAAGCGCCTGTTTGATCGAATCGGGGCCCCACGCTTCTCCCGCGTGCACGGTGCATGGAATGTTGTTCTTGCGGATCAGGTAGAACGCTTCCGCGTGGTCCTTCGCCGGGTAATGGTCCTCCTGCCCTGCAAGGTCGAATCCGGCGACGCCGCGCCCCTTGTAGGCTACTGTCAATTCCGCGAGCCGCAGGGAGACCGCGGGCTCGATCGAGCGTATCCCGCAGACAATCACGCCGGTCCGGATCCCGGTCTTGCGCTCTCCGGCGCGAAGCCCGGCGAGCACGGCGTCCATCACCTGCGTGAGTTTCAATTTCTTCTGCTGATGCAGGATCGGTGAGAAGCGCACCTCGAGGTACCAGACGCCGTCAGCCCACGCATCTTCGCAAAGCTCCTCGGCGATTCGGGCGATATCTTCCTCGTCCTGCATCACGGACAGGGTGATGTCGAAGGATTTCAGGTATTCTTTCAGGCTGCTTCGCTTTGCCCCGGCGGCGAGCAGTTTGTCCAACTCGTCTTCATTCTTCGCCGGAAGCCCTACCCCGCGTTTCTCTGCGAGCTCAAGGATGGTGGACACACGGACTGACCCGTCGAGATGGCAATGCAGGTCGGTTTTCGGGAGCTTGCGAATCTGCTCCAGTGTAAGTTCGTCATTGTCGCTCTTCGAATTCATCGTACCCTCGTTTGCCCCTTTCGCGGAATATTCACGCAAGATAGGCGACGGCGGTCGGACGCGCCAGTGCCGCCCGACAAAGAGGGAGGGAGCATTAAAAAAGCGTGAATTCCCTGCGCACTGCGGCGTTGCCGCACTGCGTGAGAAATCACGCTGCAAGGGTTCCTCACCGATGTGAGGCGCCGCATGAGCCGGTCAAGCGTAGGCGTCGAGCATATCGCCTATGCTGTTCTGGACATAATCCTGGCTGCTGTTCAGATTCAGATTGCTCGAAACAGCCAATTGTGCCACTTCCGTTGTCATCCGATCGACCGTCGCATTGACGATTTCAGCGCTCCAGGCCTGGACATTCAGCGCATCCCTGAGCGCGCTGAAATCGAGCGGGTCTAAGTGCATCTCCATGGGTCTCCTCCCGCTCCCGCTCCGAGAGCTGGTTGATCAGACGAGCAGGTTGATCTTGACCGCGCTCGCGCCCTTCTGAAGCGCCGGTACGCTCTGGGGCGCCGCGGGGGCGCCGCCCGAAGGCTGCTGGCCCGTGAATCTGCGCACGTTGAAACCAGAGGTGTCCAGCATCTTGAGCTTCACTTCCGTGTTGAGCGACAGGTTGCGAATCATGTTGCTCGCTCCTGAGCCCTGTGGATTGATCTGCATCTTCTTTTCCTCCTCGCGATCGCACTGTTCACACGTTTAGCCGGGGATGCTGCCACACCCCCGCGTGTTTCCTTATCCAATCCAGCGATGTACCTGATCCATGTTTTCCTGAATCCTGTCTCGAACCGTCTCCGCGGCCGCTTGCGCCTCGCGGATCGTGGAGAAATACTGTGGGCCCTCCGCACGGCTGCTGCCGAAACGGAAACGGTTCTCGACGCCCCAGATCCGCAGCATCGACCTCACGAACCAGGGAGCGTCCACAAGCGTCACGTCCCCTCGCAGAGCCCGCAGATGCTGTTCCACCGAGAGCAGGGCGGATGCCAGGGTCGCGTGAAGGAACCGCATCCCGTTGAGGCAGATGCGGAGATGCACGGCGCCGTCCGCGATCTCACGCCAGAGAACTTGCTCTAGGCTCCCTCGGAGATCGGCGTCCACATGTGCCCCGGCGATTACCGTGCTCGTATCGCCATCCCGTTGCGTGTCCCAGGCGATTGCCTTCATCGCTTCCCCTCTGTATCAGAGACGTTAAAGTCAGCCGGATGAACTGCCGATAGAGATAAGGGTGAGTCCGTTCCAGCTGCCGCTACTCACGTAGGCAACACGTGTGCCAGCCCGTGCCGTGAGTCCGAAGCAGTCTTCGAACTCCTTGTTATTCAATATGTTCCCTCCTCAAAACGAGTGCACTTGCCAGCTTTTCCCCACGCCCGGACGCGGTGAAATCGCCACCTATTCGTAACACCTCGTCGGATAACTCCGCTAAGTAACTGATCGTGAACGAGTACGAACTGGAACGATGGGGTGGCACCCGCATTTGATTTTGCGGGCAGGCACCGGGCTGCGGCTGAATGTTGAAGCGAATAGGGAGGGATCGTTGATCGGAAGGCTAAAGGTTTTCGGATTTTCAACCGATAACGGTAGTGAAGTGGTGTACCCGAAAGGAAGGAATGAGCCCTCGCATTGGACCTGCCGGCCCCCGGGGCCCTCAGCCCCTCAAGGGCGTTTCGTCACCGCGCCTGCCGGAGGAGGGCTCTGTTCCAGCCACGGCGACACCTCCTGCCAAGTCCACTCCGCAGATCCCGGGCTGGTCCACGGCTGCCGGATATGCTCTCTACCGCAGGGTTCAGGAACTCCCGGAGGGGGGAAGAACGGGTTCCGCCGAACCGACCCCGAAGGATCCTCGCGAAGCCCGTCATCATGGCGTTGGCCGCACCATCGATACCTGGGCGTGATTGCATCCATCCGTCAGGAGCATGACGACAACTCCAAACCTATAATAGCGTAAATAGTATCATCGAATGTATCAATTAAATAGGGACAGTCCCTCTTTATTTTGTCGGCGAACGTTATGAATAAACAAGAATAACAGTTACTTATGGGATAAGACAACGACGCTTCTTACTTTGGATTGAGGATTCGCTTCCGGAATTCGGGCCAGGAATCCTCGCCTGCGGCACTGACCACACCACGAATGATCTGCGGGATTTCCATCGGGGTGCTGCGCAGATCGATTGCTTGACGGATGCGGCCGGCCACCTCTTTGCAAACCGCGTCATTCGCACCCAATACCGTGACGAGCGGATCTCCACTTTTCACCTTGTCACCCATTTCCGGGTGGATTAGGAAACCGGCGGCCGGATCGATATTCTCCTCTGCGCTTTTCCTCCCGGCGCCCAGTGCGACGCCTGCGAGCCCCATCTCCAGCGCGTTGATGCCGTGCAGCCACCCGTCGCTCTCGGCCTGAATCACGTACGAGGAGAGGGCGGGGTGGGGGGCGGCGTTCGGTTCCAGCGCCTTTGAATCTCCGCCCTGTGCAATCGCCGCCTTGCGGAAGACCTCGAAACCTTCCCCCGAGTTCCACACTTCGGTAAGGTGCTTCTCTCCGCTCTCCGGGGACGGATCGATCCCGATCAGCGCGAGCAGGGTTCCGCCGAGGGCAAGCGTTAGCTCCCTCTGATCGTCGCGCACGCCTTCCCCTCGCAGCGCGACCAGGCACTCCTCGGTCTCCAGCCAGTTGCCCACCGCTCTGCCCAGCGGGTGGTTCATCGCCGTCACCAGCGCGGTGGATTTGAGCCCGAAATGATGCGCCGTCTTTACAAGCCAACGAGCGAGCTCCCGGGCGTCCTTCTCCTCTTGCATGAACGCGCCGTTTCCGCACTTGACGTCAAAGACAATCGCTTCAATCCCCTCGGCCACTTTTTTCGAGAGAATCGAGGAGGTGATCAACGGGAAGGAGCGGACCGTGCTCGTCACATCGCGCAGGGCGTACATCCGCTGGTCCGCCGGTACGATGTCGCTGGTTTGCGCTCCGAACGCCAGCCCCACGTCACGCACCTGCGCTTGCAATTCGGTAACACTCAGGTCTGTCCGCAATCCGGGAATGCTTTCCAGCTTATCCAGCGTTCCGCCGGTGTGACCGAGGCCGCGGCCGGTGATCGTTGGCACCTTGACTCCCGCAGCCGCGACGAGCGGGGCGAGGATCAGCGTGATCTTGTCACCGACTCCCCCGGTGCTGTGCTTGTCGCCGAGCGGACTGACTCCGTCGAAATGGATCGTCGTCCCCGATGCGATCATCGCCTCGGTCAGAGCGGCGGTTTCATCCAGCTCCATCCCACGGAAATAAACCGCCATCAGCCACGCGGCCATCTGGTAGTCGGGAATTTCCCCCTCGACGAAGCCGCGAATGAAATCCTGAATCTGGGTGGGTGTATGTGTCCGGCCGGCCTGCTTGTCTGCGATAAACTCGGTCGGTAAACGGTTCGACATGAACATGCTTTCCGTGAGTTGGCGGAATCAGGAAATCCGCTCTGGATCGGTTTCTGCGGAATCGAGGGGTCCGGGCGATGGGAGCACGCGAAGCTTGGCCGGCGCTTCCAACGCTTCCGCCGGTCGCCGGGTCACTCTTCCTCGGAGGTCTCCTCGGGTTGTTCCTCCTCCCCCTCTTCGTCCTCCGCAAGCTCCGCCTGCGTGCGTTTCCACTCTTCTTCCGCCAGGATATTCAGCTGATGCCGGACTTCCCGGGCGAGCGCCTTGCCGGAGAGACGGTCGATCTCGGACCACTGCCCGTTCACGACCAACGTGCCTTCCTCCTCGCCGGGATTCAGTTTCATCACCTTCATCTTGGCGGTTCCGATGATATCCAGCGGCGGTTCGGTGGCGGTGACGTCGAGGTCGGCGCCCACTTGGATACCGTCTATCGGGTCGAAGATCAGCAGCCGGACTCCGCCGGCGGAGATGTCCTGGATATCGGCCTGCATCAGATCCGTACCGTCGGGGGAGCCGACGTTGACCGAAAACGTCTTCTCCAGCCGCGGGGTGTGCCTTCGGGATGTGGTGACGCCGATGCCTTTCTTCTCGCGCCACCGGACCACCCGGCGCGGCGGTTTCTTCATCCGGCGGAACGCTTCCTCGTTCCCTGCGATCTTGCGGAGCCGGATTTCGCGGAATGCGACGATTGCAACCAACACGATGAGGAGCAGCAGGATGGTGATGATGAGGTAATCGTAGATTCCCGCGGACGATCCCTTGAAGTACTTGAGGATTCCCGTAACGTCCTGGCCCATGCTGCCTCCCTGCCCGTAAGCTGTTTACAGAGAAATAATACAATACCTTTCAGCGCGGGGGAAGGCAACTCTTCAACTCCCCGGGAGCGCACTCCAGCTCTCGTGAGAGTTAGTGTGGCAGGATTCGGATCGGATTGGTGAACACCCATCCCCGGCCGCGGCGATAGGTTTCGAGCCGCCAGATGCCGTCGTCGTGCGTGGTGTACCTCAACTCACGGCCGTGGAGCCGGATCACCGGGGTGCCGTTGCGGACCAGCACCATTTCCGCGTCGAGCGGCGACTGGGCGACGAAAGTGACTTCATGCCCCGGATCGATCCGTGTGATCGGCAGGATTCGTTCGCCTCCCGAGATCGCGTAGAATCGGAAACCGTTCGCTCGGCCCACCCGGTGGTTCGCTCCGAAATGGCGGCCTTCGCGGAGCGCGGAATAGACCTGCCGCTTCGCCTCTTCGTACTTCCTGGAAAGCGGCTGTTCGAGCAGCAGATGGGTCAGCAGGCTGCGGAATTGAACCTTGTAATGGAAAACCTTGACGTGGAGCAGTCCTCCGAGCAGCGGGTATTTCAGCGAGTGCGCATCCACGCCCACATACCCGACGACAGGCCGATGCCGGTTCAGCAGGTCCCAGGTCGAGAGCGTCTCGGGCTCCGGCCGTGTCAGGCTCTTCAGCGGGTGAAGGAACCGCTGTAGACGGTTGACACGCGACAATCCCTCGACCCACTGGCTCAGCTGATTCCAGATTTCGATCCCGTCGATCGGCGCGTCCCATGCCGTCCACGGGTAGGGCGGCATGTCCTTGAAAGCGGTGCGCTTTTCGTGAGGATGCGCGATCGCCCCGAACCCGCCCATCTCCTGCACTGCCCGGACATATCCGGCGACGTCGGACTGGTCGGGCACGTGGTCGATGTCGAAGGCGAGATAGTGGTTTGGCAGATTTTCATCTCCAAGTTCGGAACCGATCATCACGTTTACCCGGCCGTACTTGCCCTCTTGCCCGAGGTCGTAGGCCTTCAGATGTTCGTGGTCGGTGATAATCAGCCAGTCGAGTTTGCGTTCGTGGGCGTAGCGCGCGATTTCATCGGTGGTGCCGGTGCCGTCCGAGTAGATGGTGTGCATGTGCAGCACACCCACCGACTCGTGAAGCCGGGGACCCGGTCCGTCATCGATTTTGCGCCCGAGGATCATAAACCGAGTTCACCGGAAATGGAAGCCATGGCGTCGCGCGAGAGCGCCAGGAATTCGTCCAGCTCGAGGCCGAGCTCCGAGCAGGTCTTGATCTGCTCTCGATCCGCGCCGGCCGCGAACCGTTTTTCCTTGAACCGGCGCAGCATGAAATCAACATCCATCGCGGCGATTTTTTTCTCCGGGTGCATCAGTGCGCAGGCTACGATGAATCCGGTCACCGGGTCCCCGCAGTAGATCGCCTTCTCCATCGGAGTGTTTCGTGCAACGAATCCGGCGTGGGCGTGGATGGCGTTCAACATCTCTTCGCTGACGCCGCCCTCTGTCTCCAGCAGCTCGCGCGTGATGTAGGTGTGGCGGGGGAAATCGTCCTTCGTCTCCTCGTAATCCAGGTCGTGCAGAAGTCCC
>Ga0315555_1003920_pt1 | contig 10172 bp, 9 predicted proteins | sample SalMarSW160380MG_FD_202113 | JGI IMG/M metagenome (GOLD analysis project Ga0315555, IMG submission 202113) | Salt marsh sediment microbial communities from the Plum Island Ecosystem LTER, Massachusetts, United States - Salt Marsh Sediment SW1603-80 ...
AAACAGAATAAGGTGGTGACGGTAGAGAAGATAGAGAAAACAGATGCAGAATGGGAGAAACTATTGACCGCAGATCAGTACAAAATCACCACCAGGAAGGGCACTGAAATTCCGGGCACCTGCACATTTGACCAGATCCATGAGCCCGGTATTTTCCGCTGCGTCCGTTGTGGCACCGACCTTTTTCGCAGTTCAACCAAGTTCAATTCAGGGACGGGTTGGCCCAGTTACTATGAACCAATCTCGCCACTCAACGTGGTACAGCAACCTGATACAAGTGAGGGGAGGCTGCGGACGGAAGTGCTCTGCGCCAGGTGTGGCGCCCATCTCGGTCACGTTTTCGATGACGGGCCGCTGCCCACCGGCAAACGCTATTGTATAGACGGCATTGCGCTGAAGTTCGCACCAGAGAACAAGCTATGACCGGGAGGGCCGGAACAGAAGTCGCCACCATTGCTGGCGGCTGCTTCTGGTGCCTGGAAGCGATTTTTAAGGAGGTGGATGGGGTTGAGGATGTGACTTCCGGCTACACAGGCGGCAGCACCGTCAATCCGACCTACCAGGAAGTCTGCACCAATACCACCGGCCACGCCGAGGCGGTCCAGTTGACCTTCAATCTTGGCAAGATCTCCTATCGGGAAATTCTGCAGATTTTCTTCTCCGTCCACGACCCGACGACGTTGAACCGGCAGGGCGAGGATGTGGGCACACAGTACCGTTCCGCCATCTTCTATCACAACGACCGACAAAGAGCCATCGCTGAAGCGCTTGTTAGGGAGCTCAATGAAGCTCACCTGTGGAAGAAACCGATCGTGACGCGGGTTGTGGCGCTGGATAGATTCTATCCAGCAGAGGACTACCACCGGGAATATTTTTCACGCCATCCAGAGCAATCGTATTGCCAGGTGGTGATTTCCCCCAAAGTCAACAAGTTGCGCAAGCAGTGGACAAAGCGCGTTAAGAGATAGTCGGGAGATGGTATCGACAATGCGCGCTTCATTGAACTTTCTGGCATTCCCTAATTCAGAATATTTGATGCCCGTTAGTCCATTTTGCGGCGACGGAAGTGCCCTGCTACATATATGTATGCGCGGTTGCGCCACGGACGCTGAAAATCGCTGAATAACAATTCCCTGGCTTCAATCTGGGGCACCTTTCGCACTTCCTTCATGCGCCGCAGGAAAAATAGCGCCACCGCCAGACGGGCGACTCCTGAGACTATAAAGATAGAGAGAAACTGGCTCCCCATAAAGGGCGGCAGGAGTGGTGCCAAAATACCTCCGGTCAGAGACCCCATGCTGACGCCCAGGAATATCAGAGAGTTGTAAACAGCTATGTAACGTGTCCTGTTTCGCGCGGGAGTTGCATCGAATATAAAAACGCCACTGGCAAGCTGGAACCCTGCCCAGGCAAACCCGGAAAATATCTGCATAATGATGAGCCACCACAAACTGTGGTTAAGCGCCCACCCGAGTGGTACAAACGGAACAAATAGGGACGTGATTTTCAGTACCTTGATGCTTCCCGCCCTGTCGATGCGTTTGCCCCACCATGTCATGAAGCCGACCGTCGCCAGACCCGCCGCGGCGTTCAGAGTAGTATAGACGATGTAGCTGAGATTCAGGTCAATTAGCATATACGGAGAGAAGAACGGCCCGGCAATAGTCGTCGTGAAATTCATCAGGGCGCAGAGCATTATGAACATGCCGATGTTGGTGGAGAACAGGCCACGGGCTATTTTAAGCATGCCGTCATGGTTCTCCTTTTCGGTCGCCGGGCTCAACGGTTCGTGCATCTGTGACAGGAAATAGAACGAGATCAGCCGTGATGCCATTGCTCCCACAAATATGATAGTGAAAGCCAGGTTGGTATTGCCGGTGAGCAGCTGCAAGATGCCCCCAGCGACATAGCTAAATGCCATGGAGACAAAGGCAGTAATGCGATTGCGCAGACCGAAGAACCGGCCGCGCACCTGCGTCGGCACCAGGTCCGCCATCATGCTTCCCCAGGCGGGGTTCAGGGCAGAATCAAAGGCGGTGCTCAAAGTCATGAACGCTATCAACCACCAAACCTGGTGTGTCTGGAACAGATAGGGAATGAAGAGAATCGGCAGCCACGTCAAAGCGTGCATAAGAACCATGGGAAGTATGAAACCCTTCCGACTCCCCATTCTTTCAGAGAGTGCTGGTGCTGCGAACTGTGCTGCGGCCATGGTGAAATTGGGCACGCTGGTGAGCAAGCCGATCTGCTGAGCGGTTGCTTTCATTGTCAGCGCGTATGGCGTGATGTAGTTCTGCGTGAGTCCCAGCATTACGGAATAGGCTGAGCCATCAAATAGACTGTTCCTCAGGCTCTTGTTGACCTGTTCCCCGCTCAGATGGGACGGGACGTCATGAGGGCGGCGTGGGAAGTGTATGTGAACCGACATCGTTGTTTAGCTGCCCTGTATGTAATGGCAACAGGTCATGCATCCGGGCGTCGGATCACGTGAAACGGTTCCGCAGGCAATTGGATCTGGATCTCGCTCAAGCCAAGACCACCCATGTGTCCCCCACTTGAGCCACGAGACAAAGGAAGATTGTGAGAACTTATGTATGAAAGCAACCATCGATCAGTTCATTTTGGTTGCCAGGAATTACCCTGTCGCCATCGTTGCTATGATATGTCTCTGGCAGGCAGTTGTCAATTGGTTAGAGAAAGCAGCGATTTGTCCACCGGCGGCCAAACTGGTTATCAGATGCTGGCAACTGGGCAGGTACAGGAAAAGTAAGTGCAGCGGTCGGTCAACTACGATACTATTGCAGGAGTGTATGAACGTTGCTACGAGCGAACCGATTACGGTCCAGTGCTCAGGTTTTTGCTGGGCTTCGCACGCGGGGGGAAAAGCCTGCTCGAGATTGGTTGCGGGACCGGGCAATGGCTATCCGGACTAGCAGAGGCGGGGCATGATATCGTTGGTCTGGACCCCTCACGGAACGTGCTGAGGGTCGCAATGGAGAAATCGCTGCAACCTGGACTGATCCAGGGCTGCGCCGAGTCAGTCCCGTTCGGGACCGGAACAATTGACCGCCTCTTTTGCATCAATGCATTTCATCATTTCTCTGAGCAAGGGAGATTCATGGCAGAGGCGGGACGGGTCTTACGTCACGGAGGTGGCATGCTAATCGTGGGATTGGATTCCCACACCGGTCTGGACCACTGGTGAATCTACGATTATTTCCCACAGGCAATCGATATAGACAAGCGGAGGTACCCCTCTGCTATATCACTAAGAAGATCTATGCAAGAAAACGGCTTCATCAACTGCAACACTACCGAAGCTCTCCATATTTCGATCGAATGGTCAGCTCAGTCCGCGCTTCAAAACGGACGGTTGGAAAGGGCCACGACTTCCCAGTTGACTGTGTTGACAGATGAGGAGTACAAGGAAGGACTAGGCCGTCTGATAAAAGACATCGAACTCAATGAAGCTCAGCACAGAGGTCTGACGATTGAGGCCGATTTACGTCTCTACGCAACCACGGGATGGCTTCGGTGATCGCGCTGGTCGTGATCCGAAGTCAACAAGAGCCATCCACAGTGTCGAGCTTGTGCAACGCAAGCCTGTTGTGTTAACTCCGGCGTAGCAGAATAGCGGAACGTGTAGCGGTATACGGTTTGTCTTTTTGGTCTTGCTATCAAGCGAGCTTCAGCGTACACTACGGGTGTAGACTAAGTACGCGCTCGGACTGGAGAATAAGTTATCGTGATCAAACTCGGTGACTCTCCCGGTCGGGAAGGATGCTCACATGACGGGAATTAAGACTGCTCCCTATGGGTCCTGGAAATCACCAATAACTTCAGCCTTGATCGGCACAGATGTGCTCAACATCGTGTGGCCGGCTCAAGTTGCTCTCGACGGCAAGGATGTTTACTGGGTCGAGACTCGCCCCGCGGAGAATGGCCGGACAGTCATAGTCAGGTGGTCGCCCGATGGGACGGTCGAGGACATTACTCCACCAATGTTTAATGCTAGGACTAGAGTGCACGAATACGGTGGAGGAGCTTTCACAGTCGAGGATGGCACCGTTTACTTCTCTAACTTCGTTGACCAACGCCTTTATCGTCAGGACCGAGGTGGCATGCCGCAACCAATCACCCCCGAGGCAGACTTACGCTATGCTGATGGTGTCATTGACCGGCGTCGACGACGCATAATATGCGTATGCGAAGACCATAGTAGGGAAGGGCATGAAGCAACTAACAGCCTCGCGGGAATTAGGCTCGATGGTGTCGGTGGCAGGCAGACATTGGTCTCTGGAAACGATTTCTACGCCTCACCACGTATCAGCCCGGATGGGTCCCACCTGGCTTGGCTTACCTGGAACCATCCCAATATGCCGTGGGACTCCTCAGAGTTGTGGGTGGGTGACATCACGGGGGCTGGCCCAATTGATCAGGAGCGGCGAATAGCCGGTGGCGCCAATGAATCTATTTGCCAGCCAAGGTACGCTGCTGACGGCACACTGTATTTTGTCTCGGATCGGACTGGCTGGTGGAACCTCTATCGCTGGAAAGACGGACGGGTTGAGATACTGAGCAGGATGGAAGCTGAGTTTGGAGTCCCACACTGGTCGTTTGGGATTTCGACCTATGGGTTCGAATCGGCTGGTGGTATCATCTGCTCCTACATCAGAGATGGTAGTTCGTATCTAGCAAGCCTGGATACCCCAAGCCAGCAAATCAAGACGATCGACATCCCATATACTTCCATTGCCTTTCTTCAGGCCACGCCAGGCGGGGCGGTGTTGATAGCCGGGTCACCAAGTGAAGCTACAGCTATTGTCCAACTTAATCGGGCAACGGGCAAGATGGAGGTGCTGCGTCGCTCTACTGAGGTCGTCATCGATCCTGGGTATCTGTCAACACCCCGGGCAATTGAATTCCCCACCGAAAACGGGTTGACAGCGCACGCTTTCTTCTATGCACCAATGAATCGCGATTTTGTAGCCACTCAGGGCGAGCGGCCACCGCTTCTTGTTGTCAGCCATGGGGGGCCGACTGGCGCAACCTCAAGTGAATTCAACCTGATGATACAATACTGGACCAGCCGGGGATTTGCTGTTGCAGATGTCAACTATGGAGGAAGCAGTGGTTATGGAAGGGCATACCGCCAGCGATTAGACGGGCAATGGGGTGTCGTAGATGTAGACGACTGTGTGAACTGTGTGCGGTATCTTATTAAGCGGGGTGACGTGGATGCTGACCGCGTTGCCATCAGAGGAGGCAGTGCCGGAGGTTACACTACTCTGGCCGCCTTGACGTTTCGCAAGGTCTTTAAGGCCGGAGCAAGCTACTATGGCGTCAGTGATCTGGAAGCTCTAGCAAGAGACACCCATAAATTTGAGTCGCGCTATCTGGACAGGCTCATTGGTCCGTATCCCGCTCGGCGTGACCTGTACCGGGAGCGTTCACCGATCAACTTCGCGGAGCGCCTTTCGTGTCCGGTGATATTCTTTCAAGGGAACGAGGACAGAGTTGTCCTGCCCAATCAGGCGAAGATGATGGTGGATACGCTTCGTCAAAAGGGAATTCCCGTAGCATATCTCCTATTTGAGGGTGAGCAACATGGCTTCCGGCTAGCGCAAAACATAAAAAAGGCGCTGGATGCTGAACTCTATTTCTACTCCAAAATATTCCGATTCCCATTGCCAGAGCCAGTCGAGCCGGTGCCGATAGAGAACCTCAAGTAGGCTTTGTTTTTGATAGTAACTCCGGAATGGTCACTTGGGTCCGTTAAGTCCTTAGCAGGTGCACCCTGATCCGCGACCGGGACCGGGCACGGCGCATTTGGGCGGTTTGTTCCCCTTGGCTCAACAAAAGTCCGGAACGCGTGCCCCAAGTAACAATCGCTTGTTTTGTTACCTCCGGCGCAGCAAGATAGCAATTCGTTACTATTGAGGAATCGAATAGAGTATAGTGATCTCGCTCTCGAAGCTAGGCTGGCCAGCATCCCTATTTCTTGTTCCGGATAGCTTCCAACTTAGCCTTGGCCTCAGCGACTCTGGTATGAAAGTCACTCAGCTTGTCACACGGGTAGTCTACGCAGTAGCCACAATTCAATACTTTTCTATCGGACCCACACTTTCTTATTTCACACACCCTGCAATAGCCAATCTGTACATCACCGACTGCCAGGCAGCCACTGCAATTGATATCTTCAGGCTTGAAGGGATGTTGATATTGTTTACTCCATTCTTCGGCAACCTTCGCTCTGGCCTTATTGTCGTCTTTCTTGGTTGCCTTATACGCCGGGCATTCAGTACAAACGATACCGCAATAAGCCACTATTTCTTGCATATTTCCTCCCTATCTATTATCAATACTGCGAATGGCCCTCAGGCGTCTGTCTACTAGCAAATAACCAGCTGACCGCAATTATATATGACCACCATCGATGCGGCAATTTGGTAATCTATTTTGGCAGAGAATCGTCCTGGCTAATTCGAATCCCGGTGAAACCGGGGAAAGACTAATTAGAGGCACCTTTCCTTGTCACACTGACGTATAATGTGTGACGGATCAAATCCTTGTATTATGGACAGAACAAAGATCCTTGCCAATCCTGCATTATCTACAAGACAATGCAGGCGTAAGAAATCGTAGCGGACTAACGTGTAGAGACAAGATGATAATTCAAGCGACATACAGATTGAGACTTGTCGCAGGAACAAAAACACTCGCAGCTGCTGAAATTGAAGACAAAGCAAAGCTCTCGAAACTCCTAGGAGCTTTGGTACCGGAAACATGGCCCCCGGACAATGTTAGAGACGTCTTAGGTCATTTCTACGCACTTTATGAAGAACATCCTGAATGGGAAGGCTGGCTCGCATGGTATGCGGTTCGAATTGATAAGGATTATCCGATACTCTGTGGAAGTGTTGGTTTTAAAGGTCCTCCAGACAAGCGAGGAATGGTTGAGATTGGCTATTCAGTTCTTCCGGAATTTGAGGGACAGGGCCTAGCAACGGAAATGGTAGCTGGCATGGTTCAATGGGCAAAGCAGCAGCCTCAGGTAAGACAAATCGAGGCTGAGACGAATATTGATAATAAAGCTTCAATGAGAGTTCTGGAGAAGAATATCTTTATCTGTGCTGGCGCAGGATTAGAGCCCAATACAATCAGATTTCTCCGCCGGTTCTGAACTATGTGGCAGCCGCATGCGTCGCAGGAACTACATATGTTGATAGCAGCTTTCAGGTGACAGGTGAGGCTCTACTGGAGAGTTGCATCATATTAGTCTGTTTTGTTACCTCATTACAAAAACCATCGGAAAGTGACCCGACAATTCTGGCTTCAGTGAATTCAAATTCAGGAATTTGATTAGAATTCACTATATGCTGACTTTTCAGGAGGGTGGATTTCCGATACTCTGGCTGAAGAAGACAATGCAAACCTACCATTAGCTAAACAGGGCGCATTTTACTTTCTTGTAGAAACCAATTTCATTTTAAGCTTCATTTCCAATTCTATTCCAGTAATTCGGGAATTTCATCAGGAATACAATCTATACCTTGAAACTCTTTAACGACGATGGATTTAATCTTGTTTCTTAATTCTGGCTTAAGATTGGGATAGACAATTTCGGTCTTTCCACCTATTGATTCACAATCGTCTTCAACAATCAGATCTGGAAGAGGCCGAATTCTTCCGACAACATCCTTGTATTCCTCTCTATTTCGACGACGAAAGATCTGACCGTCGGGGAAAGCATATTTCTTCAAAACAAGCTTATCGGTTTCGACATCTTTAGCATTTCTATGAGAGCTTAAATAGCATATTTTCGCTCCCTGTCCCTTCCATTCCTGTAGTTTCCTGGCAGCATTGCCAATAGGAATGTATGATGCGTAATCATGAATAGACGTATCACCCTCCATAACTTGCTTGACTATTCTTTCTCGAGCAAGACCTTTGGCATCTTTATGCATTATGGTTGTTCCCTGCAAGAAGACGAGTATTTTCATATTCATAAAAAGAATTCGCTAACAGACTAAAGATATAGAGAAGGTAGGGTACTATAATTGGGCGTCATAGTCCAGCGGCCACGATATGCTTGTCTGGCGGGTTACTTCACTACACAAACCATCGAGGCTCATTTTTGCTGTCGCGAAGCTGGCTAGTTAGTCACTTTTGGAGACAAACTCCTTCGCCCTTCTCCCAAACCCGTCTCTGGCGAGAAGCACCCTTTGCCGGCATTGAAGGCCGATGTCGGCGCCCACCCTGACCACTTCCCATCCATAGCTACTGCAAGGGATTACTAAGGAGGCTGTTTAGTTTTGATACTCCGTTCATTGTTGGGCGTCGTGGAAGCCTTTCTCTTCTGAATTCTGTAGTGCGACCCTTCAGGGTCGTGCAGCACGAGGCTAAAGCCTCGCACTACATTTTTAGACAGCCTCTTAATAAACTAGAAGGCAAGCGGATCCAAAAGGGTTATAATCATATGTTTTACGCAGGCCATGAAGGAATCATCAGGAAAAGCTATAAGCCCACTGCGAAATGTCTTTCACCGATTTGAACCCGGGGTATGGATTGTCACTGTCATTCAGTTTTTCACAGTAATCGGTTTCTCCATTTGCATGCCGTTTCTATCCTTATATCTTTATCAGGATAGAGGTCTTTCCATGACCCTGGTCGGAATCATACTCCTGGCTGCCGGGCTTTGCTCAGCCGTCAGCCAGGCGCTTGGGGGAGCGCTTTCAGACAGATTTGGTCGCCGACCGATTTTACTTATTGCTGCTTCGGTAAGTATATTCTTATATTCAGGACTGGCCGTTCTTATCGGGATTTCAGCCCCAGTGTGGGCTATTGCAGTTGTCTATATGGCCGGTCGATCAGTACTCACTACAACACGTCCTGTGATCTCAGCGATGGTGGCGGATTTTACCTCGAAAGGGAGGCTGACAGAAGCATATGGAATCCTGCGCATAGGAGCTAACATAGGCTGGGCTGCTGGCCCTGCCATAGGTGGATATCTGGCCACTTTCTTGCCCTATGGCTGGCTCTTCGGGGTCCCTGTCTTGACCTGTGTCATCGTTTCCCTGATTGTCTTTTTCTTTCTTCGCGAATCTGCGCAGGGAACGAATAGAAAAGTAGGCTTTCGGAGCATACTTCCCCCTGCGGGCGACCGGCCCTTCTTGGTCTTCACGATGGTGAGTCTCCTGCTGTTCATAGTTATGGGGCAAATGGCAAGTACCTTATCTATCTTTGCCGTGGATAGGGTCGGCTTTTCCACAGCCCAATATGGTTTCTTACTCACCTTGAACGGATTGATAGTGATTTTCTTTCAATACCCAATGACTCTCGCCCTCAGGCGGCTAGCGAAATTCCGAGCCCTCATACTTGGAAGTCTGTTTTATGCGTTTGGCTATCTATCCTTTGGTTGGATAACACAATTTGGATGGGCTCTGGGGGCAATGGCCATAATCACAACAGGCGAGATCATACATTCTCCGGTTACTCTCTCAGTGATAGGGGAACTTGCTCCGCAAGATCAGAGGGGAAGATACATGGGATTCTATGGACTAAGCGAAACCATAGGTATAGCGATGGGGCCACTGGTTGGAGGAATACTGCTTGATGCGTTTCCCTCCGACCTCAAACTCGTATGGGCGCCCATCGCCTCGATAGCGTTGATTGCTGCGGTGGGGTACTACTGGTGGGGCCGCCGCTTTCGCTTATAGTCTTCTGTAGTGAAGCCAACCCCTGGTCGGATCGTTATCCAACCCCTGGCCGGGTCGTTATCCAACCCTTGGTCGGATTGTTATCCAACTTTTCACAGGAATGTCACCAGGCAAAGGCGACTCTGGCCTGAGCGCAAGTCAGTGACAGTGAAAGGCACCATCCAGTACTAATGTGACAGGTATTGACTGTACCTGCTACTTGGCTTACTATGAACATTACCATGCCCTGATGGAAGCGATGTTCTTGATTTGCTGCGTTCTTGCTCTTGGCTCGGCCAGTCTGTCCTGTGCCACAGATGCCACGTTAAATGTACCGGCCAGTAATACAATTGAGCCATCGAAGTTTCACGGGTTAGTTACGCCACCAACTGAGCGAAGAAAGGATCGGAGTATTCTTGAATAACAACTTGCAGTATTTCATATTAACCTTTGTGCCCTTATTCATCGTTATTG
>Ga0315555_1003921_pt1 | contig 10172 bp, 8 predicted proteins | sample SalMarSW160380MG_FD_202113 | JGI IMG/M metagenome (GOLD analysis project Ga0315555, IMG submission 202113) | Salt marsh sediment microbial communities from the Plum Island Ecosystem LTER, Massachusetts, United States - Salt Marsh Sediment SW1603-80 ...
AACTGGGCTGCTTGTTATTCCCAAAAATGAATCTAAAGGTAAAACTTTGAAGAAGATTGCGAAAGAACTTTCTAGCCTACACAGATAGAAAGTTTGCTAGGCGCCCTTTTTTGCTACAATAATCGCGTTTACAATGCCGTCTTGTCCAGGGCGGGATCTTACACGTGCGGTTCCCAAGGACGTTGCGATCATTGTTCCTTTTGTGATTACGCCTCGTCTGTTGTAGTCCACGTTGGCTGGGTTCTCTATCACACGAAGTATTTCTACTTTTGAAGTTTTTCCAGAAGAATCGGAGATGTTTGCTTGGTTCACTGCTAACAGTCGAACCTTTTCGTTACCTCCATGCTTCCGAACGATTCTGCTCTTATTTTTGCCCAGCGTAGTTTCCGCTGGAAAGAAGCCCTTTTCATATCTTCTTTTCTTTCGGTTAACTGTTTTCCTTCCGCCTGAATCTTTGCGTTTATGTTGGTCTCCGTGCCACACAGACAAGCTTACATCATCTCATAGGTCTCGATGAGACTAGCAAAACTCGACATATAAGCTTATCTTTTCTGTTTTTCAGGGTTCGTTTCTTCTTCTGTTTTAGGTTTTTCTAAATCTTGAAATACGCTTTTAAGTCGTCGTTTCATGGTTCGTAGGTCGTGGCTTAAACCGAAGAAGTCAGCGAAAAACTCGGTTGTTCTTATCATCTTTTTTCTTCCAATGCCTTCGCGGACGATCAGTTCCATTTCTTCCAGTTGTGTAAGGTGACCGTAGGCGTGGTGACCTCTAACATCGATTACTTGGGTCTGAGGAATTGGCTGCCTAAATGCAATATACGATAAGGTTTTCAGTGGACCTGCAGAAAGAAGTGGTCTTGTGGCTAACTTTCTAACTTTATCCGTGTACTCGGCTTTCAGTTGCATAACAAACCGTTCCCCTTCAAGTTCAAGAACCTCAAGGGCTGTGTCACGATTCTTGTAATTCTCCACTAGAGCTTTAGCGAGTTTTTTCACCTTTTTTTTAGAGCGGATCCCTGCTACACTTCCCAAGGTCTTCAGATCAAGGGGGCGCCCTGCCACGTACAGCCCTGCTTCCAGTAAGGCTAATTCCTGAGTGAGCTTCTCTTGCTTATGATTGTCAGATGATTCCTGTTCCTTTTCCATCAAAGGTAGGGTCTCCTGTGACAGTTATGTACAGTTCTTCTATATCTTCCTCCTGCCACAGCCCTATCTTTCCTCTCTGGGCAAGAAAGAGAATGATTATGAATGTTTTAACTGCTTCAAGCTTTTCTAGTCCAGCAACGAGCTTTGAGAATGCTATCAGCTCCCCTTTTCCTGCAAGTTGGCAGAGCTGACTGTAAATGATCTTCATGTGTTTATCGATTTCCAGCAGATAGAGGTCTACTGGAGGCATAATCTCGGGGGCGGGTAAGACTGGTGGAAGCGGTGTTTGAGGATGTATGCGTTCGCCTCTCAGCACTTCATCTAGTACATTCAACAGGTTCTCTAGTGTGGTTGAAGATAATTCGTAACGGAGGGGAAGGAACATGGGTGGAGGAATGAAATCTGGTGGGCTTTTGGGTGGAGGTGGAGGCTCCTCAAGTTTTAGCAGGAGTTTGGTTTTCATCAGGTAGATGGTGCTAGAGGAGTCTAACGCCACGCCTGAGGCTCTAAAGTCTACTTCTCCTCGGTGCTCCATCTCCTCCAAGAAAGTTTTTAACAGAAAAGAGATGTTGACGTCCCAAGGCATTATCTTCTCTAATCTGTGAATCTCAAAGAGTATACTCAATGGAGGATAGAAATAGTAAGGTTTTTCCATAGACTGTGGCATCAGGCAGCCTCCATGATTTTGGGTGAGACCACGTGAGAGTAGCCGTTGCGTTCGTAGATTCCCCAGACTTTCTTAGCTTTGCTGACCATCTCTGGCTTCAAGGTGATAACCACAAACTGGGACTTCATGGACTCCTCAGAAAGAAGGTCTCCTAGTCTGGATACGTGGAAGGGATCGAGGTGAGCGTCGATTTCGTCGAACAGGTAGAAGGCTGCGGGCATGAAGTCTTGCAGAGCAAAAATGAATGCAACCGCAGACACGGACCTCTCTCCACTGCTGGCTCCGCTTACGAGAATAGATGCTTTGTTTCTAAATTGGACATGCATATCCATTCCTCCAGCAAAGGGGTCTTCAGGGTTCTCAAGTATCATAACAGCTTCGCCACCGCCTGTTAGTTTCGTGAAATATCTTCTGAAGCTGTTATCGATCTTTTCGAAAGCCTCCATGAAAACTGCACGTTTTTTCTTTTCAATTTCGTCCATGAAAGCGAGGATAGAGCGTTTTTCTTTTTCAAGTTCGTTCATGCGTATGGACAGTTCTTTGTACCGCGAAGCCTGCTCAGCGTAGTGGTCTAGAGACAGCTGATTTACGGCGCCGAGTCGATTCAGCTCAAGACGTAACTGTCTGAGGGATGTCTCAGCCGTCTCTAGCTGTTCCGGCGAAATCGGTAAGGGTTCATCGTAGCCAAGTTCAGCTAATCTTTGAGAGTGCTGTTCCAGTTTCATTTTGTCTGTTTGGATGCTGAATTGCAGCTCGTTATAGAGCCTGTCTGAACGTTCATACACTGAATCTAATTGGTGTAGCTTCTTGTCTATGTCATCAATCTGAACCGTGAAGGTTTTGGATTCTTGTTTGGCGTTTAGAACGGTTCGAGACAGCTTTTCCTTGGTGTTTTCCAGTTCCAGAAGCTTCTTTTCCAGAACCTCTTTTTCTTTGGTGGCTGCTTCAACCTCGGTTTCCACCGTTATAATCTGCGCTTTCAGCTTTCGCATCTGGATTCTAATGTTGTCCGCGCCTATTTTGAGGACATTTGTAAACTTGGATTCGAGAGTGGCAAGATTGGTTTCTGTGTTACCCATGATTTGACGAGCCTCGATAATCTCTTCACCTAACTTTTCTCGCTGAATCTCCATCTCCTGAATCCTAGCTTGATCCGTTTTCAGACGTAATTCTGCTAATTCCTCGCGGAAATTTTCCATTTCTTTTGTAAGAGAATTACGTTGTGCTCCTAGAACCCCTAACTTCGTCTTTTCTTCTTCTCTTTTTTCGTTAATTCTCAGTACATGTTTCTCGATGCGTTTGGTATTTTTTCTTGTATTCTTAACGCTCTGGCGTAATCTTCCAATTTCACCATTAAGCGTTACGATAGTTTCAGCCAAGCTGGCGAGTTCTACCCTAATGCTTTCAACTTCTTCTTTGAAACCGCTTATGTCGCTCTCCCTTTTTGTTAAATGCCGCTGAAGAGCTCCCACGGCTTCGTCAAGACTCTTTACAGCTGACTCGCTAGGAATAATCGAAGAATAGTCAACTGGTGCTCGATAATAACCACTTTCGAAGCCTCCCTGAGCCTCGTAAAGGTCTCCGTTAATAGTAACTGTTCGGTGACCGTTTCGCGAAGCGGCAAAGGCAGTTTTATCATCTTTTGTTACAAGTGTGTCTCCGAACACAAATCTTACAGCAGGATCAAATTTTTTGGAACACCTGACAAAATTGGAAGCAGTGCCGTTAATTCCTCTAATCGCCGGGATGCTGATTGAGCTTATTGTGGACATTTCTTCAAGGGGAATTATCTTGATTCTACCCAATTTCATACGTTTCAGAGTCTCAGCGCACATGAATGCCGCGTCAAAGTTCTGAACAACCATGGCGTCAAGCCATCCGACTGCCGTCGCTTCTACGGCTTGTCTATATCCATTTTCGATTTTGATCAGGTTTTTGAGGCGTCCGTGAACACCTGTAATCACGCCTAAATCCGCTAGCTCTTCGATGTTCCTCAGCGCGTTTTCTTCTGGTGCAACTTTTTCAGCCATTTCCCTTTGAGTGGCGAACTCCACTACTGCCGCTCGTGCGGATTCGGCGATTTTCTCTGCTTGGGAGATCTCTATCTTCACGGATTCTTCTTGTGCAATTCTTCTATCTATTGTTTTTTCAAGATTTTTGGAGCGGTTTATTTGCTCTCTTTGCACCGTCTTGAGGTCTGCGTAGGATTTTTTGAGAGCACTGAGGTTGGATTCGAAGCTCTCATTTCGCTTTACAAGCTCGTTTAGTTGCCGCGTAAGAACCTTTAAGTCTGTTCGGCTCTGGATAGTATCGCTGCGAAGATCACCGAGTTCTTGGGTGCGCTTTTCTAACTTTTCCTCAACTTCTCTGATTTTTTTGCTGTTTTCTCCCAATCTGGATCGCAGTTGGGATGCCTCGTTTGAGACCGTATCATACTCTGCTTGTTTCTGGGCAATTTCCGTGAGGAAACGCTCCCGTTCTCGCTTTAATCTTCGGATCTCATTTCGGTTATCTTTGATCTCATGTTTGATGGCTTCTAGTTTTTGTGTGTTGTTTTCCATCACTTTTCTGAGACCATCAAGGCTTGCATTTCCGGCTCCACTCTTAGTTGACACTTCGCTTATCTTTGACCGAACTTCCCCCACCTTGTATTGAACCTCAAGAAGGCGAGTTCCCCGCTCTTCAATCATTTCTGAACCAAGTTTTCTCCATTCTGTTTCTGCTTCATGCCGCTGAGACCTAAGCTGTTCCCTTAACTGCCTCGATTTCTCAACCTTGCTCCGAACCGTCTCAATCTTTGAGGCTATATCAGCTATATTCTTCTGGACTGCCAAGATGTCACCGAAAATCTTCATGGCTTCGAATCGCTTGATCTCTTTTTGAAGAAACATGTAACGAAGCAGTTCGTTGCGTTCTCTCTCTAAGTCATCTACTCTCTTCTGCACCTCATCTATTCGACCCATGGCCGTCCGGATAGAAATCTCAGCCGCCCGAAGTTTCTCTTCCGCCTCATACTTCTCAGCATCATACTGAGATATGCCAACTAGGTTGGATATCATTTTTCTGCGTTCGTGAGAAGAGATTTCGGCAATCCGCGTGATGGTTCCTTGCAAAACAACGTTGTGCCCTGTCGGGCTGATTCCTGCCATGGAAAGGATGTTAAGAATGTGCGTTCTTGAAATTCTTCTTCCATTGAGCCGGTAGATGCTTTGGCCTGCCCTGTTGATTTCACGAGAAACAGTTACTGTTTTCGTGTCCACGGGTAGGCGATTGTCAGAGTTGTCAAACTGGATAACGATTTTGGCGGTCTTCGCTTTTTTGACCTGTAATTCGGGGTAACCGTGATAAATTAGTTTGGAGAGGCTTGCAGCGCGCATTCTCCTAGCGCTGAGTTCGCCTAAGCCAAAGAGGACGGCGTCTGCAATATTCGTTTTTCCGCTTCCGTTCGGTCCAGTGACGGCGGTGAAGCCCTTATCTAACGTAACGGTGGCGGTTTTCGGACCGAAGGACTTGAAGCCTTTGAGCTCAATTTTCTTAATGTAAGGCATCTTTCTCTAATTCGCCCTCGGTTTTTTGCATAGCCGGGAATTACCCTGTGTTTCACAACTTTTCTGTAATACCTTCTATAAATAAGCTGTGTTCAAAAAAGAGGTTTAAACTAACTAATACAAAAGTTTAGATGTCGTTTTCATCCATTTCTGGAGCTGCGGAACTGTTCCGCCATCCTTTTGACAAAAGATTTTATGTTTTCTTTGTTGCCGTAAACAAGCATATACCCGTTTTTCTGCATTTTGTAAGAAAGACCACTTTCTTCAACAAGTTTTTTCATGTCTTCTCGGGGAATATCTTCCGAAATTTGGATTCGCATCCAATTCTTGCCTCGGGGAACACGGGGGACAAATCGGCTAGCTGCCTCCTTTTTCTCTTTCTTTTTCACTCTTTTTGGGTCTTTGAGTTTTTTCAGCCACTCTTCCACGATTTCTGTTCCCCACTTTTCCGTGGTGAAGATGGCGTACGATTCGACACTTCTGAGGTATGTGTCGATCCTAGAAATGTTTTCTATGTGTGATGGGTCGGCTTTTAGAACTTGGATCATGGTCTTGGCGGAGCGCAGGTCGTTTATCACTTCTGCTGGAATCTTTTCGCCCCTTTTTTGAAGTTCTGTCAGTAGGTCAGCTAAAACTTTCCATTTCTCCTCGTAACTCATCTTACATTTCCTCTCAATTCAAAGGGGGCTTCCGCGACTTGGCTGCTGACTGAAAAGCCGTTTAGCCTTAGATGAAATAAAAGGATATTCCTGTTTTTAGCTATTTTTCATTATGGAATGTTGATTTGGAGAAGATACTGGTTATTCATCGTCTTTATCTTCTAGTTGGCGTGCTCTTGTTTTTATCCAGTCTGTGACTTTGTTTTCTGTCATCTTCTCCTCTTGGTTTTGTTTTTCCAGTTTCTCTTCTATAAGCGCTAACAGTTTTGCTGGTTTAACAGGTTTTATTACGTAGGCGTCTGCTCCTTTGTTCAGGGCTTCTATGGTATTCTCTAGACTAGGATAGCCTGTGACCATGATCTTCACCATCTTTGGTGTATTCTTGTGCAATTTTGCGAGGAGCTGTGTGCCATCCATGTCCGGCAACTTAATGTCCAACAAAGCCAAGTTGTAGAACCTAGCCTTTGCCTTCTGTTCAGCTTCTCGTCCGGTCTTAGCTGTATCAGTTTCATATCCTTTCTGCTGAAGTATGTTCTTCATGGTTTTTCGTATGTTTTCGTCGTCTTCCACTATGAGGATTCTGGGTTTGCTTTCAGTCAAGTTTTACACCTCCGTTCCTCTGGATTGGTAACTTAACCGTGAAAATTGAACCTTTACCTTTTTCACTTTCTACCGTGATTCTTCCGTTATGAATCTCGACAAACCTCTTACAGATTGACAAACCCACCCCCATGCCTTGTGCCTTCGTGGTGAAGAATGGAGTGAAGATTTTTGGTGTGTTTTCTTTTTTTATGCCAATGCCTGTGTCTTCGAATTTAACTTCAATGAAACCGTTTGTTTTGTTGGTTGACACTTTCAGGATCCCTCCTTTTTCTTTCATTGCCTGTATTCCGTTTACAGCCAAGTTCACAAAAATCCGTTTTATCATATCATCGTCTGCTTCTATTTTCGGTAGCTCACCTAGCTCTATGACAGTTTCCAAGTTTTCTGGTGTTTTGACGTGCGAGAAAGTCTCCTTAACTAGCGCGTTGATGTCTATCTCCCTGAATAAGGGCTCTCTTTTTGATGCAAAAGTCTGCAGGTCCTTCACTATATTGTCGGCATAATCAACTGAATCATGGATTGCTTGGAGTGTTTCTGTGATTTTTTGGGAAATTGGGTGATTTGACAGTTCTGTGTCGATGTAGTATACTCCGTTTTCTATGGCTTGCAAGGGGTTTCGGAGGTCATGCCCCACCATGGTTGCTGCTTGTCCGATCGCAGCTAATGTTTCGGCTTTGACAAGTCGCTCCTGTGACTCCTTCAAAGCTATAGTCCTTTCTTCCACTAACTCTTCTAAATGCTCAGAATAGCCCCTCAGCTCATTCTCCATGCACTTACGTTCGGTGATGTCTTTGATTATAGTCACAAAACCTGTGGGGTTGCCTGAATGGTCTTTAATTGCACTTGCAGAGAATTCTGCTGGGAATTCGTGTCCATCTTTGTTCAAGGCACTGTATTCTACATTTGTCACTGAACTTGTCTCGAGAACGTTGTTCATGGTCTTTGTTACTTTTTGGTGGTCTTTGTTTGCAACGAATATTAAACCGTTTTTGCCGATTATTTCATCTTTTGTTGAAAGCCCAATGAAATCTAATGTTGCTTTGTTGCAGTCAATCATGTTTCCCTTTAGGTCAGAAACTGCGATAGCATCTGGAGATGAATTAAATATGCTTAGGAGCTTTTCTTCATTCTCTTTCAAAGTCTTAGTTCGTTGTTTCACTTCTTCCTCTAGCTGCTCAGCGTATTTCTCTAGTTTCTCTGCCATCATTTTTCTTTCAGTGATGTCGTGGAATACAACTAAATCTGCACTTCTGTTTTCATATTCAATTTTCTGTGCATTTATCTCCAAATATAGGGTTTCACCACTCTTTTTGTTTGCCTCGATCTCGTACGATTTAACGTCAATTCCCATCATTCTCTTCGCTAGACTCTTAATTGCAATCGCTTTGCTTTTCATTGTGAGCATATCTATTTGCAAAAAGTTTTTCCCAAGCAACTCCTCTTTACTGAACCCAGTTACTTCTACTACTTTGTCGTTGATTTCCAAAATATGACCTTTGTGATCAACTATTACCACAGGGTCGGCGATGACATTCACCAGAGATTTGAAGTTGTACTCTGCCCTACTTAGTTGGTCCTGTGAGATTTCAAGCTCTTGTTGGGTCTTCTCTAATTCTCTTTCAAGAGCAAAGAAAGAAGCAATGCCACTTCCCCCACTTTCCTTTGCAGTTACAAAAACAAGGGCTAGGAACAGATGGGCACAAGTATAAGCAAAAACGAGAAACTCTATTCCTGAACCCATTATGCCCCTTCCAACTTCAGCTGAGGCAAAGCATACTGTCGAGAGCAAAAACATGATGTCTGGAAGTTCCCTTCTCCTCAAGACCAGGTAACCTGACGCTGAAATCGCGACAATCGACATGATTGGATATAAGAGTTCGGGTTGGGGGTTAAGAGGAAGTGGAAGAACCATCATGAATATGGATGTGGCTAGGAAGAAAAGAAAAACTTTGAATGGTTTCCTGAAATTTTTCTGGTTTAAAAGACCAGAGAGAACCACAATCAAGATAGCTGATGTTACGGGCAAAGGACCCCATTGATTTATTTTTTGCAGAATCTGGTCGTTTCCCCATCCTGGAATTATCTCCGGTAAACGGATGAAAAAGCTGAAAACAAAAACGAGCAGGAACATTAGTTTGCGTTTATCTCTATCTCGATGAAACAGGTAGCTGAAGAACAAAGCAAAAGTCACATAAAGAACGGATAAATAAGTCCCTAATAGTACAGAACTCAAACAATCATTTCCCCCGCAACTCCGTTATATAGTCCAGAAATTCATACCCCAGTTTCTCCTCAAAGTTCAACCCCGTTCTAGAGTACAAATTCTTAAGAATCATTTTCTCTATCACTTGCGCCGCCGAAACCATAAGCCTCTCTAAACTTGCAGAAAAGACCTCGGGATTATCAGCAACCTCTTTCAACTTCAAACGGAAATTGTTCTCCAAAAATTCGTAGATGACCTTGGCGCCATCTTCTTTAAAAATCTGCTTCAGTGTCTCGTCTACAGTTTCAGCAAAAAAGCTGTTCCAGTCTCTCCATTTTTCAACCACATTAAGTCCTTTGGACACTGTCTTTGATTTCCACCACGCACCCTTTTGTCCTGCAGATGTTTTTTGTGCTTTGCATTTAAATCATATGAAAGTGCAATCTGTATTGCTGTTAACATCGCTTATTCGTGTTCAGAATCAAAACAAAAATACCGAAAAGTCTCCTTCATGATTCAAGTCACCACTCATGACCGCAATTTAATGAACAAAATACAAAACACGCCTAAACCCAGACTTTTGGCAAGCAACTCCGACAGAGTTAGTTGGCAGCGGGGAGTAGTTTTACATAACCGTTTAAACCACCGGTCCACGTTTACATGTATATATCAATTTTTTGATACAAGAAAAACCTCGCCTTTTTTGTCCGTTTCCCAAATTCTTTAGTTGGCCTTTAGGATAAAAAGCAAGATGCATACGTATCTTATTAATATCCTGCTGGTGTGGATAGCCTTTGTTTGCAGATGGCTAGAGCAATTACAAGCATTATAAGTATCAGTAGCATTGGTGTCCATGTTGGAAACTCTGGGATTATGAACGATTCCATTAGTGGGTAGTTGTCTTGGTCTTCCTGTTCATAATGAAAGGTGTGCCCCCTACTCCGTTGCCATCAGCATGCGCGCACACTAAAAAGGTCATCACCAAAAAAATACAGACAAATATGTAGAGGCTATTTGTTCAAGTTATGAATGGCAACAGCCAATAAACCGCCCCATAAAAAATAATGTAACTAATTCTAGATTAACTGTTGTTTTATATCCTATTTAATAGGCTGGTATGTTAACGCTTATATTTTGAATCTAATTTCTATTCATTAGTTGTCGAGTTGTGAGAGTTGACTGAACAAGCGAAAATGGCATCTCAAGAAGAGAAAATTAAAGAAGGAACAGGTAAGGAAAGGGCTGGTTGGATTTTTTTTGCTATTGGGCTTATTGTTAGTCTAATCGGTTATTTCTTTTATGATTTTCATATAAACTACTATTTAAGACAAACGGGAAGGAAAATTC
>Ga0315555_1003925_pt1 | contig 10168 bp, 7 predicted proteins | sample SalMarSW160380MG_FD_202113 | JGI IMG/M metagenome (GOLD analysis project Ga0315555, IMG submission 202113) | Salt marsh sediment microbial communities from the Plum Island Ecosystem LTER, Massachusetts, United States - Salt Marsh Sediment SW1603-80 ...
GGATGATGTCCAGATTGGGTATCCGGGTATGAACAATGGCCTCTTTGGCACTGCCGCCTCCCACCAGGAGGTTCGAAACCCCTATATCCCTGGAAACGCCGAACAGCCTATGGATCGTAGGCCTGCGCATGTCGCAATCGAGGATAATGGTTTTGCCGTCCGCCTGTGCCATGGTCACGGCCAGATTTGCCGTTGTAATCGTCTTTCCCTCCTTTGGAGCCGCGCTGCTTATCAAAAGCACCTGGGGTGCCGACTCGGCAGAGGAGAAGAGGATGCTGGTGCGTATGCCGCGGTACGATTCGCTCGCGGAGGACTTAGGGGCATGGAGGGCTACCAGATCCGGATGGGTGCCATCATCGGGGTTACCCGCTTTTTCCGAGGCAAACAGGGGGACCGGGCCGAGATAGGGGATCTTGAGGTGCTGCTTCACGTCCTCAGGGAGCTTGATGGTGTTATCGAGGTACTCGAAAAAAAAGGCCAGCCCTACCCCTGTGACAAGGCCCATGATGAGGGCCAGGAGGAGGTTGAGCCTCTTCTTTGGCCTGACGGGATGATTCGGCACCTCTGCCCTATCGACGATCCGGATGTTTCCCGTTCTCATATCCTCGGTGAGCGAGGCCTCCTTGAACCGCTTGATCAACAGCTCGTACATGTGCTTGGCGCTCTCCGCTTCCCTGCGGAGCACTCCATACTGGATGGCCTTTTTATTGAGCTCAAGCGACTCGCTCTTCTGTGTGACAAGGGCGTCCTTGAGGGAATTCTCCTTGGCCCGCGTGACTTCATACTCGTTTTTCAGGGAATTGATGACCTGGTTCACCTCCTGGGTCTTTCTCTTTTCAAGGGTCTTGAGCTCAGAGGCTATGGCCATCATCTTGGGGTGATTTTGACCATATTTTCTGGATAGCTCGGACATGCGCTTGTAAAGCTCTACCTCCATGGATTTGATCTGCCGGATCAACTCGTTGTTCAGCACCTCGGGGATGGAGTCCAACATATCAGGGGTGCCCACCATGGCCATGGCCTGTTGGTACCGCGTTTCCGCCTCAACCCGTTTAGATTCCGCCTCCACCACCTGGGTGTTGAGCTGGGCGAGTTTCTGGGCCGTGACATTCTCAACTTCGCTTGAAAAATCGGTTATGATGCCGTGTTGTTCCTTATAGCGGAGCAGGGCCTGCTCAGCCCTCTCTACCTTCTCGCGTTCCTCCTCGATCCGGCTGTGAAGCCACCTCACCGCATCCTGGACGGCCCTGAGCTTGATCTCGAGGTTTTGATCGATATAGGCCTTGGAGAGGGTATTGACGATGGTGGCCGCTAATGCGGGATCCCTTGCCTGAAAATTGACATCCACGAGCCGGCTGTTGCGGATGGGGCTCACCCCTATCCTGCTGATAAAGGAGGATACAAGAGAAGAGTCAGCCTCGGATTCCCCCGCCGTGTTGGGGGATACCTCGTGCTCGGTTCTCAGAAGGGAGGCAATAGATTCCCTCCAGTATTCGAGAGTATCGCGCACGGATTGTATCAGGCTGGAGATCACATCGTTCTTTGGCTCGGGGAAGAACTCCTCGCTCTCATCCAAATGGAGCCTTTTGATTACCTCACGGGCAACGCTACGGCTCTCTATGATCTTGTACTGGGTCTGGTAGTAGTCCGTGCCGGAGGCATCTACGGCCATGACCTCCTGGATGGAGACCACGTTCGGGTTCTCCTTATCGATGATGAGCCGCGTGGTGGACTCATAGATGGGGGTGGCGGTAAAGGCATGGATTGCAACGGTGATCACGATGACGGCCACGCAGGTGATAATGGTCCACTTGCGTTTGCGGATCACGCGAAGGTAATCGCGGAGGTCTGTCTTTTCTTCTTGGTCTTGATTGATCATCAAAAAAAACTCTCCGGAACCACGATCACGTCATCTGGTTGGATGAGCACATCCTGAATCTTTTTGCCGGCCCCGGTAATGGCATCCACCCTTACCTCTATGATCTTCTCAAAGCCGTTTTCCACGCGAATGATACGGGTGCGATTGCGTGCCGCGACCGGCGTGAACCCGCCTGCGATGCTGATCGCCTCCACGAGGCTTATATCCTTTTCGCCGATGGGATAGGAGCCCGGTCTTTGTACCTGTCCGATGAGGTAAAAGCGCTCGGCCTGTGGGATAAACAGGGTGTCCTTTTCAGCCAGAAATATATTGGAGATCTGGTCGCTTCCCTTAAGCAAACCCTGGAGGTCTACATTGATCACGATCTTGCGTTCATGCTCCGTGTTCGGCTTCTCCGTACGGATAATCATGCCCCTCTTTCCAGCCTGCTCAAGGTCAATCCCCCCCGCCTTTGAGATGGCGTCCAAGAGGCGCTCCCTGGCCCGAAGGGGATAACTTCCGGGGTTTTTCACCGCTCCCAGCACCAGAAACCGCTTGCTGTTGTATTCGGTCACCATGACCGAAACGTGGGCATCCAAGAGGTACTGCTCTCTCGCCAGCCTTAAGGAGATCATTTTTTCAATCTCAGAGGTGGTGAGGCCATCCACCTTGAGGCGACCTATCAGGGGGAAGGAGATGTAGCCATCCGCTGAAACCCGCACCGCCTTCCTGGAAAGGTCTTCTTCCTCATACACGGTGATGCTCAGCACGTCATAGCCGTCCACCCGGTAATCGCAGCCCGCTGGGTCTCTCATCCCAGGATGCTCCATGAGGTACTGAGAAACGGTAAAATGCTTGGTCTCCTCTATCACGCTCTTGAGGCTCCCAGGGAGGTTCCTGGAGCCCGTCTGTCTCTTTATCTCATCGAGCCTTGCCAGATCCTCGTTCTTGAGACCGGCATAGGATCCCTGATCCACAGTGGTGACCCTTACCACGTCGCCCCCCGAACCACAGGCGCCTAAAAACAAGGCCCCTGCGATAATCAAGATACGGTGTATACCGCGTTGCGTTCCCATGTCGTGAGGACCTTACCCCCTGTCCTTGTTCCGTACAACCCTGCCATCAAAAAGAGGGTTATTTTTAGGATGGTATTTTAAATAATTTTGTTCTAAAAACACAAGGCCAAAACATATGACCGGAGGTTTCTTAGCCAAACGCAAGCACCCAGGGAATCGGCAACATCGCGTAATCCCATTCAAAAAGGGGACCAAAAAAGGGCCCCCTTCCCGAGATGCTCCTGTGCTTTGTTTTTGATGATTTGCTCAGGCCAACCGAAGACCCACCGTACGCCCCTTAATATAATCCTTCCAGAAAGACCATGAACTGGTTAGCGGTAAACTCATCTTCCCGACAGTTCGAATCCTTTTCTTTGTGCGCATAGTTTACACCCGCCCGCAGCCAGTCCCTCACTCGATAGGTGAGGCCTGCGCTGGCAAGGTAGTTGTCCGCCTCCCTGTTTGGGCCACCGATCTCAGGCGCGCGATTAAAGTCGTTCTTGCTGTAAGTACCGGAGAGGCTGAGGGTGAACCGAGATCGAAGTATCTTTGTCATGGTCAGGCCGATCGCCGTATCCTCGAAATACTCGTTCGTGTTCGCGCCGGTCTCCCTCAGGGCCCTCGTTACGCTCAAAAAGAGGGTTGTGGTGGGAGTTGCGGTAAAGCTCACGTTGGTTCCGGCAATCCAGGTATCCTTGTCCTCATACCTGTTTCCGTCGGGGTCTATCTCGGCCTCGCAGTCCCTCCACTGATACCCGAGGTTCAGCTCGCCGATCAGCTTAGCCCCGGTGTCCCAGGTGAGCCCTACGTTGACCCTCTGCCAGTCAACGTCGGCATCATTTTCCTCGGTTACACCCGTGCCGGGAGGATGGGTGTAATAATCCCGCTCACCAACGTGGTACCGGAAGAACCCCCATGTCTTGGGCATAACCCTCATCTGGAAGCCAGCCCCGAATTCGCTGGCATCGTAGTCCTGACTGAAGTCTTCCTCTAACTCATAGGCCTGTTTAAAGAAGTTGTAGAAGCCGAATACCCTGAACCTGCTGCCGAAGCTATAGCCTACTTTGGTTTTGAGGTCGTTAAGCCATCGCTCGGTCTTGGGCACGCCCAATTTAAATTGGGCATCATTGCCATAGGGGTCTTCCGCATCGGTGTAAATATTATCGATACCGAACAGCACTCCTGCCGGCGCCTCATAGTCAAGGCGAACCGTACCGGTATGAGTCTGCCAGTCGTTGTCATTGTAATCCCTGTAAAAGGCGAGGTCGCCTTTATATCCCAAAGCTACGGCTCCCCTCTCTGGAAGGATGTAATTGAAACCAACTGCTGGCATGACATGGGTGATCTCATCCGATAGTTCGGGTTCTGCCTCGGTTCCCTCGGAAAGGTAGATGTTGTCATCGTGGAGAACCTGGAGCATGATGGCGGGGATGATCCTCAGGTTGCCCATATGGATTCTTCCCATCTGGGTTTCGGCTCGGGCATGCAGGACCACCATAAGGCTTAGCCCTATACAGATGATTAACACTGCCTTTTTCATTGTCCGTCCTCTCCCTTTCTACATGATGTCTTGGGCCCGGAGTCACTCACGATCATTCAGCAGGGCTCACCGGCCTTAGCGTGGTGGTGGTCGTGGATGTCGTGGTGGATGTCGTGGTCATGCTCGTGCTGGTCGTAGTGGTGGTGGTCGTGGATGTCGTGGTGGATGTCGTGCCCGTAGTGCTCGTGGTTGGGGCTACGTCATCTCTTTTTTCACTCCTCAAGGGCTTCCCTGGCATCCTCAAGGGCCTCTTCGGCATCCTCAAGGGCCTCCTCGGCCCGCTCAAGGGCTTCCCTGGCATCCTCAAGGGCCTCTTCATCCCCTGTTCTCCTGGCTTCCTCGGCAGCCCTCTCCGCCTCCTCCTTTGCCTCCTTGATCTCCTCAACGGCGATCTCTGCGTCGGCGACGGCTATGCTGGCATCGGCGACGGCGCTCGCGAGCTCACCATCGATCTCGCTTACAGTTGCATCAGGGTTATCCTTGAGCACATCGGCAGCCTGCTTCACCACCTCGATTGCCGATTTCTTGGCCTGGGCCTCTTCCTTGGTGGTCTCCGCCGCCTCGCTCATGGCAAGGGCGTTCTCCATGGCCTCGAAGACGCGGCTTTTCTCGGCGGCACTGATACCCGGATCCTCAAAGAACCCCCGGATAAACTCTCCCATTATGTCGGCCTCGCCCTGGATCAGGTTGAGATAGGACTCCAATTTTACGGGATCGTATCCCGATTCGGCAATGGAGCCGCGTACCCCACACACGGCCGTGGGCGTTTGCAGGTAGTTTGTTCTCTTGGACACCCCGCTCTTAAACCACAGCTTTCCCACAAAGCAGGTAATCCTGCGGACCAGCCTTTTTTCCTTGAATATCCACCACCCCTTCTTCTCCTCCCTTTCCTGGATCATGATGCTGGAGAAGGGCCTGATCCTCAAGATAGATCCGTCGGTAAAGGTTACCTGGGCCTCACCCTGTTTGGTCTGGACCCGATCGCCCTCCATCAATGCCTGGCCCGGCTCGGTGGGCCTATAAATCTTCATACCGGATTGGACAACAACCTCGCCCTGAAAGCTGAATACCTTGGCTATCGATCCCGCGGCATTGGCGTAAGGAGTAAAAAGAAACACCGCCAGCAGTAATCCCAAAAACAGGAATAGAATACGGGAGATTGGGTTCATGGTTATTCTCCTTTTTTTAAGGGAAGGAAACATCTCTTAGATCGCGCATGGTTTCTGAGGGGATGGTTCTGAATGCTTCGTTTACCATGAGAGGCTTTGCCTCCTTATGCGGCCTCAAGGGGGGGACCTGTTTCTAATTTCAGTGAGCCATCTACCGATGTGCAGAACACTTCCGAACCCTTTTACAGAAAAAAACTCCGTATGTCAAGTTTATTTTTCAAAAATACAGTATCTTTTTGATATATTTAAGAATAGATAGTTTCGTAAAAAAGTCCTCTAAGCGTCATGCCGGACTTGATAAGCCTGCCCCGGCATGCAGTAAGCCGGGGGCATCCAGAACCTGTTGAATTTACTGGATTCCGGCTTTCGCCGGAATGACAGAAGAAAAAGATTTAAGACTTTTTACGAGTTTGTCAAGAATTGTATAGATGGGATATTCCTCTTCGCTCCAAAACGGCCGCACATGCATCACAGACTTTCCGCCACGGCCTGATTTTCACGGAGCAAGACATCCCTGACAAATCCCTCATCAGGGTAGTGCCTCCATACATATTTCGCAATATTCTCCGCCAATCGCCTTCCTGGTTCAAGGCCCTGGGCCTTCTTATAGTGCCAGCAGGCCTTGGACCACGCTGTCCACCACTCCGGCCCCGCAGGATACACCGTCTTTGACCTCATCACCCAGTAATCGCCCATGCTCACATACAGGTACGGATTTCTATCGCCCGCACAATAGGCCGCCCTATCCATGGATACATCGGCAGCTCGGAGCCACCTAGTGCGGCGATCGGGATCCGACCACAGATAGGTATAGTTCCATCCGAGGGCCTGGTGGTATTCCGCACTGAGGGGGTTCAATCGCACGGCCTGTTCAAGGGCCATCACAATCTCTGTCTGCCTCTTGTGCCTCCTATCATGGTCTCCTGGTGCCACTTCTTCATCCCGAAGCTGCATCAGGCTTCCCGCGAGCGTATGCCAGTACTCCGCGTGTCGCCCATCCCACACAATGGCCTTTTGAATCTCGTTCAGGGGAGGATTTTGATCTCTATTTAGGGTGGAATTGGTAACGGTATTGCAGTAGGCCTCGGCCATGAAATGACGGATGGTCCAGACCCCGTTCCAGGTGATGAACCCCAGAACCGCGAGCACGGCCACCACCCCTTTATATCTCAGAGGCATTGTATGGAAATACTGAAACGTTTTATCTCGCCCATGATGCCTCTCGAGGTGGAGAGCGCTATGGCCAACGGCCATGATAGCAACAAGCATCAGGCAGTTGGCCGGGATGTGAAGGTTGAAATCTGAATAGGAGTGGATTGCCATGGCGGTTATAACGGCCAGGGGGGCAATGCCGAGACACGCTGCAAAGGGATCGGTCCTTTTTCTCCACAACCGTATCGTCTGATAGATATAAAACGACAGCCCGATCAGCAGGAGACAAAACCCGATGATTCCCGCTTCAGCCAAAAATTGTGCCCAGTCATTGTGGGCATGTCGAATAAAAAGCCCCTTGTCCTCTGCGGCCTGATATTTGGGATAGGCATATTGGAAATTGCCCACCCCAATACCTGTCAGCTTATAATCCTCGAACATATCAACTGTTTTTTGGGTGTATCTGCTTCTGGCCTCAAGGCCGGTATCCATATATCTAAACCGGCCCACCGGATAGTCAGTGCCGATATGGAGAGAATAGGCCGAAATAATCAGAAATAAAACGATAAGGATGAAACCCTTTCTACGATAATTTCTGCGGGACAGAAAGAATAAGCTCATACAAAGCATGGCACCAGCAGCGCTTATCATGCCGCCTCTGGAGGCGGAGAAGATGAGTCCAACCCCTGCAACCGCACCTGCGAACAGAACGAATAACCTTTTATTGAATCGTTGCTCTCCCGATAAATACATCGCGAGCCTGGCCCTCGGGCTCTTTGTATGGCGAGATGGGTGTTTTCGTCCTTCCTTTCTCTCCGACAATGCAGCGACATAGGCAGCTGCCAACAGCACGCACATTTCCATCAAACCTGCAAAGTGATTCCGGTTGATATAGGTCCCGGTCACCTCTTGAAGATAGTCCGCTTTTTTATACCACCAGATGTGTCCGGACCCAGAGTATGTCTCCGCCAACCCGTAAAGGGCCTCAAAACAACTGATGAATAGAATTATAAATATGGTAAGCTCGATCCTTCTCTGGGAATTCAGCATCTGTGTTAAGCCGAGAAAGAAGAGCGCATACACGCTCAATCTGATGATGGACATCCGCACCGGATAACCATACGGGGAAAGGGGAAACCATTGAGTAAGAGCACCCTCTTTCCCCAGAGCACCAGAGGCGGGTAATGATTTTAGGCCTACTATATATGCCTCCGGCGACAGGATTTTAACAAAAAAGATAGGCAGTGGAATAATCTGTAAAACAAGGAAGATTAAAAACAGTGCCAAGGCGAAATTAAGGCTCGTTTTCGGAAACCGAACTTGGTACACACCGGTTTTGATCTCCCTTTTTATATTCTTTTTCACAAGCAAAAGACTACCCGCGAGCACCGCCAGGGCCATGAACGTGTAGGCATAGGTGTGGACAGCCCCAAAAAGCAGAGGGCTTAGGATCAGAATTATAAGGTAAATTGTGAAGGCAGCCTTCTCCAAATCTCCTAACCCCTTACTATCCGGCATCTAAAAGGTTTTGGGTTGATATGGTTTACCCAAAATTGACAAAGTCGTAAAAAGTCTGAAATCTGCCTCTTTCGTCATTCCGGCGAACCCCGGATCGGGGTCCGGGCCTGCCCGATTGGGCCAACGGCCAGGGGCAGGCGCCGGAATCCAGTATTTTCAATAGGTTATAGACTCCGGCTTGCGCCGGAGTGACGATGTTGGTGACTTTTTACGAGACCATCAATTTTAGAGGAGTGCAAAATGAGCAATTCAAACATTGGCAAAGTCATTGAGGAATTCAGCCATCTCCCTCCTGACGATAAGGAGTACGTGGCTGAAATTATAAGAAAGCAGCTCATTGAGGTGAAGAGAGATAGACTAGCCGAGAGGGCCCAGGAAGCAAGAATGAATCTCGAAAAGGGTGCCGTGAAGACTGGGACGGTTAAAGAGCTCATGGAGGATCTAGATCGTGATTAGGGCCATCTGGGATGAAGGATTCAAGAGGAGTTACAAGAAGCGGGTTAAGATGGATGAAGAGCTGAGGAGGAGATTTTGGCAAAGGCTGGAGTTATTCTTGTCAACTCCATTTGCACGGCAATTGAGAACGCATAAGCTCAGTGGAAAGCTTGAAGGTTTGTGGGCGTTCAGCGTTGACGAAGATTGTAGGGTCGTGTTTGAGTTCATGGGCGAAGATCGGGTGCTCCTCATTGATATCGGAAGCCACGATGAGGTCTATTAGGTATGTCATGGCACATTGATTATTTGTTTTTTACCTTATTGAACCGGGGCCACCAAACAGATTTACACCGCCTGCCCCGCTGTGCACCGTTAAATCCCGCGAGAGGACTATTTAACCGGGGTAGCTTCGGAAAATGGTACTGGGGTGGAATTTTACAACGTTGAATGGTTGTACTTATGCAACTGGGTCCAAACAAACCAAATAGACCAGATAGACCAAACAGACCATTTCTGAGAATCGATGAGCCGGAGAATGGGGGAAACGCTCCCAATGCTCCCAACGCTCTTAACGCTTTTGGGGTAAAAAAGTATTGCAATCACTGCACGAGCATTCCCTATTATAATAGTTAGAGGGTTCACATGGATATCGTAAAATTTGAAGCAGTCGAGCAGAAAATACTTGATGTCAGGGGACAAAAGGTCATCCTGGACAGCGATTGGCCGAGCTATATGAGATAGAGACAAAGCGAGTAAATGAGGCGGTTAAGAATAATCCCGATAAATTCCCCGAAGGATACATCATTGCTTTGGATAAAAGGGAGTGGGAGTCTTTGAAGTCGAAATTTTCGACTTCAATAAAACGCGGAAAAGTCAAGCTTCCGAGGTAAAATCTTCTTCAAAAAAGTGGAAAAATCATTGCTGAGATCTTGGATGACGACCTCGTGAGCAATGAAAGTGAAACAAGTATCGAACTCAACTTTGCGGTGTTAAAATTTAAACACAGCATCAAAAAGAAAAAGCCATGATCTATGTCAATTACCTATTGTCTAATAAGGTTTATTATTTATGAGGCTCTAAGTCTCTGACCTCTGACCTCTGTTATTACTATGAAAATAAATTCCGCCAAAGAACTCATGGTCTATAAAGAGGCATATGCCTTAGCGATGGAGATATATGAAATCAGCAAACAATGGCCACCTGATGAGAAATATTCGCTTACTGATCAGATTAATAGACGATCGTCGCGTTCAGTATGCAGCAACCTGCGGGAGGCATGGTCCAAGCGTCGACATGAAGCTCACTTAATAATGAAATTAACAGACTCTGACGGCGAGAATAGCGAAACGGATACATGGTTGGATTATGCTAAAGACTGTGGTTATTTAAAGGAGGAAGATTACACTAGAATATCGGAAAAATGCCGAGAGGTGGGCAAGAT
>Ga0315555_1003928_pt1 | contig 10165 bp, 6 predicted proteins | sample SalMarSW160380MG_FD_202113 | JGI IMG/M metagenome (GOLD analysis project Ga0315555, IMG submission 202113) | Salt marsh sediment microbial communities from the Plum Island Ecosystem LTER, Massachusetts, United States - Salt Marsh Sediment SW1603-80 ...
ACAAGAACTTTGCCAACCCCCTCCTGCACACGGTCCGCGGCGCCGGCTACACCATCCGTGACAGCGCTCACTAAGCTCTTCCGGACCACAACCTTCCGCCTGTCGCTGACCTATCTTGCGGTGTTCAGCGCGGCCGCGATCGTGGCCATCTTCTATATCTATTGGAACACGACAGTGCTGCTGTCGCGGCAGCTCAACCAAACCATCGATGCGGAGCTGAAAGGGCTCGCCGAGCAGTACCGCGGCGGCGGTCTCGATCAGCTGATCCGTACTGTCGCCGAGCGCAGTCAAACGCCGGGCAACAGTCTCTACCTCGTCGCCGATAAGGAGGGGACGCAACTTGCCGGCAATCTCAGCGCGGTGTCGCCCCAGCTCTGGGATAGCTTAGGCCCAGTCGAGTTCGTGTATAGCCGGCCGGCGCCCGGCGGTGTCGAGAAGCGCCTTGCCTTTGCCAATGTATTCCGCCTGCCAGGCGGGTATCGGCTGATCGTCGGCCGCGATATCGAGGACCGCAGGGAGCTTTCGCGCCTGATCCGCACAACGATGCTGTGGGGGCTGGGGGTTATGGCACTCGTCAGCATCGGCGGCGGATATTGGGTGAGCCGCAGACTGCTGACGCGGATCGACAGTCTCTCGGCCACGACGCGCACCATCATGGGAGGCGATCTGGCGGGCCGCTTGCCGGTGAGCGGCTCCGGCGACGAGCTCGACCGCCTGGCACAGAGCGTCAACCTCATGCTGGCTCGTATCGAGCAACTCATGGCAGGCTTGCGCGAGGTCTCCGACAATATCGCTCATGACCTCAAGACGCCGTTGAACCGCTTGCGGAACCGGGTCGAGGAGGCGCTCCGCGAGCCGTATGACGAAACGGCGTATCGCGAGACGCTGGAACATACCATCGAGGAGGCCGACGGCCTCATCAAGACGTTCAATGCGCTGCTCTCCATTGCCCGGCTTGAGGCGGGGGCCGGCGGCGAGACTCGTGAAACGCTTGATCTCGCGGCGCTCGTGGGCGATGTCGCCGAGCTCTATGAGCCGGTGGCGGAGGAGCGGGGTATCACGCTGAAAGCCGAGGTCTCGACGCCCATCGTCATTCACGGCGACCGGCAGCTCCTCGGCCAGGCCATCGCCAATCTCATCGACAATGCGCTCAAATACGGTGCGCCGACCGCCGAGGGCGGCAATGGCTGGGCGCCAGAGGTTGATGTGCGCGCGGAAACACATGAGGGGGCCGCAGAGATCGTCGTCACCGACCGGGGGCCCGGCGTGCCCGTGGCCGACCGGGAACGGGTTCTCGGGCGTTTCGTGCGGCTTGAAGCGAGCCGGTCGGAACCCGGCAGCGGCCTCGGCTTGAGCCTTGTCGCGGCGGTAGCAAGATTGCATGGTGGCAGCTTGAGGCTTGAGGACAATGAACCCGGCCTCCGCGTCGTCCTTGCCCTGCCCATGGAGGGCGATGCGCTCGTCAACGGGACGGCACCTGGGCCGTCCACGGGAGCAGAGCTGAGACCCACGTGACGGCGTTCGCCGACCGCATCACCGAACTTCCCCAAATCTATGACGCCGCCCGCGGAGCCGACGTGCTTGCCGGTGTCTTGCAGGCCTTGCGCGATGTGCCCGCGTTTGCCCCAGCGGCTGAGCTGGCGGCAGAGCCGAAGACGAAAGCGCTGCTCGAAGCCGCGTTCTCCGGTGCGCCCTATCTCGCCGCGCTCGCTCAGCGTTTCCCCCAGCTTCTTGCCGATTGTGTGATGCGTGATCCCGACGTGCATCTGGCCGAGGCGCAGGCCGCGCTCTCGGTGGACGTGGCGCAGGCCCCGAGCGCGAAAGAGGTCATGGCGCTGCTGCGGCGATTCAAGCACCGCACGGCGCTTCTCACCGGATTGGCCGATCTCGGTGGCGTGTGGCAGACGGAGGTGGCGCTGAAGGCGCTGAGCGAGGCGGCCAATACGACGCTGCAAGAGGCCGTTGCGTTTCTGTTCCGTAAGGCGCGCAAGGCGGGGCAGGTCACCTCGCCTGAGCAAGCGCCCGGCTATTTCGTCATTGCCATGGGCAAGCTTGGGGCAATGGAGCTCAACTATTCGAGCGACATCGACTTCATGGTGTTCTATGACCCCGAGCGGGCGGGGCTTGCTCCCGATATAGAGCCCTCGTCCTTCTTCGTGCGCCTCACGCGCGAGCTGGTACGCCTCATACAAGAGCAAACGGCCGACGGTTACGCCTACCGCACGGATTTGCGATTGCGTCCCGACCCAGGCGCGACGCAGATCGCGCTCTCGACCGACGCAGGCCTCACCTATTACGAGAGCTTTGGTCAGAATTGGGAGCGGGCCGCGCTGATCAAGGCGCGGATTGTGGCCGGTGACATCGCGCTCGGCGAGGAGTTCCTGGATCAACTGTCTCCCTTCGTCTGGCGCAAATATCTCGACTTCGCCGCGATTGCCGACATCCACGCCATGAAGCGGCGCGTTCATGCCTTCAAAGGGCATGGTGCCATCGCCGTGGAAGGCCACGACATCAAGCTTGGCCGCGGCGGCATTCGCGACATCGAATTCTTTGCCCAGACCCAGCAGCTCATTGCTGGCGGCCGACACCCGGAGCTCAGAACGCGCGGCACCATCGCGACGCTGGAACGTCTCGCAGAAGGAGGCTGGATCGAGAAATTGGCGGCGGACGATTTGATCCATGCCTATCTCTTCCTGCGCCGGATCGAGAACCGGCTGCAAATGGTGGCGGATCAGCAGACTCACATCATCCCGAACGACCGGGCGGAATTCGATCGCATCGCCAGGCTGTCCGGCTTCGAAGATACCGATGCTTTTACCAACGCGCTGATCGCACAGTTCAAGCTGGTTGAGAGCCATTACGGCGCGCTGTTCGAAAAGATCCCCGAGCCGCCGACCGCGGCACCCGGCATCGTGGTTGCCGATGAGAGCGATCCGGCGGCGCTTGCGGCGCTGGAGCGGCTCGGCTTTACCAATCCCAGCGCCGCGGTCGCGGCCATCCGCGCCTGGCAGTCGGGACGCTACGCATCGACACGGAGCGCCAAGTCGCGCGAACGGCTAACCGAGTTCTTGCCGCTCCTGCTCGATGCTTTCGGCCGTACCGCCGAGCCGGACCTTGCGCTCGGCACCTTCGACAAGGTGATCGCAAGCATGCCGGCGGGCTTGCAGCTTTTCTCGCTGTTAGCCGCCAATCCGAGTCTCTTACGTCTCGTCGCCGACATCATGGGGACGGCGCCACGGCTCGCGCGGATTATCGGCCGGCGCCCCCGGCTTCTCGACGCCGTGCTCGATCCGGGCTTCTTCGGTGCGGTGCCGTCGCCGGTGAAGCTGAAGGAGCTTGTCGGTAACGCCCTCGGACAAGCGAGCGACTACCAGGATGCCCTCGACCGGGCGCGTATCGTCGGCCGCGAGCAAGGCTTCCTAATCGGGGTCCGGGTGATTTCGGGGACAATCTCGGCGCGGCAGGCGGGCGAAGCCTATGCGGGCCTCGCCGAGACTTTGATTGGGGCACTGTCCGACCGTGTGGGTGACGAGCTCGTCTCCCAATATGGGCGTATGCCGGACGGCGCGGCGGCGGTAGTCTCCATGGGCAAGCTCGGCGGGCGCGAGATGACTGCGGCGTCCGATCTCGATCTCATCACCGTGTACGATTTCAAAGGCGAAGATGCCCAGTCCGACGGCGAAAAGAGCCTGCCGGGCATCCAATACTATACGCGTTTCACCCAGCGGCTGATCGCGGCGCTCTCGGCCCAGACCGCCGAGGGTGCGCTCTATCAGGTGGACATGCGGCTCCGGCCCTCCGGGAGCCAAGGGCCGGTGGCGACGAGGCTCTCAAGCTTCATCGACTATCAGAAGAGCTCGGCATGGACCTGGGAGCATTTGGCGCTGACCCGCGCCCGGGTGGTGGCTGGGCCTGCGGTGCTTCGCAAGGCGATCAACGACACGATCAAGACGGTGCTGACGCGGCCGCGTGACCGGGTGGCGGTAGCCGAAGAGGTCAAGATAATGCGGGCCAAGATCGCCGACGAGAAGGGCACGGAGGATATCTGGGACCTGAAGCAGGTGCGGGGGGGCCTTATCGATCTCGAATTCATCGCCCAGTTCCTGCAAATCGTGAGCGCTGCCGAGCACCCGGATGTGCTGGACCAGAACACGGAGATGGCGCTTACCAAGCTCTCTGCCGATGGCGTGCTTGCCCCGGGCGACGCCGAGATCCTGATCCCGGCGGCACGGCTCTATCACACGCTCACGCAAGTCTTGCGGCTCTGTCTCGACAAGCCGTTCGCCGCGGCCGAGGCGCCCCTTGCCTTGCGCGATCTGCTCGCGCGCGCCTCCGACATGCCGGACTTCGAGACGCTGGAGGCGACGCTCAAAGACACCCTCGCGGCCGTGCACCAGGCCTTCGATCGCATCATCTCGTGAGGTTTGGAGGGCGGCTAGGCGCTCGCGGCCAGCGGCACTTCGTCGGCGGGGGTGACGGCGCGCGTGGGCAGGATGCAGGTGACGGTCGTGCCCTGGCCTTCGCGGCTCTTGATGATGAACGAGCCGCCGTGGAGCTCAATCAGGGCGCGGGAGATGGCGAGCCCGAGCCCGCTGCCCTGGTGGCTCTTGGTGAACTGGTTTTCGACCTGCTCGAACGGCCGTCCGAGCTTGACGATGTCGCCCTCGGCGATGCCGATGCCGGTATCCTTGATGGCGATCTTCACCTGGCCGCGGGTGCGGGCGAGATGCACGTCGACGCGGCCGCCGTCGCGGGTGAATTTGACGGCGTTGGACAGAAGGTTGAGGAAGACCTGCTTGAGTGCGCGACGGTCGGCCTCGATGGCCAAGTGGGCCGGGCCATGGCGTTCCAGGGTGATGTCGCGCTCGGCGGCCGTTTGGCTCACAACTTTCATGCTGTCCTCGATGATATCGGCCGCGTCCACGTTGCCGACATCGAGGGTCATGCGTCCTGCCTCGATCTTCGACATGTCGAGGATGTCATTGATCACCTCGAGCAGGTAGGCGCCGCTCGCATAGATGTCGCGGGCATATTCCTGATATTTCGGATGGCCGAGCGGACCGAACAGCGCCTGCTGCATCACCTCCGAGAAGCCGATCACGGCATTCAGGGGCGTGCGAAGCTCGTGACTGATATTGGCGAGGAACTCGGACTTGGCGCGGTTGGCGGCTTCGGCGCGGTTCTTCTCCAGCGCGTATTTCTCGGCGAGGTCCACGAGCTGCTGTTTTTGGTGCTCGAGCTCGCGGCGCGAGAGTCTGAGCTCGGCCACGCTGGCGCGGAGCTGCTGCTCGCTCTCGGCAAGCCGGGTCTGGCTCTCTTTTAGCACCGTGATGTCGGTGCCGATGCTGACATAACCGCCGTCACGGGTGCGGCGCTCGTTGATATGCAGCCAGCGCCCGTCCTCGAGCTGCGCCTCGTAGGTACGGGACTCGTCGGCATCCTTGCCGGCGACGGCGATGCGTTTGGAGACGATGGGCTCGGAAGCCGCGGCGATGACCTCGTCATAGGAGCTGCCGGGCTGCACCATATCGTCGGGAAGGCCATGGAACTGCTGGTACTTGCTATTGCACATCACCAGGCGGTTCTGGTTGTCCCATAGCACGAAGGCCTCGGAGATGGTCTCCACCGCATCGCGCAGTCTGGCGTTGGCGTCGGCGGCGCCGGGGACTGCGTCCTGGTCGGCGAGCACCGCCATACCGGTCAGGTAAGGCTCATTGTCCGTCAGGCTGCGCGTGATGTGGCCGCGCAAGCGTATCGCGACCCAATGACCCTCGGCGTGCCGCAGCCGGAAGCATTGATCGAAGAGGGAGACTCCCTCGCGAAGATGGCGGTCGAGCTCATCGCGCAGGTTGTCGTCTGGATGCAGCGCCCTAGCCAGGATGCCAAACGGCATGGCATCAGGGGACGGCTTCGCGCCCAGTAGGCGATACATCGGGGCCGACCAGTGCACGAGGCCGCGCGCGAGATTCCAGCGCCAGATGCCACAGCCGGGCAGGGCCTCGGTCAGCTCCTCGGTCAGGTCGTCGCTCGTTTCTGAGGCCGCGGCGAACGGCACGAGATACCATAAGCCGCCAGCGAGCAGGGCCAGCACGAGACCTGCGCATACGAGCAGCGTGATCTCGATGATGGTGTCGCCCCGCCAATCGGCAAGAGCGCCACTGACCGGCTGCACGAATGCTACTTGCGCATCGGTCTGCGGCACGTTGCGCACGGTGACGATGGAGTCGGTGCCGTCGAGCAGGCTGATGCGGAGCACGCCTGCGTCGGCGCCCATGATGGTCAGGGGCTGCTGCGGTCCGAGAATGGTGAGGAGGTTGCCCTTATAGGGGCTCTCGATCGGGGCGCGGGCTTGGATGTTGCCCTCGGCGTCGGCGAGCAGGACGGTGCGGCCATTGCGGGTTGCACCCGCCGGCAAGCTGTTGGCAAGCGCGCCCTGCCAGCCGGTGCTGGAGCTCAGAGTCTCGGCCTTGAGGTGTAGGGCGGTGACGTCGGCGGCCAGCGCGAGTTGCCGTTCGGCCGATTGAAGGGCCATATGCTTGCCATTGCTGATCTGGTAGGCGAAGCCCAGAAAGGCGATCGCCGCGAACCCGATCAGGAGAATCGGAACGAGGCGGCGCAGAAGCTCGGTGGAGGGAAGGTGGCGGTCGAGCAGCGCCCGCAGGTCCTGCCATTGTGGCCCTGCGATAGATAAGATTCCCTCGCCACGCGCAGACCGCGCCCGCGCCATTCGGTCCCCCTTACTTCTCGCGTCGTAATCCCGGAGAAGTTGCCGCATCTCCGAATCGCTTCCGACCATTGGAGGCGATGACGGCGCTCTCGTCCAGAGGAAACCTGTGGAAATTGGGTTAATAACCCGTTGACAGTCTGTGCGACTCTAGGCGCCGTCGAGGGTTTTGGTGACGATCTCGTAGCTGTCGGTCGACAGGGTTTGGCCTGAAAGGTCCTCTAATGCGGCCTTGGCATGGGCCCGGCGGCCCGGTTCCAGCGTGCGCCAGCTCTCGAATGCGCCGAGAAGGCGCGCGGCCACATGCGGGTTGAAGTGGTCGATCTCGAGCGCCTGGGCGGCCAAGAGCCGGTAGCCTTTGCCGTCGGCGCGATTGAAGCCGGAAGGATTGGCTTGGGCGAAAGAGCCGATAAGCGCGCGCACCCGGTTCGGATTCTTGAGCGAGAATTTCGGGTGGCCGAGGAGGGCGCGCACCGTCTCGACAGAGTCAGGGCGCGCCGCGCGGGCCTGCACGGCGAACCATTTATCGAGCACGAGCGGCTCGTTTTCCCAACGGGCATAGAAGTCGTCGAGCACCGCGTCGCAGACCGGAGGCGGTAAGTGAGACAGAATAGAGAGGGCAGCGACGGCGTCGGTCATGTTCGTTGCCTCGCGGTAATGGCGCTCGGCACGGGCGATGGCGTCCGGCGTCTCGGTCGCGACTAAGAGATCGAGTGCGGCGTTGCGCAGAGCGCGGAGCCCCGCGCTTTCCGGATCCGGCGAATAGGGGCCTTTCTTGGCGGCAGAGGCGTAGAGCTGCGCCAGCGTATCGCCGATGGTCTCGCCAATCTCGGCGCGCAAGGCATCGCGGGAAGCATGCACGGCGTCGGTATCGACATTGCGCGCAAGCTCGCGCGCGATGTCGGATTCGCTTGGCAGCTTCAGAGCCTCGGCGCGATAGGCGGCCCCCAGCGTCTCGTCCCTGACGGTGGCAGCCAGAGCCTGGGCGAGCCGGTTCGCTTGCGTCCCCGACACCGCTCCCAGATCGAGCCCGCTTTGCGCCGCCGCCGTCATCAGATTGGTGGCGTAGGTTTGGGCCGCCTGCCAGCGATTGAACGGATCGCTGTCATGCATCATGAGGAACTCGATCTGATCGGGATCCAGACTTGTGGTGAGGCGTACGGGCGCAGAGAAGTCCCGCAGAAGCGACGGCGTGGGCGGTGCCGGCACGTCATGAAACTCGAAGACCTGCTCGCGGTCGGTCACCTCGAGGAGCCCGTCGGACAGGCTCGCATCCCCATTGAGCTTGAGCGGCAGCTCATCGCCGTTCGCGCCGATCAGGCCGACTTTCAGCGGGATAAGCATGGGCTCCTTGCTGGTCTGGCCGGGGGTCGGCGGCACGACCTGGCTGACGTGAAGCCGCGCGGTCTTGGCGTGGGGGTTGTAATCGAGCGAGCAAGCGAGTTCTGGCGTGCCGCTTTGCGTATACCACCGCATGAACTGCGAGAGGTCGCGACCCGAGGCATCGGCCATGGCCGAAACGAAATCCTCGACGGTTGCCGCTTCGCCGTCATGGCGTTCGAAATAGAGGTCGAGGCCTTTGTGGAAGGTGTCGCGGCCGAGCAGCGTCTGCAACATGCGGCAGACCTCTGCGCCTTTCTCGTAGACCGTCGACGTATAGAAGTTGTTGATCTCGATATAGGAGCCTGGCCGCACCGGGTGGGCGAGGGGGCCCGCGTCCTCGGGGAACTGGTGCGTCTTCAAGAGCCGCGCGGTGATAATGCGCTCCACCGGCCCCATGCGGACGTCCTCGGTGAACTCCTGATCACGGAAGACGGTCAGTCCTTCCTTCAGACAGAGCTGGAACCAATCGCGGCAGGTGACGCGGTCGCCGGTCCAGTTGTGGAAGTACTCGTGGGCGATGACGCTTTCGATCGAGGCGTAGTCGGCGTCGCTCGCGGTATCAGGGCGCGCAAGTACGAGCTTGTCGTTGAAGATGTTGAGGCCCTTGTTCTCCATCGCGCCCATGTTGAAGTCGCTGACGGCAACGATGTTGAACACGTCGAGGTCGTATTCGAGTCCGAAGCGCTCCTCGTCCCAACGCATGGCGCGCTTCAGCGACTCCATGGCCCAGCTGCAGCGATCCTCCTTGCCGGGCTCGACATAGATGGCGAGGGCCACGTCGCGGCCCGAGGCCGTGGTGAACGTGTCATGGATCGACGCAAGGTCGCCGCCGACCAGCGCGAAAAGATAAGAGGGCTTGGGGAAGGGGTCGTGCCACACGGCGTAATGGCGGTTCGTCCCGGGGATGTCGCCAGCCTCGACCGGATTCCCGTTCGACAGCAGAACCGGCGTGGTGTCGCGCTCGGCGTCGATGCGGACCGTATAGACGGCGAGCACGTCGGGCCGGTCGATGAAATAGGTGAGGCGGCGGAAACCTTCCGGCTCGCACTGGGTGCAATAGGTCCCCCGGGACCGGTAGAGGCCGGAGAGCTCCGTATTGGCCTCCGGATCGCACAGGGTGATTATCTCCAGGGCGAAGGGCTGTGCCGGCACCTTGCCAATGGTCAGCGCGCCCTCGGACAGCACATATTCGCCGGGGGATAGATCCTTACCATCCAGAGTGACGCGTTGAAGCGTCAGGGCCTCGCCATTGAGCACTAGCGGCGTTTCGCCCGTTGCCACTTGCGGGTTCGGGCGCATCCTGAGTTTTGAGGCGACCCGGGCCGCCTTCGGCGCAAGGCTTACGTCGAGCGCGACCTCGTCGATGAGATAATCGGGCGGCGCGTAGTCCTTCAGGAACTTCGTTTGACGGCTGGAATCGTTCATAGCGGCAAGACCATCCTCTCCGCTCGCTCTTAGAGACCTAGGCGCGCGCTGCCAAGCCCGAACCTACCTGATTGCCGGGGCTAAACCCATGAAACCGAGGGCCGCGTGGCGTGTTATTTTAGACAAGCCTCAAATGGGAGATGTCCAATGAGCGCAACCAAGGCCGAGGCAGCATCTTCCCGCTCACGACGGACGCCGCGGCAAGCCTACCCGGCGGAGAAAGCGCGGCAGGGCGAGATCGTCCTCAAGACCAGACAGTCCCGGGCGATTTTCCTTACTGGGCTATTCGGCGGTCTCGTGATAGTCGCCTTGTTGGCGATTTATTTGGCATTTGTCAGCTAGGAGAGCAGCCATGACCGAGACCAACATGGAATCGTCGACTGCACGGCCGAGCCACCAGGTTTCGGGGCGTGACTATCCGGGTGAGTGGGCCCGGAAAATCGAGTGCAACCTGGACAAGGAAGAGCGGCGCATCACTATCTATGGCGGACTTTTCGCTCTCTTTGTCCTCGCCGTCGTGATCGTGGCGGTCATCGGCGTCATCGGCAACAGGCCGCCGCTATAGAGCGTTGTCGCAGGATTTTAGGTTCTGCTAACCGAGATCGATGCGACGCAAGCGGAGCGCATTGCCGA
>Ga0315555_1003929_pt1 | contig 10163 bp, 7 predicted proteins | sample SalMarSW160380MG_FD_202113 | JGI IMG/M metagenome (GOLD analysis project Ga0315555, IMG submission 202113) | Salt marsh sediment microbial communities from the Plum Island Ecosystem LTER, Massachusetts, United States - Salt Marsh Sediment SW1603-80 ...
CGGCGTATCAAGGCGCTGAGATACAAGCTGCTTTGTTTTCCAAATTCCTTCTTTTTTTGCCCTTTCAATGACCTGTTTTACAAGATCAGGCCGGGATATTGCTTTACCCACAAGATTTTTTTTTGCAGTATCTATCTTGGTTTTTTCAGTCCCACTTGAAATGATTGAATAATAATTCTTTACAAGTACTCGCCCTGACTGAATCTGAGGGATGGGTACTTCTTCTATTTTAAGTTCACCAGTTTTATAATTTTGTATAATTTGTCTCATTTTTTAATTATCCAAAAAATGTATTTATCCAAATCTCGTTACACAGTAAAGTCCAAATCAGAAGTGCGTTATCTTCTTTACCATTTTTATCATTTTGAATTTTTTCCATTACATATTTTGAATTATAGATTCCTCTTTTTTGTAACGATGCAGGCGAAAGATAATCGTTAACCATCTCTGAAAGTGGTCCCCTTATCCATGACCGCAAAGGGGCACCAAAAGGAGCTTTCGGCCGATAAATAATTTCTTTTGGGAGATATTTTTCTGCAACTTTTTTAAGAAGATACTTTTGAGTTAAACCTTTTATTCGTAATTTGGGAGGAACAGAGAACATAAATTCAACAATTTTGTGATCCGTCAATGGAGGTCTACTTTCCACACCTGCAGCCATTGTACACTTGTCACTATAAGTCAAATTATGCTCTGGCAAAAAGACATTTGTGTTATTCAAGCATATTTTTGTCAGATAAGAAATATTCTCCATATTTAAAGTTTTTATTTGAGATTTGACATAGTGGGTATCCCAGAAATCAGGTGCTCTTGACATATTTCCAGAAAAGAGAATATTAAAATCGTCAGGACTAATGGTGCCTGAAGAAAAATATCTTTCAATTTGAGGTAATGATGCAAAAGTAAAAAATCTTTTCGCCCAGCGAACTAACCGATTACCTTTTTTTGATGTAGCAACCGGAAGGCGTTTAATAATCGTTTTTATGATTTTCCTTCCGAATTCAGGTATAAAAGTTTGATACGTATCTGCTAAAAGACATGCTAACTGGGTGCGGTATCCAGCAAAAATCTCATCTCCCCCCATTCCATTTAACAAAACAACTATTCCATTCTCTCTTGCAGACTTCGCGATTAAATAGGTATTTATTGACGCAGGATCTGCTAAAGGCTCATCAAGGTGCCATATCATTTTAGGCAGTAGGTCCGTAACATCAGGCTTGATTTCAAATTCATGATGATTGCAATGAAATAAATGAGCAACCTGTTCAGCATATTTACTGTCTTCAGGCATTTGTTCAAACTTTTGGTCTTCCTTTGAATATTTTATGGTAAACGTACTGATTTCATTTTCTGTATTTTTGGACATTAATGCTACAATTAAGGAAGAATCGAGTCCTCCACTCAGAAATGCACCAACAGGCACATCTGATATCATTTGGCCTGTAATTGAAAGATTAAGCAGGTTGTCAAGTTTTTCTTTTGCCTTTTTTTCATCATAATAATCTTCTGAAGGATTAATCTTCCAGTAATGCTTAATCCTTAATTTATCTCCATTAAAAATCATATAATTTGCAGGTGGAAGTTTATAAATATCTTTAAAACCTGTAAGAGGAGAAATCTGAAACATAGCCGGAGTATGGAGAGCTGAATAATCGATATACCGCTTAACAAGATTTGTTTCTAAAATAGCTTTGATTTCAGATGCAAAAATTAAAAGTTTATCTTTGTAATAATAATACAGTGGTTTTATTCCGATTCTATCCCGAGCTGCAAACAATACTTTTTTCTTGTCATCCCAGATAGCAAAAGCAAACATACCATTGAATTTATCTAAACAACCGACTCCCCATTCTATGTATGAGTAAAGAATGACCTCGGTATCAGTTTTAGATTTGAACCGATGACCTTTACTCATTAATTCTTCTTTAATCTCTTTATAATTGTAAATTTCCCCATTATATGTTATCCAAAATCTATTTCCGATATCACACATGGGCTGATGTCCCCGTGGAGATAAATCAAGAATACTAAGCCTAGTATGGCCCAAACAGACATAACCTTTTTGAAGTACCTTAATACCCCAATCATCAGGCCCACGGTGATTCATAATTTTAGTACTTTTTTCGATATTGTATTCTTTACTTGCACCAACTAATCCGAAAACACCACACATATAAAATCCTAAATATGTAATTTATAATTTCTTTACGGGAAGAAGGATCGCTGTTAAGGAAAATTATATAGGGCCAACTTCGATTTTATAATTATTTGTCCTATAAATAATTAAAAAGTTCTGAAATCACAATTTTGTATAAATAATTTACTAATTTCTTTGTTATAAAAATAAACATTCAGTCTATTTAATTACTACTTTAATTAATCAGTGCCTCTTTAAAAGTATTCGCAATATTTCTAAGATAAATATCTTCTGAGAAATGTCTTTCTACACGATGCCGCCCGCTTTCTCCCATAATTTTTGCTTTTTCAGGATTTTCTATAAGGTAACTAATCTTTTCTGCAATATTTTTTGGTAAAGGCTTAATAATAAAACCAGTTTTTCCATCCAATATCACTTCTTGAATTGCACCTTGATTCGTTGAAACAACAGGTAACCGCGCGCTCATTGCTTCCAAAATAACCCATGGCAAACCTTCGGGTTGAATAGGAGGAAAAACAAAAATACCATGTTCCTTGTATTGTCGTATTTTACTTGTACCTGAAAGCTCGCCTGTAAGATGGATTATCTTTTCAAGCTTGTTTAACCTAATATAATCTAAAGCTTTTTCTTTATCTTTTTTATTCTGCCACTCACCAACGATCGTAACATCAATATCAGGATGTTTTTTAAGTACCATAGGAATGGATTCCAAAAAGTTAAAGATTCCTTTTCTATATTGAAGACTAGAAACATACAATATTCTTTTACTAAAATCACGTTTTACTGATATATTTTTTACTTGGTCAAATTTTTTAAAATTAATACCATTTGATATAGCAACAACTTTATTTTTTTTAACTAAACTCTTAAAACAACTTTTGAGGTTTTCCGATAAAACTATTACAAAAGTAACTCTTTTAAATAAAAATCGAGTAATATTTTGAAGTATTATAGACATATTCAAATAAAACTTATGAAATTCTGAACCTCTCAAATGAATAATCAGTTTTTTACAGAAAACAACTGAAGGGATAAAAAAACTCAAGTCTCTTAAATACCCCCATAATCCTTGAGAAATATTAAAATATACTATTTCAGGATTTTTAAAAAAAAGTAGAAAAATAAATTTTACAAAATGCTTCAGCCCCAGGAAAATATTTTGCAGATCAAATCTACCAATATTTGTAGGGTCTCTCCTGTCAGAAATATCTAAAAAAATTACATTAAATGTTTTCTGGATATCTATTGATTGAACAAGGTTGCTCATAGCAATACTAGGGCCAATAAAAGGTGGGGGTAAAGAGCCAATGATCATTATCTTCGGTTTTTTGTGTTTCAAGAAGCTAACCCTTCATGAATATCAACTGAAGCTTCCGTCGAGTTTATTTCATCATATTTAACAACCATTGCTATCATGCTCCACAAAATCGTTGTTAATCTTCCCGTCTCCAGCCAAAAATTATAAAAACCCATAATAATTATATAAAGTAAAAAACCAAATGAGGCTGTAATTAATGGGAAGATATGCGAGTTGCCGAAATATTTTTTTAAATTGAATTTCATATTTTTTATAATATAAATATAAAATCCAAAATAAATTATAAGACCCAACATCCCTGTTTCTCCTAACAATGATGCATATGAGGAAAAAGGTGAATCAGCAGTACCACTATAAATAAGAAATAATCTTCTATTTAAGTAATATTGTTTAAAATATGGTTCAAAATTCTTTGCTTGTTTTATTATACCTCCCATGGAATCAGACTCTCTAAAACCTCTTTTTTGTGATTCATAATTGTATTCATCGGCTATTCCATAATATTGATACGTTTCTGCATAATATTGAGTAGAAGCTTTGGAATAAAAGGTTCCAAGTCCTGATCCAACAAAAAACATCCAAAAATTATCAGTATCTGACCTGAATATATCACCATATGCCTTTATTTTTCCTATATTTAGTATATTATTTGTCTTAATTGCTTCTGTTATATTATTAAACTTTTTTAGTGTACTTGATGTCATACTAATGGTTAAATATCCTACTGAAGACAATAAAAGCATAAAAAAAATAATTTTAATTCTAGATGCAGGTTCTTTCCCTGCTTTTCCTATAATATTAAGCAGAAAATAAAGTGAAACTGCCATTGTTATCCAGGACGCTTTATTCTCGATTAATAAAATCAAAACTAAAATCCCAGTAATATAAATAATATGCATTGTTTTTTTACTTCTTATTAATGTCATCTTACCTAATAAATAAAACACTCCTATCATTAAAAACGCAGCATATTGCTCAGCATTGTGTTGGAATGTTCCAATAATTGATTCTGATTCCCTTGTTTTAAGATAAATTGGAATCTGAAAAATGCCTATTATCAGCTCAACAATAATCAAAAAAAATAACAATTTTCTAAATGTATCAATATTAATTAAAGAAAAAGGTAAATTGATTAATATTAAGAATAATATAATCGGTTCATTCCACATTATTAGTTGGGAAATGGCTGCCGGTAAATAGATATATCTAGAATTCAGGAAACTTCCTATTATGCAGATCAAGTTAAAAATTAAAAGGTAAAAAAACATTCTGCCGTTGTTTAGTTTTTCATGATTATTCACTCGATATATTAAAAAAGATACAATCAATAATCCGGTAATCATTAAATCGGATACATTGAAATAACGAGGAATAATCTTTAATCGGTTTGTAAAGAATCTTATAATAACATTTGATACTAAAAGAGTATTTAAAAGAGTACTGTAAATTTTCATATTTAGTAATTTTTAGAAAAATTTTTTAAGTAATTTTGAAATAATATTTCACATCATTCATAAAAAAACATTATTAATATTAGTCTGTTATTCTATGTTTAGCATTAACAAGTAACAAATTATAGTAATTTATAAAATTGAATTTATACCAAATATCTCCAATATACCTCTTTCACTTTGTGTCAAATCATATATCACAATATTGTTCACGGTTTTTATCATTTACTGTGCTTTTTAAATACTTTTAACCGCTTTAACAAATCCGTCTCCCGAATTTTTTAATGATGCGGATTGCGAAATAAAATCTTTTGCATTTACACCAATTTTTAATGCTACTTCCCGATTGTTTAATACAAAATTAATAGTATCTATAACTTCCTCTGTATTTGAAAAGTCCACAGAAAAACCTGTTACCCCGTTCCTAATCAAATCGTAAGTTGAACCGGCTTTAATTGAAGCAATACACGGCAATCCCGCAGCCATTGCCTCATTTAAAACTAACCCCCATATGTCAAAATCTGTCTGGAAAAGAAAACAATCTGACTGGGCCATGAACATTGGAAGTTCAGATTTTTGTTTAAATCCATGAAATTTTACATATTCGTCCATTTTATGATCTTGTATATACTTTTTTAAACGCATAAAATCATTCCCATCACCTATGATGTCTAGTATCAAATCAGATCTTGATTTTAATAGAACCCTTAATACATTGAGTAACTTCAGCACATTTTTTCTTGGTGACAACGCACCAATATATAACAAATGTTTTTTATTACTTCTTGTCTTTGTCTTTTCCCGTAATTTGCTAACCTCATTTTTATAGTATTTTGTATCTACAGTGTTAATACCAATATGAATGTTTTCCCTATCAACCCCTAATGATATTAAATATTGTTTCGCTTTTAAACCGTATGCTACAAATCCAGAGGCCTTGTTTATAAGTGTTTTCCTGTATAATTTTTTCAAGAATGAAGTATGTCTTTGCTTATTATAGATATCCCCAGACCAGATAATATATTTTAATGGCGTAAACCAAGAAATGAACCAAATCTTCATTGTAGCAATAGAAAATCCATTGGTAATTATTAAAAATGGTTTTTCTTGAATAATAAGATTAATCAGACCTTTATAAGTAAAACTATATTTCTCAGAATCGGAAAAACCAATCTGTTTTGTTGGCAATATTTTATAGGTAAACTGATAATCCGAAGGATCAACCACCCACTTTCTTCTAGGGTAGTTTTTTGCCCCGAATATAACTAGTAATTCTAGTCCATCGTTTTTAAATCTTGTATTTAATTCATTAAAAAGTGGAATTCTATAAGGAGTTGGAATATTAGTGATAATGAATATTTTCTTTTTATAATCATGCATAACTAAAAAATCTATTATATAAGTGAGAACATATTTTCATTTTTTTTAATTGCTATTTTAAATATCTTTGTCCCTATAATATTTTGAATTATTTGGAGCAATTCCCTTCTGTTTTAAGCAAATGCTAGTTTGTATAATTTGTTCATAAAAGGGAGTTGGTTTCTTAGAAATTCTATTTTCTTACATAAAAAATATAGAAATATATTTGTGATAAAAAAAATAATTATAAATTCATATCCAAGATCGAATTTCTTATTAATTATGATTCTATTTAGTATTTGTAAAAAAATAATTTGGCTTATATAGCAAAATAAAGAATATTTCCCTAAAAGAGTAATAACAGGAGAAGGGACATCCGACTTGATTTTTACCGGGAAGTCATAGAAAAATTTTAGCATTGAAATTATATAAATGACATAAATAATTAAGTTGATTTTCAAAAAAATAATTATAAAAATAACAGCACTTAGAAAGCCAAGGTTTATATATTTATATCTTATTAATTTTTTTAAGACATCCTCTGAGGTGAATAAACCTATACATTCACCTGATAAGCCTATTAAAACAAAAGATAAACTATCTGTAACAATAGGATAAAATGCTTGTATTATGACAATAATTGTAATTAAAATTAATAAGAAATGTTTAATTTGTTTTAAGAATAGAAATAATGGTGAAATGATCAGAACATATGCTATTGGAACTAGTATTTCAAAGGATGATACCTTACCACTACCTACAACATATATTGAGTATAAATTATTTATAAAAATATCAATCCCAAACTTGGTATTATTATAATTCTTTTTAACTAGCAAATGAATCAGCAAATTGAGTATTGTAAATAATAATAATATTTTAAAACCACGAATTATCAACCTCTTTACGACTCCATACTTATCAAGAAAAAATTTGGGCTTATAAGAATAACCAATAAGAAATCCAGATATAAAAAGAAATGATCCGCTTACAAATCCAATTATTGTATATACAATATCATATCCAACAATGAAATAGTTCATTGTATGATAGAAAACCATAACAATTACTAAAACTCCTTTCACAAAGTCGAGTCGTAAATCTCTTTTTTTCATTCTATATTTTTATATCTACCAGATTGTAGTTTTATACTATTTATATCGCTATTGTAACATATTATGTTTCAAATTGAGTCTTATCTTTTTTTAAAGAGCAATATTTTATGAAGAACACACAATTATTTATTTAAATACTTTGTATTAAACTAAAAAATTCTATAATTTCCTCTGCTGTGTATTTAATTTTTTCTCTTACAAGTTTTTCAAACATTGGAAGAGAAATAAACTCTTCAGAACATTTTTCTGTTATGGGATAAGTACCTTTATCCAATCTCGTATACCTATATGCCCCTTGAAGATGAACGGGAACAGGATAATGGATTCCACAAAAAATATTCTTTTCCTTGAGTGCAGTAATAAGAGCATCTCTTTTTTGTGTTCTAATCGCGTAAATATGATAGATATGTTTATTGTATTCGGCTACTTTTGGAATACAAAGATCGCCTACCTCTTTCAGCAACGAATCATACATATTTGCATTCTTTCTTCGTTTCCCATTCCACTCCTCGAGATGCTTCAGTTTCACACTCAAAACAGCGGCCTGAATTCCGTCCATTCTGGCATTCCAGCCGATGACATCATGGTAATACTTCTTGCTCTGGCCGTGATCTCGAAGCATTTTGATTTTATGCGTCAGATCTTTGTTATTTGTGGTGACTGCTCCCGCCTCACCGTACGCACCGAGGTTTTTCCCGGGGTAAAAGCTGAAACAGCCCGCTTCACCTACCGACCCCGCCCGTTTTCCCTTGTGCTCGGCGCCATGAGCCTGACAGGCATCCTCTATGACATACAGTCCATGTCTGTTCGCGATCTCCATAATGGGGTCCATGTCTGCCATATGACCGAACAGGTGCACCGGGATAATCGCTTTCGTTCTGGGTGTTATCGCATTTTCAATTAGGTCGGGGTTCATTGTGTAGTAGTTTTCATCTATATCAACAAACACCGGTGTGGCTCCGGCAAAACTTATTGCCTCCACCGTTGCAATAAAGGTATTAGGCACGGTAATTACCTCATCCCCCCTGCCTATACCGAGTGAAAGAAGTGTTAGCCAGAGGGCCTCGGTGCCGCTTCCAACCCCTATTGCATAGTCGGTCCCGCAGAACTCGGCGTATTCTTTTTCGAATTTCTCCACAAAGGGGCCGCCCGCAAAGGCACAGGAATCGATAACCTCCTGTATTGAAGTGTTGATCTCTTCTTTGATTGTCTCGTACTGTGCTTTCAGGTCTAAAAATGGCACTTTCATTATGTTCATTCCCTTTAATCTGTTTGATTAGCGATTGACATGAGTGTTTGCCCGGAGGGTTTTTATTAGAGGGTTACGGCTCCGCTACTTTTCTGAGTACTCTTGCGGGGTTGCCTGCGACGATTGTTTCGGGGGGGACATCCTTTGTTACAACACTTCCTGCGCCGATTAATGCGTTTTCTCCGATGGTGATACCACACAATAGCGTTGCGCTCGACCCAATAGAAGCGCCTTTTTTGACGAGCGTCGTGATGCATTTCCAGTCTTCATCGTTTTGCATGCTTCCGTCTTCGTTCGTGGCGCGGGGGTACATATCGTTTATAAAGGTCACGTTGTGACCGACAAATACGTTGTCTTCTATTTTTACACCTTCACAGATAAACGTATGACTCTGAATTTTACAGTTTCTGCCGATTTTTACCCCCTTCTGTATCTCGACAAAATGGCCGATCTTCGTATTGTCGCCGACCTCGCACCCGTATAGATTTACGAAATCGTAAATGGTGACGTCTTTTCCAAGTTTGACGTCATCGGCAATTTTTTTTAGTGCTACTTCCATGCTTCCTCCGGTTCTTTTCGTATGTGCATCAACCAAGCTCAGCTATTTCAACACGAGCTCCCCCGTTATGAAGCGACTTCGAAGAAGCTTCGAGGATCTGCACAACTTGAAGGCCGTCGATACCGCTCGATTGGGGTGTATCTCCTGTTCTGATGCAGTCGAGGAAGTGCTGGGTTTCAAGCTTAAGCGGCTCTTCGTGTTTTAAATAGGGTGAGTATATATCGCCGTAGTGGTAGGAGTATTGAAACTCCGCAAAGGTATCGTAGTGGGGAGGAGTCTCCACCCTCTTGTCGTAGATCTTAACCTTTTCAAGGGGCTGTGTATCGTCGTATACAATCATTCTCTTGCTGCCCACGATTACCATCTCCCTGATCTTGTTCGGATCGAGCCAGCTATTCAGAATAACCGCAAAGCTGCCGTTTGAAAAATCAAGCGTCATACTGGTTACGTCTTCAATACCGGAGTGCACGTGACACTTGCCCTGACAGTTGACTGAAACAGGCTGGTCTCTCATTATATAGAGAATAATTGACAGGTCGTGGGGTGCGAGGTCCCAGGCAACGTTTATATCTTTTTGAAACAGGCCCAGATTAAGCCGTCTCGAGTTTATATAGAGGATTTCTCCTATATCACCGTCTTCGATGATTTCCCGTATTTTTCGTACCGTCGCCGTATACACGAATGTATGGCCGACCATCAATGTCACTTTGTTTTTATCGGCCAATTCTATGAGCTCTCTGCACTCTTTGACCGACGTTGCCATCGGCTTTTCAACAAAGGTGTGTTTCTTCGCTGCAAGGCATTTTTTCGCCAGCTCGAAGTGAAGGTGGACGGGTGTTACAATTGCAACGGCGTCCACTTCGTCGTCGTCTATCACCGTACTAAAGCTTGTGGTTGTTTCAATAGCCGGGAACAGGTTATTTATATACTCGAGTCGTTTTTTGTCCGTATCGC
>Ga0315555_1003930_pt1 | contig 10162 bp, 10 predicted proteins | sample SalMarSW160380MG_FD_202113 | JGI IMG/M metagenome (GOLD analysis project Ga0315555, IMG submission 202113) | Salt marsh sediment microbial communities from the Plum Island Ecosystem LTER, Massachusetts, United States - Salt Marsh Sediment SW1603-80 ...
TTTTTCTGTTGCCGAAGTTGATGCTGTTGGAATTCTAAAACTTTCTGCCCGTATTCCGTTTCTTCCGTCATAGTCTTATCCTCATGCATCTGTGAATAAAAAAGGACAAATATTGTGCCATTCAGACAAATCGCTATTCCGCCGTAGAAGAAAACGCCTTAAATTACATATTAATAATAACTTATACAAATCTCTGTAAATCCATAAAAACCTTTTACTGTCGCATTTATCGACAAATTATTTTATTCAGTGTCGTAATAAATGACACTTGTTGAGAATTCGGATATCAGCAATCCGGATAATCTTACATTCAGAAGAGGGATTAAAATGATTCGACTGTTATTTGGATATTTACATCCGGATAATCCGGGTAATTCGTGGTGAAATGTGAAGGTCTAATGTGAAGGTGTAAAACTGAAAATATTATAGTGAAAAGCGAATTGATCCATGATCAAGGACCTATAACCCGTCAAGAATAAATTTTATGGATCTATTGCCGCACGCTATTTGGTATCAAGAGCCCGGATTCCGCCGATTGAGGTGGCATGAAGTACAGACTGCACGATACTCTGACGGACGGTTTCCACCGTCATTTCGGTAATAAAATCAATGGTTACATTAGTTTCACCGGTGGCCATGGAAAAAACAATATCACCATCGAAGCTGGTATGGGCGGGAACCACCGATCTCACAATACCGTTGTGCGCCCGTTCTGACAGATAGAACAGTTGTTGTTTACTGAGGCTTGCATTGGTCATGACGGCCACCAGTACGGTATTCTGATCAAAATTCCCGCGCGATAGTTTCCATCGCAGCCGGGGATCTTTTTCGGCCAGGAAATTTCCATTTTGCCGGGCACCTGCCAGAACGGTTCCCTTTTCGTCAATGATATCGCCCACCGGATTTACCACTGCCAGGCTATGAACCCACACCTTATCAATATTCAGCCGTGCCTGCCCTATTCCACCTTTCATGAGATGTTCATGCCCGGCCCATTTACCTACTGTCGCCCCGGTGCCGGCACCCACCGTCCCCTGGGCCTCATTATTACTCTGTGCCGTGCGGCAGGCATCATAGGCATTTTCAGCTGTGGGAAAAACGCCGGAATCAATCACAAGTAAATCAAAAATCACGGCTGCCGGTACAATGGGAATTTTCCCGAAGGGGGTGGCATATCCTTTCCCGGTTTCACGCAGATATCGCATCACACCTGCTGCCGCATCCAGTCCAAATGCGCTTCCCCCGGTCAGTAAAAGCCCGTGAATCTCTTCCACCTTGCGAAAAGGAGACAGCAGGGCGAACTCTCTGGTTCCGGGGGAGATGCCCCTGGCACAGGCGGATGCTTTGATGCCTTCGGGACATAAGATAACCGTACAGCCGGTTCCCTGCCGGAGGTTTGTATAATGACCGATCTTGAATTGTTTCATACCGCTAAAAATAATCCTGTTTAAATAAAATCATTTTGTCTTACAGCTGCTCAGATTTAAGAAGTGCATCAAAATATTCTATGGTTTTTACCAGCCCTTTTTCCAGAGGAATGGAAGGATTCCAGCCCAGTTTTTCCCTGGCCAGTGAAATATCCGGTTTACGCTGAACAGGATCATCAGCCGGCAGTTTATTGTGTATGACTTTGGATTTGGTACCGGTCATCTCAATAATTTTGTGCGCCAGCTCCAGAATGCTAAATTCAGAAGGGTTACCCAGATTTACCGGCCCGATAAAATCATCGGTATCCATCATGCGGATCATACCGTCAATGAGATTATCCACATAACAGAAAGACCTTGTCTGGGAACCTTCTCCAAAAACCGTGATATTTTCACCGCGCAATGCCTGCAGAATAAAATTACTGACCACACGCCCGTCATTGGGTGCCATGTTGGGACCATAGGTATTGAAAATCCGGACGATCCGTATGTCTACTTTATTCTGCCGGTGATAGTCCATCATCAGTGTCTCTGCCACGCGTTTACCCTCATCGTAACAACTTCTCACCCCGATGGGATTGACATGCCCCCAGTAATCCTCGCGCTGGGGATGCACCTTCGGATCTCCATACACCTCAGAAGTGGAGGCCAGCAGCAGCCGTGCCCGCACCCGTTTCGCCAGCCCCAGCATGTTTATGGTTCCCATCACATTTGTCTTTATGGTTTTTACCGGATTATACTGATAATGTATGGGAGATGCTGGGCAGGCCAGATGAAAAATCCGGTCCACCTCCAGCAAAATCGGCAGGGTAATATCATGACGAATCAGCTCGAAGCGGTGATTGTCCATCAAATGAAGTATATTCCGTTTAGATCCGGTAAAGAAATTATCCAGGCAGAGGATCTCATACCCTTCCTGCAGCAATCTTTCGCTCAGGTGAGATCCGATGAACCCGGCTCCTCCGGTGATCAGAATCCGTTTCATAAGTTTGTTTCCCCGAACATTCTTTGTTGTTAAATTAGCATCTCAATTAAAGTAAACTGTATCAGAAATTAATTTAGAACCAACAGCGGCTGTCAGTTAAATATTGAAAATTACAAAATAAAAACCATATTTATTCATGAATCCCGTATTCAGCGGAGGGAAATATGTCAAACCGTACAATTATATAATGAACTTCTCCAGGTCGTTACATATTCCCCTAAACGCATTGGGATTAATTTAGCGGTGTAACCGGTTTGAATCAATGAATTTATCAGATGAAGATGTTCCATAAAATAACTAAGCATAATTCCGGTTATATAGACACAGCCATGATTCTGGCAGCAGGTTTCGGTACCCGCATGGGGGAACTTACCCGAAATCTGCCTAAACCATTACTGTCACTGGGGAAATATACCTTGCTGGATATTCTGCTGAACCAGCTAAAAAGTGCAGGTATAACACGTGTTATAATAAACCTCCATTACCTGGGGAAACAGATCCGTAGACATATCGGGCAACATGGTACGGATGGCCTGGAAATAATTTTCAGTGAAGAACCACGGATCCTGGGCACTGGCGGGGGAATAGCCCGGGCAGAACAATTTTTCCCACCACGGGATGTACTGGTAATCAACTCCGACATCCTTTGCGATATCTCACTGGACAGTTTTATTGAGTTCCATAGAAATCGAAAATCTCTGGCCACCATGGCCGTGTGGCCTTCCCGGGATTTTCAAAATTATTCTCTGGTAAAGTATTCAGCAGATAAAAAACTCAGGGGATTTACTCATAAGGGTATCCCGGAAGATTATCCCGGTCCGATGGGTATTTATATGGGCTTCCAGGTATTATCCTTCGACGCACGACGGTATCTGAAGGAAGAATTTTCATCGGTAATAGAGACATTTTATCGAAATGCCGTGGCAGCCAATAAAGCGGTAAGTGTTTTTGAGCACCCCGGTTATTACACAGATTTCGGAACAAAATCCCAATATATGCAGACTTTAGAGGAACTAAAAGAGGGTCGCCTTGACATTGAAACCCTCTGATAAACCGCCGTCCGGAAAAAAGGTATATTTCCATTCTTGCATGATCTTCAGGAAATTCATAAATTTCAGTTCAAAATTTAAATGGCAGGAGGAAAGATGGAATTACAACTGGTAGACATTTCCAAACCTGAAAACATAAATTTTATACTGGGTCACAGTCACTTCATTAAAACAGTGGAAGATATTTATGAAGCGATTATTCAATCCGTCCCGGGAGTAAAATTCGGAATAGCCTTCTGTGAAGCTTCCCAGGACAGATTGGTTCGCTGGACCGGCAATGATGATGAAATGATCGCCTTAGCCCAGAAAAATGCCCTGAATATCGGGGCAGGCCACACTTTTATCGTATTCCTGCAGGATGCTTTTCCCATTAATGTGCTGAATGCCATTAAAATGGTGCCGGAAGTCTGTCGGATTTTCTGTGCCACTGCCAATCCCGTACAGGTGGTACTGGGTCAATCCGACAAAGGTAAAGCCATTCTGGGAGTCGTGGACGGCCAAACGCCCCTGGGTGTGGAAACTGAAAAAGATATAACTGTGCGGAAAGAATTTTTACGCAAAATCGGCTATAAACAATAGTATACTATAATTTTTAAACATACGAAATAACTGTAAATCAGCAAATGCTTCCCGTAAATTTACTTTGCGCTGAAACTAATTGTACAATAAGGGATTTGAAAACAAAGAAAAGGATAAATTCCTGTTGTCTGTCCATTTAAGAAATTCAATAAGCTGATAAAACTATGAGAAAGTTGCTTCTTTTCTTTGCGGTATTTCTCCTTTCATATACAACCGTCCACAGCCAGCCCGGCCAGGAAGACAGTGCGCTGGTGGTTCAGCAGGTTAGTGCTCTGATTCAGCTTCAGAAATTTGCCTCTGCGCATGAAATGCTGGAAAATTACCTGGAAGATAACGGAATGCAGCCTTTTTTTGTGTGCTGGATGGTAGATAACGGCCTGCAGAATTATTTCCGGCAGGAAAATTATGATTTTTTTTTCCTGAAAGACAACCAGGAGGATTCCCCCAGGAATCCCAAAGGGAGCAAGCAGGACATGAAAGTGGCACGTATGAGATATCCTCAGCGATTGCTTGAAAAAGTGATCAACCAGGAGCCTGACGTGGCCCTCGCTTATAAACTCCTGGGCGATTATTACGATATCCAGTTGAAGGATATCAGTCATTTCGAATTTGCCCGCGGTAATAATATTAAACAACTGGAAGATAAAACTTTTTCTTTCTACTCCCAGGCAGAGAAACTCGGATTCAGGGATCAGGGTATCAACCGCTGGCTGGGGGATTATTATGTTAACAAAAACCAGCTGGAATTGGCAGAGAAATATTATGCCAAGAATATTAATAAAACGCCACCTGATGCCATTTCCCTGTTCCATTTGGCGGAAATCAGTTTTCAGAAAAAACAATACACCCAGGCCTTCAATTATTCCGGCGAAGCCCTCAAATATTTCAAACCGGAAGATGTTTATCTGAAGTATGATGCCCTGCGCCTGTCTGCAAATTCCCTGAAAGAACTGGGTGAAACCACACGTTTTAACGAGCTGATCAATGATTGCATCCAATTACTTCCCGATCTGCAGGATGCCTATATCGATTTGATCGGATACTATACTTCGCAGGGTGATACCGTTATGGTGGAAAGGTCTTTCAGCGAAATGTTTATGAAGAATCCTTTTGATCGCCAGGGATACCGGCAACTTGAAAAATATACTTTAGATACCGGACATTTTCAGTTTGCGGATACTCTCTTTGACAAAATGATTGTCAAATATGAAAACTGGGATGAAGTACTGGCAAATATTTACTGGTCCAGAGGAAATATCGCCTTTTACCGTAATTTAAAGTCCGACGCTTCCAATTTTTGGGAAATCAGTAAAAATTATATGAGACGATACCTGCCGGAAAATCACAGCCTGATTAAAAAGGTAGGTGATATAGCTCAAAAAAAATAGAATGGATATTTTATCACCAGAAAGGATAATTAAATGAAGTCTCACATGAAAACAGTGATTATCTTGTCCTTACTGTTTCTTATAGTAACGGCAGACTTTTCAGCTGATATTCCTTATTCCATTGACAGGCATACCATTCGGGTCAGAATACACCCTGATCAGAAGAGGGCCGAAATGACCGACGCAGTGGAATTCTCCGCAACTGAACCCCTGAAAGAAATTTCATTTCTTATCAATAAAGATGTACGGGTAAGCGAAGTGAAATCTGACGGTAAATCTCTTAAATTTCAGCTGGATAAAGAGAGCGACCTGAATTTCTTCCTGGATGAAGGCAACTCCTCTTTCAGGAAAGAGTATGACAGAGCGGGTGAGCTGAAAGTTTTTCTTAATAAAGCAGTAAAAACGGGACAAATCGACATTGCTTACACGTTTTCCGCGGCCGACTCCGTGGATAAAGCTGCCTTTTCCCGGGAGTATATTGCCTACCAGGTAAAAGGTTATATCGGTGACAGGGGCATTTTCATCAGTCCGGCCTATTTCTGGTATCCCGCCCTGCCGGACAATCTGTCCCGCTTCGATATAACGGTAATTACACCGGACAGCCTGCAGATACTCACTCAGGGAAAACTGATGCAGGATGAAGTCACTCAAAATCTGCGTACCACCCGCTGGTTGGCGGAATATCCTGCCGGCAGCCTGCATCTGGTAGGTTCGCGTTATATGGTGAAGAGTACCCGTTACAGGGATGTAGACATTTATACGTATTTCTTTCCCCAATCCCAGGAACTGGCCGAGTCATATCTGGCCGCCTGTCAGCGATACCTGGGCATGTATGAGCAGATGATCGGGCCTTATCCGTTTTCAAAATTTGCGGTGGTGGAAAATTTCTTTCCTACCGGTTACGGCATGCCCTCTTATACACTCCTGGGCAGTCAGGTTATCCGTCTCCCCTTCATTATATACACCTCACTGGGGCACGAGATAGCACATAACTGGTGGGGAAATTCGGTATATGTCAATTATGAAACCGGAAACTGGTGCGAAGGATTAACCACCTATTTCGCGGACCACCACTACAAGGAACTGAAAGATCCGGCAGAAGCCGCCCAGTACCGACGGGACCTGGACCGGGATTTTACGGTTTATGTAAAAGATAATAAAGATTTCCCTTTAAACACCTTTGAGGAACGAACCGAGAGCGCTTCCCGGGCTATTGGTTACGGTAAAAGTGCTATGGTATTCCATCAGTTAAGAAAAATCATCGGAGATTCCCTGTTCTTCAAAACATTTCAGAAATTCTATCACGATTTTAAATTCAGGGAGGCGTCCTGGTCGCATATAAGACAGACAGCAGAACAGATATACAAAAGCGATCTGGACTGGTTTTTCAACCAGTGGCTTACCCGCAAAGGCGCACCGGAAATTGAAATCCCTGCCGCGAATTACAAAAACGGTACCCTTTCCTTTACCCTGAAACAGAATGGTGATGAACTGTACCGACTTTTAATTCCGGTGAAAATCAGCTGGAGTGATTCCTCCTTTGAAATGAAAAATGTGTGGCTGGAAAAACCTGAGCAATACTACGATTTTACAGCTTCCAAAAAGCCTGTTCAACTGGCGGTGGATCCAGATTACGATGTCTTTCGCAAACTTAAAAGATCCGAAATCCCGCCCACTCTCGCGGAAATATATGCTGAAGAGCGGGCCCATGTGGTTCTTCCCGACAAATGCAGTCCCTCTAAACTGGATGTCTACCGGACATTTGCACAGACATTTACCGAAGGTGAGGATGAGTTATCCATCCGCGAAGTTAACGAGCTCAATGAGGCGGAATTACAAAAAAGCTCTCTCTATTTACTGGGAACTCCCTCCGAGAACAGTCTGGTTGAAAAGATGTCCCGGGAAAACCAGAAGGAATGCCGGATTGTCGACCATCAATTGATTATGAACGGGCAGCCGGTTCCTGAAGCCGATGATGTTGTGGTTATGGCGGGACGGACCCCTAATGAACAGCAGAATATTTGTATCATTGCCATTGGTGAAAACGGCCAGACCGGCAGAGTGGCAAATTTACTTAGTCATTACGGAAAATACAGTTACCTTCTGTTCAGCAATGGAAAGAATGTCATTAAAGACATGTATTCAATAACCAATAGTCCCATGATTTATCAGTTTAAATAGCATGACACCTGCCAGAACCGGCATAAATGAGTAGAAGGAAAAGCAGCTGGATGTAGGAGTAAGATTAAAGATTACCAGGAAGTGGCCGCTTCGAGGAACATGAAGGAGGGGAGTGAAAAGGGTAAAGGGATCAGTATAGTCTCCACTTGTCAGAAAACGTTTTAGGCTGAATTAACTGAAACGGCCCTCAGATAAAATCAGGAAAAAATTCCTGCCAGCAGAATGGCCGACATTCTGACAAGCAAATGCTGTTCACCGACAGCTTATTACACCCTCTGGCCTTTGCTTTTTCACGTATCATCCTGGGCGATTCACTTTCCACTTAAATGAGCCTTTACAAATTAACTCAATATACCCGGGTTCCCAGGTTTTCATGAATGCCTTTTTTATTCTGCATAATTGAAAACGTCTGAAAGATCACCTTTTTTAAAAGTTTCTGAAACCGCTCTCCTTTCAGAAATTCCTGCAACCGCACTTCAATCCATTCAAAAGATCTTCCATTCTGTGATTGCCTTATTGTCATCTGGATAATGGTTCGTTTCAGATCGTTGATAAAATATTCAATCAGTTTGTTCAATTTCTGCTGATCATTGAAGATGGCACTGATATGCTGGCGGATCCTGATTTCCATTTCTTTTTGAAACAGATCCCGTACAAATTTCAGAGCCATGGCCAGATTAACAAACTGCTCTGCCACCCCGGTAAAATGATCGTCATAATCACTGGTTAATCTTCGAAGACACTCAAGAGAAATGGTGCGTCCCGGATTACCGGTGGCGGAAAATTTTTTTCTGAAATACTTCTTGTAATTATCAGTTAGTATTCTGTAATACTCCTGTATCTCACCATTGAGTTTGCGGGAGACAAATTCCAGATATCTGGATTTAAGAGGCCTGTCTTTTATCTGGGGCATTCGTAGAATAGACTTCACCTGATATTGTATATTTGTTGTACACCTGTGCAGAATAATCAGGTTGGTAGCGGGACTCTTAAGATATTTGGCAAGGTTTTTTTCACTGTTTTTTTGCATTTCCTCAAAAATATGCCGCAGGTCATCCCTCACAAAAATTAAAAAGACACCCTGGATATCAGAAAAAAAATTCTCACTCAACAGATTTACGATTCCCTGATGATCCAGATAGATGATCAAATAATAGATTTCCGAAAGAATCCGGTGGTAGTAGCCCCGTTCTTTCAGGAAATCTATACCGGTCTTATATTTTTTGACTAATTCTTCCGACTGTTTTGACATACCAAACATATATTTTTGTTAACTGCAGAAATATTATCGGCTTAAAGGAATAATTCATGATATTTTATCAACAAATCGTCTATATCTATGTACAGAATCCCTCTTCATAACGGATAATGAACCTCTGCCGTGGGTCACCGGGTTTAGTTGTAATGGAAATAACCACTTAGCAGTAGTTTTCCTGAATCCGGAAACGGTACGGAAGGAAAAGGAAGCAGATGCCGGAGACAAACAAAAGATGAATACCGGTTATGAAATCGACCAGATCATTGTCAGATTTAATACCTGTCAGATAATCAGGAGCAATTCCCGTAATATTTTTGATGCTACAATGGTTGATACTTGTGTGGGGTCAAGCTGGGGAGAGAGTTCCACCACATCGGCGCCCACAATATTTAAATGGTCCAGTTTCTTCAGCAACTCAATATATTGCTGGAAAAAAATTCCCCCGGCTTCCGGAGTGCCGGTTCCCCGAATGAGAGAGGGATCAAAGATATCCAGATCAAGAGTTAAATATACTGGCTTTTCACGTAGATTATCCGCGACCTCCAGGAAATCTGCCGTATCGAAGGGAAACAGATGCGTATGTGAAGCGGCAAAAGCATATTCTTCCTTGCTTCCACTCCGGATGCCAATCTGATAAATTCTTCCCGGGGAATCCAGCATTTCATAAATTCGGCGCATCACCGCCCCGTGGGACAGTTTATCCCCAAAAAGCTCATCCATTAAATCCAGGTGAGCATCAAGCTGAATCACATGCAGGTCAGGATATTTATGGATAAGTGGCGTGATGGCCGGGAGGGTAACCAGATGTTCGCCTCCAATGCATACCGGTATTTTCTCATGCCTGACGATATATTCACTCACCGTCTGAATACGCTCAAGAGTCCTGGCAGTATTCCCGAAGACAATATCCACATCTCCCAGATCATGAACCGGTTTCTCGTTTAAATCCCGCTCAAAGTAAGGACTGTAATCCTCCTGGGCGAAGTAAGTCTCGCTCCGGATAGCCATGGGAGCGAACCGCGAACCGGGACGATAGGTAGAAGTGCCGTCAAATCCGGCTCCGTACAGCACGATGCGGGCCTGATCAAAATCTGACCGACATCCTTCATATTTTTTAACCTGCCGGATAATCTGATGAATTTCCAATGATATCCCTCACATAATTGGGCAGAACAAAACATGCCTGGTGTAAATGCTGATTATAATAGTTTAATTTCAGATTTTGTTCACGGTATTTTTCCGCGCGGAAATCATTCTGCGGATGATATTTCTTACTGGCAAAGCTGAACAACCAG
>Ga0315555_1003932_pt1 | contig 10160 bp, 4 predicted proteins | sample SalMarSW160380MG_FD_202113 | JGI IMG/M metagenome (GOLD analysis project Ga0315555, IMG submission 202113) | Salt marsh sediment microbial communities from the Plum Island Ecosystem LTER, Massachusetts, United States - Salt Marsh Sediment SW1603-80 ...
CGAGTTATAATCTTAATACTATCCTTTGGGAAACCTCTTCTTTTCAGACCAACTATATTAACTCCTTTATAGGTTAAAGGCTCATCAGCCGCTAAAATATAAGGGGGGACATCCTGGGATACCCGTAACCCTCCTCCAATAAAAGCATGCTGTCCTATTTGGCAAAATTGATGTATAGGAGTAAGGCCTCCGATAATAACCCAATCTTCAATAGTAACATGACCAGCCAATTGCACCCCATTAGCAAGTATACAATGATCACCAATAAAACAATCATGCGCTACATGGGTATAGGCCATGAGATAGCAATGCTTTCCAACTTTACTTTTACCTCTATATGTTGTTCCCCGATTGAGAGTGGCATACTCTCTGATTTCAGTATTATCGCTAATTTCTAGTAAAGTTTTCTCATTTTCAAATTTCAAATCCTGCGGTATAGTTGCTATCACACTTCCGTGATGAATATGACAATCTTTCCCAATGCGAGCTCCATCGGCAATCAAAACATGAGAATCTATCCTGGTATTGGAATCAATTGTTACATCACCATTAATGACAGTATAGGGCCCTACCGTAACATTTTCAGCTAATTCAGCCTTTTTATCTATAACAGCAGTCGGATGTATGATCGGCACCACTTCTCCCCATTAACAAAATTCATGAAATATATTATTTATCCACAATAGCACACATAAACTCTGCTTCACATACCAAAGTATCATTCACATATGCTTTACCGGCCATTTTACAGGAACTGGGTCTTTTTCTCATTAAAACCCCCTCCATATACAGTTGATCACCGGGAACCACGGGTTTCCGAAATCTCACCTTATCAATTCCCATAAAATAAGCTATCTTATCCTTGGCATTCTCAACCATATCAAGTAAAAGCACAGCACCTGCCTGGGCCATGGCTTCCACAATAAGTACCCCGGGCATAACCGGGTGTCCGGGAAAATGTCCCTGGAAAAAAAGCTCATCAAAAGAAACATTCTTTATGGCTATCACTCTTTCTTCTGGTATTAAATCAACGATCCTGTCAACCAGTAAAAAAGGATATCGATGAGGTAAAATTTTCTTTATACCTTCAATGTCTAATAATACATTTTTTTTAATATTTCTGCTCCGGTATTTACTGGTCAATTTTTTCTTTTTGTAAATTTTTCTGATCTGCTTTACCAGTTTAACATGGGTTTCATGACCGGAACGAGCAGCCATAACATGCGCCTTTAAGGGTACTCCCAGTAAGGCAAGATCGCCTATTAAATCAAGAACTTTATGACGCACCGGTTCATTATAATATCGTAAATCACTGCCTCCCAGAACTCCATTGGTTTCTTCTATTTTTTCATGGTTAATACCAAATTTTTTAGCTAATTTTTCCAATTCTTCCTTTTTTAATTCTCTATCCACAATGACCACTGCATTATTAATATTTCCCCCCTGTATGAATCCCTTATCATACAGTTCCTCTACTTCATGTAAAAAACAGAAAGTTCTGGCTGCAGCAAATTCATCCTCGAATTCATCCTTCAAGGAATACATGGATGTATACTGGGTTCCCAGGGCTGGATTTTGATAATCAACCATAAAAGTAACACGGAATTCATCCGAAGGAAATACCACCATATCAATTCCTTTTTCTTTATCAGAAAAGGCGATGGTGTCTTCAATTTCCAAAAATTCTTTGGGGGAGTCCTGTTCCTTTAAGCCAGCCTTTTTTAACATATCCACAAATGGTTTTGCGCTCCCGTCCATAACCGGGGGCTCATTGGAATCAACTTCAATAATAAGATTATCAATTTCAAGACCGTATATTGCGGCTAACACATGCTCAACCTGTCTGATCCGTACATCATCAATCCCAATAGTGGTATCTCGAGCATTATCAACCACATGATCAATATCTGCAGGTATTTCCAGATTTTTATTCAATGATGTACAAATAAAACGAATACCTGTATCAGGTTTTGCTGGTTTAAAAGTAATGGTGGTTTTATTTCCTGTATGAAGACCTATTCCGGATAGTGATACAGGTTTGATAATAGTTCTCTGATTTTCAAACATCCTTGCCTCTGTGTTTTTCTAAATTCTTTAATCTTTTTTTTATGTTTGCAATATCTTTCAATAATCTTGGTAACTGACGCCTGGCCCCATGAATTCTAAATTCTTCTCTAAAATCATTGGCAGGAGTGCCAAATACATATTTCCCCTCCTCAATTGATTTTGATACTCCGGACTGCGCTGCAATAATAGCATTATCACCTATTGTAATATGCCCTATAAATCCTGCCTGTCCCCCAATTTGTACTCTTTTTCCAATAGTTGTACTACCGGATATGCCTGCCTGAGAAGCTATGACACAATCCTCTCCTATTTTACAATTATGGGCGATCTGTATTAAATTGTCAATTTTGGTTCCCCTGGCTATCACGGTCTCTCCCAGTGCTGCTCTGTCAATAGTGGTATTAGCTCCGATTTCCACATCATCCTCAATGACAACTATACCAATCTGGGGAATTTTATGATACTTACCCTGCTCTAAAGCAAACCCAAATCCATCACTTCCCACTACCGTTCCATTATGAATAATCACTCTGTTATTAATGACAACCTTCTCTCTAATGCTCACATTAGCATGTATTCTGCAATCTTCCCCGATCTTTACTCCATCCCCAATCACTACTCCCGGCATTATTACTGTCCTATCACCAATAGTACACTCTCTGCCTATCACTACCCGGGCACCCAAAGAAACATCCTTACCCAGTTTTGTATGTTTACCAATAACTGCAGTGTCATGAATTCCTTTTTCAATTAAAAGTTTTTCGGGATGGAACAGTTTAACCACTTTGGAAAAAGCAAAATAAGGATTTTTTACCGGTAACCAGGCTTTACCTTCTAGGAATGGTACATCTAAATCCTCACTTATAATAACAGCAGATGCTTTGGTAGTGGATAAATATTTAGCATACTTCTTATTGGAAATAAAAGTTATATGCCCCGGTGAGGAATCATCGATAGGGGAAATATCTTCTATTCTCAAAGAATCATCACCAACCAGGGTTGCCCCTATTTCTTTGGCTATTTCTGAAACTGGTATACTCATACCTACCTTTTTTCACATATCAGAAGTATCAACACCAAGTGCATCCAATATTTTTTTAGTGAGATTATATTCTTCTTTGGCGTATAATATATTACCGGCAACTGCATCAAAAATATAATCATATGCGTTCTCTTCGGCAACTGCCTGTATTTTTTCATTTATCTGATCAAATACAGGTTGCAACAGCTCATTTCGCTTCTTATATAATTCACCCTGCTGACCAAATTTTTGATCCTGAAATCTCTGTGATTCCAGATATAGCTGTTGAATTTCATCCTGTTTTTCTTGCTTTTTTTCCTCACTCAACAGTAAACTCTGTTGTTCAAGCTGTTGCTGCAAAGAACGAATTTTATCCCCCATTTTCTGGAGTTCTTCTGCCCAGGCATTACTCTGCTCTTCCAATTTTTTCTGGGCCTCCACTGCGGATGGGAGCTTATTCAATATTATTTGTGAATCAATATAGCCAATTTTTAACTGAGCAAAAACAGATCCACTGAAAAGAACTGCTAACAGCAATATAGCTGACACTAAAAACATTTTTTGCTTATTCACAACTTCCTCCATAATTTAATTATTAATTAACTATTAAATATTAAAAACTTTGTCCAAATATGAAATGGGTTCTCCAATCTGTATACCGTTCACCATATTGGTTATAATAATCAAGTCCGCAGGCATAATCGATTCCCAACATACCCACCATGGGCATAAAAATTCTGGCTCCTATTCCAAAAGAACGACGGAGACCAAAGGGATCCGTGGATGCGAGGTCTTTCCAGGTGTTACCGGCTTCGGTGAAAATCAATCCATACAGCAGAGGATTACTTACAATCTGAAACCTTAATTCCGCATTGACCTTAAGCATGGTTTTTCCCCCATAATACCCACTAATGGGGAGACTAGGAAGTTGCGAAAGGTAGTAATTGCCACCTCCAAAAGGATCCGGATATCCTCTCAAGGGGATAGCTCTTGACATTCCGGCACCTCCCATGTAAAATAGATCAATACTCGTTATTGACCATTTACTGTCATGAATCAATTCATCCATGTAGCCAAATTGAGCATGCGTTCGTAACACAATGCTATGAGAAATAGTAGGAATATAATTATCAATACTCAATATATGTTTATGAAAACTTACGGTGCCCCCAAAAGGGCCTCCACATAATTCCGTGGAAAGGCTCACCTCTGACCCCCTGGTGGGAAACTGGGGTTGATCCAGACTATTCCTATCTATAATCTGGGTAACACTGCTGGATACACGAGGCCATCTTTCATCAGCCACATTTCCCGGATAATTTTCTAAATAGTAATCACTGAAATCACTTAAATCTGTTTCAGCTAACCGATAAATCCAATCACCCCGGAAATAGTTATCCGGCCAGGTAAACCGTCTCCCCAGTCTTACCGAAAAACCTCTGCTTGTATATTTATAATAACTATAATAGGGGCTGCGATTCCGTTTTGTATCCCAGATACTGGCGCCGATTAAGGTAGGAGTGTTTAAAAACCAGGGCTCGGTGAAACTTAACTGCAACGATCTGTAGTAGCGGCCAAAATTCCAGTTTAAATTCAACTGCTGCCCATTGCCAAATAAATTATTCATACCCAGTCCGATACTGCCGATGAGCTTATCCAGTTCACTCCATCCTGCCGAAATATTAGCCGTATCAGTTGACTTTTCCTCCACATCAAAGGTAATATTTACTTTATCTTCTTTTTCGGGAATGGGTTCAACATTGGGTTCAACTTTAGCAAAATAATTCAGCATCATTAAATCCCGGAAACTTCTCTGCAATAATTCCCGGCTGAAAATATCCCCAGGACGAATACGCAGCTGTCTGCGTATTACCCGCTCTTTAGTACGGGTATTTCCGGAGATTTTTATTTTATCAATTCGTACCGGTTCTTTCTCATCAATTACAAATTGTACATCAATGGTATCACTTCTATATGTTTCCCTGGGATTTATCTGAGCATAAATATATCCCAAATCATAATAAGCCCCATTCAGCTTGTCCTGAATTGATTTCATAAACTTTTCTTTACTGAATACATCCCCGCTTTTGAATTCCAGCATAGATTCAAGTGTTGCGGAAGGAAAAAGGGTGTTTCCCTCCCAGGAAATATTGCCAAAATAATAACGATCACCTTCTTTAACCCAGATATCAATATACATTTCATCATTTTGATCATTATAATAAAGGGAATCATTTAGGATTTCAGCATCCCTGTATCCTTGATTCCGATAAAATTCCAGCACCTTTTCCTTATCTTTTCTATACTTCTCTTTATCAAAATCTCCCCCTCCCCACCATCTATTCTCCTTTATGTCATCCATTTGCTTTCTCAGTTTTTTATCCTTAAAAACTGTATTTCCAAAAAATCGTATTCTTTCAATTTGTACTTTTTTGCCTTCATCAATAGAAAACTTCAGGACAGACAATCCTTCCCTTTCAGATTGATATATCTCTGTATTTATTTTAGCTAAAATAAAACCTTTTTCAGCATACTCCTCTTTTAATCTTTTTTTACCCTCGGCAATTCTACCCGCACTTAATATCTGTCCCCGATAAAACCCCAATACTTCTTTTAATTTTTCAGCCTTGATTTTCTTATTGCCCTCAATAAGCAGTCTATCCAATCGGGGATACTCTTCTACCTTAATGGTAAGGTAAACACCCTGGGAAGTACTTTTATCCACAATTATTTTTATATCAGAAAAAATTCCCAGATTCCAGAGTTGTTTCACACTAGCCTGAATATCTTCAATAGTTATAAAAGATCCTTCTTTAAGTCCGGAACTCATTTTAACAACTTCTTCCTCAGATATTTTATTTCCTTCCACTGATAATCCGAGTATTTCAACCGAACCTGTTTGCTGTCCATAAACAGAAAAACAAATAAATAGGATTATAGTTAAAAGAATACACTTATTGATTTTAAATTTCAATATATTACCTCCCGAAATTAGCTTATTAAAATACAAAAAAAAATAATCTTTGTAAAGTAAAAAATGATCCATAATATTTAAAATGGAAACACATGCCGGATCCAAATTCTTTTATCTACCTGCCAATCAGAGAGCAATAAACTGTTATAGGTGTATTCCATCTCTAAAAATAAATCAGGATTAATCATGTATTCCAAAGAAAGAGAGTGTTTAAATCCTAATCCATAATCCGGATATACAAGAAGACCCTTCTGAATCTGACCCGAATAAGTAAGAAATAAATTAGGGCTCAAGTATTTACCAACTGTAAGTTTAGTGCGCTGGATCAGACTATTGGCGTCCATAAACCGCTGATCCATAGAACCGGGTTTGAAAAAATTTCTTCCGAACATGTAAGAAAAATGAAATAAATCCAAACCAAAATTTTTCCGGATTTCCCGTTCCACCGGTTTGATTATTGGCCCTAAAATATAATTTTCCACCTGTAATCCCAAGGCTTCATAGGCACGTCCCTTCAAATCTTGATCCCTGCCTTCCAGCAGTGACAATACTTCTGTATTGGTTCTGATCACATCCGGATCATTGGTATAAAACCTAAACTGAGTGTTGTGCCAGGGTTTTTCAGCAGAGCTAAAACCATTATTCTGTTCAGCAGTATTAATGGCAAGCCAGACCGTGGAACGCATACCCAAAGAATCAACCACTGTAGTATAAGCTCTCCCGGATATTATTGGCTCTTTTGCTCCCTGGGGATAATCAAAAGAAATTCGTTCCGGTCTGAAATAATGCCCCAGTACATCAATAATCCCTTCCACCGAAGCCAAATTTCCCCACACCTGTAAATTATCCTTTTCAATACAACCATAGAGGCGAAGACCGCCGTATTCATCTTGCAATTTAAGATTTATATCAAAATTTCCCAGAGGAGTTTTTATTTCTTTAATATAATGAACATCCTCTTTGGGGTAAAGATTAACATCCCAAAAAACTTTTTGAAAAATATTGTAGCCATCTCCCTTTTTTCTGAGTTTAAGAAACGGGTAAGTAAACCGATAATCCCGAAGTACCAGCGTTCCCCGAAATAAAGGATTTTCCACTGGACCTGCTATAGTAAAAAAATCATCTTGAGGGTCAAATCCCTTGAAATCAATCCAGCAATCTTCTGCCTTTTCCATAAGACCGGGAATATGCAGGATAATCCCCTTAGAATTTGTTTTAATTAATAATTTTCCTAAACTCAATCTGTAATTATTTAAAATAAATGGAACTATGAATTCCTCACTGGAGACCGGTTGATTCCGAATTTCAAAGTTTCCCTTATTCATTTTTCCCTTACATTCATTAAGGGCAACAAATGACTCCCCCTTTTTAACCTCGGCCTTAATTTGAAGATTAGACATGTCATCAAAAGGATATAAATAACTTAATTTACCCTCGTTTATCTCCAACCTCCCGCTGCCAATAAACCATTCACCTTCATTTCCTCCCACTCGTAAAAATAATTCTCCCTTGCTTTTTGTATTCTTAAAATTATTATTCAATTCAGGAAGCACACTTAATATATTCCCTTCTAATAATAATGAAACGTCTGCATCTCTTCCATCGCCATGAGGGATAAATCCCCAGAATAATCCTTTTAAGGTGTCATCTTTACTGCATCTGCCTTTGAGAATTCTTAAATTGCCTTTGCTAATATCATATTTTTCCCATAAGGTATCAACAACTTCAAAATATAAATCGTTAAATGATACATTATTTATTGAACCTGCTTTAAAGGTGGCTTCTACATTAACATGGGGAGATTCATTTGTACCTCCAATAATACATTCTGCTTCACCACTACCCTTTAAAAAATCAAATCCAGCTAAAGCCTGAAATAACTCCCCTCCTTTCTCCCACTGACTGTATAATTTTCCTTTCAAGGAGTCCTGCCCAGTACTTTCAATCGAGCCCCTGAACCAATCCCTTTCATCTTTTTTCAGAGAAATTGTACATAGCTTAACCTTTTCATCTTTTATCTGAATTTCCAGATCGCCATTGATATTGCCAATATCGTGAAAAACTCCTTTATTAAGGGAAAGGGCAGAATAAACCTCTAGGCTGTCCCTTCTGCCTTTTATCTCTAATCCCCCATTAAGTTGTCCCTTAAAAGGAATGGTCCCTGGCAATAATGAATGTAATATATCCAGATTAAAATTCTGTAATCTTATTAAGCCGGCAACATCTTTATCACCAGTAAAAGAATATTTACCAGAAATAAAAAGATCATCTGCAAAATGAAAACTGTTTATTCTCATCTGATCACTAGAAAAATCGGCTTTCAATTCTAGATCCAACTTATTATATTCTTCATTTCTGAAATATCCTTCACAAGTAACTTCCTTTTTACTCCGCCGTTTTTGATAAGAAGGAAAAAGTACAAAAGTTTCCAAAGTATCCTTTTCCAATAATTTCCTGCCCCTTACTTCCCCTGCCCAGGATACATTATCTCCGCTTATATCAGTGGTTATCAGTAAAGAATCTACAGCACTCCGATAAGTATCGCTGAGGAGAAAATAAATTGGATATTCGGTTCTGTTTACCTTTAATCTCCAGGTAATATTATTTCTGAATGGCGATTGAATCTCTCCAGAAGCCTTAAAATTACTATGCGAAGTGGCTGCCTTGAAATCCAGTTTCTCATCCTTATAATTAAAATTTAATATGTACTCATCTCTGTCTAAATTTTTGTTTATAAATGTAATTCTGCTGTTACCTTCTCCCCTGATATCCTTTAATCCTCCTCGTAACCAGAAATCAAACTCACCCCGGGAAGAATTTAATCTCTTCTTTATTTCATCAGGAAATAAATGTAAAAAATTTCCTTGTATTTTTGCATTCAGATCGGATATCATAATTGAATCCGAGATATCAATTGTCCCCTTACTAATCAAATCCAGCTGGTCATTATCCTTAGAAATACCTGTAAATCTTAACTTCTTATTCTTAATACTCATATTCATATTAAAATCGGAAAAATCAATACCCACTGTTTTAAAATTCGAAGAAAGCAAATTCCCTCTAATCTCCGGATTGTTAATAGGACCTTTTACCTGCAGAAAGAAATCACCTCTACCCTGCACAGGAATATCTTTTTCCGGAAACATGCTTTTACTAAAAGCTTTAAAATCAATACCTGAACATTTGGCTTGCAAGTCAACATTAAAATCGACTAGATTTTCCGCTATCCCGGATATATCCAGAGCAGTATTACAAAAGTCTCCCACCGAACCATTGATTACAATACTGCTGTCATTTAAAACAGTTTTTATATTGACATCATTAAAAAAAATACCAAAATTTTTAAAAGAAAAACTCCCCTTGTTCAAGGTAAAGAATCCAGATTTTTCCCCTTCTGCAGTTACATTAAACTCGCCTTTAACTTCACCAGCATTAACTCGTAAATACTCCGGCAAAAAAAAGGGGACATCGGAAGAGGTAAGATCAGATTCTTGAATATAAATATGTACATATTTATATTCCCCGGATAAAAGATTAACTTGACTATCCAGTTTTAAATTATTCCTCCCTTTTACTCCAAAAAGGTTGCCGGAAAGGGTAATTAGGGTAGAATCAGCAGATTTTGAATACAGCCATCCATTCAATGATCTGGCAAATCTTTTTCTATTACCCAGAGAATCCTGTAAAAAAAACTCAGCATCAGAAACTCCCACCCTTTTTACTCTGCTTAATTCTTTAACCACCTCCTTGTAATTAAGATACTTCCCATTATCAGAAAAATCTTCACTTGCCAATTTAAATTTTTTAATTGTAAAAATTGGATGCACAAGAACTATTTGATGGGTGAGTTTATGCAGGGCAAATCTATATTTTAAAATATTAAAAAGGTTATATCCCAAACGGACTTCTTCAATATTCACATAGAAATCCTGGTCTTTAGGGGCTAGTTTCACTCCCCGTAAAGAAATACTATTCAAACTGATCGACACCTTCTCGATATCCGACTCATCCGCAAGAAAAGGACGCATCTTATTTAAAAGTACTACTTTTATTTTTTGATCAGCTTTGGTTATTTTCCAGGTAAAATATCCGCCAAAA
>Ga0315555_1003933_pt1 | contig 10159 bp, 5 predicted proteins | sample SalMarSW160380MG_FD_202113 | JGI IMG/M metagenome (GOLD analysis project Ga0315555, IMG submission 202113) | Salt marsh sediment microbial communities from the Plum Island Ecosystem LTER, Massachusetts, United States - Salt Marsh Sediment SW1603-80 ...
TGCTCAACGTAAGCGCTGATGTTCCCGTTGCCATCTTAGCGGTGAACATAATTGTGGCGAACGTTCCCGGTGACGATACTGTCTGGCCGGGCGTAATAATGGCGCCGGCAACACCAGCTATGGTCCCGGCTACATTGTCTATTGTTCCTGCCATGAAGAAAGTTGAGGCGCCACCCTGTGATAACAGATCCCCCTCTGCCACGCTATTGGCCGTTAAAAGTGAGGGGTCAAAGCTCAAGTAGCACTGCATCCCGGCTATAGCGGTATCCGGATCAACATCTATATCTACGAAAAAAGTGGCACCTGTACCAACGCTCTGGGTGGCTGGTTCAACAGTGACAGCAGTATCAGGGGCGGCCAAGGCTGTACCAGGCAGAACTAGCGCTCCCATCAACAGAAGGACGACGGGCAGCAGCGCCAGCCATCTACTTACATTTTTATGTTTCATGTCTCACCATCCTATCCGGTCCAGTGCTGACCTATCAGTATCATATCCAGGACGCTGATTGCTCCGTCTAGATTGACATCTTCTCGAATCCAGTGCGCAGTACCGGTCTCCCCCCAGTGGTTCCCCACCAGGATCATATCGAGGACATTAACGCTCCCGTCCATGTTTACATCCCAGTCCGGACAAACCATGACGCTGCCGCCGGTAGTTGTTATGGTCACTGCCGTCCCCGTTGTGTCTCCCACTATCACACCGCTCAACGTAAGCGCTGATGTTCCGGCTGCTGTCGCGTTGAAGCTAACTGTGGCAAATGTTCCTTCCTGTGATACTGATGCACCGGGTGTTATGATGGCGCCGGCAACACTAGTTATAGTCCCGGCCCCATTGCTTATTGTTCCTGACTGGAAGAAAGTCGAGGCGCCAAGCTGTGATAACAGATTGCCCTCTGTCACGCCATTGGCCTGTAGGATTGTGTGGTCAAAGCTCAGGCTGAACTGCACCCCCGCTATGTTAGTATCAGGATCGACGAATACATCCACAGTAAAGGTGTCCCCGATGCCCACCACCTTGGTGGCTGGTTGGACAGTGACAGTCGTAGCTGGGTCGGCAGACACTAGAATAGTGGAACAAAACAGGGCGCTAATCAACAAAAGGACAACGGGCGCCACTAACCATTTTCTTGTCTTAATCATTATTTCCTCCTTTATAGGTATCCAACTTATCCTCGGTCTCGCCCGGGTCGACCACTCCGGGCTCGACTCGTTGGAAATGTCTTTCCTCAGTAAACCTTCTTTTAAGCCTGCCTCATTTCAGGCTGCCCTTTTTGTTTTGATTTGCAGTTGCCAAACGAATTGGGCGACTACATTAATATCTCTGCCCGGGCCAGGCATCGTACTCTCTTCCCTTGGGCGAATCCGCGAGCCAGTTCCATAACTGCCCTTGCCCCTCTCCCCTAAGAAGGGGAACAGCAACGATCCGCTCCGGGACTTTGCCATAAGCATCACCTCCTTGTCGTTTTGTTCAACGTTGCTATCATTATCAACACTCTTGATGCATTGGGACGACGAAGAATAACAAGTTGATACCGACCGAACGATATTCAATTATTAAAGTTCACACAAACTCGACTTTATCCCCAAAAAACACAATAAGAGGCTCGGGCCTACTGCCCTGCCTTCTAATTTAAACCTATATGCCTATTTTGTCAATAGGTAACCGGTGATTCACCGTATAATTTGGACTTATTATAGCAGCGACATCGTTTTTGTCAATATGCGACGCAAACTCCTTGCCCCTGTGGAACAAACCCGCCAGGTTATGCTCAGTCGAGAAAGCAGGATTCGGCTTCACCGAATGGGTAATAATGAGGAACGGAATATGGAAAGTAAATTGGTTTGGGACTTATTGCCAGAGGAATTCCTCCAGGAAGATAAGGGCTGCGACCTCCCTCCCTCCTGTCTTGACTGCCCTTTCCTGATTGCCTGAAAGAAGAGCCCTGGGGCAAAAAGGTTTCTTAGAAGGCAGCCAAGCCGAGAGCATCACAGACTTGAAGCGAAAAGGGAAGAGCGTTAAGGCGATTGCCCGCAGATTTGAAGTGAGCGAAAACAGCCCAGAAATGGCTGAACGCAGTCACCAGTCAAGAGTCGGAAGTCGGGACTGGCAACTGAGGAGGTTGAGAGGCATGTATAACCCCATTAATCCCGCCCTGGCTTAAGTGAGGATAACCTCCTGCGAAAGAATCCCTGTCCTGAGGGTTCCCCTTCTAATGTAAGAAGAGCAGGAAGGGGAGCCATCAAGCCCTGCTCCTGAAATAAGGGATCCCTTCTTTATCCTTTACCTATTAGCCAGTCCAGTTTTGAAATATCAAAATAATGTCGAGAACGTCAACAAACCCGTCTACATTAATATCCTCTGGAATCCAGCCGGGGGTTCCACTCTCGCCAAAGTGCTGTCCCACCAGAACCAGGTCCAGGGCGTTAACATGTCCATCGCCGTTTACATCACCTATAAGACCGGGAGAGGTTATGCGAAGAGGATGGAATGCGTTCTCAACTCTGTTCCAGGTGGCCGTGCCCGGCACAGTCGTACCACCCACGCTGAAGTGCACCTGGTCACCGGCAACGGCACCATCCTTGCCCGTAGTGGCAGGGTTGTCAGCAGGGATATCTATCGTGTACCATGACGCCCCGTAGTGGGTATAAGTGGTGGTAGTCCAGGAAAGGTTTCCCACCCAGGCGCTGACCACTGTGCCATCAGGCACATCCGCGCCATTTACGGTGACCGGACCATAGAAGCGGCAAGCCGTGCTAACGTGTGCTACAGCGGTACTCGGCAAAGCCAGGGCAAGCATCGCTATAGCAACAAGCAGGCTTATCACTGTCATTTTCTTTTTCATACTTTTCCTCCTTCACACGGGTCGGTCTTTAATCTCGGGCGAGCTCTACCGGCTCGGCAATATAGCGCCCTATCTTCTGCGCACAATGCTTACCCCTACTCTCAACCAGGCCTTAATCCTGACCCTTGGACACAGGGAGTAGGCAGCCCCGGAGAAATCCGGGGCTGCCTTACTATGGGGTCGGCTATGTCTCCAATAGCACTCCTACTTACATACTCTGACCGATCTTTATCAGGTCGAGGACGTCGATGACGCCATCTTTGTTAACATCCTCTTTGATCCAGCCGGCAACTCCGGTCTTGCCGAAGTTCTGTCCCGCCAGGATCATATCCAGGACGTTAACTCCGCCCGTGCGGTTCACGTCCGCCGCGCTAAAGACGATCGGGTCATCGGGGTCATCTGCCACAGTGAAGTCGAGGTTGGTGTGGCGGATCATTGTGCCTTCCCGCGGCTCATTCACGTAGATGGTCAGGTCGAAGTCGTAAGGTAAGCTAGATAGGATTTCTACTGCCGCCACGGCATAGTCGTTGACGTCCAGGTCGGCAGGATAAACACCATAGTCCTGGAACTTCTCGAACAACGCCTTCTCGGCGTCAGTAGGAAGCCTGGTCCAGCTTTCACCCCTGGTCCGGTCAGGATTGAGCACGTGTCCGCCAGTGCCAGCCAGGAAGCCATTTTCCACGTCAATATCGGGCAGCCAGATGCTGACACCTTGAGCGGTCATGGGTGGAATCTCGGCTCCGGGGGGAGCCACGTACCACTCGATCCTCTCGCCTACTGCCGGCATGCCATCGCGGTCGGTAACCCAGATGAAGGCCATCTTCTTGTCAGACTTACCGGCCGCATCGAGCGTGCCTACCTGGAATACCATGCGGGTCTCGAAGGGATCCCAGGAGAAATCAATGTATTCATGGGGGTCGGCTCCCAGGATTTGCTTGCCCCAGGTCCAGGTCTTTTCGACAGGGTTGGAAATCACAGGCGGATGCTTGCGCAGGTAAGGGTAGTCGGCGATAGCTTTTACTATGGTGTCGCCTACTACAGTTCCTGTGGGAATGTCATAAGCTTCGGTCAGCCAATCGCTGAGGTCAAGGTTCCAGTCACCGTTGAGCCAGACCATGGCCTCACCGTGGTTGTCGGAGTAGACCTCCACCTTGGTTGGGTGATCGTCGGTAGATGGAGTCATACCGGGTAGCTGGTTGAAGATCGTCCAGAACGGATAAGGTCCGTAGGCACCACCCACAAAGCCGAAGCTATCCCAGTCATATCCGCCGTTATTGACGAAGGGCGGGATAAACGGACTGGCTGGAATCATTTCAAAGTAGTACGGGTTGGTGTAGACGACGCCTTCCGGTCCATCCGATTCCAGGTCTCTCTCAACCCACTGGTAGTAGATGTCGCCCTTGTCAGCGTCTTTGAAGAAGCCAGCACCATCGGTAATCTCGAAGACTATCTTGGCTGGCGGCATGGGGCAGTCCCACCAGTTCAGCTTGCCGTTGGGGATAATCGTCTTCCAGTTTATCTTCTTCGGGTGATCGATGGTTGGAGTGTAGGTATCCAGTGAGCTGTAAGGTCCGATAACCGGAAATTCAGCTACCAGATCGCCGGGAATATCAAGCTTCATGGGACTTTCATTGAGAGTCCACTCTATGTAGTCACCCAGCTCCTCCAACTTGTCGAGATTGAAGTCAACCTCGCTCATGATGTTGTCATTGGGCTGAGTCATGATATCCCAGTGCGGGCGGAGTTCTGCCCAGAGCGCACCACCACCAAGCTTGTACCAGTCGTCAGGCAGGACCCATCGACCCGCAGGCAGCATCATGTCATCCTCGCCATCGCCGTCAGTGTCAATCGCCCTCGCAGGTCTCACGCTCAGGTCATCGCCCATGAACCAGCCACGCACGCGAGCGCGGAGCAGGGTATCCTGGGATACGTTCAGTTCCTGCGACAGGTCATCAAGAGCAGGATCCCAGACGGGATCGCTAATCTCGTAGTACCACTGTATATCCTCAGTTGGACCGTTTGGTATCTTGGTCCAGTCTTCAGTGACCACCACGGTATCGGAAGTATTGCTCTCAACCTCCCGTATCTGCAGGTCGCCTACGAAGGTGATGCTGCCATCTTCCTCTAATTCTCCCTTCCATACCCTGATAGTCTTTCCTATAAGGTTGGCCGCAAAGTTCGCAGTGGGGTCGTAAATGTCATTAGGGAAGGCATCGTAGACCATACCGCTATAAAGTACAGGAGACCACAGTCCATCGTTGTGATCGACTCTTTCGCCCTGTACGTTGCCCAGGGTGATGTCCTCAAACTTCAGGAAGAACACCACGAAGCCGTGCTGGTTGATGAGCGTGCCCCCGTCGTACAAACTGGCGGTGACATCGACCTCACCAGGCGCCTCTGATTCCAGGATACAGCGGGCTACGCCATCCTCATCAACGGATGTCCACACCTGCTGTGCTCCCATGGGCATTGAACCATCTATGGGGAAGAGGCTGCCAACCGACTGGGCCTCCAGATTGAAGAGCACATCATCATCATAGTAGCTAGTGCCGAACTGCTTCTCGAGGACTATTTTTTCTCCGGCCCATCTTACCTGGGGAACCTTCTCAATTTGCTGGGTCCAGAAGTTCCAGCTGATGAACTCGGGGAAAACGTTCCACTCGGTGTAGTGAAGCTCGTCAGGATACTTGGCGACAACGACGATCTTCACCGCTTCCTCGCCGCAGGCAACCAGCTCTACCTCAGCCACTCCATCAAGATCTTCCATACCGGCGTCGGCAACCATAGCACCGCTTACGGTTTCTGTGTACTTAGTATCACAGTTACCAAAGCCGACGTGCATTGAGGGGTATGCGGCCTGCATGTCCTCGATCATAGGAACGAGCACGCTAGCAGGAACGCCGCTGGGCAGCGTGTCTACCGGAGCCCGGGCATCCATTATCCACCATTCGACATCGGCACCGTCGGCAAAAGCAGTATGCTCCTCGCCACCATCGGTTATGAAGTTGCCGATAATCAAATCGATCAATATCGCTCCGCCTATCCAACTCTTGTCATTCTCGGACCATATGACCTGGGTGTCACCCGAGCCCTGAACCGGTTCGTCGGCGTAGTAATCCCACCCGAAGAGCCAGGTGTCCCAGATCTTGCCCCACTTCTTTGTGGCCATGAGGCTGGTGGCGGGGATAATTGGGTAGGGAGCAATCGTGCTCGTGAATTGCTCGGTATCGGCGTAGATTACCAGCTCGCCCCAGGCGCTGCCGTGTACCACGACGCAATTGTCGCCAGCATTGCCGCCGGATACCTTGCTCCAGCCAGTGCCAAGCTGCGTACTGGCCTCAAAGCGCCACCCTGTGACGTGTCCATTGTAGAGGTCAGGAACGCAGAATTCGGCGCTGGCGCCAATGATATTGTACTCAAGCTGGGGTATCAGGCCCACGCCTATCAGAATCTCAAAGTAGGCATCCTGCACCAGGTTTGCTCCCCAATGCCCGACAGCGTGTACCTTATATGTTTTTCCCGCAGAGCCGGTAGCGAAGTAACCGCTTATTGAAGAGTCAACGAGGCCAATGGGAACGAACTCGGCGGGCATATCCCAGGTAACGCTATCAGCCTGGGGATCGGTCAGGGCCGTGAACGTTATGCTCTGGCCTTCCTTGGCATAGCCAGGACCAGATATGACGATCTCGGCGTGTCCGGCAAAAACTGTCAGCGGCGTCAGGCCGACAATGAGCGCTAAAGCAAAGATAACATAAAATGCCTTAGCCTGCCATCTAGGTTTCTTCATTTATTTCCTCCTTTTAGTGTTTAGTTGCTCTCCTAAGCTCGAAGTCGACCACTTCGGGCCAGAGTGCTTCAGGTGTTATCGACAAGCAATCGTTTGTCAGCCTGCTTGTCTCAGGCTGCCCCTTCGCCGGGTGTCAATCCGAGCGTTGTCATTTTACGCCTGGGGCCGGGCTTTTCTCCCTCCAGAATCCTTTTTCACATTGCTTGGGCAATGACACGAAACTCAGGATTCCTTTCGGGACTCTGCCATAGACATCACCTCCTCTCCCTCGTCAGATAGAAGTAGTATACATTATATAATGTAATGTAGGGAAGTCCCTCCCTTCTACTCCCCCTATTTGTCCACGGGCGGGGGCCGAGGGTCACCCCTTTTCCCGAATTTGCGCTGTATTCACTTTTTAACGTTCGCCCAGGACGACCTACAACAGCCGGTATGCAAACCGGCATAACTACTATACCTTGCTATCTTTCTGTTGTCAATAGGTCTAGCAGAAAAAACCAGTTTCTGTCACTTTTCCTCTGGCGCACAGGTCCAGCCCATGTCCTTTGTTACTAACGTACTGCTACCAAAGTACACAGGGGTCTCGCTCAACGGCGGGCCTCCAATAAATATATTGATGTAGTGGCGGGGTTTATCCCCGCCAGGGATGCGGACGGTCTGGGCGGGCACAAGACCTGGCCGTTGGGTTCCAAACCCGATTGCAGTGCGACCCTTCAGGGTCGTGCGCTTCTAGCCGGGCACGAGGCTAAAGCCTCGCACTACGTTTGTCGGGCGGGCACGAGACCCGCCCCCACAGGAGACAAATCCTAAACACGAAATCCTAAATACTAAACAAGAGAAAGGAAGATCTAATTCCTCTCATCAAACTAGGAACGATCGGGACGTTTGGGGCTTTCAATTTCGGTATTGGGATTTGTTTGCGATTTCGTGCTTGGAATTTCGTATTTGAAGCGGAGCTATGTAGTGGCGGGGTTTATCCCCGCCTCAGGGGACGGGGACGGGGACGGTCTGGGCGGGCACGAGACCCGCGCCTACGACGGCGAAACCCTTCTCCATCAATTGAACGAAGTTATTTTCTAGGTAACATATATCATAAATATAATGTATAGGAGCCACATGGGTAAGAGACCAGTGCGGGCGGTTGAGTCCCCACTTCTCCGGATAGTGTGCTTTTCTCCGCGGGAATCGGAGCGGAATCAGACTATCCCTACCGGGTCGACATCTATAGTCCAGCCCCGCGGCAAAGCCAGCTGAGATAAGACCTGAGATGAGTCGGGGCCACGGAGGAAAAGTTGCCAGCGATACCTGCCCCTGGCCCTGAAGGCAAAAGTGGGCACAGGACCAATTATACTGTCCGCTGTCAGCTGTCGGCTGTCAGCTATTAGACGATACACTCTCTCTGCCTCGCGGCGACATGACTCCTCATTGGCGTGACTATAAACCAGGCGGACTAGCTGGCTGAAAGGGGGATAATTATATCGGCGCCGATAATCTATTTCTTTATAGTAGAACCCAAGATAATCATGCCTGGCAGCAGCTTCAATGATGTAGTTGTCGGGGGAGTAGGTCTGGATGATAACCTTTCCGGCTTTGACCCCGCGCCCAGCTCTACCAGCTACCTGACATAGAAGCTGAAAAGTGCGTTCACCGCTACGGAAATCGGGGAAATTAAGGCCAGTATCGGCATTGATTACCCCGGCCAGAGTTACCTGAGGCAGGTCCAGTCCTTTGGCTATCATCTGAGTACCAATGAGCACGTCCGCCTTATGGTCACGAAAATTCTTCAGCAACTCTTCATGAGCATATTTCCCGGTAATCACATCTTTATCCCAGCGAAGCAATCTGGCTTCGGGGAAGAAATGCTTCACCTCATCTTCTATCCTCTGCGTGCCAATGCCCAGAAACCTGAGATTGCGCCGGGAACACCGGGGGCAGCTCTGAGGGACTGGAACAGAATAGCGGCAGCGATGGCAAATCAGCCTTCTCTCTACTGAATGGTAGGTAAGGGCCACGGAGCAGCGGGGGCAGCGAAAGACAAAGCCGCAGTTACGACAGCGAACAAAGGTAGCTGTGCCCCGACGGTTAAGAAAGAGGATTATCTGCTCGGCCCGGGCCAGAGCATCTTTCATGGCAGCTAACAAGGAACGACTGAACAAGCTTGTGTTTCCGGCTTTGAGTTCCTCCCTTAAATCCACTACGGTGACTTCGGGGAGAGGGGAATATCCACGAGGAGTGATTCTCTCCTTTAGTTCCACAAGCTGATATTCGCCCTGCTGTGCTTTATGAAAACTGCCGATATCAGGGGTGGCACTGCCCAGTATGACCACAGCGCCACTAAGTTGAGCCAGTTTAATGGCTACGTCGCGGGCATGATAGCGGGGCGACTTATCTTCCTGTTTGTATGTCCACTCATGTTCTTCATCAATGATGATAAGCCCAAGGTCGGGCAACGGGGCAAATAAAGCACTCCTGGGTCCGATGATGACATCGCAGTTCCCTTCTCGTATCCATTGCCATTCATCGAACTGCTCTCCCAGGGAAAGACCACTGTGCAGTACTGCCACACGGCCGGAGAAGCGATTAGCGAATCTTTCTACTGTTTGCTGGGTCAAGGCGATTTCCGGGATAAGACAGATGCCTCTCTTGCCGGCGGCAACAACCCGGGCTAAGGTTTGCAGGTAAATCTCGGTCTTGCCGCTGCCTGTAACGCCAAAAAGGAGAAAAATTGCTGGACGGCTGGATGGACCGACTTTCCCCACGATGACGTCGTGAATCAATTCCCAGGCAGCTTGTTGAGATGAGGTAAGAACTGGAGGTGGCGAAGGCGTGAAGCTAAGATGAGCCAGGGGGTCACGTCTTACCCTGAGTCTTGCCACTGATACTAAATGGTGGGCTTCCAGGGCTTTGATGGTGGCTGGAGAACAATGGAGGTGTTTCCTTATTTCGCCAACTGGAATAGGTTTGGTCTGCCCGGTCAAAAACTCCAGGAGTTCGGCCTGTCTATAAGCTCCTGACTTATCCAGGCGAACCTTGGCCGCTTCAATTTCCTGTCTGTCGGCTGTCAACTCAATATAAGGAAGCGTTTTGGGTTTTATCCTTGCCGGCTCCAATTCCAGAGTTCTGGTAATCAGTTGACAGTCCAGCAACTGCTCGGTGATTTGCCTGGCTTTTCTTCTGCCAACTGCTTCCTCCAGCTCAGGCAAGCTTGTCTTCACACTCCCTTCCATAATATGAAGAAGCTGCCTTTGCTCCGGTGTTAAGGACAAGTCCGCTTGAGAATCTGTTACCTGAAAGCAAGTAGTAGCTCGCCTCTCAAATCCCGGGGGCAGCATTAAAGACAGGGCATCAAACAGGGGGGCAAAGTAGTATTCGCCTATCCACCGGGCAAGCTTCGTTTGTATGGGGGAAAGTGGAGGTGAATCAGTGATGATGCCAGCTATTTCCTTAGTCTCTTCAACCGCTGGCTTGTCTGATAATTGGAGCACAATCCCCTGAACGATTCGGGAGCCAAAGGGCACCCATACTGCTT